>OGRY01000323.1_pt1 | contig 41814 bp, 29 predicted proteins | sample 1553551 | NCBI WGS metagenome assembly OGRY01 (sample SAMEA2580101, study PRJEB22360) | human gut metagenome | biome: human gut; feature: human-associated habitat; material: faeces | place: Denmark | collected 2008/2010
TGTGGGAGATTTCGCTCGGATGAGGGCGCCGTAGCGGGCTACGGCAACCGAATTCCGGTGAAATCTCTCGCAAAGTGGGGCGTGCAGATTGCGGGAATGATTTTTCAAACACACTCTAGTAAGCAATTATCCATCTTGTATTATAAATTTACAGGCTTTTTTCCAGAGACCATAAGCTTTTTATGCTTTACAAAACCTCCATCAGATGAAGGATATTCTTGTATCTTTTCTCCGGATTTACCATGGTACAACGCTGGACGATCCTGCCCATTCTTCCGCTGGCAAGCTTCCTGGAGGGATGTTCCCCAGTCAGCATAATGTTCAGCAGAACTCCCAGTGCATAAATATCCGCACGCCCATCAGACTGGGAGAGCCCATACTGTTCCGGTGCTGCAAAGCCTGTGGTTCCAAGAATCTGTGTATCTTCTCTGTTTTCATTTTTATAAATTCTGGAAGCATCAAAATCGATAAGAACCGCTTCGGTTCCACGTATGATCACATTATCTGGCTTTACATCTCTATGTACAACTCCCAGGGAATGAAGCACCCACAAAGCCATGCACAGCTGGCGGGTGATCTGCTTTGCCTGTGCCGCTGTCAAAAGTCCGCCCTGTAAAATCTCCCCCAGCGTATCACCTTGCACATATTCTTCCAGAAGAGCTGTTTTTCCCTCCTTTTCCCCCACCTCCATGATCTGGGGCAGATTGGGACAGGATACCGTAAGAAGCTTCCGGTACACTTCACTGCTGCCGGAAAAATGTCTGAAAATATAGCGGTTTCCGCTTGCCCTGTGGCGTATCAAGGTTACTTCGCCCCGCTCGCTTTTTTTGATCAATGTGACCCTGTCATATTCGTCACAAACTGCGCCTAAAAGACTGTCATAAATTTCCATATTTCTCCTTATCACCAACTATCATTCCCCAAATGGACATATCACCTGCACGCTATGAGAATCAGCTGTTCCTCGCCAATGGCACTCCCACAGCTATGGAACACTGCCAGAGGGTAACAACCACTATGCTGACTGCATATTGTTTTTCAGAATTTTTTATAGTATAGTTTTATTTGATTGTATTGTTAAAATTATTTTAACTTATTGACAAATTATTGTAAAGGCGCGAATATGAAAAAGAAAAATACAGATGGTTTACAGCAGGAGCTTATGGATTCCCCGGATCTGAGCCAGTTTCTGTCCCAGAACCAGGAGCAATTTGAAAATAAGAGTGTGGCAGAATTATTAAACCGTCTGTTCGAAAAGAAGCATATCTCTAAGGCAGCGCTTGCCAAACAGGCCGGTATGAGCGAAATATATCTCCATCAGATTTTCGCAGGCCGCCGTAATCCATCGCGGAATCGTCTTCTGTGCCTGTGTTATGGGCTTGAAGCGACGGTTGACGAAACCCAGGAACTGCTGAAGCTTTGTGGAATGGCACAGCTTTATCCGAAATTAAAGAGAGATGCCATTATTTATTATGGATTGCTTCATAGGCTTAAGTTGTTTGAAATTAATGAAAAACTATTTGAGGAGAATGAAGAGACGTTGTTTTAATTCTCTTCCCCCAACGCCTAATGATACAAAACTTAGATTCTACATGTTACAAAGCACGTTGTTGTGCACAGGTTACTGTTCACTGGTAACATTCCGCGAGGTGTTTTTCGTGAACAAAGTTCACAGAAAACCCGAGAATTAAGTTTGCGCAGCAAACGCTACTTCTTGTGCTTGTCACAAGAAGGTTCGTCTTTCTGTGCATCGCGGAGCGGTTACTGGTCACAGAGTGAGCAGTAACGTGCACAGCCGAAGTTGTTATTTGATTTATAATTTCTTCTTGCCACCACTTTTATAATGTGCTATTATACCACCAGAAACAAAGGGGAATGAATGTCTCCCCGGGATCATCCCGAACCGCTTATTAAGCTGATGACTTCTGTGATAACAATTGTCGCAGGAAGCATCAGCTTTTCTGCGTAAAAAGGAGGAATTTATAACAATGTTAACATCTCTGGCTTTTATTTTTCTTGTGGGACTTTCCTTGGCTGCTATTTGCCAGACACTGAAACTACCGCGTATTATCGGTATGCTGATCACCGGTATTTTACTGGGACCTTATGTGCTGAACGTATTGGATCCGTCGATTCTGTCCATCTCATCGGAGCTGCGGCAGATCGCGTTGATCATTATCCTGCTGAAAGCGGGACTTTCCCTGAATCTTGCCGATCTGAAGAAAGTGGGACGTCCTGCCATCATGATGGCCTGCATTCCTGCAACTTTCGAAATCCTGGCTTACTTTTTGCTGGCACCGTATTTTCTGGGAATTAACAGACTGGAAGCGGCTGTGATGGGCGCTGTAATGGGTGCGGTATCCCCGGCTGTAGTTGTCCCAAGAATGGTACAGTTGATGGATGAAAAATACGGCACAGCCAAAAGCATTCCCCAGATGATCCTGGCAGGCGCTTCCTGTGATGATATTTATGTGATCGTGCTGTTTTCCACATTTTCTACTATGGCACAGGGCGGCAGCGCACATTTGAAAGATTTTATCAACATTCCGGTTTCCATTATCCTGGGTATTGCACTTGGAAGTGTGGCTGGTTATCTTCTTTCCTTGTTTTTCGAAACTGCTTATGCGCACAGTCATATGGTGCGAAACAGCATGAAAGTGATCGTAGTAATGGGCGTGGCTTTCCTGCTTATGTCCATTGAGACATGGCTGAAGCCTGTGGTTTCCGTCTCCGGACTTCTGGCTGTGATAAGCATGGCTTGTGTTTTGAAGCTAAAATGCACCGCCTCCGTTTCTGCCCGCCTTTCCCAGAAATTCGGGAAACTATGGCTGGCTGCTGAAGTCCTGCTTTTTGTACTTGTAGGTGCTTCTGTAGATATCCGCTATACCTTAAAAGCCGGTCCTGCTGCCCTGGCCATGATCTTTGCAGCACTTCTGATCCGTACCCTGGGCGTTTCTCTTTGTGTTACCGGAACAAACCTAACATGGCGGGAAAGACTGTTCTGTTCCATTGCCTACCTTCCGAAAGCAACCGTACAGGCAGCGATTGGGTCTGTTCCAATGGCTATGGGACTTTCCTGCGGGCAGATCGTGCTTTCTGTGGCTGTACTGGGAATTCTGATCACTGCACCACTTGGAGCAATCGGGATGGATTGCAGTTATAAGAAGCTGCTTTCCAGGGAAATCGATAAAAGCCAGATATTCTCTAGCTAACATATAACGATACAGGAAAAGTGGAACATTCTGTTTATTAATTTTAAAGAATGTTCCACTTTTATTTTTTACTCTATTCCAAATTCTTCCATCAGATGTTGACAAAATTCTGGGTCTTTTGCTATTCTTTTACAATCTTCTATGCGATTTTCTTCTAATAATTTATCTATCAATCGTGCCATAGAACTTCTTCCCTCTGCTCTTCCCTCTGCTCTTCCCTCTGCTCTTCCCTCCGCAAGACCCTGGGTTCTGCCCTCAGTAAGTCCCTGGGTTCTGCCCTCTGCGAGTCCTAATTCACGTGCCGCCTCTTTTTCCATTTCCATTTCTTCCCATCTCTGCATATATCTCACACTCACTTCCTCACTGGATTTGATACTGCATATACGCTTCTGCATCTTATGTATTCTTTCGCTTTTACAGCCATCTGCCATGTCCTGAGTGGTATGTTCAATATAATGAAGCAATTCTACCAGCTCCGGACTTACTTCATCTGTCAGTTCTCCTTTTATTATATAGTTTTCTATATTGGAAGTAAAGAATAACTGTGCACCGTTTTTCTGTTTTTCCTCTATAACCATACCTTACAAAATCACAGCTTAAAAGTAAAGTTTTATCGTTCGAAAAATTATCCCATAAAATTACAAAATCCGCTCTGGTCATTTACATTTCCAGCATATATAATGATGTCAGATGCATAAGACCGCTCACAGAACACTTTTTGCAAAGAATCGCAAATTTATTTTCATATTTTACGGAGGCATTTCCCATGATAAATTTTGATTTTTACACTCCTACCAGAGTTCTTTTCGGTGCAGACCGGGAAAACGAGGCTGGCAAACAGGTTGCCGCATTTGGTGGGCATAAAGTTATGATCATTTATGGAAAAAAAGGAGGACATGTTGAATCATCAGGACTATTGGAACGTGTACATCAGAGCCTGAATGGAGCCGGACTTTCCTATATAGACTTTAGTGGCGTGGTTCCCAATCCTCGCCTTTCCCTGGTAAAAGAAGGGATCCGCATTGGACGTTCGGAAGGTGTTGACTTCCTTCTGCCAATTGGAGGCGGCAGCGTAATTGATACAGCAAAGGGAATCGGTTACGGAATCGCCAATGATTTTGAAATAGAAGATCTGCTTTACGGTCGTGTAAAAACAGATAAAAATCTGCCAATCGGTGTTATCCTTACAATTGCAGCTGCCGGTTCTGAGATGTCTTCCTCCATGGTTCTCACCATTGAAGACGGTATGATGAAACGTTCCTATGGGCACGACTGCTCACGCCCCAGATTTGCTATTATGAATCCTGAGCTGACTTACAGCCTTCCGGCGTATCAGACAGCCAGCGGCGCAGCTGATATTATGATGCACACTATGGAGCGCTATTTTACCCCTACAGACACAGATACCAGCCTTACTGACCGGATTGCAGAGGGACTGATGCTTTCCGTTCGTGATGCCGCCCAGGTTGCTGTAAAAGATCCTGAGAACTATGACGCCCGGGCTACTCTCATGTGGGCCGGAAGCCTTTCCCATAACGGTCTGACTGGTGCCGGACGGGTATCTGATTTTGCCACACACAAGATTGAGCATGAACTCGGCGGTATGTTTGATGTAGCTCACGGAGCCGGACTTGCAGCTGTCTGGGGAAGCTGGGCGAGATATGTGTATAAGACAAATCCGGGAAGGTTTGCACAGTTTGGTGAGAAGGTTTTCGGAATTGATGCTTCCCAGACCAGCGATTCTGATATTACGGATACTGTTCTCGCATCCATCATTGCCTGGGAGACCTGGTGCCACTCTATAGGCATGCCAACCACCCTTACTGAACTTGGCATTTATCCAACCGATGCCCAAATCGAGGAAATGGCTGAGAAATGCGTTTTCGGCAGAAACGGACACATTGGCTTCTTCCAGCCGTTGACGAAAGAAGATATTGTGGCAATCCTGCAAATGGCGAAATAACACCAGCCTGACTCGAAACACAGCATAGAAAAAGAGCATTCACTTCCTCACTGGATTTGTCATTTCTTATTTCTGTGCCACCGCTTCGCCCAGTCGGTTATAAATTGTTTTCGCGTCCAGAATGTGCGGCACTCCCGTAGCGTCCGCCGCGGCGCCTGCAGTTACCAGAATGTACTCCCTGCCATATATCTGTGCAAAGCTTGCCAGACAATGCCCTGCCTCAGAGGTATACCCGGTTTTGCCACCCAGAATTTCCCCGCCGGTTACCGATGTATCCGACATATTTTTAAACATGGTACTGTAATAGGTAATTCCATCCGGATGTACATTGGTAGCTGGCGTAGAATGGAAATGGCTTTCTGCCACTTCACGGAAAGTATCATTATGTAACGCATACTTAAGCAGCAGCGCAATATCATATGCTGTACTATAATGCTCTGGATCATGTAAGCCAGTACAATCCATAAAATGGGTATCCTTCATCCCAATGGACTTGGCCTTCTTATTCATCTTTTCCACAAATGCTTCTTCTGAGCCGGATGCTTCATCTGCCAAAGCCAGACAACATTCTGCTCCGGAAGGCAGCATTACGCCGTAGACCAGATCACGCACTCTCACGCTCTCCCCTGGCTGAAAGCCTGCCTGTGTGGCATCCTGTCCATCCAGAGCATAAAAAATATTCTCACTTAAAGTAATCTCATGATCCAGATCTGAAAATGCTTCCAGCGCCACAATTGCAGTCATGATCTTCGTCATGGACGCCGGATAAATCTGCTCTTTTCCATTCAAGTCACCAATAACTATTCCACTCTTCACATCCATTAGAACTATATTAGAACTATTTACTCCCGTCACATCCAGTTCCTTCACAGGCGGTCTGTCGAATCGTCCGAAAAAGCCTGAAATTTTCGTTTCCAGTCCTCTGTTCCAACAAAACGCAAAAGCCAACACTGCCAGAATCAAAACTTCCACCAGCGCACTAATCAAAACCCGACGTCTCTGTTTCTTTCTACGAATTCTCCTCTTCCGCTCCATCTGCGCCCGTTTGCTTCGCTCATCCATTTAGACTCTCCTTCCATTTTCCACTGCTTTTATACGCTCTTCTTGCTTTCGTCTATTTCTATACTCTGCCACAGCAAAGCACCATCTTTCACCTCAAGCTCCATCCCAGATTTTCTTTTTGTATCGCTGGTATTTTCCATACTACCACATCTCTCTTTATAATTTCTATAAAAATGAAAAAAATAAGAGCAAAGTACACATACGCATACCTTGCTCAGTCCTTTTAGTCAAGCGAATATTCGCAATCCGCTTCACTACTCGCTCATAACCAAATAACTGCTTCGCAGTTTATCAATTAGTTTCAAGACCCTTCTGGCACAAATACGAATTTCTTCTTCTGAAAGCTCCCCGCTTCTGTAACCATCCAGAATACTTTTATGATCATTCTCACTTCCCGGCATGATAATATCATTTCCGGCAGCTGTGCACTTCCATGGAATACTTCCGTCCTTGGGTTCCGTAGTATTCCAGTCCGACATGATCACGCCCTCAAATCCCCACTCATCACGCACAATTCTGGTACACAGATCCTTGCTGTTTGCGGCATGTACCCCATTTACCAGATTATAGGAGGACATAATTGCCACAGGTTTACTCTCCTTTATGGCAATCTCAAATCCACGACAATAAATCTCACGAAGAGCCCTTTCAGAAAGATGAACATCTACTCCCATACGATTATCTTCCTGATTATTGCATGCAAAATGCTTAATCGTTACCCCGCATCCTGCTTTACTCTGAACCCCTTTGGTAACTGCTGCGGCCAGACTTCCTGCAAGCAGCGGGTCCTCTGAATAGTATTCAAAGTTTCGTCCGCACAGGGGATTTCTGTGAATATTCATTCCCGGTGCCAACCAGAGATTGACGCCAAATTTCTCCATTTCCTCAGCTATCATTTCTCCAAACTCTTTCAACAGCTGCCGATTCCAGGACTGCGCCAAAGCTGTACCAACCGGAAAAGCAGTACAGTACTGATAATACGTATCTGCATTTTGGTGAGGCTTTTCTGTTACCAGAAATCCATTTTCCAAAGAACCAAGAACACCGATTCCATAAACAGAATCATTCTCGCGATTTACCTCATAACTTCTTTGCAGTCTGATACCAGCTGGTCCGTCTGCCATGATCAATACCGGAACTCCATATTTTTCATAAAGAGCTTCTGAAGTTTCGCCAGCTGAACCAGGCACTTTAATCCCTGCTGCTCCAAGATTGCTGCTAATACCACCAGTATTTCCGTATAAAAGTGGGATCAATACTTCTACAGGCAGCTCTTCTGCCAGAATTTCCAGCGAGTTTCCCATGGCCAGAGACTCTCGGTCAACATTTCCAGCCTTTTGTTTTCTCTGCAATGCTTCAAACTGTATGGTGGGAAAATCAGCATTTCTACTTTTCTCCAGCTGCTTTTCTGCAGCCTTTACATTCTTCGAAGCTTCCAGTTTTTCAGATAATTCAACCAACGCCTCCAGTTTCTGCGTCTGCTCCAGAACTACATCCTGGTTCACATTTATAAAAGCCTCCAGCTTCAGATTGGCTGAATTATTTCCAATCCAGAGACCATACTTTCCTGTTTCCACGATCCAGGCATTTGCATCCTCAAAAAAGCTTGCAATAGTTTTTCCATCAAACAGGATCTTTAACTCCTGTTTTTCTCCCGGCTTTAATACATTTGTCTTTGCATATCCAACCAGGCGATGGTATTCTTTCTCTATCCTACCCCGGGGAAGTGATACATACACCTGTACAACTTCTCTTCCTGCAAAAGTATTTCCAATATTCTCTACAGATACATTTACTGCAATCTTATCCTTGTCAATTTCAATACTGCAAAACTGAATCTTAAAATCTGTATAAGAAAGACCGAAGCCAAAAGGAAAAAGTGGTTTTACACCAAAACTATCGAAATACCGATAGCCCACATAAATTCCTTCTTTATATTCTTCCAATTCCAGATTTCCATTCAGATAACTAAAATTCTCTGCAAATGGCACATCCGCATATTTTTTTGCCCAGGTTGTTGTAAGCTTTCCGCTTGGAACAGCTTCTCCAAGAAGGATCCTTGCAACCGCACGTCCCCCCTCCTGTCCAAGCTGGGAAATATTGAGGATACCTTTTATCCACTGCGCTTTTTCCAGAATATCTGTAAGCTCCACAGGACCACCGGCATTTATAAGCAGAACAATAGGCACACTTCTGCTGTTTAGAAAAAGAATATCTTTCTCTTCTCGTTCACTAAGATAATAGTCACCTTTTTCAAGACGACGATCTTTTCCTTCACCAGAAATACGGCTGATTACATAAACAACAATTTCAGCTTCCTGGATATCCATTTCAGAAACAGGACGCCCCTCCGGCATGATAAATGGATTGGATGCATAGGCATCAAAAGGATTATTTACATGCTTTGCTTCTTCAAGAATTTTCTCTTTCCATATAAGTCTCGCTTTCTGATAGCGATGTTCATAATCATCCAGCCAGTCCCTGCTGGTGATCCGAATTCCGGATTCTTCCATTCCTTCGTAAATGGTAATATTCTGCCTGTTATTTACATCTCCGGAACCAATCCCCCCTTTTACAGTTTTATCCGCACCGATGCCCAGAAGGGCAACCGATGCAGATAATGAAATGGGAAGAATATTTTCATTTTTCAATAGAACAATGCCTTCCTCTGCCGCTTTTTCTGCAAAAGAGCTATGCTTTTTCTCGCAGACAGATATTTCCGGATTCAAAGTCCCACTGTGCTTAAACTGTGTAAACGCCATTACTCTTTGACACCACCAAGGGTAACACCTGCAATAATATACTTGGAAAGAAGCAGGTACACAACAATGATCGGCACGATCGCAACTGTGATCATCATGTAAATTTTACCCATATCAAAATTCATATAATCAGCACCACGAAGAGTAGCGATCAGAATCGGCACCGTCATTTTACTCTTGGACTGGATGATCAGGGCCGGTACAAAGTAGTTGTTCCAGGAACCAACAAATGTAAAAATCGCCTGAACTGCAATTGCAGGCTTCATAATTGGAATCACAATGCGATTAAAGGTATGGAATTCTCCGGAACCATCGATTCTGGCAGCCTCCACAAGAGAAAGCGGCAGAGACGACTGCAGATAACTGTACATAAAATAAAATACAGCTGGAGATGCAATGGAGGGAATGATCAGCGGCAGAAGGGAATCATATAATCCCATCTTCGTAACCAGACGAAGGAATCCCATTGCAGTAACCTGCGTTGGCATTACAAGAATTGCCATGATAAATGTAAAAGCAACCTTTCTTGCCTTAAACTCATAAGCATAAAGACCATATGCCGTAAGGGATGAAAAATATGTACAAAGTGCGGCACTACAGGAAGATACGATCACACTGTTCAAAATTCCCCGAAACATTGGAAAGCTTCCGTCGTTTGCCACGTTTTTCAGATTCTCAAGGAAATATTTTCCTGGAAGTGCTGAGAAACCTTTCTGCAGATCCCCATGAGATCTGGTTGCATTAATTATCAATACGTAAAAGAAGAACAGGCACATAAAAGACAGAAGAATCAGTACGATATGTGCGAAAACTGTTCTGAATTGGCTTCCTGCTTTCTTCTTCATCTTCTTAATCTTCTCCTTTCTTCCTTAGCACGTTTTTTTGCAGCCTTTTTGGAACCATCCGGATCATTATCATTGGTCATGCGATATACGATGAAGCATAAAATACCACTGATAATAAACAGGTAAACAGATAATGCACCAGCCATACCATAGTTCTTACTCTTCAGATGGCTGTTCAGGAACATGATCAGCGTCATAGACGTTCTATCTGGATTACCCTGTCCATTTGTCAGGATCTGTGGTACATCAAACATCTGAAGACCACCAATAATGGATGTAATTAATGTATATGCAAGAATCGGTCTGATCAGCGGCAATGTAATATAATAGAAACGTTGAATACTGTTGCATCCATCCAGGTCAGAAGCCTCAAAAATATCCATACTGATACCCATAACAGCCGCCATCAGCATAATCGTTGTATTTCCAAACCACATAAGGAAGTTCATAAAGCCAATTAAAGATCTTGTTCCAACTACAGATCCCATAAAATCAATAGGGTCTTTAATCCATCCAAGAGACATCAGAATAGAATTTATTGGTCCGTTTGTAGAAAACATAGTAAAAAATAAAAGTGCAAATGCAGATGCCATAATCAGGTTCGGCAGATATATTACCACTTTAAAAAACTGTTTTCCTCTTATTTTCAAACGGGCATCTGTAAACCAGGCTGCCAGAACTAACGCAACCACAATCTGCGGCACAAATCCGATCAGCCACAGAATCAATGTGTTTGCTCCATATTTAAACATATCGGATTTCAGCAGACTGATGTAATTTGCCATTCCAATAAAATTGGGTCCGATTTCTTTAATTCCAGAACGGAAATATTCAAAAAAGCTGTAACGGACCGTATCAACCAATGGAATCAAAGAAAAAATCAAATAGATTATAAAAAAAGGAAGGATAAACAGGTAGCCCCATTTTCCATAATTAATGCTTTTCTTGTTTTTCTTCATAACAGTTCTCCTTTACACACATCTTACAGAACAGGAGAGAATCCTATGTTACAGGATCCTCTCCACGTTCCTTATACCAATTTTCAAATGTCACATGGACATTATTTTTTTAATAGTATTCTGCAAGATGTTTTTGCAAACAAAATCCTCAGAACTATCTACATTATTCCGGCCATTTAACCTCAGAGATCTCAGGATAACGCTCTTTAATAGCAGTCTCAAAGTTTGCCTTTGCTTTATCAAAGTCAACATTTCCCTGGAAATAATCACTGAAGGAGTTCTGGATAAGCTCTACACATCCCTGATCATATGCAGAAAGCGGTGCAATCTTAATGTTCTCTGCAACAGGTGCAAAATATGCAAATGGGTTCTGTCCGCCAAGGAACTCAGAAGAGAAGTTTGCATCATCTGTAGCAGCCTCTGCCATACCACTCTTTGTATTTGTGAAGTCTGAATAATCCTTAGAAATCTTTAACAGGTTGTCTTTGTCTGCAGTCATAGCAAGGATAATGTCTTTTGCATGCTCTGGATTATCAGTACCTGTTGCTGCATGAATGTAAGAACCGCCCCAATTGTATTCCTGCGGAGGATTTGTAACTGCCCATGAGCCTGCATCGCCATCCCAGTTTGGACTTAATGTAAAGTCGATTCCCCATGCCGGAAACAGGAATGCAAATACTTTTGACTGGGAGCCCATAGCTTTGTTCCAGTCATCGTTCCACTGTCCTTTTACAGTAGGGTTAAGGAAACCTGCATCCAGCCACTCTTTTGAATCATTTACCCAATCCATAATCTTCTGGTCAACTGTAATGGTTGTCTCACCAGGCTGTACCCAGGACTGTGCGATGCTGTTTCCATATAAACGGAAGGTGTCTGCATAAGAAGAAAATGTGTAGTAACCTTTCTCCTTCAGTTGAGCAGCAGTCTCTTTCATTGTATCCCAGTCTTTTACTTTCTCGCCTACTTCTGCCGGATCATCTGTTCCAAAAACTTCTTTTGCAATATCACGACGGTATACCAGGGTTCCTGGGCAGCACTGCCATGTAGAACCTCTCTGTACTCCGTCAGAGTCAGAAGCAGTTGTTCTTGTGAAATCGTACTGATCTGCAAGATCTGTATCTGGGTCAATTCCAAGATCTGTAAGCGGCATTGCTACATCTGCATCTTTGTCTGTATATTTGAAAACATAATCGGTCTCAGTTAAGAAAATATCTACTTTATCATCATCAGATGCATCAGCCTGATTCAGAAGCGCCTCATCAAGCTTCTGCTGGTAAACACCATCCTGGTTTGGGTTGATGATCCAATGGATCTCAGTTCCGTCTTTTAAGGTTGTAACAGTTCCATCGCTGGAAGTGGACTCAACTTCTGGATAAATAGCCTCCAGACGTGTACGGAACTCATCGTTCCAGGAATAGATGTTAATAACCTTTCCCTCTTCTCCTTCTGCATGTGCTACGGTTGCTATTGCAGCCATACCGGTAACTGCCATAACAGCTGTAAGTAACATAGATACTGCTCTCTTCTTCATATAAAAGATCCTCCTTTTTTGAGCATTTTCTTAATGCTGTATCTCTTTGGTGCAATAAATATACCATTTTTATTTTTGACATTATATTATTTCTCTTAACAAAATATCAGATTCATGTCATAATATAAAAAATGACACATTTTTGTTTTGGAGGGGATTACATGGCAATATCAAAAGACTGGTACAACACAGAATTTGAAGAAAACGAAACTGAATCCAAGCACAGGCCGCCTTCTGTTGAATATTCCTTTTATACGGCAGTAAAAACCGGAGATATGGAAACTGTCATACAGAACTGTAATGCAGATTCTTTTACGAATCTGGAGGGAACCGGAGTCCTTTCCAGAAACCCTGTCACGAATCTGAAATACCACTTTGTGGTTACAGCTGCGATGCTTACCAGATATTGCATTGACGGAGGGATGGAGGCAGAGCAGGCCTACCGGCTTAGTGACTTTTACATTTTAAAAATGGATTCCTGCACTTCCCTGCGACAGATTGCAGACCTTCACCACACTATGGCAAAGGATTTTACCGGAAAAATGATCCTGCAAAAAAAATTATCCGTACTTTCCAAGCCAGTTATGCAGTGCATTGATTACATCTATGCTCATATAAAGGACCGTATCACCATAGAAGACCTTGCCTGCCACACCGGTCTTTCCCAGAATTATCTATCCAGGGTATTCAAACAAAATCTTGGAATTTCCATCAGTGACTACATAAGGGAGAAAAAAATAGAAAAAGCCACACATCTTCTTCGCTACTCGGACAAAGCAGTAGTTGACATCGCCAATTACCTATCCTTCTCTTCCCAGAGTCACTTTATTCAGGTATTCGAAAATTTCACTGGTCTGACTCCAAAAAAATATAGGGATAGGTATTATAAATCCATGTGGTAAGCTGACCTAGAGCGTGTTTGAAAAAAGCTTTCTGCATGATGTGCGTCACAATTTGTGGAAGATTTTGTCCGGATGAAGGCGCCGTAGCGGGCTACGGCAACTGAATTCGGGCAAAATATACCGCAAAGTGGGGCGTGCAGATTGCGGGAATGATTTTTCAAACAGGCTCTAGCACGTAAGGCTCCTGCAATGCATAATTCTCCGCCTTACATAAAAAGACCGGATATTCAGGAATAACCTTTATTTATGCATTGTTATTCCTGAATATCTGGTCATTTTTCTAATTCTTTATCCAGATTAGTTCAAAATAATATTAATTTCATGTACTTTTTCCAAAGTCAGTTTTTCTATTTCAGAGCGCTTCAGGCGAGCCTGCCTGCCGCCTTCTGCCGACAGCAAAGTACCATCACAAAAGGCTTCTTTTATCTGCACTTTATTCCATTCTTTTTTCTCCCTGTTAAAAATATGAATGGAAAATTTCCTTCCGGCAAATTCTATTTTCAAGGAAGCTTTTCCTTCCTGATCGTACTGCTCAGGCATAAGTGCAGGTGCTATCACCATATCGCCCAGCTGGCCTTTTACTCCAAAAACTTCTGTTATCATGGTCAGCATATACCAGCTTGCAGCTCCGGTCAGATATGCGTATAAGCCTCTTCCCTGATTATCGAAATATTCCGGGATTCCCGGGTACATTTTGCTGCGTTCAAAATCCATTGCAGTATCAAGCAGAGTCTGAAGAACTTTGTATCCTTCTTTGGCGTGACCGGTTTTGTACAATGCATTGGCATACATAACTGCCATATGGGAAAAGACGGCACCATTTTCCTTTTCTCCATATGCAAATCCAAACATTCTTCCCAGGTCAAATTTTTCCTCTTTGAAATCTGTATTCAGGCGGTAGCCGCCGGCTTTCCTGTCATACAGATATGCATCTGCACTCCTGCAGATTGCCTGGATCTGTTCCTCTGTAGCGGTACCACTCATGACAGCAAATACCTGTCCGGTAAGCATCATTCGGGTGTTACACTCTGCACCGGCTTTATTGTCGGTTTCATCTGAAACCGCGCTATATTCTACTTTTCTTCCATGATTATCATAATATCCATTAAACCAGCCTTTATCCCCATCCTGGATCCATTCATTTTTCCGAATATTTTCCACGAGCCAGTCTGCTTTTTCTTCCAGATTGCTGCATACCATTTTCAGAGAAAGCACTACTTTATTTCCACTGAGATTATGGGCACTCAAATCAGTATATTGCTTCAAAACCTTCTGTTTTTTCTCAGGGTTTTCATATAACTGTTTTCCACAGGCAAACAGACATTCCATTTCTTCTGCAAGCTCAATCCTGTTAATTCCCTGAACACTCTCTATTTCTCTAAGCACATAAGCGATATCCTTCAAATTTCCGGCATAAGCACAGGTAAAGGCCACACTCTCACCTTTTTCCCAGGCCATGTCTAAGGCATCATTCCAGTCTGCTCCATGCAGACACATTTCATTATGATCTCCCACATCAAAAAATGCGCACAGATTTTGAAGAAGAATATGTTCCAGAACAGTTCCATGATATATTTCATTAGCATCTGTTTTCTGTAAATTACCATAACTGCTGTTCCATTCTTCATCATGAGCTGTTCCGCGTTTTGACTGAAGATCCTTAAAATATGGAATCTTCTCAAATAAAACATCAAGATCCCCGGTCTGATCCAAATAAAGCTTCGTAGTTACAAACGGCCAAAAGCTATGATCCATCCATACACGGGTAATATTATTCCTGTCTGCAATAAATTCTCCCTGACCACTTCCTATAATTGTGGCATTTGTTCCATCAATACGAACACCTCCATAATTATCAATGATCATCTGTCTTACCTCAGATGGCTCCATGATCAACAAGGCAAGGCAATCCTGCCATAAATCGCGCCAGCCGCGTCCCCCTTTTCCATAATCATGATAGGGGAGAAAAGAACATCCATAAATTCTTCTGAGGATTGGCTGGAAACAGATCCATTTCAGATAATTATCCGCATCTTCGCTTCCAGTTTCAAACGCTACATTAACCTTCCGAATCCAGTGTTCTTTTACTTCTTCCAGCATATTCCGTACCTGGGAGCGGGTCCTGCAGCCAGAAGTCAACGACTCTATCCATTTAGAAGTTTTTGCCGGATCTATTGCCTTTTTATCTGTATTTTCCTTTCTTGGGAACTGCTGCTCACCGGCATCTGCAATCCCACATAGTAAAATATAACCAGCTGTTTCCCTTGGTTTCAGTGTTTTCCGGCTGAATCGGATGCCTCCAACAGCCTCTTTTCCCTGAAGTTCTGTTCCAGAGGGTTTTCCGGGCTTATTAATTCTTACTGCCTCTGGATTCAGAAAGGTTCCGCCTTCTCCTATAAACTCCTCCACCGTAGGATAAAATGACTCCGGCTTCTCTCCGTTTTCATCTGAACCGTATACAAAATATGTAGTATTATTTTTCTGATGTCCCCGCTCGTCAAAGGACAAAACCGGGGTTACTTCCACACCATAATCGGTGGTCCGAATTCGGTGGAGAAGGGAGGTAACATGGCGGTGATCTCGAAGATTATCTGCACTTCTTCCATATACCGGAATTGCACCTGTTGGCACAATTTCCACTTTTTTTTCGGAAATATTTGTGATTTCCACATATTCTACTTCCATGTCCCCAGAAATTGTAACAAAAGATGTTACTTCTGCCTGAAGACCATATTTTTGTGATTTTCGGGAAATCTTCTGCCACATAAAACCAGCTTCCAGTGTGCTTTCGTCCTGCTTATCTGTAAATTTCTGAAATTCCTGTTCTGCAGAATTTCCACAGACAGACCAACAGCCCAGAAGCTTCGGATCTGCTCCAGACAGAGCAGTATCACATGCTTCTGTGCTTTTATATACCTGACACCAGAAATTTCTGGTATTTCGGTTGTTATGCAGGTTTTCAATACTTACAGGCTCAAGAAGGAAATGATTCTGATCCGTTTTGCTGTCACCTCCCAGATTAGGGGTGATACTGGATTTCAGTCCTTTTTCTCCCGCCATAGGCAGATACAGACCGCTATAATTTTCCGGATCATGTATAATAAAGCTTCCGTTTTTATCCTGAAATTCTATATGTTTCATCAATGTTTCTCGCTTTCTGCCTGCGTCCACCCACCAGGCCTACTAAATTTTTACGACAGATACAATTCAACCTCAGTTTCAGCAGTCAGCTTCTCCTGTGGAATATAATTATCTTTTAACTCTTCACCGTTTACAGTAAGTTTCTTAAATCCACTCTCTGCATGTCCCGGATTTTGCACTTTAATGTGCAGGTGACAGCCGCGGAAATCTTTTTCGACTTCAAATCCATCCCATTCTTTCGGTATGGACGGTGCGATACGAAGACCATAGAAATCAGGACGCATTCCAAGAATACCTTCCACACATCCTACCATAACAGTAGACGCAGTTCCAGTAAGCCAGTGTACATGAGAACGGCCAAAATTCGGACTTGCTTTCCCCTCTGTAAACTGACCATAGCAATATGGCTCAAGCCTGCGGATCTCCGCCTTATCATTCTGTGCAGCCGGAGCATTTTCCATAAAGTAGCCAAATGCTCTTTCTCCATGTCCCATTAATGCTTCTGCCAAAATGATCCATCCCTGTGACTGAGAAAAAATTCCTGCATTTTCTTTTGTTCCTGCATTATAAATTACAGCCAGTGCACCGTCAAAAGCATGTGCGTGATATGGGGGATCCATAAGAATAGCACCATACTCTGTATTCAGTCTTTCATAAACCTGCTCAAGTGCCAGTTCTGACTGCTCCTTTGTTGCAAGCCCACTGATCACAGCCCAGCTCTGGGGATTCAGCCACATATTTGCTTCCGGATCTGTACGCTGTCCGATTATTTCTCCTGCTTCTGTAAAACCGCGGATAAACCGGTCTTCATTCCAGCAAAGCTTTTCAATCAGTTTCCCAAGCTCTTCCTGGCTTTTTTCCAGATATGAGATATATTCTTCATCTTTTTCGTAAGCCGCAAACTCCTTCAAAATGGTCATTGCATAATAAAACTGCAAAGCTACAAAAGTAGATTCTCCATCTTTTCCAAGCCTCAGGCAGTCGTTCCAATCTGCATAAAGTCCCGCCGGCATTCCATGTTTTCCAAGATGTTCCATCGAGAACTGGATCGCACGTTTCAGATGCTCATATACTGTTCCTTCATCTTTATTGGCAAATGGGATTACCTCATCAATAAAATCTACATTTCCTGTCTCTGACACATACTTATATACAGTTGGAAAAAGCCATAGAGCATCGTCAGCACGATATGCCGGATGCCCTGTTTCCTGTACATAAGAAGCATCGTCCGGCGTATCCTCATGTCCTGGATTGTGGGTGAATTTAACAAGAGGCAGACCACCACCATTATCTACCTGGGCAGACAACATAAAACGGATCTTATCCGCTGCCATTTCAGGTGCCAGATGGATCACGCCCTGAATATCCTGCACAGTGTCGCGGTATCCATATCCATTGCGCAGACCGCAGTAAGTAAAGGATGCTGCTCTGGACCAGATAAAAGTCATAAAACAGTTGTAAGCGTTCCATGTGTTGATCATGGTATTAAATTCATTACTTGGAGTTTTTATCTGAAAATGTGAAAGCTGTCCATGCCAGTAACTGATCAGTTCTTCCAGTTCCCTTTCGCAAACCTGCTGGCAATTTTGGTCATAACGCGCAACAATCGCTTCTGCCTCGTCATTTTTTTTCATACCTACAAGAAAAGCCATCTCTTTCTTTTCTCCCGGGGCAAGCTTTAACACTGCTGTCAATGCACCACAGCTGTTTTCATTATAATTTCCCTCACAATTAAGCTTGCCGTCAATTACTCCTACCGGGTTTCCATAACCGTGATATCTCCCCAGAAATGCTTCTTTTTCACCGCACCAGGAATCCACTGGCACGCCGGCCAGACCCAGGAACCGATTTGTCACATCTTTGTTATCTACCTTTTCCCCTTCATCAAGACGATCCAGATTTGCATGGATCATCTGGCGTACACGGTTTCCTCTGAAAACAGTTTTGGTAATATACTGGGAATACTGCAGATTTACCTGATCCTGCTCATAGTTGCTGTTGTTGGTAAATTCCGCATATCCGGTTACATTAATTTCTCTTTCCTTATCAGAACAGTTCTCCACACAAAGGCTCCACACCTCATAAGACTGTCCCAGGGGTACATAATACCTAACCTCAGAATGAATACCGCTGTAATCTGCCATCATCCTGGTATAAGCAGTACCGTGGTGACATTCACTTTTATATTTTTCAAGATCCTTTCCTACAGGCTGCCATGACGCTGACCAAAAATCTTTCGTTTCATTGTCCCTCAGATAAATATATCTTCCCGGCTCGTCAAACTGATTAAAAACATAACGTAAAATTCTTCCGTTAGCACCAGACTTTACAAAGCTGTATCCGCCTGCATTATTGGACACAATGGCACCATATTCAGGATCTCCCAGATAGTTTACCCAAGGCGCTGGTGTATCTGGTCTGGTAATCACATATTCTCGTTTCTTATCATCAAAATATCCATATTTCATCCCTGCACACTCCTCCTGGTCTTTATATTGACCCGATTTTCCCATATGATATCTCATATGATAAAAAACATATACCAAAACTCACTATAAAATATCAAAATTATGACATGAAAAAAAGCACCCACCTCGCGGTGAGTGCTCTTCATTCTCATCTATTAAGCTAATTTGATCGGGTTGATCTTCACTCCAGGACCCATTGTCGGAGCAATAACAACGCTCTTTAAATACTGTCCTTTCAGTGTGCTAGGTCTAGCCTTTACAATAGCTCCAATCAGCGTCTGGAAGTTGTCGCTTAACTGCTCCTCAGTAAAGGAAGCTTTACCGATCGGCACATGGATAATGTTTGATTTGTCAAGACGATACTCAATCTTACCAGCTTTGATATCATTGATAGCCTTTGTAACATCCATAGTTACAGTACCAGCCTTCGGGTTAGGCATTAAACCTTTCGGTCCAAGTACACGACCAAGACGTCCAACAACACCCATCATATCTGGAGTTGCAACAACAACGTCGAAGTCAAGCCATCCCTCATTCTGGATCTTCGGAATAAGGTCCTCAGCGCCAACGAAATCAGCACCTGCAGCCTTAGCTTCCTCAGCTTTTGCATCCTTAGCGAATACAAGAACGCGAACAGTTTTACCTGTACCATGTGGCAGAACTACTGCACCACGGATCTGCTGATCTGCATGACGTCCATCGCAGCCTGTGCGGATATGAACTTCGATAGTCTCGTCAAATTTGGCAACAGCAGCTTTTTTAACTAAGCTGATAGCTTCATTAGTATCGTATAATGTTGCGCGGTCAACTGCCTTAGCAGCCTCCACGTATTTCTTTCCTCGTTTCATTTCTATAACCTCCTGTGGTATTTGCGGGGAAAAGCCCTCCCACTTACTATTTGTGATTAATCAACTACTTCAATTCCCATACTTCTTGCAGTACCAGCAATCATGCTTGCTGCTGCTTCGATGGATGCTGCATTTAAGTCTTTCATCTTAAGCTGAGCGATCTCCTCAACCTGAGCTTTTGTAACTTTAGCAACTTTTGTTTTGTTCGGTACGCCGGAACCGGATTTGATGTTTGCAGCTTTCTTAAGAAGAACTGCAGCCGGCGGAGTTTTGGTTATGAAGCTGAAACTTCTATCTGCATAAACAGTGATTACTACAGGAATGATCATACCATCCTGATCTGCTGTTCTCGCATTGAACTCTTTTGTAAACTGAACGATATTTACACCGTGCTGTCCAAGAGCCGGACCTACAGGTGGTGCTGGAGTTGCTTTACCAGCGGGAATCTGTAATTTGATATATCCTGTTACTTTCTTTGCCATTTTCGGCACCTCCTATGTGGTATTGGCGGGGGTATGTCCCTCCCACGATATTGTGTTACCTTTGTCTGTTACATTTTCTGAACTTCTGCGAAACTGATTACAACCGGTGTTTCGCGTCCAAACATCTCTACATTGATCGTTACAAGCTGCTTCTGCGGATTGATGGCAGTCACAACACCTGTAGTCTCTTTCCAGGCTCCGCCTGTTACAACAACGGTATCGCCCTCGACGAAATCAACGCGGACAGTCTCATCTTTGATGCCCAGCGGCTTCATTTCTTCTTCTGTGAGCGGTACAGGCTTGGATCCCGGACCAACAAACCCAGTCACTCCACGGGTATTCCGGACAACATACCAGGTATCGTCGTTCATGACCATGTTGATAAGAACATAGCTTGGGAACATTTTTCTCTGGACCTGCTTGGAAACACCATTACGCATCTCCACAACGTCTTCCAGAGGAACCCGTACTTCCAGAATCTGATCCTCAAGATGTCGGTTTTCAATTGTCTTCTCAATGTTGGCCTTTACCTTGTTCTCATAACCGGAATAGGTATGGACAACGTACCATTTTGCTTCTGACATACAATCACCTTTGTCCTTATTTGATTAAAAGATTAATGCATTCCAGAATGCCTGCATCCATCACACTGATGATCACACCGAGAATTACGGTTATGACAATAACAACAACTGACTGTTTCATCAGTGTATCGCGGTCTGTCCAGACAATTTTGTTGAACTCTGCCTTCAGCCCCTGGAACCAGGATTTCTTCGGCTCCTTAGCCTTGGCGGTCTTGCCTGCAGATTTTTCTTTTTCTTGCATAGCCTAACCTCACAATCTAAAGTGACTATTTTGTTTCCTTGTGCATTGTGTGTCTCTGGCAGAACTTACAATATTTCTTGGTTTCCATTCTCTCAGGATGGTTCTTTTTCTCCTTGGTCATATTGTAGTTACGCTGCTTGCACTCTGTACATGCTAATGTAATCCTAACGCGCACAACTTCCACCTCCAGTGTTTTCATTTGCATGGTCTTAAATCAGCCTTTTCGGTGTATCCGCCACCGTTTTTCGGCATAAAAAAAAGACCTAACTTCCATGTCGCTTGTACAGTTTACCACACAGCGGACATATCCGTCAAGTCTTTTGCATATAATTCTTAAGGATTTTTTGACTAAAAATAAGCTCCAATCCATGCTGGATAGCAGCAAAAGGCAGTAGTGTCACAGAAGCTCTGTAAAGCCCTTGGGCGGCAAAGAAAAATCACTTTCCATGCACACTGAGAAAATATAATTCTCAAATTCCATTGTCCTGAAAAAGCCTGGTCTTTTCGGTGATTTTCCCAGAACAAAGCCCTGATCTTTTCGAATGATCTCGAAAGAATCAAGCGGAAGGCTCATCCCCCTGCCTGTCATTTTCATATAACTTTCCTTTAAGGTCCAAAGTGTAAAAAAAGCTTTGCCCGGGTCAGAAGCAGCTTCTATATATTCCCGCTCTGTCGAATGGAAATAATGCTCCGCAATTTCCAGAGGCGCATTGACATTCCGCTCAATGTCGCATCCCACTTCATCATCCGACACCACTCCCACCACATAGTCTCCGGCATGGGAGATATTAAAATGGAGATGATCCGCCACAGGCTTCCCATTTTCGGAATATTTCAGGCTGCTTTCGGAAAGTCCGTTCCCATTCAGGATCTTCCGGATCATAATTCCTGCGCCCAGACTCCTTTTTCGGTCATCCGGCTGAAGATACCGGATGACCTTCTTTCTTCTCTCTGGTCCAACTTGTTCCAAAAGACTTTCATTCTGCAAGGGATCCTCAAGAGTATTGATATTGATTCTATATAATTTTATCATTTCTTACTATAAAAAGCACCGGGTAGCAACTGTAGATTCCCCAGGCCTGCTCCAGACAGGTTGCTGTTCACTTCGCTTACAGCAATACGCAGCAATTCTCGAGTTTTCTGTGAACTTTTTGTCCAAAAAGCACCTCGCGGAATGTTGCCTGTGACATGCAATGCGCTTCGCCATGCACGAATTCAGCCTTTATTTCTTCTCAATATTAATCTTCTGATCAAATCCGGTAAGGCTGAAAACATCGTACACTTCATCAGAAACATTTACAATCCTGAAGCCTTCCTTGCCTGCCATCTTCTTATAAGCGGCGATTACCAGACGAAGTCCGGCAGAAGAGATATATTCCAGGTTTGCAAAGTCAAATACCAGGCTGGTTGTACCAGGATCAAGTGCTGACAGCTCCTTTTCCAGCTGCGGTGCAGTCTGGGTGTCAAGCCATCCTGTGATCTCCATAGTTACCTTGCTGCCCTCTGTCTTACTTACAATTTCCATTACAATTTCCTCCTTTAAGTTACAGGAAACACGCTCAACGGGTTTCCGGGGTTATCACGCAGCGGGCCCAGGAGGGGACTTCCAACACGAGTTCCCACCCTGCCCACTGAGTAAACCAGTTACTGTCCAGCTGTATGTAAAACTTCATCTGTGGGCAGTAACTTTGTTCCATCATCAATCAAAAAATGCAAGTCTGTCAAGTGCCTCAATAGCGCTTTCCAGATATCTGTCATCTGTAACCGGCCATTTGTAATCCAGTCTGTAAAGAACCTGTGCTGTAAACCGGTTGCTGTAATCCAGGGTATAGATCTCATTTTCATTATGAGCCGTATACGCGATCAGTCCGGAAACAACATCCGAATCATCACTGTTCTTTGCAAATTCTTTTACTGCAGCCTCAAACTCTTCATCACTTACAATGTCAATGTCAAATCCATGGCTCCGCATTGCATAGATCAGATCCGCCATATAGATATGATGGCTGTTGCAGGCGTGGAATACGGTAAATCTCCGGTCTGTCTGCACCAGTTTCAACACTGCAAGTGCAGTAGAATCAATTGGTGAAAATTCTGTAACTTCGTGCATAGCCCCAATTGGGAATTTACCAACTGCCTCATATCCTCTCAGGCTTCGCAGGAATCCGTTTGTAATAAAGTTGATCTGGAATTCACCATCTGAATTTCGGCTCATCAGATTTCCTACACGGATAACCTTTCCGTCAAGCCCACTGGAAACAGCTTCCAGTACAGCTCTCTCTGCAAGGAATTTTGTGCGGATATATTCATTTGTGATGTTCTGTCCAATATACAGATCGTTTTCATTAAAGACTCTGGACATTGGCGGAACACCATCGGAACCTTCTCCGGCAACAGAAACAGTAGAAATCTGGATCAGTCTGCGTCCACTATTTTTACAGAATTCAATCAGATTTTCCACTCCGTGTACATTTATCTTCTCCAGTACATCACCAGCTGCAAAATGCTTTACGCAGGCTGCGCAGTTAATAATGGTGTTAAATTTGTAATCTGCAAATTTCTCCACCTGTTCTTTCGAGGTAATATCGCCGTCCACACAGATAATACGCTCTCCAAACAGTTCCTGGCATGGATTATCGAAGTAATACATCAACATATGCATCATTCGTTTCTCCATGGACTCATATTTTCCCTTACGTACCAGGCAGTAAACCTTGCCGTCATAATTATCCAGATAGGACTTCAGAACATGAATTCCCAGGAAGCCAGTTGCACCTGTGATCATGATATCACCAATTTCTTCCTTTGTCACCTGGTTTACGTTTTCTTCCACATTTCCGCTGATCACGCTCTGGATCCGGTTATAGTTATAGCTGGAGAATTCATTCTCGCTCTGCGGATTTTCAAATGCTTCACTGTTATCCACGATTGCAGAAAGCTCACGGATGGTCGGATATTTGAAAATGTCTGCATATACAATGGAAATATTCTTGGAAAGGCACATAACAGCAACTTTTGATGCAGTAAGTGAGGAGCCTCCAAGTTCGAAGAAGTTATCCTCAATTCCTACTTTTTCAATGCCAAGTGCTTTTTCAAATATCTCGCAAAGTTTAATCTGGACAGCGGTAACAGGCTCCACATAGGCTGTGCTTGCTGTGGTGGTTACTTCTGGTACCGGAAGCGCCTTTTTGTCTATCTTTCCGCCAGGAGTCACCGGCATTTTCTCAAGATGGACAAAGAAGGATGGCATCATGTAATCCGGAATCAGCGGGTTCAGGAACAGTTTCAGCTCATCTTCCGGAATGATTTCACCAGTATAATAAGCTGTGATATATTTGTTTCCGCCTTTTTCGATCACTATAACAGCAGCATTCTTCACCTTATCGTGCTTCAGAAGAGCTCCTTCGATCTCACCAAGTTCAATACGATATCCTCTTATCTTTACCTGGGAATCGATTCTTCCGATATATTCAATATTTCCGTCACCTTTCATGCGGACCATATCACCGGTTCTGTAAAGACGTTTGTCCTCGTCACATACGGAGAACGGATTTTCCACAAATACGGAAGCCGTCTTCTCAGGAAGATTGTGATATCCTCTTGCAATCTGACGTCCGGCATGGCAAAGCTCACCAGAAGCGCCTACCGGAAGCCGTTTCATATTTTCGTCCACAATGTAGCTGCGGATATTCCGCTGTGACTTACCGATCGGGATGTTGTCGTACTGTTTGTCAACCCAGAACTCTGTGGAGGAAACAGTATTCTCCGTTGGACCGTAGCCATTGATCATCTGGTAAGTTCTATCCCGGTAATATTTGAACTTCTCACCACCCAGGGTGACAAATTTCAGGCTCGGAGCATCGTCAAGAAGCTCTGCAACCAACTCGCCCATCTGAGTTGGGAAGGTAGCTGTGGTAATTTTTTCTTCTTTTATGAATTTTCCAACAGCAACCGCATCTTTTCGTATGCTCTCTGGCAAAATGTACAGTACTGCGCCTGCAGTAAGCGGAGCAAACAGGTCGATCACGGATGCATCGAAGCAGAAGCTTGCAAACTCTGCCACAATATCATCTGGTGTCAGTTTTCTTGTCATAAGGATATACTCGATCAGGTTCAGCAGGTTCCGCTGTTCAAGCATAACACCTTTTGGTTTTCCGGTGGAACCGGATGTGTAGATCATATAAGCCAGGTTCTCTGGTTTCGGAGCTGTGAGCTCTACAGAAAGTGCAAAGTCTTTGGATTCTGCTGCCACGTCATCCAGGCTGATCACATTCTGGTCGTAGAAGCCTACCAGACTGCGGTAACGGTCTATTACAAGCAGGTTTTCTGCCTCGGAATCCTTCAGCATGTACTCAATTCTGCTCTGCGGATATTCCGGATCCAATGGAACATACGCACCGCCGGCTTTCATAACACCGATATAAGCTACGGCATATTCCTTTGTTCTTCCGCACAGAATACCTGCAACCTTTTCCCTGCCAAAGCCATTTTGCGTAAGCTTCTGAGCAACATAATCTGACATATGGTCCAGTTCTTTATAGGTAAGCTCGCCCATTCCGTCTTTTACCGCCGGTCTGTCCGGATATTTTGCAACAGCTTCCCTGAACAGGTCTACAAAGGTCTTTCCGGCATGGGAAGGATCATCTTCCATTTTGGTTTCTTCCTCAAACATCAGTCTGATGTCTGCCGGCTCGTATTCTCTCAGGATTCCATCTGCCGTTGTTTCCAGGTTATCTGCAAGGTATTTGATGGTTTCCTCGTTGTACATGTCGCCTCTGTACTCAATCTCAAAGACAAACTTATTTCTCTCAATTGAAATACTGATGGAAACAGGTGCCTTTGCCGCATTCAGCTGAACAGGTTCTTCCTGCGCATATTCCCCGCCGATATTATCAAAGGCGAAGTTGTCGCCCTGATAGATCACCATGGCATCTGCCTTGATGTTGAACTCATGGCTGATCTGGGAGAACGGATAAATATCGTTGTTCATGGAATTAATCAGCTGCTGCTGGACAGCATTCAGGCAATCCGCAGTGCTTCCTGAGAAATCACAGTAAACGGGAAGAGTCTTTACCAGCATACCCACGGTATCGGAAAGTCTGGAATCGTTTCTGCCGTGGTAAATAGTGGTAAATACCGCATCCTTCCTGAAATTGTATTTTCCAAGAGTAATACCAAAAGCAGAGATAAAGAATACATTCTCTGTAATTCCGTGCTTCTTACAGAATGCCTTCACGTCCTGTACGGAGAACTCACTGGTCTCACGATGATACATCTCTGCGGTTGGAGCTGCTCCGCTCTTGTCTGGATAGAAGTTGATGCTTCCGCCCGCATTTTCAAAAACGGATTTATAGTAGTTCTCTGCATTCTTATAAGCATCACTTGCCAGAGCATCCCTGTTATCAAGGGCCAGATCATAGGAAGTATACTCTTCCACTTCCAGCTTTTCTCCGCTGTAAGCCCTGTTAATGTCGTTCAGGATAATGCCCAGGGAGGTACCATCTGCAACAATATGATGAATGTCAAGGAACAGATAATTTCCATCACAGGTTCTGTGAATCTCAAAGCGGAAAAGCTGTTCATTAAACAGCATGTACGGACGAACCAGAGTTTCCCGGTTCATTCCATTTATAATCTGCGTCTTATAAGTGAAAGCATCATTACGTTTCTGAAGGACTTCTCCTTCGTCGCTCATAAAGAGACGGGTTTTCAGGTAAGGATGAGCTGCAACGGTGCTGTCAATTGCTTCTGCCAGCTTATCCAGGTCAACCTTTTTGTCAAGCTTCAGAAGATATGGAATGTTGTAAATGGTGGATCCCATATTGGCTGTACACTCGATGAAAATTCCCTCCTGAGTATTGGTGAGAGGATAATTTTCCTGGATTTCCCTCTTGGTTTCTTTTCCGGCAGTCTTCACAAAGCTCTCTAACATCTGAATGGTTGGGTGATCCTTGATGTCAGATGTTTTTATCACAATGTCAAAAGCTTTGGAAATAAGGATATTCAGCTTAATAGCAGTGATAGAGGTCAGTCCTGCCTCGTAAATATCTGTGGTAATGCCGAATTCGGTATAGCCAAGAACCTCAGCAATACAGTCAAACAGCTTCTGCTGAGTCTCATTCTCCGGTTTCACGATTTCTTCCACTTTTCGCTCTGGCAGTGGAAGGGCTTTTTTGTTTACCTTCTGATTCTGGTTCAGCGGAATCTTGTTGATCTGCATGGTAACTGCCGGAACCATGTATGGAGGCTTGGTTTCTTTGATGAAATCATTTAACTTATTTATGTCAACCTGACCGTCAGATACTACATAAGCTGCAATATATTTTCCGCCGCCATTTGGATCGTCAAAAGCCACTACGGTTGCATCCTTTATGCCTTCGTATCTTCTTATGACCTCCTCAACCTCGGAAAGCTCAATTCTAAAGCCTCTGACCTTAACCTGGGAGTCTTTTCTTCCAATGATCTGGATGTTTCCATCCGGAAGATATCTGGCAACATCACCGGAATGATACAGGACTTCATAACCTTCTGCATCGTCATAAATATTCTTCGTATAAACTTCCGAAGTTTTCTCCGGTTTATTCAGATAGCCTCTGGAAACCTGCCATCCGGAGATCATCAGTTCACCGCAGGCACCGTATGGAAGCAGATGACCAAACTTATCGGCTATATAAAGCTTGAAATTATCAAGCGCTTTTCCGATTGGAATATTTGAATAATATTTATCCACTTCAAATACAGTTGTAAAAATTGTGCACTCTGTAGGACCATACGCATTAAAGAATTTATAATCCTTCGGCGGTTCCATAGGAACAAGCTTCTCTCCACCTATGGAAAGATATTGCAGACTCTCGCAGCTCATTTCCATCGCAAACTGTCTTCCCACCTGTGTAGTCATAAAGGAATGGGTAACGCCATTCTCTTCAAAATAACGCTGAAGTGCAATAAAATCAAGACGGATTTCTTCCGGAATAATGTGAAGCTCTGCACCGTTTGCAATTGCACCGTAAATATCCATCATGGAAGCATCAAATCCAAAGGACGCATAAGCTGCTATTTTGGAGCTGTGATCTACCTGGTAATACTTTTTGTACCAGTGGCAGAATGCAGTGATATTTCCATATTCCAGCATACAGCCTTTCGGCACGCCGGTGGAGCCGGAAGTGTACAGTAAAATAAACAGATCATGAAGCTCTGGCTTCTTAAGTTCCACATCACGCTCTTCCAGCTGTGGGATCTCATCTGTAAATAAAACAGGTCCCTGATAGCCGTCTACCAGCGGCAGAAGCTCTCTGTCTGCGATCAAAAGCTTAGCAGCAGAATCCTCCAGCATGTACATCAGGCGGTCTTTCGGGTAAGTAGGGTCAAGAGGCTGGTATGCCGCACCGGCTTTGATCACGCCCATTGGTGCGATGGCCATGTATTCGCAGCGGGGGATCAGAATGGAGACTACATCCTCCCTGCCGATTCCCTGGGATGCAATATATTTTCCAAGTCTGTTGCTGAGCTCGTCCAGTTCTTTGTATGTATATTTCCGGTCTTTAAATACCACTGCGGTGTGGTCTGGAATGGTCTCTGCCAATTCAGCGAACATGTCAGAAATGGTTTTGCTTCTGTCAAATTCGTTTTCTGTATGATTGAATTCTGCGATCTTGTTTACCCCACTCTGAGAGATCACAGAGATTTCAGAAACATATTTTGTTTTCAGCATGGAGCTCATGGCAGCTTCATAGGAATCCAGGATTCCGTCAATAAAGGCCTGGCTGTACATGTCGCTGCGGTATTCTGCTGTAAGCACATAAGTGTGGTTGTACTCTCTTACCTGGATCAGCAGAGGCATTTTGGCCATATCCAGGGAAAGGTCGTGGCCTCTGGCAATGGTGTCTCCAATTGGATAATCGTCGCTTAACTCTGCCTGGTATGCAAAGGTAAGATCCGAATTCAGCCCGTATTTTGCACAAATATCGGAAAATGGGAAAATATCGTTTGCCATGGAGGACAGCATCTGCTCGGAAAGCTCTGCCATATACGCCTGTACGGTGGTCTTCGGGTCGAATTTGCAATAAACAGGAAGGGTTTTTACCAGCATGCAGACTGTGTTTTCAAGCCTGGAATCGTTTCGTCCATTATAAATAGTAGACAACAGACTGTCCTCTGCATTGGAGTATTTTGCCATAAGGATGCCGAACAGACCTGTAAATAAAATATTCGGGGTAACACCCAGCTTCTCGCAATAGGAAAGAATGGCCTCTTCTTTCAGGCCCATGGTCTTCTCCAGATAACCTTTTTCAGGAGCTTTTCCATTCAGGTCTGGCATAGGGAGGGATTCCGTTTCAATTCCTTCAAAAATACTGTCATAATATTTCTCAGCTTTTTTGTATTTGCCCTCTTTCATCTGCTGTTCTTCGTCAAGGGCCGCATCAAATCCGGTATAGGACTCTTTTTCCAGTTTTTCACCCATATAGGCCTTATTGATATCCTCGAAAATGATATCATAGGAGTTGCCGTCAGCAATAATATGGTGGAAATCAGTAAAGAGGTATTTCTTATCTTCTGTCACATAAATTGCCACACGAAGGAGACGTCCCTTTTCCAGCTTAAACGGACGTACAAGGCTTTCCTTCTGGCTGGCAAATTTCTCATTTGTGGTCTCGATCACTTCCGGCACAAATGTCTCATTTCCAGGGCGCTGTACCATCTCCCCATTATCGTCAAGATATACCTGTGTGAGCAGATAGGAATGGGCGCTTACCATTCTGGCAATTGCATCGGATAATTTCCGGGTATCCACTGTTGGATCCAGTTCAAAAAGGAAGGGGATATTGTATACGGTACTCTCAGGATTTTTGCTGCATTCTGCAAAAATACCCTTCTGGGAACCGGTAAGAGGATAAACCTCTCTCTTTTCGTAGGTTCTGAGTTTCGGCGCCAGCATGACATATTTTTCCAGCTTCTCCACGGTATTGTTCTCGTGGATATCGCTTGTTTTTACGGTAACACCAAATTCCTCTGAGATCAGAACACAGAGCTTCATTGCACTGATGGAGGAAAGGCCGGCCTTGTAAAAACTGGTGTCGATTCCGAAGAAGTCGTTTTCTACTACTTGGGCCACAATGTCAAAGATCTTCTTCTGCATTGGAGTTTCCGGCTCTTTCAGATTTCTGGGCTGCGCCACCGGCTTGGGCAATGCTTTTTTGTCAATTTTGCCATTCTGTGTTAAAGGCATTTTTTCCAGCTGGATGAAAACATCCGGAACCATGTAATGAGCCAGGGATTCTGACGCATAAGCGGTAAGCGCTTCAACATCGATCTGGCGGTCTGCCATAAAGTAGCAGCAAAGATATTTATTATCCACCGGTACTGTAATACTGGTGATGATTCCTTCGAAGCTGTTAACAACCTCCTCGATCTCACCAAGCTCGATTCTGAGACCGCGAAGCTTGATCTGATTGTCAATTCTTCCGAAAAATTCGATCTCGCCATCTGGAGTGATCTTTGCAAGATCGCCTGTTTTATAGGCTCTTTCTCCGTTGAGAGTGATGAAAACTTCTGCTGTTTTCTCCGGCAGATTGATGTAGCCACGACCTACTCCAAGACCTGCAATTACAAGCTCTCCGGTCTCTCCGTCCGGAAGGATCCTGTTCTCTTTGTCAACCACGTACACCTGAACGTTGCCGTTTGGCTTTCCGATGGTAATGTTTTTGCTGTCGGTGATTACCTTCATGGTACAGCTGATGGTAGTCTCGGTTGGTCCATAGCCGTTCATAATATAAGCATCCGGGTTTACTGCGTGAATCTTGTCAAAAAGTGCAGGCGGGAATGCTTCTGCTCCTACGTCAAATACCTTGATCTGGGCAGCTGCTTCCTGAAGCTGGGGCAGATCGATCATATTGGAAAGATAGGTAGGAGTTGTGGTCATAATATCCACTTTATTTTTTACAATTAAATCTCCAAGCATAATGGGATTCAGGATCTCTTCATCGCTTGCGATCACTGCAGTCATTCCATTGGTGAGAGGGAGAAATTCCTCCAGTACCGAAACATCAAATGTCATGGCTGCCATGGAAAGGGAAACGCTTCCCCTGCTTACATAGCCATAGGTTTCCGCATTCTTTGGATTAGGATTTACAAAATTGGCAAGGTTGATATGCTCGATCATAACACCTTTTGGTTTTCCCGTGGAACCGGAGGTGTAAATACAGTAGCAAAGATCATGTTCCTTAATCCTGGTATCCGGGTTCCCGGCATTTGGATTTTCCAGCAATTCTTCAAGCAGAAGCACCGTACAGGAAAGCCTGGAAAACAGCTCCTGGCGGTCCTTCGCGATTTCCTTTGTGGTGATAATAAAGGGAACTCCTGCATCTTCAAAAATGAACTGCACACGGTCATCGGGATAATCCGGGGCTGCGACAGCAAATGCACCACCAGCCTTCAAAATACCCTGACGGACTGCGTAAAAGTCACAGCAGCGCTCCAGTACCACACCTACGATTTTTTCACAGCCAACGCCTTTTTCAATAAGAGAATTCGCAATTCTGTTTGCTCTTTCATTCAGCTGTGCGTAGGTAAAGCTTTCCTTGCTGGAAGCTACAGCACATTTGTCAGGATGAAGCCGCACCTGCTCTTCAAACAGCTTTGTCACAGGCTGAAATTCAAAAACAAAATTGCTCTTTTCGTTAATGTCAGACATTTCCTGCACCTCCTAAAATGATATTATAGTATTATTCATATCAATTGCGCGGATATAATCCATTGATTTTGAAATCTTTTTCACCAGCTCAATTCCATGGATATCAAACTCCTCATGGTCATAGCTGTATTCCAACGGATTAAAATTCACTCCGTTGTCTCTTATCCTTAACTGGCAAATGTCATCCTCCAGGCAAAGATTGATGTCGATCCAGTTGGAAGTTTTTCCACCAAATTTAATGATATTCACAGTCATTTCTTCTGCACACACGGCAGCAAGATTGGCTCTGTTTCCGGATACACCGTTTTCCTTGCAGAACTCCAGGATTTTTCTGTTAACCGCGCCAGCTTCTTCCATGGTGCTCTTAATGGAAAAATCAAAATTGATTCCGGGATTTTGGTCCGGAACAATATAAAAAGTAGAATTTTTGTGTTTGATCTTTCGGAAAATCCAGGCTGCGATCAAGGTTATGATCTCTGTGGCAACAAATGCAGCACCAATTCCATTTGTACCGATTCCATCAATCTGTTTCCAGATAGAAATTCCTATAAATGTTGCAGGAAGAACTGCCACTGCGTTTTCAAGGAAGGTAACAAAGCTTGCAATTGCAGTCTCTTCAATAGATTCATAATAGCTTACGGTAAATTTATTCCAGAGATAAGGCACTACACATAAAGCAAAAATACGCAGTGCATGAACCATCTCCCGTCCCAGCTCTCCGCCGCCTCCGAACATAATGGTGATCTGTTCTGTAAACAGCATGATCAGAACGAATATGACTGCCAGCACGATGTAGCTGTATTTCAGCATTTTTTTGCACAGGACACGGATTCCCACATAGTCTTTTTCTCCAAAAAGAATTCCTGCAACATTAGGAATTACGCCAATGATTCCGCCTGTAAGCATTTCCACGATCAGCAAAACATTGTCGCAGACCGTAAATACTGCCATTCCGTCTTCCCCGATCTGATTCATAATGATGGTGTTCAGACCAAGGGCTTTTACAAAATTGGTTGCCATGAAAACAAGCATGGGCACACCTGTAATCACTGCCTCCTTCACGATTCCGAAATCCTTTGCATTCAGCCGCACGAAACTGATATTCCTCTTATCTGAGCGAATATAGAAAAGGAAAACCACCATGGCAAAAAGAAAGCCAAGTACCGTTGATAAGGATGCACCTGTAACTCCAAGTGGTGTAAATCTAAGAAATATGTAATCCAGCACAAGATTTATCACATTGGCTGCGATCAGATAAACAGAAGCAAGCTCCGGATGGTTTTCCACCCCAAGGTAGTTTACCATCATCAGACCGATTCCGATTACCGGTGCACCTAACATGCTAATGCGGATATAGTCTCTTGTATAAGTTGTCAAAACTCCGTCTCCGGATACCAGAAATCTGGCAATAGGTCCTGCAGCAGGAAATGCAATAAGAGAAAACAGCAGTCCCACCACGAGTGTGACAATAAAAGTGGCCGAAAACAATCTCGAAGCCCCTTCTTTGTCACGTTTACCAAGCATATTTCCTGCGGCTATGGAACCTCCCACACCCAGACAGTAACCGGTAAGCTGAACTATCGTTTCAACCGGAAGACTCATTGTGACTGCGGACATTGCTTCTACACCAATTAAATTACTTACAAAGATAGTGTCCACAATGTTTCCAAGCTGAAGTGCCAGCGACATCATAATACCTGGAACGATATACTTGTTTAATTTCGCATTCAGCAACCTGTTATTTCTGTTTTCCACCATTCCATCCCCTTTCGAAATTTTGGAGTATTTCTAAACAAAATCAGAATACTCCATATTTATATATAATTTAGCAAAAAATGAAATATTTTTCAATAAAGCAACGAAAACAACGTCAAATTAAACAAAAATAGCTTAAAAAAATACCGGTTTCCCGAAGATATCCCTTTAATGGAATTCTTTGGAAACCGGTAGTATCCTTCCTGATATGTAATTATTCAGCAGACTCCAGAACATGTTTAAAAAGGCTTTCTACAAAATGTACGTCACAATTTGCGGAGCCTGCAGATTGCAGGAAATAAATTTTCAGGCAAGCTCCAAAGCCCTGTGGCAGGCTGCTTTATGCCCCTTTTCCACCTCCTGAAGCACAGGAGCTTCCTGCCTGCAGCGGTCTGTTGCATAGGGACAGCGGGTATGGAATTTGCATCCTGACGGTGGATTGTAGGCACTTGGCACGTCACCCTCCAGAATGATACGCTGACGTTTCTTCTTCACATCTGGAAGCGGGATTGCAGAAAGAAGAGCTTTTGTATAGGGGTGCATCGGATTGGAATAAAGCTGGGCTTTTTCTGCAACCTCAACCACACTTCCAAGATACATAACTGCAATTCTGTCACTGATATGGCGGACTACACTCAGGTCATGGGAGATAAACAGGTAGGTCAGATTTTTCTTCTGCTGCATATTTCTCATAAGATTCAGCACCTGCGCGCGGACAGATACGTCCAGTGCGGAAACTGCCTCATCACAGACAACAAATTCCGGATTCAGGATCAGTGCCCTTGCAATTCCGATTCGCTGCCTCTGACCGCCTGAAAACTCGTGAGGAAAACGATTCAGATACTGTTTATCCAGTCCAACCTCCTGAAGGATCTCTTCCACCATTTCCCTGCGTTCTTCCTTAGTCCCCACTTTATACACCTCAAGAGGGGCACTGATCAGATCATAAACGGTCATTCTGGGATTCAGGGAGCTATATGGATCCTGGAAAATAATCTGCAGCTTCCGGCGCATTTCCCACATTTTTTTCTTATCATAGGTAAGGATGTCTTCCCCATTGTACATAACCTGGCCCTCTGTTGCCGGGATCAGGCGGAGAATAGTTCTTCCCAGAGTGGATTTTCCGCAGCCGGACTCTCCGACCAGGCCCAGTGTCTCACCCTTTCTCACAGAAAGACTTACATGGTCTACTGCTTTTACTACAGATGGATTACGGTTCAGAAGCCCTTTTTTTGCCGTAAAATATTTGGATAAATCCTTTGTTTCCAATAAGATTCCTGTGTTCTCACTCATTATTTCTCACCCTCGTATCTGAAGCAGCTTACCAGAGAATTTCCAGCATGGTAAACGCCTGGTTTTTCTTTCATGCAGCGGTCTTTTCCGTAAGGACATCGGGGAGCAAATCTGCAGCCTGCAGGCATGGCATCCGGTGCCGGAACAGTGCCCTCAATGGTATTTAGCAGCTCTACATCCTCATCAAGGCGTGGAATAGAGTTCAAAAGTCCCTGTGTGTAAGGATGCTTCGGTCTTTCAAAAATGTCCTCAATGCTGCCGTATTCTACTGCTTTTCCTGCATAAAGAACAAGCACATCGTCTGCGGTCTCTGCTACTACCCCCATATCATGGGTAATCAGCATAATGGCTGTTCCCATTTTTTCCCTGAGCTCACACATCAGCTCCAGGATCTGTGCCTGGATGGTTACGTCCAGGGCTGTGGTAGGCTCATCTGCAATAAGAAGTCTTGGCTCGCAGGATACTGCCATGGCAATCATCACTCGCTGGCGCATACCGCCGGAAAGCTGGTGCGGATATTCCTTCATCCTCTTCTCCGGCGCTGCGATTCCAACTCTTTTCAGAACGTCCACAGCTCTTGTCCAGGCTTCCTTTTTGCCGCAGTTCTGGTGGAGCATGATTGGTTCCATCAGCTGGGTTCCAATAGTCAGAGTCGGATTCAGGGCAGTCATTGGATCCTGAAAGATCATGGCAATATCATTTCCGCGGATCCTGCACATCTCTTTCTCCGGAAGCCCTATCAATTCTTTTCCATCCAGTTTGATGCTGCCGCCGGAAATCCGGGCGTTGCTTCCAAGAAGCTGAAGGATAGACATGGATGTGACACTTTTTCCGCATCCGGACTCGCCTACAATTCCGAGGATCCTGCCTTTTTCTACAGAAAAGCTTACACCGTCAACGGCTGTGTTAATGCCTTTTTTTGTCTGAAACTGTACCTGTAAATTCTCTACTGAAAGTAAAGATGCCATAGCTGTACTCCTTTTTCTCTTAATTAACTCACTGTGATTCTTTCACAGCTCCTGAAATCCGCCAGACATGAGAGCTTTTTTCTCTCATATTTGGCGGGTTCCAGGATCAAAAGCTTTATCCGCTTTTGTCCTGTTTCCCATTTTTATTACTCTTTATCCCACTCCCAGGAAGACCAGTTCAGACAATTAAAGTCTGCAACGTTCAGGTTCTTCATGCTCTTGTTGTAAGCGGTAAGAAGGTTCTTTGTATATAAGTAGCCCATAGCTGCTTTTTCTACAACCTTTTCCTGATACTCATCGAAGTATGGTTTTCTTGCTTCAAAAGTAAGCTCTGCGTTTCCTTTGTCGATCAGGTCAGAAAGCTCTGTATCCTGAAGCTGGCAGAAGTTGCAGGAGCTTTCTGGATAGATCATTTCACGGCTCTCACTTGGGTCAAGAGTTCCGCCGGAACCAATGATTCCAAGATCATGCTCGCCGTCAAGCATACGGCTCATCAGAGTTGCAAAGTCCATCTGCTCAATTTCTACATTTACACCGACATTTGCAAAATCCTGTACGATCAGGGCTGCACATCTCTCGGTAATGCTGCTTCCAGAGGAGATGAAAAATTTCAGTGTCTGTCCAGCCGGGAAGCCTGCTTCTGCAAGCATCTCTTTTGCTTTTTCAGGATCGTACTGAACCTGAACTTTGTCATTGTAGTATGGGCTTACCGGTGCGATCGGGGTCATGATCGGAGTTCCCTCTCCCATAAGAAGACCATTTACCAGTACGTCACGGTTGATTGCCATATTCAGTGCCTGGCGAACTTCCTGAGTAAGATATTCCTTCTGAGTATTAAAGATCAGAGTGGTATAGGAAGTGGTAGGAACAGACTCTGTTACCAGGTTATCCTGGGACTTGGCTGTTTCCCAGTCATCAGTCAGTACGGAACCGAATCCGATCAAATCAAGCTCGCCGTTCATAAGACCGGAAAGAACGTTTGCGGACGGTACTACACGGATGATCAGACGGTCAATATTTGGAGTTCCAAGATAGTAGTTTTCATTCTTTGTGAACTCCATACGCTCACCATTGATCTCACTGTCATAGATGAATGGGCCGGAACCTACCGGATTTGCCCAAAGGTCAGGAGCATTGATCTCTTCTGCTGTTTTTCCTTCAAATATATGTTTCGGGATGATGAAAACAGTGTCGATATCCTGCAGGAATGTATCAGGATACATAGCCTCTTTTAATTTGAAGGTTACTTCATAATCGCTGTCTGCAGTTACTTCGATAGAATCCTCGGAAAGCTCTGCTCCGGAATCATCCACACCGGCAATGTACTCCAGGTGATAACGGCTTTTTGCCTCTACAGACGGATCAGAATACATCTGGTAGCTGAATACAACGTCCTCTGCTGTAACCGGCTCACCATCAGACCATACTGCGTCTTCATGAAGCTTAAAGGTAACTGCGTCACTGGCATCGTTTACAGTCCAGGACTCAGCAAGGCGTCCCTCAATGGAACCGTCTGCGTTTGTCTGTGTCAGGCGGTCATAAATCTGGTCACAGATAAAACGGGTGTAGTTGCTTGTGGTGTTCAGCGGCATCATGGTATCCCATGCCTGGTCCATAGCAGCTGTTACTACTTTTTCCTCTGCCTCAGCAGCAGCCGGAACAGCATAACCTGCTACCATGCTTCCTGCAAGCAGGAGCGCTGCAGCCTTTTTCATGTTGAATTTCATAGGTCTCCTCCTTTTTCTTTTGTCAGGGATGTTTTTTCTCTGACAGGTTTTGTGAAGCAAATCAGTCCGGGAAACTCCCGGAACCAATCTTATGTCAACGGACTGTCCGGTCTTGCATCAAGACCTTCATGATCCTGAGACATTACAGTTTGATTTTCGGATCCAGCGCATCGCGGATGCCGTCGCCCAGAAAATTAATACTTAACACCGTGATCAGAAGTGCAAGTCCCGGCGGAAGCCAGATCCACAGCTTCTGGGAAAGCACAGTAATGGACTGCGCATCGTAGAGCATATTTCCCCAGCTTGCTCCCGGCGGCTGTACACCCATGCCAAGGAAGCTTAACGATGATTCAGAAAGGATGGCACTCGCCATCTGGAATGTGATTGCGATCAGGATCGGGGCAAAAGAGTTTGGAAGAACATACTTTGTCACGATCTTGAAATTGGAGGTACCAATTGCCCTTGCAGATTCTACATATTCTTTCTCGGATACGGAAAGTACATTTGCATAGATCAGTCTGGCAAACTGTGTCCAGCCGAGCACACCAATGACACAGGTTACAGACCAGACAGACGGTCCAAGAACTGCAACCAGTACCAGGATCAGCACAATTGATGGAAAAGACATAAAAATATCTGCAATTCGCATAATAACTGCTTCCGCCTTTCCTCTGGCATAACCAGCAACCAGGCCAAGAGGAACTCCGATTGCGCAGCTGATCAGTGTGGAAACAAAACCAACCAGCAGAGAGGTTCTTCCGCCATACATCAGACGGGCAAAAACATCACGCCCGATAGCATCAGTTCCAAGGATGTGCGCTCCTCCCGGAGCTGCAGAAAAGGCAGTGTAATCTGAAGTATAAGGATCCAGTTTCAGGATCATGGGAAGAAAAACCACCATCAGGATTTCCACGATCAGGACCACCAGACCTGCCATAGCCATTTTGTGTTCTTTCAGTTTATCAAGTACCTCGGAAAGATAGCTTACATTTTCGTTTTTCTGTTTTTTCATTTCTGTCTTCTATCCTCCCTTATTTATAGCTGATTCTCGGATCCAGAATTCCGTATGCAACATCAGTGAGAATATTCGCAATAAGAACCGCTGCCGCGATCATAACCGTGATTCCCATAATAACCGGGTAGTCTCGTCCGTTGATCGCTGTTACCATAAGAGAACCAATTCCCGGCCATCCGAAAACCTGCTCGGTTACAACTGCGCCGCCTACAATAGAAGGAATGGACATTCCCACAACTGTAACGACCGGTGTAAGGGCATTTTTCAAGGCGTGCTTCATGATCACTTTCCATTTGGTAAGACCTTTGGACTTGGCGGTACGAATGTAGTCGTCCTGCATAACTTCCAGCATACTGCTTCGCATGTGCCTTACCCATCCTCCGATCTGCTGAAAGGAAAGGACCAGACAAGGCAGGATCATGTGCTTCATCAGATCTCCGAATGTATGAGCTCCGCTTGAGCTGTACATTCCTCCTGATGGCAGAATGTTAAACACAATGGCGAACAGATAAATAAATACCAGTCCTACAAAGAAGTTCGGAGTCGCCATCATCAGCATAGACAGACCGCCGGAAAAGTAATCTCTTCCTGAATTCGGCCTGGAGGCAGCAAAGATTCCAAGAGGAATGGATACGATCAATGACAGTACAATGGAGCTTGCCGCCAGAATCGCAGTAGCCGGAAGACGCTCCAGTATCATCGCTGCCACCGGTCTCTGGGTGCTGTAGGAAAATCCCAGATTTCCCGTAAGCAATTGTTTCAGCCAGGTAAAATACTGAATGATCACCGGCTGATCCAGTCCAAGTGCCACTCTCTTACGTTCCAGCTCTGCCGGAGTAATTCCCGGATCTGCCAGAAGTGCATCCAGCGGTGAACCAGGCGCCATATTCAGAATAAAATAGGCCAATATGGTAATTCCGAAAAAAGTGGGAATGGCAATCAGTATTCTTTTTAATATGTATTTCCACTTCATAGTGTTTTCCCTTCATCTCCTTTTCCTAGAACCTGTTTGAAAAAGTATTTCCGCAAGCTCCCGCAAATTGTGGTGCACATCTTGCAGAAAGCCTTTTTCAACCACGCTCTACCATAATCCGGATAATCTCTTTATCCGTTTCGCACATACCTTCCTTCGCCAGCTGTCCCACGTTCCGGATGGTATTTTCCACACCGTGGGTAACGATTCCATCACCGCCGTAGAACTGCTGTCCCTGTATGTACATTTCATAGCCCATGATTCCGGCATCAACTGCTGCTGAAATCTTGGCTGCGCAGGAGGCTTTCGCTCCGTCACAGATGATTCCGGAAACAATTGCCAGGGAATTCACGATTGTATGTGCAATTACTTCATAATCGCCGCCGTAGAGATAAGCAATTCCCGCACCGCTTCCACAGCCTGCACTTACTGCACCGCAATAGGCAGAAAGAGTTCCGATTCCAGTCTTCAGATGAATGGTTACAAGATTGGAAAGCACCAGGGCGCGAAGCATTTTGTCATGGGAAACCTGCAGCTCTCTGGCAAATTCAATGACCGGAATGCTGGCAGTCATGCCCTGGTTGCCGCTTCCGGAGTTGATCACCACAGGAAGCTCGCAGCCATTCATTCGGGCATCGGAACCGGCTGCTGCCTTGGCTCTGGCACGGATCTTAATATTGTCGCCGTAGGTGTGAAGAAGGACTTTTCCGATGTTCGCTCCATAGTTTCCACGAAGTCCCTCCTCAGAAATGGCTGTATTGTAACGGATCTGACGCTCCAGAACCTCCTTTACATCTTCTGTGTCAACAGTATTGGCAAAGTCGATAATGTCTTCTATGTTTAATATGGAATGATCGGTCTTTTTCTCTTCCTTACCTGAACAGACATCTTTCTGGAAAACAGGCTGGCCGTTTTTCTCAATAAGGATGATGTTGGTGTGAGTATCTACAATGCGAACACGGGCCGTTTCAGTACCTTGAGTTACGGTCAGATCGATTTCAAATACATGCCCGGTGGATGCCGGAGTGATCTTGGGTTTCACCTGATCCATGTAGGACTTGATTTCCTCCTTCTGACCGGGTGTTACTCTTGCAATTACTTCAAGGAGCGCTTCCGCATCGCCTGCGATCACACCCGCGCACAGAGCAGCTGCAATTCCCCTCATGCCGCCTGTATTGGGAACGATGACGCTTTTTACATTTTTAATAATATTTCCACTTACTTTAATATCCAGCTGTTCCGGCAGATTGCCCAAAGTTTTTCTCGCCACTGCTCCTGCATAGGCAATGGCAATGGGTTCGGTACATCCCATTGCAGGAATCAGCTCTTCCTCCAGGATTTTTACGTAAGCCTGGTATTTTTCATCACTTTTGTGCAATGTTTTCTCCTCGCTTTCGCCCAGCAATATGAATACTTTAGCACACTATCCTCTTAAAATCAATTAATTCCGGAAATTTGGCATTTAGGAAAATCCTGGATTATATTTGTGAATTTTGTTTTTGTTAATCACTTCACGAATATAATCCGGGTGCAGATTTTTTTATTTAAAATCAGATCACTGGATTCTTTTTAGAAATAGTCATATCCGCCATGAATGTCTACAACGCTTCCATTCATATAGCCATTTTTCAGGACTTCGTATGCCATGTCTGCCACTTCGGAGATCTCGCCAAAGCGGTGAAGCGCAATCTTACGGTTAATACGTTCATAACTTTCCGGGGTGCGGTTCTTATGCCAGCTGGTTTCAATGAATCCCGGGGCAATGGCATTGACCCGGATCTGTTTTGGTTCCAGTTCTTTTACCAGGGATTTGGTGAGGAAGTGGATGGCGGATTTGGTGACACCGTAAACCAGGGATGAGGAATAAGCCTGCTGTCCTGCGTAGGAGCCTGTAAAAAGAATGCTGCCGCCTTCGCTCATAATGAGGCGAAGTTCTTTCACCAGAAATACCGGAACAGACAGGTTGGTATTCACAATTTTGGTCCATTCGTCGAAGGTGTAGTCTTCATATTTCGCATAGGTGCTGATTCCTACGTTGTTTATCAGCCAGTCTACATGGCTCGCTTCTTCTTTGACCCGGGATACAAATTTCATCATTTCATCATAGGATGACATATCAGCCTGGAGCAACCGGATTTTTTTCTGATTTTCCTCTGTTTGTGCATGAAGAAATTCCTCCGCCTGCTCTGTGTTATGTCCATAGCTTACATATAAAATATCGTCTGACGCAGAATTTTCCAGAATTTTCTCCGCAATCCCTCTTCCAATTCCAGATGTACCACCGGTGATTATGGTTACTTTGCTCATGGGGTGTCCTCTTTTCTGTATATTTTATTGCTATTTAATGTGTTGGTCGTTATCCCGGACGCGATTTCACAATGTATATTCACCGC
>OGRY01000326.1_pt1 | contig 41544 bp, 45 predicted proteins | sample 1553551 | NCBI WGS metagenome assembly OGRY01 (sample SAMEA2580101, study PRJEB22360) | human gut metagenome | biome: human gut; feature: human-associated habitat; material: faeces | place: Denmark | collected 2008/2010
GCCCTGCCCCATGTGCCTCGGCGCTATCTATTGGGCTCGACTGGACAAAATGTATTATGGAAACAATAAGACTGACGCCAAAAATATAGGTTTCGACGACTCTTTCATATATGATGAAATCGCTTTAAAACCTGCCGATCGCAAACTACCCTCAGAAGTATTGCTACACAATGAAGCCATCAAAGCTTTCGAAGCATGGGCTGAGAAAGAAGATAAAATAGAGTATTAAGAGCCTGTCGACAAGAAGTTAAGACTTTGTTTGCAAGGAGTTAACTCCTTGTAAGCAGGAAGTAAACTTCTTGTAAGAGTATATTTCAATGAATTATAAAACAGTAAAATCCCTGAAGTCTACCTTTGACAGAACTTCAGGGATTTTTCATTTATTCTTTATCTAAAAACAACATAGACACAATTTTTATCAAATCTAGTATTGTGCTAAAGGAATTATCCCAAGTTTATAATATCCAGAATTATATTTAGGATTCAGAGCTGGTTCATAAATAGGACAACGATATTCACCACGTCTTCCACAATAAGTAAAACCGACACTATCCATTTCATTCTTAATGATAATATCATCACCAAAATTAACAATCACATCCTGTAATTCATCGCTATCTAAATACGTTGTTACCGTAGTAGAAACTCGATGCTGTACTGTAGTAGAAGTACCAAATTTTGCTCCAACCTTCACTTTTTCCTCTAAGCCTAAATCAAAGTCAAAATTAGTAGCGAAAGTAGTAGTAGTTTCAACTACATTTTGAGTCGTTGTCTGTAGATCCTTTTCTATAATAGAAATCTTTATTGAAGTTGAATAATCTTCAATATTCCAATCAAATAAAGGTAAAGGCTCTGGTAAATAATACCTTTTTATACTTTTAACTCCTTTAACCAAATAAGGCATTCTGTTTCCCTGTGCTTGTAAATCAAGTTCAAATAAATCATAGGGTGGAATTGATATTGCTTTTATTATCTCATCAGAAACCAAATTCTTGTTACTAACATAAGTTTTCACTAAAAATTCATAATTTCCATTATACCAATATCCTTCAGGCCCTCTAGGAACCGGATGATCTCTTGTTGATTGAGGTTGCTTGTCATAATGATGCGGATCATCACCTTGATCTGAAATATTATGATACACGACATCAGGGATTCCTGTTAGCTCAAGAAAATACACACATTCTGATATTTTTTTTTGGAAAACGCCTTTACCATCTTTCGTCATAATATTATAATATACATAATCTCTTTGCCAAATTCCATTCTGATCTGCAAATTTCTTTGCATCAAAAACTTTTTGAAGTTGCGTTGGAATATCCAGAGGGGAAACTCTAGTCTTCACCTTAGTAAGATTATTGAATTCCTCATATTCAAACACAAAATTCAAGCCATTTTCAGCACGCACAACATTAGCTTCTTTAAAATTTCGTGTTGAAGCAGACCGCAATATAACTCTTTCTGACGGTTTCACGACAACAATAGGGAATGATGGTATTTCATTACTCTTAATAGTATTTACCTTTCCAGCATTATCTACAAAAAGAATTTGATTCTCTTTACTTTTATAAGCAACAAAAGGTACTTCTTGAGCAACATTCCACTTTTCTGCCGAAAAGATATCATTAGGAAGTACGGGAACAAAAACAGTCAAAGTAGGCATTTCCTTATATAAAGCTAGCAAGTTCTCTTTACTCATATACTTCGATAAAAACTCCTCTAATGTTCCTCCCCCGCTTAACTTTTTATCTTTAACTAACATATACAAAACATCATAGTCATAATCAAACTGCTTTATCGCCTCTTCTTTTATAAGCTTTCTTACGCCTTCACTTTCATTAAGAACTCTAGCCAAAGCAAATGAAAATTCACTTTTTAAAGAGTTTAGGTCTATTTCATCATAACTTTCTTCAATTAATGATGAATTATTACTTGTTTCAATCATATCATTAGAACATGATCCTACAATGAATAGAGCTAATAGTAGTCCTACTTGTTTCAATCTAATATTCATAATATTAATCTTTTAATAGTAATACATTAAGTCTCATATAATTCTGCAGAACTGCTATAAAGATAATGTTTTTATTTTAAATATATATATTTTTTAGTAAATTCTTGTTTAAAGAAAGCAAGAAAGACATCATTAAGCAGCCACATACAACTATTTTAACAATTTATACAAATACCACCATAAATTTTCGCCTAATTTATAGCAATATAAAAAATCCCCAAAGTGCTGTGATGCAGACTCTGGGGATTTAGTTAATACACAAGGTATTTGCAATGAAAGGTTATTTGCTTATATTGTTACTCTTTTAGAAGCGCATACCTAAAGTAAATATCACTTGACTACGTGTGTTTGTCACTTTTGTCTTATTTAGATATTCATCATCAAAGGCATAAAAATCTGATTTGTAAGTACTATATTGATACGCCAAATCTGCATAAACTAATGAACCACGATAACCAATACCTAAAGTGTAATTACTCTTGGATTTAGCATTAGCATAGTCCGTATCTGTCATAACAGAGTTCAGCGGCAAATCCTTATATGCTCCGTCTTTATATGCTGCCGTGCTGTAATTGTATCCAGCACGCAAAGCAAACTCAGGTATCACCTTATATTCTGCACCTATGCGGAATGTACTTACTCCTTTCAGCATTTCTTTGATTGTAGAATTTTCATACCCCATCTCATCCCCTTCAGGATAATAAAGACGTATACTTGAATAATCCTGATATTCATATTCAGCACCGAGAGCAAGATTTGTACCTACTGTATATCCTAAACTTAGATTGTATTTCCATGGAGTACGGAGTTCATAATCATAAGTCATATCTTTGTTATCCAAAAAATCATAACTATCTACTGTTGTTTTATAAAACTCAGTTTCCCCCTTATCATTCTGTCCATAGATACCAGACTCAAGAAAAACATTAGTAGCCAAGGTCAACTTATAAAATGTAGGAGTATGTATTGCAAGTCCAATACGCAAAGGAGATGTTTCAAAAGGACGTATGATTGCTCCCAATTTAAAATCAAATCCTGTTCCGTCAATCTTTGTCCAGCTATTTAAGTCATAATATTCCCCTGTGTCATAATCCTCACTATAAATGGAACTTTTGGTATAATTCAAGTCATAAGCACCTACAGTTACTCCCAAATACACCCTATCATTAAAGTTGAAAGAAATATTGAAGTCATATTGATCCACCCCACCAGTTTCACGTGATCTGAACTTACTATAAGGTTGGGGAAGAAAAGCACCAAATCCTGTCAATCTGTCTTTATTATTCACATCCTCATATAAGGGATCATAAAGTGAGCCACCCCATCCTAAAGCAGCCAACCAACCTACATTATTATTATTAAATACATTATTATTAGGAGTAGCATTATCATCTATATATTTTATATCATACCCATTTTCCAACATTCCTCCAGCTTGTGAAGCCATCAAAAAAGTTTGCGAAACAACCTGCCCGTCAGGTGTCAGATTAAGCAACCCCTCCATTGACGTCGTTTTATTAAATGATTTGGAACGGTTATAGCTGAAACCGAAGTTTACATATCGCAAGGTGGTCTCATTACCAATTTTATTAGAAAGTACAAAACCAGCATTATTCAATTGCCAGCGGTTCTTATTTGAATTGAAAGTATTACCACCATACGTACTTTCTGTTCCGGTTGATGAAAAACCAAATGAAGCAGTAACATCATTACTACGATAAATACCTATACCTGCAGGATTAGTTGCAATGGTAGACATATCACCTCCCAATGCCCCCATGGCTCCGCCCATACCAACAAAACGAGCTGTTCCATTCAAATCCTTCTCTGTCATCTTTGTAACATCATATATAGTCTGCGCACCCATTCCCATTGAGACAAGCAATGAAAGGGCGACTAAAGTCAGTTTCTTATTCATAATCAATGTTCTTTCTAGTTCAAAACTATTATTACATTCACGTATCTGTTTATCTTCTTCCACCGCCTCTACTGGAAGAACCGCCTCCGCCACCACTTGAACGGGTAGAACCTCCACCACTACCTGAAGAATAGCTGCCGCTAGAGCGTGAGCTGCCACCTGCTGAATAGCTGCTAGAAGAACGAGTGCTGGAAGAAGAACGATTATAGTCATAAGAACGACTACTGGAACGAGTACTTGCACCATTATCATAATTACGTGGAGCAGATGAACTACCGCGGTTATAAGTTGACGAACTACGTGTACTACTACTGCGTGTACTGGTACCGGAAGGACGAACCGCAGAATTACCACGATTGCTACTACTGCGTACACTTTGCACATTGCTATTGTATGCACCACTACGAGTGCTACTCGGACGAGTATATGTTGAACGACGTGATGAAGCAGCGTCTGTCCGTGTACTCATTCCCGGACGTTCGGATGAAGCACGGGTCCCTACCACACGGCGAGTTGAACTTGTACCAGAGCTTCTTCTCACTTCTCCACTTGTAGAACCAGCACTGCGTCTTGTTTGATAGCCACTGGTAGAACCTGAAGATCTCCGTGTAGTTGATGAACCTGATACACGATTTCCTGAGAACACTCTATTTCCATAAGAACGCCTGCTCGTATAAACATTATTGTTGCTCCAATGGTTGCCTCCCCAGTGTCCACCGCCACCGGGATACCAGCCACCGCCAGGATAATAATGATGGTGATGATGTCCCCATCCCCAACTCCAGCCACCGTAGAAACCGCCCCAGCCATAGGACCAGCCACCGTAACTGTAATAAGGTGAGTATCCACCCCAACCATAATAAGGATAGCCTCCCCATCCGTAGGAGTTATAACGCCAATCCCACCATAAGCGGTTAGAGAAAGTCGGGAAAGCATACGCATACATTCCGTCAGTATAAACGTTCCAGTCCCATGAATTCAGACCGTAAACGACATCCCAATAATACGGGCTACTGATGCTCACCGCATAACGCGGATTGCGGAAACGTACGATACGCATAGCATATTCATAATCATCTTCCGAACCATCGAAGCCATTTACCCATTCACCATCCGGATCGGGCACTGCTTTTTCCTTAATATATAAGGTATCATCTTCCATTACGAAGTCATTCTCACGAGAATCATAACGACGGTTATATTCGTCTACATCACGTGTATTTCCTTTACGATCCTGTACTACAACAGTAGTATTACCCGGCGACGTATAAACCGTAGTTGGTGCATTCGACTTTACTACAATTTCTTCAGTCGGAGCAGAGCTTGTAACTTTCTTCTCCTGCTTCTTTTCCTTCTTATCCTTAGAAGGAATGTAGTAAAGGTCGTCATCTATGCTCTGCGCCGAAACCATCCAAGGGAGGCACAAGGCAAAAAGCGATAAAAAAACAATCTTTTTCATATGGGTGTGGTTTATAGGTTTTACATTAATCCATTTTATCACGTCACAAAGATAGCGATGGATTTTACCGCATACAGGAGAATTTCCCCAAATGATTATAGGGATTTCCCTATTCTATCATAACAAAAGAGATATTATTTTGGTTTTCAATGAACTAAAGTAAATCTCGTTAGTAATAGAGCTCAAATAACGTCACTTTTGACGCTTTTTCATTGTCGTTTTATTGTCGAAATTACTAATTTATTTCCTTTTTATTGTCTAAAAAATATGGCTAATTTACTTCCGACAATTGTGCCTGCTAAAATACTGAGTAACAGGACACATAAACTAAGAATTGCACTTTCTCATAACGGAGAAACACGTTACATTGTGACTGATATAATTGTCCAATCATTGTCCGAATTCAAATCAGGTCAAATTATCAAACGTCCTGATGCCCAGTACCTGAATACAAAATTACGAAAACTATTGGATAAATATCAAAAAGCATTAGATAAAGTTGAATCAAAGGAGTGCATGACATGCTCTCAACTTCTTGAGTCAATGAAAAGTGTAAATAAAGCAAAGTTTATCACTATCGAAGAACTTTACGTTGATTACAAAGAGACTCATAGCCTTGCACTTAGTTCCATAAAATTGTACGATAATGCGGTTAGGAATACAAAAGAATATATTGGAGAAAATGTACTTGTGTCTAATCTTGGTTTCCATGAAATTAAGAAATTAGAAAATAAACTATATGAAAAGGGGCTACGTTCAGATACTATCAGAATGCGTTTATCTTCTATTAGAGCTTTATTGAGGTACGCACTACAGTGCAAGTTTATAACACATGAAACTTACCCATTTGACGGATATAAAATGCCGGAGAAATCAGTACGTGATATTTGGCTATCTACTGATGAGATAAAGGCTATACGAGATGTAGAAGTCAGCAGGGAGAATCTGGTTAGAGCGAGAGATCTATTCATGTTATCATACTACCTTGGAGGAATTAATATTGCAGATCTTGCCAATTATAATTTTATTGCGAATCCCAATAAGATGGTATATCATCGCAAAAAGATTATGAGAGATAACAAAACAACAGGCACAATAGAATTTAATATTCCTATAGAAGCAAAAGGAATAATCAGTCATTATCTTGGTCCTGATGGCAAAATCCGGTTAAGCTCAAGACACTCAAAAAGTTCTCCAAAGAACCAATATACATGCATAAACAGAAGCCTGAAGATAATTCAAAAGCAATTAGGCATCACAAAGACTTTAATGTTTTACTCAGCAAGAAAATCTTTTGCACAACATGCTTTTGAGTTGGGTATCTCCACAATGGTGATCGATTATCTAATAGGACATTCTGTAACCCAAAGTAGCGGATCAATCTATCACTATGTAAAAGCGACACCTGAAATAGGAAATGAAGCGTTAAGAAAGGTACTCGATAATCTAAAATAATCACTATCTTTGTGGCGATCAAGAACTCGACCATAATTCGGGTTGTTGGTTTGACTTTTAAGTGAGAGGGTGGTTCCTCTCACTTTTTTTGTGTTCGGACTAAACTTTTTAAAAGCTCATTAGTAATAGCACATGAAGACCAAGCAAGAGATGTGGATGCGTGCTGATGAGCTTGGTAGTCCAGGAGGCGATATTTGATTGCCTCCTATACAAGAATAAGGGACGGTTATTCCACCGTCCCTTCTACAAATTCCTTCAGCCTGTACAGTCGCGTAATGGCCGGATTGTAAAACCCATCCGGGTAATGCTGTTTAATGTCGTTGATATTAGCTCTCACATAAATACTGGTGTCAGTAATATGTTCAGCTTCACTTAATACTACCTCTTTGGGTAATTGTGCGTTCTCAGCCCATTTAATGATAGCGTTCACGCTCTCCTCATCATAATTGTATGCCATAGTAATTCAGCCTCTTTTACCCAATTTATCAATTCATCAATGCTTGTATATTATTATCTTGTATAAAATTCTCGCATTGAGAACGTAGGGATTCTTTCAACGACAGTATTGTATTCCATTCTGGCAAACGCTTATTTACCAATATATATTCTAATATTAAGCAAAACTCTACGATCTCTGGAAAATCGTCTTCTGTATCCCACCATTCAATTACCAAGTTATCCAATGACTTTTCAATCATTTTATTAGGCCAAGAATGTTTTCGAGCTTTTTCAAACTGTTTACCATTAACTAAACGGCCGCACATTCCACCTTTACGAAGTTTAATTTCCCCATTGTCTTCCAATCCAGAGCAACCTATGTATATCAAATATTTAGTATGCCCTTTAACTGCATATACTATGTAAACTCCACTTTTATTTTTCGGAGCATTACAAACGTTACTTAGCGAATCTGTACTTTTAAATTCAAAACTACCATTATTGGGATATTTATTAAGTAGGTCAAACATAGGATTAAAATTTAAAGCTTCAACAAACATACAAATATATGAAATAAAGCAATATAGAAAGAACATTTATGTTATATAATACTTACTCCAGTTTTCGTTGGGCAAAATAAGTCAAAGTAAAAGACAGGCTATTTTATTTAGGCAAGGAGCAGAATTCCAGTTCTTTCTCTAATGATATAAATTCGCTATCCCACATTAGCTTACCCGTCAAGAAAGATTTATATTGTTCGTAAAGATGGTGTTTCAAAATAAATGTAGATACTGCTGCCGAATAAGCCATTTTCCTTGAACCTCTATGCATTACATCTTTGACTCTCTGCAAAAAATAAGCAATATCGAGATCTTTCCATGGTTCTATATCTTTCAATGTTTTACCAATTTCAGCTAACAAGCGAACTCTTGGACTATTTAGATATACTTGATTGTTTAAGTCAAGTATATTTATTGTGTTACTCCCTTTGACATTTTTATAGCATAAGAAACCATTTTGAAAATACAAATATTCCTTAGGATTATCAAATAATGGATTAACTATTTCAACAGTATTGGGGTCTATATTGCTTTTGTGTCTATTGCAATGATTCAAAGATGGTAATAAGTTCCCCCACTCAACGACTTTTTTAGAATATGGTACTTTAGGATAAAAATGATCGATCTGCATATCCTTCCCTTCTTCTTTCAGCCGCACTTCAGAATAAGCACATTTTCCATAAGCAATTTCAAATACAGCATCTTTAATGAACTTTTTCTGCCAAACAGGATCTGTCTTGTCATTTTCAAATTGTTCAATAAGCGCTGACTCCATTTGAGGTGTCAGCTCTCTAGGTTTATTAGATAGGATTAGTTTAATCATGTTCGTTGTCGCGAATACCTTCAATTTGCAAAGGAATTAATTCTCTATCAATGCTACTAGGATGCAATATATTACTTAATTCACTAAAAATATTTTTTGCTTGTCTTGCATCTCCTTTTTGCAAAGCATCTTGTAATTGATTTATCAACACCATATATTTATCTGAACGAACCTCATCGCCTAAATTCATAATTTCACGAAGTATCTCTTCAACCGTCCAACCTTGAAAAGAAGTCTCTGGATAATGTGAAATTTTTATTGTATCATTATCTTTAACTAAGGCATAGAGATTTATTTTCTCAATAGATTGAACCAATAAAGGGCTATGTGTAGTTACAATAAATTGTGTCATTGGAAACATCTTACAAAGTTCAGATAAAATACTCCTCTGCCATGTCGGATGAAGATGCATATCTATTTCATCCACTAAAAGAATAGCAGGTTCGTGAAAAGGATTTTTGGAATTGGGATATCTATCAAACAATTTCTTACAAAAATCAAAAATCCAAGAAAATGTACACTGATATCCATACCCCAAATCACTCAATCTATATCTTCCATCTTCTGTTACAAAATATACAAAACTATTCTCATTATCATCAAAACCTATTTCGATATCCTTTACATTTGGGAAAAGAGATGAATGACGAATTAAATTACGTATTTTCAAATATCTCGCACTTGCACCAGGTCGCTTATGATGTTTAGCAGTATCTAATTGTAATATCCACGATTCAATATCAATCAGTCTATTGTCATCATAAAATAAAGATTCGCTATTCAAGAGATTTTCTAATCTTTTAGAGCCGAATTTTGAGTGCCTATTGGTCCCATAAGCATCAATCCTTACCCTGCTTATATCTTCTGTTGGATCAACATAATTTGTTTTTTGGGTATATCCATATTTAGTCGGGGAAATTGATTCATGAAGCTGAGAGTTACCAGGCATCGGAAATCGCGTGGTATATCTAATTATTTCTTCAAAAGTAGATTTATTGATATTATCTTGGCGCTTTTTAATTTTCAAAAAATCACATTCAATATCATATTGAATTTCACAATCATATCTCTCAACAACTCTAGGCTTATACATAGGCTTCTTGCTTAAATCAGGAGAAAGCATTCTATCCCCTAACAGAACAGCTATGTCAAGATATAAGCGTTCTACTTTTTCTGCTGAAGAATCTACATTCTTAACATCATCTAATACAGGCTCTAAATTGGCAATGGCCTTCAATAAATTGGTTTTTCCAGTACCATTATCCCCCAATATTACTGTACATTGAGATAACTTCTTCCCACCATCATTCTTACAAAAAAAGAATTTATTTTCGCCTTTAAAACACTTATAATTATTCAGTGTCAAAGAACGAATATAAACAGGTTGTTTTTCTGTTGACATAATACATTTCCTTATATTCTCTTCGCAAATATAAGCCAAAATTGGAATAGACATTCTTTTTCCCATTCTTTTTTTATTAAAATCAAATATTTACCACCACCACAAATTATAACTCATCCCAACACCTAAATACAAACCTCCCGGATAACCATACCCGACCTGCAAACCCAATCCCCACCGTTTCTTCTTCGGTGTAATGGTATGATAAATATCATTCGTCACCGTTTGATACACCGTCTTCGGAAATATCATCAAACTATCTAGCCTCGGTCGATATCCACTCACCCATGCCCGGTAAAGGCTATCTTCGTAGTAAGCCTGCTCACGATGTACAACAGTGTCGCCGATACGCATAGTATCTGTTAACCGGAAGACCACTAAAGGGGCCATAGGTGGCGAAATAAGTAAGGTCTCGATCTGGACTACCGTATTTACCTTTGTCTCGGTACGTATTTCTACCGGGAGAGGCTCTTGCGGACGGAACCAGGCAACCACACAAACCACTGCCAGCAATATAACTAATATCCAAGGCAACTTTTTCATGGCCGTACAACTACATTACGGAGAAAGTTAGAGAACTCACTACGTACATCAAAGCAAGGACACGCCTTGATGTACTCTGCCGGCTCAACTTCGCCGCTACCATCAAGGTCTGGCGAAGTGTCCCGGTGACCAAGAAGCTCAATAATCTGGTACTCCTTACAAAGTTTGGCAACCAAATCTCGAAGTGAAGCTTTCTGTTCAGGCGTCCGGGTATCGGTTGGTTTCCCGTTTGCATCCAGACCACCAATATAACAGATACCAACCGAATGTTTGTTGTATGACACATTCGAGAATCCTTTAGTATTACAATGCGCCCCGTCGACAGAGAGAGGGCGTCCAGTCTCCACAGTCCCATCAAGGTCAATCACAAAGTTATAACCAATCTGATTAAAACCACGCGCCCGGTGCATCTGATCAATGTCTTTGGCCCGTAGGTCCTGCCCGGCACGTGTAGCCGAGCAATGGATGATAATTGCATCAATTGCTCTCATTTCTCTTCCTCCTTATCAATTTCGTTTTCAATTCTTTCAATTACTCCCTGGACGTGAGAGGGCATCGCACGTTTAAACTCAAACCTAATTAAGTGATAGATTATCCGGAATGCTTTGTTTTTGGGATACGCAATAATCAGATTTTTAAATGCATTCTGTAGATACACGTATGAGAAGACATACGTAATAGTCTTTATCACAATGAGAGAACTGTCACCGTCCCCTATTGAGTCCATGAAGACAAACACCACCTCGATAATAACCAGGTATAAGAGCAGCTCTGCCAATGCGTTTTTAAACTTGCTCCATTTAAAGTTCTGGCACCGGACAACACTCACTCCATCAGCCCGCATGCCACACCAGATATTGAAGGCAAACATCACTGCCAAAGCTATTAAAAAGCCTTTGGTCGGTGTCAAGTACGCCAACAATGAGCTGAACAATGACACACATATCACTCTAATTTGATCTAACGTAAATAATCTCTCCATTTTGCATATATCTATTTTAATACTAATTTTGTAGGATCACAGTAGTTTTTAAACTACAAAATCCCGATCCAGCTTGTGAAAGTAGGACGGGATTTCTTAAAACAAAAAGCCCATCAACAACACCTAATACGGGCTGTCAATGGGCATAATCACATGCACAAAGGTACTAATTATCTTCTAATTTACAAGGCTTTTCTTTCATTCTTTCAAGATGATCATCAAGTGTTTTGTGATTACACTTTAGTTTTCGGCAGATGGCCGCTTTGGAATATCCATAATCGAGCATAGTCCGGATAACGCCTTCTTTACCTGTCAGTTTATAGTGAGTATTCTTATCGCCTTTCTTCCGGCCGAGTTGCATGCCATTAGCTCTTCTCCTGGCTAACCCCTCTTTGGTTCTTTGACTAATTAGATCACGCTCGATCTGAGCAGACAAACCAAAAGCAAAAGCAAGTACCTGACTATTGATATTATTGCCAAGCTCATATCTTTCTTTAACTGTCAGGACAAAGGTTTCTTTGCTCATACAAAGATTGAGCATCGACATAATTTGCATTAGGTTTCTGCCTAACCGGCTGATTTCAGAAAGTATAAGGGTATCTCCTTTCTTCATCCGTTTTAATAGTGGCCCCAACTTTCTATCCTTTGCCGCTTTAGTCCCAGATACGGTCTCTGAAACCCACTTATCTATGACTAATTGCCGTTCATTTGCAAAATTCTGCACTTCAAACCTCTGATTCTCCACAGTTTGTTTATCGGTACTGACACGAATATAAGCGTAAATCATTTTTGCCCGTGAAGATAACAAAGTAATCCGGCAGAAAAAAACACACTTCAGACGCCCGTTAAAAGTATAAGGTATGGAGAAAATAAGTGATAAAGAATATCAGGCAAGTTTAGGAAATGGAATACCGTCAAAAATACAGGCTGTAGATGCTGACAATAACCCTATTGTATCGACACCAGCAAATTTATTATCAACATTGGAAAGTGCTGGAGGAATAAAACGAATATTCTTCCCGGTTGATAGCGGGGCAACATGGATTAGGATAATGGAGGTAAAATCAAATATGACTTGCAGTTTTATGATGAATATGATATGCTATGCTAATCAAGATGCAAGTATAATCGTGGGATATGTAGTTAATTATGATAATAAGGTTCAAATATGCAATTTTAAACAACTTATCGGGAAAGCTGGAGAGGTTTATAATCCCAATTTGAAATATAAAAAGGATGGTAATACTATAATTGTATGGGCTAAAAGTTCGGCAATCAATAATAAAGCCTCATGCATTAATCTCTTACATGGTAACGCTTCATTTCCTATGATAATTGAGACACCTCCTGAAGATGCCATTCAACCAACATGGTAAGATATAGGGGCATAATGCCCCTGTAAAATCACAGCTCAATACAAGCCCCGCCATCAATCCTATACCATAGTTTTTTCTTTCCAACAACAGTTGGAAAGAAAAAAGTTACTTGGGTGGAGGATAGATTTATACGGATAAATATGCCGGCAGATGATGGTGGGGCATATGTACCAGTTGGATCAGCAGAATTATTGTACCAACCATAGCCACTTATATTACCATCATAATTACCTACAACATTTACCCCTGACGCTGGCAATGAAGTCTGGAGCAATGCACCTGCATTTTTTAATAAAGCACTTGGAAGAATCTTAATACTATTACCTCCACTTAATCCTCGCACAAAATCCAGACTGTCAACCGACGGTAGATTCCCTTCTTGCATGATTTCCATATCTTATACTTTTAACGGGCAATATAACTCACAGTTTTTTACTTCATTTTTTACAGGCTATCGTATCAGTAAAAATGCAGTATAAAGAATGCCCGTTAAAAGTGTAAAGGTATGGCAGTTGAGAAAGTGAAGCTAACAGACAGTAGTGTGATAGAGCAGATCAGAGATAATATCCCTACGGCTACAAGGCAAGCAAAAGGATTAATGCCTGTTATTACGGAGAAAAGCCCTTATCAACAATATATACAATTAGATAAAGATTTGGAAATGGAATTTGATTACAGTTATGGTATGATAGCTCTATGGTCTACTCAAAAAGGACATTCCTCAATCATACTTCTTGGAACGGTGGCTCTTAATATCGTTTCTGAAATAAGCGGGATTGGATTTAGTTTATCAACAGTGAAAGATACAGCTGGAAAAGTAAATGTATATAAAACAGCTGAAAATAAATTTGTTGTACAAAATAAGAGTAATGATCAGTTTCGATTCTATATCAGCTATCAATAATGAGATGGATATTTATAGGGGCACATAGCCCCTATAAATATGTTTTTAACCAGTAAATTCTATTTTTCTCCATGGTCCCCAAGTTGTTCCATCATGAAATGAACGAACATATAACATGGAATAGCTTGCAGGGGATGAAAAGCGTTGTAAAATCCAATCTTTAGAATGAAATAAAGTCTCTAATATTGCAAGTCGATCAATGGGTGCATTTTCCCACGAAGACGAGGTGATAATACTGGTTCTTTTAATGGAATTACAATCAACAGTAGTCCCATAGGCGACTTTTTCCACAAGACTACTTACTAAATTAACTTTATCTATTTTCCCTTGATTGCCTTCCTTTTCTCCATAGATATACGATATATCTGTTACTGGAGTAAAGTCTTTCATTACTTCTGATAATTGCACTGTCTCTATTACCATATTCTGCTACTTTTAACGGGCGTTTTTTCTATCAAGAAAATCAGCCCAATTTAACATTTAATTTTTAATCTCGTTTTGTAATTATAAATTTTCATACAGCAATTAACTATTGCCATATTCTTTAGTTGTAACATGATTTTTTCTAAATAGAATACGTTGTGGAGATATATTAACAGTATAATTATCGCCTAAATATAAAGAACTAAACGTAATACTACCAGGCAGAATTGTCGTCTTGCCACCCAAAGAACCTGTTGGAGTCATATCATATAGTTCGATTACAGGAGTAGTATAATCTTCTATCGTAGAAAAACTAATCTTTCCAACAAGATTTCCAAGGAAATCATACATCGAAATACTATTAGTGACCGGATCAATAACGATTCGTTTACCTTCAGAAGCGGTAGAAATCTGCCCTGTCAGTTCTACTTTGTTTCCTTTAAATAACCCTGTGAGAAAATTCAAAAGCAGATTAGGAGTAAACTCCTCCGTACCAAACTTTCGGAAATCATTGGTAGGATTGCCCGATGCATCAACACCCTGCTGCGATATCATATATTCATCCTGGAATACAGCCGAGCCTATCAAAGCGAAATTAAGGAGAGCAATCTCGGCCGCAATTAACTTGTCGTAAGGATAAGGCGTCCACAGTCCACTCTCTTGATGAGCTTCAATCCATTCCTTCGGGCTAATCTCCGTATTTCCAGGAACGCGGCTGGTCCACATGTACAACACATTGTCTTCCTTCAGATACTCTCCGTTCTTATACACATTGTCCACATTCCAACCTTCCGAACGCGGAAAAGGCGTAGGATTGGCGGCAATAATGTTCACCTGCTTGCTATCAATCTCTTTCGTCCGTGCAGCATCCTCATAAGCATAGATACTGATACGGTTAGCGGTAGCATACTGATCTGAAGGAATAGTGTAGTCATAAGAACTGACCTTTGAAACAGGTTTGTCCTCAAACAATTTCGTGACACTACTCCCCACGACACTTTCAACCCTGAACGTGAGATAGGCAGACATGGCCACCTTATTACTCCCTTCACCGGCCCAGAACCGGACTTGTAACGGTGCAGCCTGTACGTTATTAGCATCCAAAGATACCGTCTCTGGATTGACACCAATCCAAAGGCGTTCAGATTCAGCAACCAAATAGAATGTTTCTGTCAGTATCATATTATCATACAATTTATGCAGTACCGCTAATAGAGCCTGATAACCCCATCTTAGCACGAACCATGTCTTCAAAAGTAATCTTCGCATTGGCTCCCGTAAATGTGGCGGCACTCTTACCAGTAAGGATGAATGCGACGCCGGCGTTATCTTTCAGAGAGAATGTCCAGGTTGTAATGAGCGAAGGAACTTCCTCACCCGTGCTACGTTTTACCGCTACCGGTGTGACTGTTGCAGTCTCGCCTTTTTTAACCACATTTCCACTGATACCTGTTATCTTGAGCAATGCGTAATAGGGATCAGAAAAGTCAGTAATCTCATCATAGCCGGAGGCAACCAATGAACCGTCTTTCTTCACATCACAGCGCAATTTAAGTACGTTATCCACATCATTGGTAGAAACCACTTGAGTGCGAGATGTACCCCAGTTCGTGTCACCTGCTCCAAGCATTTTCACCCACTGGAAAGTAAAGCCGGTGTAGTCAGTGACTTCAACGCCATCCTTAAAGATACGGACTGTATCAGTTAACGACTCCCCGGCCGTAAGAAGCTGAGACCCCTTGTTATTCGAAATCAAGACATCGTATTGGTTACCGGTGGATTCCTGAATGACAACCTCCTTGGACAACGCATTGAAACCGATAGAGGAACCGGAGATTTCAACAGTACCTGAAACAGTGATCCGGTCATTGTCATACCCGGATATGGGTACAAGATTCTTCATTACACGCAGGGCTGGTACCTTATAAGTAGCTCCGCCAATGGTAGTACTGTAAGCGTCTATTTTCTTGAAATAACCGACCATACCGGAGTTCGTAGACAAACCGTTATTGTCAAATGTCAGTAACAAGTCATTGTAACGATACTCAATCGTATTGGGTACAAGAATGCTACCGTCAGAAATATCACGCAGAATAACAACGACAGTCGGACGGCCGTTTTCGGGTAGTGCAGTAAAGTCCGGTATAAAAACAACCGTTCCTTTATTATACCTCTGTACAAGCGGAGTGCCTTCTACACGAAGTGTTCCGTTGATGGTAGTACCATCCATCAGGGCAATAAGGGTAAAACTTCCTTCAAGATTCATACGTCACCCCCTTCCTGTTCAACTGGGTTTTCGGGCGATTCTTCAGTAGTGATATCTTCTTCCGGAGATTCACTATCACTACTGCTTCCACCAGTTACCGGTTCTTCACTATTGTTGTCCTCATCTTCTTGGGGAGGATCATAAAGGCCACTCTCCTTTTGCTCTTTAATCAGCGCTTTCAACTTGTCATCCGAAAGGATTTCAGGGCTGAAATTGGAAAGCACCTTCAAAGCACTGAGCGGCAGGATTACACGGCCGTCCGGAATACGTTCCGCATACTTGTAATCGTAACCCTGCCCGTCCAGTTCTTCAGGTTTCACTAACAGATAATTCATAAGCTATTCATATTTAGATGTTATAATCAATTTGCCGTCACCCGTGGTGAGGGCTTTATTGTCGCTCGTAGTCACCAATGCCGTTACCGCGTACATCCTCACTGAAGCATATACCGATATGGGATATAAGGGATCGAACGAATAAGCGGAAGGCACGAACTCCACCGTCCTGCCGCGACCGACATTTTTTGCCGTACTGCCGGCCTTGGCGGATTTCGCGTACCAGTCAATCACGAACAGGCTGTCCTTGCTGCTGTCAATCAGCCGCTTGTTGTAAGACAATATGCACTCGTAACCTACAGTGGTATTCATGCGAGAGTTGATCTTGATACCTTTCGTCTGCCGAATGTCGGCACGTAATGTCCCCGGCATCTCCACTTTGATGGAAGTCGTCGCCTGCATCTCGTCCGAAGTCGGAGAAGATGGGCGCGTACCAGTATAATACGCTCCACGAACACGGACAGAAATATTCCTGAAGAATCGGGCATCGAGCGTCAGTGTTTTACTCCAGGTACCATCTGCATTCTTACCGGAGACAAAGACCTCTAATTCATCATCGGTAAAGTCACGCCATGTTGTGCCGTCAAGTATCTGCCACCAGAAAGCGGCATTGGCATCAGCCACGATATCCTCTCCAGAGTATATTTGTGCGGTTATATCATACAGCCATTCGCCCTTACTGTTTGGTACCACCTCAAGAGGGTTGATTGTCCAGCCTTTGGGACGGTTGATCTTCAGCGAATAATTGTTTGAGTCAAAGATACTGGTACGAAGCACAATGCTACGCTCAAACTTTTCCTGGGTATTCTTTCGCTTGTCCGTGATAGAAAAGATACAATGCAACTCTATCGGATTGTTATAATCCACATTCTTCTTTACCGTCAAAGAATAAGTAGGTTTACCTGTGGCAGATATGACATAATCATCATTGTTAACGATACGATTACTGCCATCTGATTTTGGAGCACCTTCATACCATTCGGCACCGGTAATTGCCTGACTGCCGTTCATCAAACCTTCCGGGTCCTGCACCGAAATGTAAGGCATGAGTACACAAGGAATAAGCGAGCGATCCGGCTCGTAGTCGTTCGTATCCTTGTTATAGTTCTGTACAGGATTACCGGATAGAACCTGTATCTCTGCCAGGAAAGAATAAGGATCAATATGTACCTGTACGTCTTTGGGTTGGGTTTGTATAGCCATCTTTTTTATATTCTAAATCCAACATAATTTTCTACTGTCTCAATCTTCTCACCTACCGGAATAAATACCCGGCAAATAAACTTGACTCTCTGATAATCATAACCAAAACCTAATCCTACTCCATGCTCATCAGTGTTATCAATGTGTATCACATTCTTTTGACCGTCCACATAGACAGGCTTCCAGCTATTATCAGCTGGAATATTACCGGTATCACGAAGCCACTCTATCGACACACCTGTAGTAGTCAGTAACACATTAGTAATGTCACGATTGGCGTATTTAATCCATGCAGTTATATCCATATTTACTTGACCGCGTTTTGCGCTACCGGGGGCAATGAAATCTAAGTAGTAGTTCTTATCCCCTTCGAGCAATACCCAACCAGCGGAGTTCCATTTAGGTTCTTCAGTCGTTTTATCAATCAGGCATCCCCATTTACAGCCATAATGATAAGCAGTATGCTGTTCCAGTGTAGTTATTACCTTCTGATTCTCTAAAAGAGTTTCATAGTCTACAAATCGGTAAGGTTCATCTCCCTGGGCGGTTTCCAAAGACCATTCACCTCGATCCACTTTTTTAGGGATAATCGTTCCATTCCAGTCAGCTTCATAGATCTTTTCAAAAACACCGATTTTAGCCATGACACCGACGTCGGTAGAGCCGATAGGAAGCTTCTCTATCATCTTTACGTTGGGAAAGCGGCCAATAGTTAACGCATAGTTGTAATCTTCGAGAATGGGCTTAAACACATTCTGTAAAAACATGATCCTGCCTTCACGGGAAGATATTAGCCAGCTTTGAGCACGCTCGTTCGGAGCTTCACCAGCATCCGGTACTTTCGCATTACCTTTGCGAGTCACATTATACCCTTCAACCGGTGGGTAGTTCTTGCCGCCCGGCACTTCGCTGTCGGGATAAAGAACTACAGTCAAAGTATTATCATTGCGGTTTTTCGATACTGGTCTGAACCAAGAAGTATAGTAGTCGGTACCCCCGATCAACAGCGAGTTCACGATTGAACATAATACGTCGTTTTCCTCTAATGTGGTCCAATCCGTATCTGTGCGCTTCTCCATAGTAAGCCGGTAAGTGCCATCATCCAACAATTCAACCTTTTCAATGGCGCCACAATCAGAGAAAGAGAAATCCCCGGCCATTGCCTGAATTTCATTGATAATTAAGCGCAAAACGGTCAGCGATGACCGCAACTCCATGCGGTCAGCCTGTATTCGTCCATCTTCTGCGATTATGCCCTTGCCCGCTATCAATGAATCAATGATGCTTTCGCCTACCGTTAATTTGCTCAAAGCCTTAATAGGCCCTTTTACTATGATGTCTTTCAAGAAAGTGATTATACCTTCTGCATAATCATCATTCTTTTTGCTGATAAACTTGTCTCCTAACCCTTCATTGTTTACCTTAATCGCCTTATCAATCTCGGCAAGTATTCTCAACGCAGAAAAGGTGTTCCTATCGGTAGGAACAACAGTATCATTGAGCTTTATCAAATAAACATACCCCTCCCCGCCTCCCCCTGTTTCACCACCTTCTTCTTCACCACCTTCAGGGAAATCAACATCTATATTGTCAACCATACCCTGTAAAGACACTTTAAAAATATAGCTCTTCAATGACACAATTTCCTGAGTCATTTCCGGTACGCTATTCCCCTTACGGACAAATCGCACGCCATTGAAATACACGTTCGAGCAACACAGTATCCGATTCAGATGCTCTGCAAACCAGACAGGACACCCCTCAGCATTACCAAGGGTAAACTTCTTCTGCGTACTCTCTACTGCAAAAAGTTCAACGATATTTCCATTAGAAATTTCAAACTGCTCATTGTTGACGGCAAATGTCCAATCATCATCTTTAAAGCCGCCAGGTGCACGGAATTCAAAATAAAACTGCTCTTCACCATTCCAGAATATGCAATCATTCCTCTGCTTATTACTACGCATAGAGTAGCGAATGAGAGTAGTCTTATCCAACTCGTGCTCATCATCCGTAACTTTGAAAACATTGCATTCTTGATCGCCTACAGAAATTGAATAATAACCAGGTGCCAGCCCGGTAATCGTTGAATGAAAGACTGTAGAACCATCTTTCAAAGAGAAGGATTGAAACTCAATTTCCCTGCTGGTACCATCAACATGATTTTTCAGTAAGCCATTCATCTTATACTCAGTAGTGGTAATAACCTCTATGAATATGTTATCAGTAGGTGCAAACAACTGTATGTACCTACTCTCAGCCCCAAATTTATCAGAGGATGGACTAAAGAAAAGTGGAGTAAATGGTGATATCTTTATCATAACTAACCAATACTTTTAATTTGCAGATTATAATCAACCCCTTCATAGTGCCCAATCTTGTATTTTAGCTCGTTTATGAAGCAAGTATATAACAGGCTATTCCTATCAACCTCGACCAGTGCATTCACATCCGATGGTATTCCACCGTCAGCAGTACTAATACTCAGAGTACTCACGGTAAACAAAGGATCTGTTAGTTCAATATCCGAGTTCTCGGCAACATCATTAATCCGAATATCACTGTTACCTGATGAAGAAGCAAAGCGTAATGACTTGACAAATGAACCGATGTATTCCTTATTAGCTTCGATGATAGAACGAGGTGAGAACATGGCATTGAACATGGTTGATGATGAAATTATTCCAGATACTTTATACCCTTCTCGTACAAGCTCATAAGATTCTGCATTTTCTTTTAAATGGGCCCCGACAAAGAAAGTATCATTGTCACTCTCATTATCAGTTGTATCTTTACCACGCTTACTTACCAAAAATTCGATTCCGTAAGGATCTGCACGAAGAGGACTTATCAGTTCAAGGGCCTTATCAGTGATGGTTATCCCAGTGTCATACTCGTTCGTAAAATGGAACTCATCGCGCCCGTTAATGCTGTCATAGTCTTGTTTATCGTAACCGACTCTCAGTAAAGAGTAAATAAGCGATGAGTTCACTTTTACCTTAAAATCCATTCCAGTATAGCTTATTCGCTTTTGTACTTCAGAATGAAACAAAGAAGTGCGCTTCTTAAAAACGACTTTATTTTCTGCGATATCCGGTACATAGCCGTAGACAACCTCCATCCAATCTGAGAAATGCTTGAAGGAAGTATATATTTTAGCCCCATCCAAGCCTCTGGCACTCTCTGCCGCCATTATCACAGTGGAGGATAGCCGAGTATCATCTTCATATTCTATTTCGCCTACATAGCCCTCATTTTCTTCATTTATGCTCTTCAATAAGCGGTTAAGAAGCACATCGGGCTTTATGACATCAATACGTTCTGATTGCATTTTTGCCATGTAATAAACTGACATTTTAAAATTCTCAATCTTGATTCTTACCCCAGCTTCAGTATTAAGGTAGATTCTATAAACCATACCTATTTTCCCTGATTCATTCTTTGCCGGATCTACCAATACAAGTTTTTTCTCATCGACATGATAAACACTGCCAGTTTTAAGCCCACTCGTATGATATACACTGGTACTGGCTGTATCAGAGCCTACTTTCTTTTGTCCCTCGACATCAAATCGTCCGGTACCTGATGAAATGGTTATATCACAGCTCAAATCCATGTATAAGCCATGTGGAGGTAAAGCAAACAATTTCATGAAAACACCTTTGGTATTGCCATAATAAGCACCATCAGATTCATGGTATGGTTCAATATAATCACCAACATAAAGTTCACTGCTCGCATCTACAACATAGACATCAATATTCGTATTAGCCTGAGACGTACCAGAAGGATATATATATTCATCGTTATCAATGTCGAAGTTAAATGTATTCAGCATCAATAAACGATCATAATTGAGAGTCTTTTCTTCCTTTAATTCACTTACAAGATATTCGTACTGAGTGCTCTTCTTTGCCTTAATCTTAGCAGCAAGAGTACTATCTATAGCATTGATATAGACAATACTATCATCATATTCCAATGAGCCAAAATCCAGATAACTACCAAAGAGATACCTTTTACTCTTATCGTTATCAATAGTATATATCTCTATCTGAGCATTAGCGTTCAAATAGTTGGTCCGGTATTCATTAAGTAAAAGGTTATATGCTTTCCCCGCAAACTCAAACTTTGAACTGAATGAACGGATAATCCCACTGAAATCATTTCGTTTCAGTGAGATATTAATCTCATCCCAATTACTAATGCAATCCTCATTAATAATATGAGCCGTACCATTGATGATTAGAATATATCTGTTCATACATTTTCCTTTGCAGCGAATATATAGAAAATGCTAACCGACAAATAGGTTAGCATTTATCTTGACATTATATAATTGTGACAAAAACGGTACAATCAAGTTATAATCAACACATTACAACAGGCACAAATTAAAGGGGGAATTTACTTGCCGCCTCTCTCTAAAGATAAAGAGAGGCAAACTTCTTTTAATGTTTCGAGCTTGGCAGATTCTGAATCTATCTTAGATAGACAGCTATTCAACCGATTAGCAAGCAGCTTTATCTCGGTGATTTTATTAATCTCATCAGAATGATTATCAAGATATACTTGAGTATCAGTAAGCGCTGTTTTGACTTCTGCAATAAGAGTTGAAATATCTTGTGTACTCTTTTCTTTTCTCATTGTATAGTATTCTAATACATCCATAATTATAAATTCTTTGATTATTATTTACTATAAAGATAGCGTTTTTGAGCGTAATTAGCAATCTGATTAATAGCCATTTGCACCACATAAACGGTATTTAACTTAGCCCAACTCACGCCTCAATATTTCTCTGCCAAAAGAGATACGGCTACGTACTGTAGTAGTAGGAATATTAAGTAACCGGCTTATCTCATCATAGGAATAACCCTTAGCATATAATAAGACACACTCTATACAACATGATTTAAACGCACATTGCCGGATTACCGATAAGATTTCATGGAATAAAGCCCTTTCTGATGCTAAGCGTAGAGACACAACTTGACAAACATCATCATAGTCAACAAAGCGAATGATAGATTTGCGGTTATAGTTGGTTATATAAGTGTTTTGCATAATCACTTCGCACCAGGGTTTCAATGGTCTGCCACTCTCGAACTTGTCTTTGTTCAGCAAGGCTTTATAAACTGTATCATTCGCCAGATCCTCGGCATCTTGTATAGACCAACAATACTTTCTTGCAACCTTTACGATCCAGGGATAGAGCAAAGCAATTTCCTTCTCAAAGTCCATATTCATTCCTCCTCACAATGCGCATGGTAACTTCACCAGCCATGCTTTGTTCTACAAATTCTCGCTGTCTGACACTCTGCTCGTATAAATCATTGGCAGACTGCTCCAAAGACTCTATGAGTCTATCAACAGAAGGTTTGGAGGAAACAAGGTCCTTTACTTCGGACAATTCAAGAATTATCCGATTACATTTACTCTCAATAGAGTTTAGTTTTTGTAACAGCTTGCAATAACCTAAATGGTCAATGCCGCATTTAATGCTTGTTTTTTGCATAAGAAAACTCATTAGTAGTTCGTAAAAAGAATTACTAATGAGTTCATCAAAAGTCCGATAACATTAAAAAAAATATTTATGCTATCTAAATGTTCCCCTCTTATTCATTATGTCAACATTCACTTGGTTTACAATATTGGCATACACAGCAGCATTAATCTGATGCATATCAATGTGCATTTTGATGTATGTCATAATGAATGCAATTTCTGAGTCATAATAAGAACGTATATCATCTGGCGAAGACTTCTCTTTAGTTTTCTCCGGATCTGCATTTACTTCCTCATTACGATGCTGTTCAAAGGTAGCATATCTCAGCAAATCAGCAACTCTATCTTTGAGGTTGTCATCGCTCACACCGGAAACATCTTCATCAATCATGGCAAGTAAGGAACGTATATCCTCATACGCCTGTTGCATAACAAGAGTGGTACATATCCGGAGAAAGAAGACTTTCATTTTACATTTTATCGCTTCTTCTTTTTTCGCAATAAAAGCTCTCATTCCTGATTTATCGGCAATAAAGCGATATGATGCGATAAGAGAATGAGCGCATCTTTCAAGCTCTTCTTTGTTAACTTGATCACCATCATCTAATAGCAAACAGTAATTGCCACACAGCAGTTCTATAAACTGCGCTAATGATATTTCATTCAATCTTGTTTTCATGAATTTCTCAATATGTATAAGTCAAATTCTCTTTTATAAGCCTCTCTCCTACGTTGTTTGATAGACTGTACCAACAGGTTGTTCGTCATATCCATCCGGCGTTCAAGACCGGAATAGTCGTTATAAACAGTAGTGCCAGCCCCACCCTTTTCACTGTTACGAAGGAAAGAGAACATCGGAGCAAAACTATTATTCTGCCAGTCAAGGGAACCGAAATCATCGACATCAGGAAAGACCTGAGCACCTTTCGGAAGATCTACAAGCATAGGGGTATCAGGAGTAATCCATGCCATCCCCTTATACATTACAACTTCACGTTTGCCGGCATCACCTACGAGAGCTTTTCCCCCAGGATGAGCACCGTCTTTCGTACCCTCTGCGTATGATGGTATAGGGGTAGCGGCAATAGTGGCAACTTGAATAGCTCCCATTGCTCCGACAATGGCAGCTAACACAAAATTAGGTAGCGATTTAGTAATCGCTAACGCTGTGGCGATACCGGCTTGCGCAATACTGGTAGCCTTATCCCAGATAGCTTGTTTCCGGGCCAACTCTTGTTTTTTCTTCTCCAATTCACGGTTCTTTGCCTCCGTTTTTTCTTTGGCAGCACGCTTCTTAACCTCAGCCTCTTCCTCTGTGAGAAGACCATACTCGACTTTTTTCTCAATTCTCTCAATATCCTGATCGTAGGCATCATTGTTAGCGTCTTGCTCATCTTCAATCTTGGTTATCTGGCCATCGTAAACAGTTGCAATGAGATCTCCAATACTTCCTATTGCCTGTTGAGCAGTCTGCAACCAATCTTGCAGGCTACGCATTCTATCTTTATGAGATTTTTCGTCAGCCTTAGTTACTTTCTCAATAGCGGCAATCTCAGCCTCAGCCTCTTTCTGAGCAAGCTCAGCTTTCAACTTTTGGAGCTCTTCAGCAATCTTCGCCCTATCATCAGAACTAAGGTTATCTGTTTTAAGTTCCAATTCCAGGGCATCAATGGCAGCTTCGTTCGACTTCCGGACATAATCTAATGTAAGTTGGTATTCCTGCTCGGCATATTCCCTCTGAGTAATTTTCTTTTCTGCAAGTTGTTTTTTCAAAGAGAGCATGTCAGCTTGATAGGTCTGGTCACGAATGATTTGTTCGGCTGCCGCATTCTCTGCAATAAACTGTATCTGATAAGCGGCATTCTCTTCAAGTATCAGTTGCTTCTTATTGCTATATTTTTGATCGATGGCAAACACATCCTCACCTGTCTTTTCTGCCGCATCAATCTCAGCTTCACGCTGTAAATCCAGTTGTCGGAACTTCAATGCAAGTTCTTCCTTTGAGCCCTTCTGAACTACTTCAAGAGAATTGGCAATATCTTGCTTTTCACGGTTGGCATTATACTGGATGGAGAAACGCTGAATAGCATTTTGCATCTCTTTAGCCAGGTTCTCCCGGGTAGCAATTTCTTCTTTACTATAACCTTTGACTGCGGCAATCTTCTTTGAATAATCAAGACCTATTTTTTTCAATTCCTTATCTAATCCCTCATTCATTAAAGCCAGTACAGAGGCTTGATAGGTTTCTTGAATCTTCAGTTTCTCAGCAGCAGCTTTCTCTAATTCACGTTTTTCTTTATCAGTAAGTGTTTTAGTATTATTTGCATCATCATCTACAGTAACTTTGCTATACTTATCAATGATTTTATCAATTCCTGCATTATACTCTTCACTTTCAACCAATGAGAAGAACGACTTTGAAAAATTCAATTGGGCTTTATCTGCTTTTTCGGCCTCTTTCGTATAAACACCAAACATTAGGGCAGCCGCATTTTTGAATTTAGACATATTTTCAAATTCAAAGGTAGAGTATTGTGCTCCCTTTTTAAGTTTCTCAACTTCAGCACGCTCAGAAGCGGTAATTTCAATTCTCTTATTACTTAATTGTATAAGAGCCTTGGTGCGGGCCTCTTCATCTGTATCACCAGCATCACGTAGCCTTTTATATTCAGCATTAAACTCTTTTTCTTCATCCAGGATCTTAGCATTAGCTCTTTTCTTTGCCATTTCCCTAAAATCAGTTTCGATCTGCCCAATCTTTTCCTCCGGTGTTTTTAAATCATTGGCTATACTTCTAATTTTATCAGCCATCCAATTTAAAAATTCTTTTGCCGGTCCAGTTGTATTAGAGAATGATAGCATAAACGCCTCCCAAGCAGATGATAAATTAGCAATGGCTCCTTGCACATTATCCCCCATAGTGTTGGCCATGTCAGCCAGCTCACTTTCAACACCGGTAATTTGATTCCGTAAAGGAACAATCTTATCAGCAGCCGTAAGGAAAGCGTTGAAAGCAGCAACACTACGTTTATCTGTAAGTTCAAGAGTAGTATTCAGATCAACGCCTTTATCTTTTAATGATTGAAGACCATTAACAAGCTCAGGTAATGTTTTAACAGGCTTTCCAAGAGCTTTCGCAAGCTTTCCTGAACCATCAGCAAGGTTGAGAAGGATATTCCTTGTTGCAGTAGCAGAACTTGAAGCATCGAACCCAGCATCAGCCAATTTACCAAGCAATGCTAAAGTATCCTCTATTGTGCAGTTGAAAGCCTTTGCAACCGGCCCTACTATCGGTAATGCAGTAGCCAGATAAGAGAACGATAATGCACTTTTGGAAGTAGCAATAGCCATTGCAGAAACATATTGTTCTGTATCTTTTGTATCGGCATTGAACATTCTCAATGCTGCGCCTGATAAAGCGGCGGCTTCGGACAATTCGGCACCAGTAGCTTGTGCAAATCTCAATATAGCACTTGTCGAATCAAGAATTTCTTTTTTTGTAAATCCCAATTTGGCAAGTTCTATCTGTAGTTCTGTTGCCTGAGATGCTGTATATTTAGTTGTTGCACCCAATCGTTGCGCATCCGCAGTTAAATCTTTTATTTTATCAGAAGTCGTACCTAAAATAGCAGCAAGATTACTGTTGGCAAACTCAAATTTAACGATATCACCTGCACCTTCTCTAAGCAGTGTAAACAGCTTGACAATCCCACTAATTACGGCTTGAGCACCAACATAGCCAGAAATAAGAGTTTTCATACCAACTCCTATTTGGGCAAACCCAGGAGCAAGCTGAGTATTTAGTATTTTGCCAGTATTACCTGCAATGGTTCCAAAATTTCGCAAGGTATTATTGCCTTTATTAATTTCAAGAATTGCAAGTTTCACCTCTTCACGATACGCACCAACAGTCAATTTCTGCCGTGTTTGTGCATCAGAGTTCTTCTTGGAATAATTGGAATTGGTATCGATCGTAGAATTAAGTCGTGCCAATATGGTGATGTAGTCTGCATCTGTATCCCGTAGAAGTTTAACAGCCTGCCTTAATTGTTTATTGGCTGTCTCAGCCTCTATAATACTGTGCACCTCCCGATTAGTAAGAGTAATGGCATCCTTAATTATACGAAGCCTTTCCTCCTCGCTTATATTGGCATTTCTTCTTGTGCTATTACCAGAGTTCTGCGCCTTTGTAGCGGCCAACTCCGCTTTTGCTACCTTTTCCAGTGCAGCGGCATTCTTTGCATTGGCATCAGCAAGTTGCTTCATATCTTTGGCTGATAAATCACTTGCTGATGCTTGCTTTTGCAAATTATCTGCGACCTCCTGAAGCACTTTCTTTTGTTTATCAAGAGTCACATTAAATTCAGTGTTCGTTTTCTCTGCAGTCGCTACCTGAGCAGAATACAATGCAAATAACTTGTCAAGCTCTTTAGGAGTCTCTATCTCCATTTTAATGCCTTTGGCAAGCTCTTTTGCCACATCGACATAGGTATTCTTTATCTTGATCAACTTTACATCGCACTGATCAAGTGCTTCAAGTTCACCAGCCTTTATTAAACCACTTATTCCAAATTCTCCCATCACAAATAATGTCTAAATTCAACAATTTCACCATCTATCTCACTATCTGCCTTATCGAAGCCATACGTACCATCCCGTCTTTTATACACTGCATAGATGCACTGTTCCAATATGGCAGCCTTTCGTGCAAGCTCACTTACATGGGCATACTCGCACATAATTTTTTTGTTATCACAACCGCAACTCATCTGTAACCGCTATTAGCTATGAATTTTTCCAGCCAGGGACGAAGAATACGCTCAGAGAAGTATTTCTTTGCGGTATCACCAAGCTCTAAGATTTCACTACCGTACTTCTTCTCAATGTCCGGGCCCTCATTGAAACCAATAGTCTTTATCTCCATGACTTCACCGGATAACCGCGCTTGTATGCTATCATGAAACTTACCAGTTATGTACAAGTTGGGAACTTCCACCGGACGCGGTGGCAGGAATAGAACTTCTGACTCAATCGGTGGGGTAATTTCATTCTTCCACTTCTTGTAGCTCTTTGCACGATGAAACCAAGGTCCAGGCTCATTAAAGTACGGATCATTATCATAATCCGGACTAAGCAACCTATCCTTTCCATTCATACCACTGTAAAGCTGTTCACGTACCAAAGACTCGATAACATTACTGTTATCCTCCATGCACGCAAGACATTCTCTTTTGATACCGGTATTAATCTTATGGATCACTTCATATACTTCATCTATACTGGCCATACCTTTAAAGAAAAAGGGGGATGCGAAATCCCTCATCCCCCTTGTTTATCACTCTTTTACCTCTTTAGCCTTAACCTTTCCTTTCTTAATCAGATCGTAAGTATCAGAAAGCATTTTATTACGATCATCCTCCGGACGGTCTTGCCAAATAACCGGCATATGCTTATCAATGAAGTCGGACTTCTTCATTGCCTTTACTGCCGGCTCAATAAAAGTCACACCTTCAATAATCATGCAGACACCTCCTCAATATATTTGATTCCTTTTTCAAACAATACAGAAGGGGCTTTCAGAGAGACTGTTCCTCCACCATCAGCAGGCACTACCGTAAGAATTCCATCTGCATAAGTAGCTGACGTAGCACCATTCAATACTTCAGCGGCGGCTTTGGCAATAATATCACCGTATAAGGGAGTCAGGTCATATTTACCGATTTTCTCAAGCAATTTGTACTTATTTGCTTCTTGTTTATCCAGCACAACATCAGTCAAACCTTTAAGTACATTCTTAACTGAAAATCCTAACTGCCTGAAATCCAAATACTGCATTGCATCTTGTGGATCTTCAAAGCAGAACGAGACAGTTAAACTTGCCTTCGCTGAATCTGTCGGATGAGGTATGGCAGTTGGATAAATACAACTCATAGCTTGACCAGCAAGTTCTTCGGTACCATCGTTGTATCCATAAATCTTGTTGTTCTTATCAACATAATACACGTCAAAAGGTACATCCATTGTACGCAACAGTGCAGCATTAAGCTGCTGACTAAAACGTGCCATAGTTGCGGTATCGGTTCTGGCATTAAGCCCTGTAACAGAAGGTGCACCATATCCCTCTGTATTCACTTGTGGTTCTCCGCCATTTTTTGCAAAATTGGTAAAAATGCCTATCGGATAAATACGCTCAGGTCTATCCGCATGACACAACTCTTCGAATTTCTCACGTGTCAACTCTGCGGGTAACTTTACACCTTTGCTCGCAATAATTGCACCGATGACATCGGCATAAGTAATTGGACAAGCAGATTGCCCAGTGTTGAGTTTATTACTCTCACATGTTCTAAAATATCCCATTTTATCTACAATTTGGATTGTTAATAGTAATTTCCATACTTTTAATATTAATAGCATCTATAGGCTCACTGACAGCATCCCCTTTTTCTGTATAAGCCCCATATCTGCCATAAGAATAGTTTTCTGAATAACCATGATTCACTTTTCCATAACCCCAATCAAACCTCTCATCTTCCAAAAGAACTTCAATCAACCGGTTATAAATCGGACGAAGAATATTCTTGAATGACGTTTCATGACGTTTCTCATTACTCCACTCATTGTTGGAGGAACAAGCTATTATCAACGACACCTTTGCTTTTGCGAAGTAATCTATGCTATTCCTTTCCTCAGTGATCGGGCAGAACAAGGCTATTAATGGAAACTTTGAAGGTGAAGTATTATCGGACTTTGTGGTTGTGTCCAGCATGTCCTTAACATACTGGCCACTTCCAAATACAAAGTTGATCGGTAGATTCTTAATAACCTTCTTAGCACCTTTACTATCAGTATAGATAACTTCAAGTTCTTCCGGAATCTTCTTTACCACATCAGCGAATATGTCTATGATATCGGTATCTGTCATAAATTGAAAGTATTGATAGGGGTTAATAAATTGCTGTCGATGCTTACAGTAAAAGGACAATCTTTTGAAGAGGCCCACCTCACGAACTCCCGATTCTTCTTTACCATATCGTTCCAAGTGCTAACTTGCCTTTGGAAAGGCGAGACATAGGTATTGTCACTCTTTAAGCGTACAAGCCCTTTGATAGTTGCCTGTATATTAGCATCTCGAAGAATATGGAAGAATACATAGTTTGCATATGAATCACGTATGCGTTTGCATAATGACTCATATTTGGATTCTGAGACTGAGGCAGATTCTTCGTTCTTATTTTCCTCGGTTTCCTCTTCCTCCTGCTCAATCAATTCCAGGTAATCAGTAACTTCACGAGAAAGTTTACTTCCCAACATACCAGAAAGAAATTGCGACTGGTACTCCTTTATGTACGCCACTATCATATCATTCACAGCAATGGAATCTTGCGATGGAAGTTCTGCCAATGTCGCATTAGCAATATGCCTCGGACCGGAGAGGAAATATGAAACATCAATCAACATAACTATTCAGTTTTACGGGTAACCGGGCGCCCTCTTTTCTTCTCTTCTACATTGACAGTCTTATCATCAGACGTTACCGAGCCTTTAGACTCTTCAGTAGTAAGATTCTTAGAGTCACTTACAGACAATTCTTTTTTATCCTTCATTACCTCACACTCGGTTGCACCTGCCTGTAATTTATCACGTTCAGTAGTAAGAGAAGCAATGAGAGCATCCTTCTCTTTAATGTTCAACTCAAAGTCTGCTATTTGCAATTTCAGGCTTTGATTCTCTTCAACGGATGCAGCCAGTTCTGCTAACTTCTCATCCATAGCTTTACGGGCATCTTCCTCAGTGATAAGCCCACACTCGGAGATAGGGGTGAATGAAATCAATCCCCTACCTATACGAATGCGTTGTTCTTTAATCACATTGGTAACATCCTTTTCGTTTCCATCAAGAATGTACTTCATATCTTACGGTTTTGCTTTGGTGATTGCAGCTTTCAAAGAGGAAAGATTACCATAAGCATAAGCCCAAGGCATATAAACAGGGAATATAACCTCTTCCTGAGCAATCAAGACAACTTCGTTACATAATTTGGTGTCAACATCTTCGGCCCACTCAAGAGTCAATGAAGAATAATCAACCAAGTTGGAAGCCTGATTAAAATCTCCAAGCAAATATTTTCCAGGCATGATACCCTGATATTCAATAACAGGACGTCCAGCTATGCATTTCATACCGTTCCGCATTGAAACAATACCCAAGTTTCGCCCGGTAGTATCTTTTTCAGATTCGATAGCATTCACTGTAATCGGATTCAAAACTATGGCGTTCGGATAATACTGAGCGTACGTCATTACAGCGAAAGCAGTCTTCACTACATCTTCTGAGTTCGGCTCTTCGATGTTTTTGAACGCAGCATTATTAACGGTAAATGTCATTTCAGCAAGAGCAGTCTCTGCACCTTTATATGCGACACCCTCAATGAGAATTTGACGGTCGTTTATCTTTACGATAGGGTGTGCAGTACTAAGATCGGTATTCACTGCTGCATGGGCAAAAGTGATTGTCATACCATCAATAATCAGGTCCTGAGGATTGGCAAACTCAATGATGATATCTTTGTTGTCATTTTGCCCTGCGACAGCTTTAACCGAACCGGCACTCCCAGTTACAATCGCGCTACTGATAATGTCCTCAACTGAAGTAACGCCGATATGGTTAGTAATACCAAGCAGATTCTCACCGTTGCCGTCACCGAACAGAATATTCCAGTCTTCAGCCATCCATACAGCTTCAGGAAGCATATTAAGGATATAAGAACGAATATAGACACGGCTCTTGAGCATACGCTTGGAAATGCGAATATGTGTACCAAGGCGTTTGGTTCCAGTCTGTTGTTCCTTCACCTTAATGCTCGATTCAGGCAATCTACCATTCTCAGTAACATACCGTGCATTACGGTCAAAATCATACACCTGGGCATAAGCCAACTGAGGGAATGCCGGGTCACCTTGCAAAGTAGTAAGCACGTCGCGCATATGCAACGGTTTATTTGAGACCTGGCTAACTACACGCTTTTGCTGTTGGGTAATCAACAATTCGCCGGTATAGTTGTCGGTCATAGAGACAACATCTTTCAAAGAGAAGCCATCAAATGAACCGGACTTACGCGTCTTGCCGGAAACAAAATCTGCAAATTTCTCAGAGTCTAACATCTCATTCAATTTTTCATCGAATTTGTTGATAGTCTCCATTGATAAGCCTTTCTGTTTCATTTTCTCAATACTTTCACCCAGATTCTTGACCTGCTCAACAAGTGTTTCATTATCTTTGATAAGCTGGGTAAACTTTTCACCGTCGTAAGCTTTCAGCAGGTTGTTGATTTCAGTGAACTTCTCAGTCACTTCATTGGGAGCAAGCATTCCTTCGAGAGACTTATTCATGACATCACACATCATACCAGCAATGTTTTCCATGAACGACTTCTGCTCAGTCGGCAGATGGTCAGTTTTCAGATTAAAATCTGATACAGTAAATTTCTTTAAAGACATAATTTTTTTCAATTTATTGTTCGACAAAGCAATCATTCAGAGTATGGAAGAAAGTGCTGGTATCAGCGGCTTTCTCTGTATCAATAGTTACTTCATTGGCTCCTGTTGGCAGGGTCTGAGTGTCATTCGACGGCTCATTGCTACCTTTAGGTGAAGTATCTGTTGACTCATCTTTGATAACTGCATTACTTCTATAGACTCTTGCCCAGCAATGAGGGCAACGTACATAATTCGAGATATTATCCATAGACTTAACATCCAGCATTTTCTGTGTGTCAAGAATGGCAATAACCTGTTCCCTGATTTGCGGGGTAAGCTTATTCATTTCCTCACGTACAATATCCTCCGTAATCCACCGGTGATATTGTGCAGCAAGTTCTAACACTTGCTGAGAATAAGTTACTTCTGGAACATCATCATAGTTAAACTCATAGCCACAATGTGGACAAGTCACTATAGGAGCACCACTAAGTGCTTTTAGCATTAAATTCAACTGCATATCATAAGCATTTAAACGTTCGTCAGAATACCTGAAATGGAAGGACTTCCGTATAAACTCTATAGCTTCTTTTACCTGCTCGTTCGTGGCAGACTTAATATCAACCAGAAACGTTTGAGGATTGCTCCCCCATGCGGTCAAAGTCGAATATTCTCCCATGAACCATTCCTTTACTTTTCTTCGATCTGCCTCATCGCGCTTTATCGCTTTGACACCAATAGAATGTTCAAGAGTTCGACCATTCTCAGCATACAGTTTGTAATCTTCCAAAGTGTCGCGCCCCATCTGTTTTTTGAGATTAATCTGCCCGACCATCACAAGATTATTTTCCTTTTCTTCACCAGAAAGAGGAACACCTAAGAGTTGGTCAGTTCTATGGTTTAAGAACCAACGCATACGATTAAAATTCTCTTTCAACGTTTTATTGAAAGAACCAGGCATTGAAATATCATCCTGTGAATCCTTAACACCAATGCCGTTAACAGCTACTGTAACAACACCTTTTTCATCAACATCATTTGCCTTCGTTTTGCACAGAAGGTTTTTGTAATTCTCCATCTACACTTTTTGTTGTTAAGTTCAACATCGTTTTTACTTTCTCTATCTCGTCAGGCGACATCTCGAATATCAGTTTACTATATAGCGGGATTTCAACCTTACTTTCTCCAATTTGTGCTCTCCAATCGTTCAGGCAGATAATACCGGAAAGAAATTCGACTCTACATCTTCCTGAAATACTGGTTTTGACATCTTCGGCCTCTTTCTTACCTTCCTGCAGACAGTCAACATGACTAAAGTCACAGTCTATATAAAGTCCGTCAGCTTCAAGCCCCAGAAACTCCGTAATATCCTTGCAGAATCCGGTAGCCATGGGTATAATTACAGAACTATACACGCTTTTTTCAACTGTCTTTTGATTGTTAAAAGTAGACTGGTCTTTACGAGGTACGAGTTCAGCAGGGATACCAAATGCCCCGGATATATTAATAGCATCCGCAAGGGTTTCCTCAAATGGCTGTAACTCCTGAATTGAAAGATTTGTCCGGAGAAAATCTAACGGAATATTAGAAAAGCCATAAGGAAACTGACTTCTTCCTATCCCGTATGTTTTATTATGTTCTTGTAAGAGTTCCTTCTTCTCATCTGGCGTCATTGCAATGGTTCCTGTCTCGTCTTTTTTTGCAGAAACTAACCAACCAAGCCCTCCACGTTTCACATAAATCACGTTTCTTGCTTCATAGACAGCTATTAAATTACTGATCGGTTTTGACTGAGATTTCAAGCGGCTGGTACCACGCAAAAAACTTATGCCCGGATACAGTGAAGGAATCCCTTCACGATCATGCAGAATTTGAGCAGGGTTCATTCTTAAACCTGAGCTAAAACCAAAATTCATGTGATAGCAGTCTATAATATCTTCGGTTTCAGCTATACCAAATAAAGGAATAAAATTACGTACAGGCATAATTTCGACTTTATCAGCAGGTAATACCCAATAGTTTGAGCACCATTTCCATAACTCCTTGGCACTCATCAATGATTCAGGAACAGCAGCACGTATAAAACTATCACCGGTACAAAGCCTATATACGAAATGAGAATAGACAGTTTCCTTCCAACTAAACAAGCAATTTGGCTTATTCAAAATTTGATTGACCTTTTGGTTGTCCCAGACAATACTATCATCTTTCACCTTTTTCAAATTGAATATAGCACCGGCAATTCGAGATGCGATATAGTCAATAGGGAAAAATACTTCTGGAATAGAAGCAAACAATTGAAGATAGTTTTGACTACACACACAAGGGTTAGCAAATAACTCTTCAACGATAAAATCTACAGAACCTGAATCATATTCCGAATTGACAACTTTCTTTTCTTCGGCAGGTTCTTTCAAATCATTTTCAGACTTCTTTTTAAAAAGGCTCCAACTCATCCGATTTTCTTTTGAAACAAATATATGCAGAAGGATATCCGATTTTTTGAAATACAAATATCTTGACATATACCATTTAGTACAAAATCAGCATAGACAGTTATATATCAACCATTTACAAGGGGCACTTTTATGAACAGTATTTTATGATGTAATAAGCTAAGCCACTTAAAGTAATGTTAGCCTCTTTATTTTCACTATCAATATTGTAATCTAACAGACTGGCCAAGAAACTACCATACTCATCTGAATCTTCCAGTTTCTTCTCAGAAAGCAAAAAGTATTCTTTAATGAAATCTGATGTAGCAGCTATACGCTTATCTACATCAGGATATTCTTTAGCGACTTTCACTTCTGGAAGTGAACACCGGAGTTCTCTAACCATAGGGAAATAGACATTGGAGCATTCAACAATATAAAGGCTTGCTTCATGCTTCTTTATTGAAGATTTAATTTCCTCCATCGAGGCAGTTTGCCGGTAGACAATATCTACCAAATGCCATTTCTCACCACACCTGAACGCCTGAACAAGTAAGAAACGCCCGTTCACATTGGGCACAACGTAGACAATCTTATTACTATATTCATATTCAGTGCCAGGATTGTAGTATGAAAATGCACCCTTGTTACCGTAGAGATTTCTCTTTCGCCGGTTGCTGAAAGCTGTGTACTCCTCATGGCATAAGTCAGCCACCACATAACGGAAAGTATCAGAAAGATGCCCGTGTTCTTCGTAAGTCTGCATGGTAATCTTATTCTTGACCTTTGTTTTAAGGATGGCACCGTTAGCGTCTTTCTGCACGCTCATGTAATCTTCAATAGAAACGGTACAGCTCTCATCAATGCCTATCTCGATGCCTGGCACTATTTCATCAAAGATAGCATTGATAAACTCACCAGTCATCGCTACACTGGGATTCTTGTTACCGACCTTATCCTCAATCTCGAAACCTTCTTTCTGCAAAGTGTCTATGAATAAGTCCATCCAGGAACGTTTCTCGTCGTCAATACTATTGGCATATTTCGTCGAAGCATCCCCATGCAGGTAAACCTTATCACAGTAGCCGATATCTTTCAAGTATTTACCAACGAGCTTAGAGGACTTCTTAACTGTGTTATTCGGACTTTCGGCACACGTCTCATGGAACTGCCAAATCTTAATACCGGCAGATAGATCAACCTGCCAGTATGAAACGCTGATGTAAGGAAGTACATTGTTATCTACTGATATATGAATAGGCAGGTCTTGGCGATACAGACGCTCACCTGAATGTTTGCCTCTATTGAACGATCCAAAGAATTCGCTCCCGGTACGAATGACACCCCATTCTCCGAGCGCGTAAATGTTGTAGTAATCCGGATCGTTCAAACGATCTTTCTCAAAATCGGCAATACATTGTTCATCATAATAGCCATAAGTCCCGTCCGGACTGCCAACAACCCAGAAATTATTCAGGTAGGTGGATTGGATAACCACCATGTCCGGAGCATGTTCTTCTATCTGCCTGGTCCTCGGATTCAAAATCGACTTCGTTGAGTTCATCCGGATGGATTTTACTTTTGTCAATTCCTCCGGCAATGCTTTCCCGGCAATTTCCACAGTCATAGGGACATCATGCCACTTTTCTGTGTCAAACAGCTTCTTCTTTATCCAACACGTTTCACTAACAGGGTTGAAAGTGCAGATAATTTGTTGACCGACTTTTCCACGCAGACGCTTACGTATCTGTTTTAAATCCGGCTCATCAAATTCGGACAATTCTTCGAGGTGCACTCGCTTGTAGTTAGATATACCCTTTATCTTCTCCGGATCATCAAGACCGGAGAAATCAATCTTTGCACCATTGTACAAACACTTAATCGTATTTTGCTGGAACCTAAAAAGATGATCTATTCCCAATCCTTTAGCCGCTACCTTATAGTCCTCATATATGGTTTTCTGTATAGAAGCTCCAACCTTACGCATGACCAAAGTATTCTCTCTATCCTGTAAAGTCTGTATGAGTATTGTCTGAGCAACACTATAGGACTTTCCAGACGAAGAACCGCCATATAAGATAATAAACCTGATGAGTATATCTTGTAGATATTTCAGCAGATAAAAGCCGTTAGGATTGAGTTTTTTATAATTTACGATCATTCTATATTGTTCTATAAGTCGGACATCACAGATGAGTAAACACCCGAAATCGCTTATTTTATTGTCCTATACTTCCGATACGCTATCATCATCGAATCCAATGCGGAGCTCACCGGTTTTTCCTCCACTGTTAGTAAGGTCTATCTTAGTAGGCGCGTCCCATCCGTTCCAGGCACCAAGTAACCGGGCCGCCTCAGTCTTACCATTGAACTCATAAGAAACCTTCCCTTTAGAGTTCTGAATCTTTTTTAAAGCATTCCGGAGGCGCTTAGGTAATTGAGAGGGGCTTTTCATCATAACCTTACCTGTCTTCTCATCTACGATGTATAGATCACTGGGATCTGCAATGATAATATCCATGAGCACTTTTTCTACAGCTTCACGCTTCACCTCAGACTCTTTTGCCCTTTTCTCTTTTATCTCCTTTATCCTTAGAGCGACCTTAGGTTCTTTGAGTAACCTGCACGCAGTCACCCAAATACTCTCAGCTTTCATCTTTGCAGCATCATAAGCCATACGATACGCTTCACTTGCATTACCGTCTGTGTCAACGTAATAATGACAGAACTTCTCTTGTTTCAATGTTAATGCTTTCTCTTCACTCATAGCAACACATATTATAAATTCCTACAGAGAGAGAACTAATCAAAGCTACTCAACCTGTAGGAATAATTATGAAAGGCTTTTCATTTACAGAACTTTCTATTTCTCCGCCTCCGCATTTTTTTGAGGATCTTCCTTTCTCCGCCTGGCGAATACCTTTTCTATGCCTCTCTCAACTGGCATATAGGACAAAGGTACTAAATAGATATCCTGATTCACCTGTTGCTCCAAATTGTCAAATTCACGTTTTTCTCCAACAAGCTCTATATCAACGCTTTTGTAGTAGTTTACCAGATTGGCAAAATGCAGTACCGTAACCGGTTCAACATTTGCTATGTTAATCAAAGGCTTATGGCAGCCAACGGCATAGATAAGTCCTTCAATCACATCATCTATGTAAGTAAAGCAACGGATGTTCTGGCCGTAATTGTACAGCTCCACTTTATCCCGATTCAACAGGTACCAGAGAAGAGTTCTATTACGAGGGTTCGGACTATACACATTATGAAGCCGAACACCAGTTGCATTCTTACAGTAGATAGATGCGTATTGCTCATCAAAATGCTTACTTATTCCGTACATCGAAGTGATGTTGCAAAGGTTAGCGGTCGAAGAGCTTGCATATACAAGTTTCACATGATATCGCTCACATTCATCAGCGACTATCATAAAAGTATCAATGTTGTCTTTCCGTATCTGCGCCAAATCATCATTGAATACGCTGGTTTGCGCTGCCAAATGGAAAACACAAGCCACATCTCCATCTTTCAGGTATTCGCCGATGGTGGACGCCTCTTGACCGGTCACACGGTCAATCTCGATTACTTCAACAGCACGTTTTCTTAATTCTTGGCAGAGCGCTTTACCTATAAAGCCTGCACTACCGGTTACAATCATCTTCATAATCAACAAAAAAAATAAAAGAGGATATTCGTAACAAATACCCTCATAGCTAATAATTAGTTATTCAGAAATGGTTTGCTGTTTTTTGAAACAGGAATTCTACCCGCATTTTCAACAAATTCCCGACTTACATCTAGTTGTCAAATACATATATCTTCAATCATCATCGAAACGGTAAACTTTGATTCCTTCCACTTCGAATAAAAAAGTCACCTCATAATAATCAGTAGGTGAAACTACTTTAGGCTCATTACACGAAGCCAGGAATAGTACTAAAAAAAATAATATTTTTTTCATTATTACAAAAAATAAAGGGTGCATCCAAAATGAATACACCCGAATTCAACTATTAAATACATTATAAAAAAATCACAAAGTAGTAGCTTATAAACTGATAAAAAGCTTATTTTAGTTGTAGTACTTGTTTATGATAAAACCTATCTACTATAAAAACATTATCAAATGATGAAGCTACCTGCACTGGTTCTACAGAAAATTTCACAACAAATTCTTTAGGAATATTTATTATTAGCCAGTATTTTTCAATTTCACTATTTCGGGAATCCTTTCTATATTCAACTAAAAGTTTTTCTTTCTTTTCAATTGTAGTCTTTATATTATCGTAATAAACAGCATCAAAATTTCGGTTTCCATATGGAAGAATTATATTCTTTGTCGTATTTCTATTTATCTGCACCATCTGCTTTGGATTACAATCATCTTGAATATATTTTTCATTATCAATTATTACATCATCTAAAAACTCTACATTACCAAAATACTCACTTGGAGTATCCGGATTGATAATCTTAGAAACTAAATTCTTCTGAATTGTTTTTGACTTGCATTTACTATTACATTCGTAAACTCTATCTAGGATTTCAACACGTATAGTCTTACCTTTAACTCCTAACTTTTCCAACTCTTCTTGACTTTTATATATAATTTTATTAATATTGCTTTCTAGTTCTCTTTTATTTTTTCCATTAGAGTCCTCCAATATTAAATCTATTATTTCTACTCCTAATTTATTAGTATTAAATTCAACTATAAAATCAGGGGATTCACTTTTTATGATATTTTCAAGGCTCAACCCTAAATAATTAATTATACATACTAAAGCATCCCTCTCATTCATTATCTTATTAATTCGACTCCTCTTAGAATACAACATTTTAGCTCTTTCTGTAGGATCTGTTACATTTTTGATTGATTCTTCTAGCTCATTCGATAAAGAAGCAATATAATCATCTACTTTTTCTCTTCTTTCTCTATCCATATTCATTCAAATTGATAATATGCAAATATAACATAGAAACACATTAATACATAATAATCGTCTTACATATCAAGTAGAAACTTTGGTTACGATACCTATTTTTTTTGCACATTCCATTCACTTTCCATTATTACATAACCACATTTATTACAGAGATGTATGTAGAAAATAGAACCGTAGTATGATCTTCAACCGCAAACTCGTGAATACCACATTCGGGACATTCAAAGACATTCCTGTTATAGATTCCTATTGAAGGAGTCTTGTATCGTTTATCTATTTCCATAATTCTATTTTTTCAGCTATTCTCTATCTAATCTACCATATTCTACTATCAGTCTATCTCTTTCTTTTTCCAGAATAGTCTGTATTTTCTTAGAGCAATCTTCATTAAAAGTATAAACATCACCATCTCTGTTTGTCACAGAGAACCAACAATTTGCTTGCTTACCTGAAAGCAATAAATCCAAATTTCTAATTTTGTTAGCCAAACCAGTGGCTTGTTCCAAGTTTTCTATTTTCATAATAAGTTCCTTTCTATTTAGTTTTACGTCAATTTTCTTTAGGTTTTACAATTATCTCTAAATTGTTTGCTATCGCATCCTTTAGAACTTCTTTGTACATTCTCCTTACAAAATCGTAATCAACTCGTTTAATTTCATCTTCTACCATACGTCTAATCCAATCTTCTATGTCGTTATCACTTCCATAGGTATTATTCAGGCATCGTTCAACTACTTTCTTAACATAAGGCTTAATTTCTTTAACTATATCCTCTTTAGTAATGTTAAGTTCATTATGAATGAAGTTCTTAATTGCTTTATATTCTTTACTTTTAGTCATTTCTTATTAGTTATTAGTTAAATTTCAAATTCCAACGCTTCCCCTTAAGATTAGGGAAATGCCTCAATATTTCATCTTCAAGCTCTTCCTCTGAAAAGGAAGGAATACGATAGCTATACATTATGTTTCCCATATATTTACCTTCGCTATATACGTGGATAGTTTTCTTTATTTTGTTCATTGTATATTATTTAATCATTATATTTTTGCATAAAGTTTCAACATCAGAGTG
>OGRY01000331.1_pt1 | contig 41191 bp, 45 predicted proteins | sample 1553551 | NCBI WGS metagenome assembly OGRY01 (sample SAMEA2580101, study PRJEB22360) | human gut metagenome | biome: human gut; feature: human-associated habitat; material: faeces | place: Denmark | collected 2008/2010
ATCGCAAGATTTCTGTTTTTTCCGGCTCTTGACCGTCAGACGCGGATAAACGCGAACTGTCGGCAAGTATCGTCTTGAGCAACTTGTCGCGGAATGTTTCTGTGCTGCTGTGATTGAAAAACAACTCCGCAACAATGGTCTGCCCGTTCCTCTGCGTCGTGATGATACTGTCGGGGTTCCGGGGCGCGGTGGGCGTCCCGTTCTGTTCTGCCATAGGCGGCTCCTTTCTCCGGGCGCAAAAAAGGGGATTCCCCGTAGTTGGAAAATCCCCTCTCGGCTGTCGGTATTCTGTTTACAGTGCGGGCTGTGCGGCGGCGGCCTGCGCCTTTCTCCTTGCCCGGTATTCCCGCGCCTTGATACGCTCGTACTCCCGCTGCTTTTCAAGGTTTCGCGCCCGGTACTCCCTTGAATACTGCCGGTGGTAGGCGCGGCTCTTTTCCTTTTTGGCTTCTTCGATTTCCTCCCGCATTTGCCGGATTTCCTGCTCGGTCGGTTCTGCAAGCTGTGTCACTTCATTCTCAAACTTGCCGATATAATTGAAATATATGCTGATGTGCTGGATTGCGTATCTCGCCCTTTTCTGGTCGCGCTCATGCACTTCAATCCGGCTGATAAACTCGTTGAGAATGGCGGGGGTAAGCTCGGTAAAGGCGGCATGGCGTTCCGTCAGCTTCAAAAACTTCTGCGCCCGTCCTCCCGCGTTCTCAAAAGCGGATAGCTGCTCTTGCAGCCCCGCAAGCTCCGTTTTCAGTGTGTAGTATTCTTCCGAATATTTCTGCGACATTTGCTCGTAGCGGTCTTGCGGGATAGTGCCGAGGGCGTTGTCCTCATAGAGCTTGTTCAGCACCTTGTCAATCTGTTCAAGGCGCGTCGTGATTTGCGGAATACGCTTCTGCTGTTTCTTGGTCTGGTCGGTCTGCTGCATGGCAAGGTTCTTTTTCACTAAGGCTTCAAACTCCGCCCGGTTGCTGATAGAGTAGTCCTCGATTTTCTTCAGCACTTCCGCGACGGTCTGCATGAGCAAGTCAGCGTCGATGATGTGCGGGGAATGGCACTTGGGGTTTTTGGCTTTCCCCTTGTGGTACTCGCTGCAATAGGCAACGTGCCGCTTGCTGCCGTACCTGTAATCTATGCGGATGTGCATTTTTGCGCCGCAATCCTTACAGAAAAGCAAGCCCGACAAAGGGTGAATTTCCCCGTCCCCGTTGGGGCGTTTGACGGGCGCGTTTTCCAAAATCCGCTGTGCGGTTTCAAAGTCGGCGCGGTCAATAATCGGCTCATGCACATTTTCGGTTATCTGCCATTGGCTCCGGTCTACATAGTGGTTCCGCTTATCGCGGAAATGCTTTGTTGTCTTAAAGTTGACTACATCGCCGCAATACTCCTGCCGCGTGAGGATATGGGTCAAGGTGGCTTTGTTCCACTTGTAGCGGTTATCCTCATTGAGCGCCTTGTTTTTACACGTTCCCCGTCCCCGGTCTTTCATGTAGAAAGTGGGGGTAGGGATTTGCTCCTGCGTCAGATATACGGCGATTTGGTTGCGGTTCTTCCCGCCGATAAACAGACGGAAAATAAGGCGCACAACCTCGGCGGCTTCCTCGTCGATTATCCAAAAATCCTTGTTGTCCGGGTCTTTGACATAGCCGTAAGGGGCTTCGGTGACAATCGGCTTTCCACTCATGCCTTTGGTCTTAATGCCCGTTTTCACTTTCTTGCTGATGTCCTTTGCGTACCACTCCGACATGATGTTGATAAAGGGGGCAAACTCCAATGTGTCGGGGTTTTCGCTGTCTATGCCGTTGTTGACTGCGATAAAGCGCACGTTGTTCCTGCGGAAAATCTCCATAGCGTTGCCGACTTGGAGATAGTCGCGCCCCCAGCGGGTCATGTCTTTCATAATACACACGCCGATTTTACCGTTTTCTACGTCCTCTATCATGCGTGAGTAAGCGGAGCGGTCGAAAAATCTGCCGCTTTCATCGTCGTCGATGTAGTGCCGGATATTCGTCAATTTTAGCTGTCTGGCGTAGCTTTCCAAAAACTTCTTCTGGTTCTGTATGGAGTTGCTTTCGCCGCCGTCCCTGTCCTCGTCGCCTACGGAAAGGCGGGAGTAAAGGGCTGTGATTTTGTTGTAATCATTCATGTGCATATCCTCCTGTGCGTCCATGTAGAGTTCTCTTACACTTAAGATTATGCACTCCATCTTGCGGAACCGTATTCTACACCCTGCCGGAACTTCTTGGCATTCTTGGCTTTGTAATACACCACAAGTCGGAGTGCTATGCCACCTGCCACACCAATCAGTAAATCTCTTGGGTGGAAGCTGGGCAAAGGATTGGCAAACAGCCTATCAAAACGGTTCATGACTGCCATCATCTTATCAGAAGCATTTGTACCTTCTGATACTCTCCACAGCCATGCAACCTTGTCACAGAAATACCCAACAAAGATATAGGGCAGATTCAAAAGCACCAGCTTCTTGGTATCCATACCGCCTGCTTTTGCTTTCAGATTTTTCGGGATAGCTTTCAGATCCTTGGTTATGCCTTCAATGATGTTACTCAAAGACTCTGCCCCCTGTCCTTATTCTTTTCCCGGCTCCGTTCTCTGTTCTTATTCTGTGATACTGCATCCCTGAAGTGTTTCTGTTTCTCCCTTACGGAAATCCTGCCCTTTCGTTTCTCATTACCATAAACAAATTCCTTGAATGCCTGTGCTACCGCATCGGCATCCCTGCCCTTGAAAAATACCACATATTTCGGCGGGTCCGTTGTCTTGTCTTTCTTGACGGCGAAATCAACATTATATTTACGAGCTACCCGCTCAAAGGATTTGATATTGCCGTCCGTCACTTCGATAGACGAAACTCCCACGCCTTCGCCAACCAGCTTTTTCACAGAAGTTTTACCCTGCGTTTTCTGTGCTTTCTGCCTGCGATGGTTCAGATACATCCGCATTGCAGCCTTCAAGACGTTGGCATCCAGTTTAGCGGTCTTAATTACAAGAGCGATTGTTTTCTGCGTTACTTCCTCTTGCATAAGTACCTACGATCTGCATTTCCATGTGCGTATGCTCCGCTAAGGTGGAACATACAGCCGATGTAATAAATACCTCATAATTTTCCTTTCCGCTTCTGAACATCGTGTCCAAAAGCAATAAAAAAGGGCAGCTATAAACCTCTCGACTCATAACTGCCCTGGCGCTGTTTTATTTTTATTATTTTATTTCAAACTGACAAACAATAGTCTATCACTCCATTTCTACTAGAATACTACTTTTCAAAAGCAGCAAAAATTTCCCTAAGTAGCAAATCGCACTCTTCCCATTCATCTAAAACAAGTTGATCCTGACTTCTTTTAACCTTCAATTTAAACTGTTTCAACACTTCTGATTTAGAAACTATTTCACCTTGATATGCATCTACTTTATCAATATAGGATTTCCAACGAACAGGCTCGTATTCTCCACTTTTTTTCAGAATATCCTTACCAAGAAACATTTCTATTGAGCAAGCACGACCATTAATATTGTCTATTGAACTTCCTCCCGGTCCAATAGTTGGATAATGGAGACACATTTCTAAATCTGGCAAGTGCATAATTCTTACATTTGATGGAATTGGAATATTTTTTAAAACTTTTATTTCACTTAAACCAGCTGAATCATTATCATATAATGCAATAATTCTATTCCTGATTCCAGCAGCAATAAATGCCTTTAAATAATGCGTTAAGTAATTTGTACTTCCCTGCACAACATAAGTTGAAAAATCAATAAAAGAATAAAACTTTACCATGTGAGGATACAACAATTTCATTGCTTCAGATATAACTCTTGCATCTGTACTACCTTCTGTAAGTATAACTGTCTTAGATACTAAATACTCTTTTTCCTCTGGAACCTCATCACACCATCCACCCTCAAATAGATTTGTATAATCAAGAGTAATTATGTCTTCCGATTTAAATGCTTCTAAAATAATACGAAATACATCCCACGGTGATCCTATTTCTTCATCTAAATAATAGAAATCAATGCCAAAATATGTATCATCCTTACAATGTGGTAATGAGTCTAATACTATTTTCTCGCACAGAGAATTGTTCTCTCCCCTGCATTTCTCTAATGATATATAATCACCATTCTCATAAATATCGGACGCTAATATTGAAGAATACTTTTTTACTGCTCGGGCCCAATTTTCAAAGGTATACTCTCTTTCAATATTGTCACTATCGACTTCATCATCAAAATCATCTTCTAAGTAGTCTAAATAATTCTTCTTATGGTATTCAAATAAACTTTTTGCCTTTAGAGTTGTATGTCCCATTACATCTAAACACATTTTTGCATTATTAACAGTCGTAGTAAAATATCGTCTAGTAATACTTTCATCTAGTTCTTTGTCAAATACTTCTTCTATCGTCAAATCATCTTGACTAAAAATTGATAATAAATCACCAAAAGTATTTTTGCGTGATAAAAATTCATAACTTCCAATACATAGTCCAACAATCTCTCCCATGTTACCTCCTTGTCAGTGTTTTCTTCTTTGATTAAGTGTTACTATATATTACTAATTCAGTACCATGGACCAGTATGAAGCATCCTCCAAGAATTGAACTAGTATGTTTACTATGATTACATTATTACTGCAAGCTGAAATCTACCGAATCAAAATAACTTATATCCATGGTTCATCAACTTTATATAACTGTTATTTCCCCAAGATTTACTGGTTCTTTTAGTTTAATTCTTTCATATTTCACCCTACTTTTCATTTCCCGTATTTCCGAGAACACATCACTTAATATTAATTGCCTCTTAGATGAATTATTTTCAAATAAATAAGCAAGCATAAAAATTGGAATGGCATGCCGATTTGTTCCATTATCATGATACTGTATCCTTTTATCAACAAAAAGATATAAGATATCAACGTCTCCTTCCCTTGTAAAGTCAATCTGATTCTCAAATAGCTCATTTAGTCTATTAATATCTCTTTCAAGATAGGTTTGATGTTTTTCCAATTGATTATCATATATTTTTTTAAAGGCATCTTCAATTCTTATATAATTCTCACGGTTTTGATATACATTTTCCTTCCATTTACATTCAATAATTAGCAACTTTTTGCCTATTTTATCATATATTGCAACATCAATATCACTATTAAGGGGCTTTCCCTTAAATGTCTCATTAGGTACTGAATAAACATAAGTTGTATTATAAAGAATATTCGAATATTTATTCACATGATTAACAATATAATCAATTATTGACTGAGAAACCGTCTCATCCTTATTCTCGAAACGTATTCCTTTGTAGTAATGTCCATTTACTATCGAGAATTGAAAATCATTCAATACTATGGAGCTTGGTATCCAGATAATTTTATTCTTAAATTTTAACAGGGGAAATTCAGTAAAATTTCCACTTGTCACGTTAACATCCATCGAAAAATAATCTATATAACTCATTACAGAATCTCTTGAGATTCCTATTTGCCTCCCTAATGCTAATATTTTGACGAGATCATACTGACATACATATTCCAACTCACCCACCATAGTCGACGAAGCCAACATATACTTCTGCATACAAAGCCTACTCAGATAATAAAGCAATGCCAAAAATGTGGCCAACTCATCTTTGCTCCCAATAATCACTTTATTCGTATTATCATCTAAGCTTCTAAGTGAAGACGACGATATCTTATTTAAGTCTGACATTACACGTTTCTTACACAACTCGAAATATTTAGTATCAATAACATTTGCCATTCTATTTAGTATATTATAAAAAATATAAATCTTCTGAGGATGTTTTATTAACTCTTTCACATTGATTTTATCATGCAAGTATTTCTCACATTCAACAAATATTTCTTTTTCTACCTCAAAATTCAAAGTATCATCTAAACCATAATAATATAATAATTCTTTATGATATTTTTCTGAAATAACAGGAAAATAGAAACCATATGTATTATCATCTTCAGGTTTTATTATTACCTTTGAAGCGCAATCACGTATTTCTCTTATTTGCTCTCCCCGCTTAAATTCGTCGTACAATTGTAATACATACTCAACAAATGAATATTCTTCACCTAAACTAGGAACATATCTTTTCTTTGAAAACGAAATCTTCCTATCGGATATGAGCACCCTATGTATGTACCAATATATAGCTTCTCGAAGAGGATTTACTAAAATGAGATATTCATTAGAATCACCCAATCCCGCAGCTAAAGATTCTTCAGATTTCATTTTATAGTTCATTTCTAACACGATAAGTGGAAAAAGAATCTCATAATAGAAATCATGATTAAATAACTGTAATTTTTCAGAAAATACTCTGTCGACATCATTTTGTATAGCATCTGCAATTTTCTTTCTTAATTCATACTCTTGCTGTCTCTCCATATACCTCACCTTTTCTCATCAAATAATGTTCTTCTTAGCATGTTTTTCCATACGGAATTCCTTATAATCTATTAAATATGAATTGCATTCGTTTTTACAACTGGAATTTATTTCTCTCTTAGAACGAATTTTTTGAAGTAAGAAAGCAATACTTTCCACATATGATTACAATGAACGAACCGATATAGTATCACAAAAGTTTTATGGCGTAGCTGTTTTCTTACATAACACTGCCAAAGGTAAGGAAGGATCAGGTGCTTTCTTTTCACAATAGATGACATTGGTTTTGCATCCAAGATAACGATAAATTTCCATCGCCTGCGATGACAATGCATAATCACAGGTAACAAAATAGTTGCATTTTGACGCATAACAGATATGATCAACATCATAAAAACCACTTCTAATGGTTCTGTAAAACTCACGATCATACGTAGGATAAAAAGCTTTATATGTAAACTTTGTGCGCTTCTCAATTTTATTTCTGTGATAGCCTAATGCATTCATTAGTATAAAAAGAAGCCGAACCGCTTCTCTAATCTCGGAAAAGGTTCTTTCCTTTTTACAATAATCATTAAAGTACTCAACTGGAAAACGAGAACCACAAATCTCGTAAAATACCCTATTAATGCTTTCGTTATCAATCATCTCATTCTTCGGATCAAATAACTGTGTAGATGTTAACAAAGAAATTTCCTTTCTGTGTGTTTCCACCTCTTTTTCGTCCCATCTGAGTAATCCACACGTTTTTTCCTCTAGAGCCTCAAATGTAGCGCATTCTGACTCTTCAGCATACTGATTCAAAACCTGAAGTTTTTTCGCACGGTCAAAGCACACTTCTACAGGTTCTGTGAGAATTTTGAGACATCCGTCCCGAACCGGAAGGACTTCGCAGTTGCTACAAATTTTTGAAATATTATCTCGCCGTTTGCCCTCAAATATAGAATTGTCCATCCTACATACTTCCTCCATATGAGTAGGACTATACACAAATTGAATTTCATCCATTTCGGCATAATTATCCAGTTGTGTGTGGAAAACTTCATTACTCTCATATAATTGATAAACGCCAAAATCCATATACACAAGCGTTTTCTTTTCCAATACACATAACGGAATGTTCTTCGTCTGAAAGTCTCTACAAGTTGTTTTTATTTCAGTGTTCAGAATGTTGTCGATAGATCGTACTCTGTTCCATTCGTTCAGACTAATTTGAAGTTCCTTACGATCTTTTTTTCCCAGATATTTCCTTAACAACTGAACACTTTTTATCAATTCCAACCAGTCCACTCCGCTCGGACACTCATCCCACTGTTCACAAGAACCAACCGCTTCTAAATAATAATCTGCGATTACTGCTTCTAGCTCTAATTTTTGTGTTTTCTCCATATCATCACTATGCATATTTTTAGCAATCATTTCTAAGTCACTAAAAATAGTATAAGGTAAAACAGCACAAATATCACATCTTAGATTAATCTGATTAAGTCCCTTTTCTGTCATCAAAATGCTCGCATAAATATTATATATATCTCGATAATAAACAAAACATTCTGGTGTTGAGCATTTCCGGTCTGCGTATTTTGGTACATCATTTTCCGGATTAGGACATTCATGAAGCTCATGTATCTTGTCCAACAGGTGCAGCAAGGCATAATAATATTTCATCAGTATTAAATCAGCACGTCGATCCTTTACGTTTTTCAACTGATTTTTTTCTCTTTCTCGTTGATACAAGTACATTCCCGCATAATTCGGCAAATCTTTACAGACTTTGCAAACCCAATTAATATCATTATCCGTACCTTCACAGGCAATATGACTATTAAAATTTTCGCTCATATTACACACTCCTTTGCACAATAAAACATTTTCATCTATTTTTAACTTACAAATACCAAGTTGCAAATCTCATTTTGCATTTCTATATGAAGTTACAATATGACTTGGTGCAAATAATACTGATGCAATAATCAATAACACTGACCTACTCATAATCCCACTAAGCAGGAATAAAATTGAAAGAATAATTGCACAGTAAATCATTCCATCATAGCCCTCCTCAAATACCGATTTGACGTACTTTTCCTAAGCCCCAAAAACAAGTGCAAAATTCCGTACATATCTTGTCATCTTCAAATCTCACATTATCAAGCAACAATGCCTGAAACAAAACATCTCCCACATTCTCCATCCTTACCATTCCATACTCTTTTTCTGTAAGCCCTTCAACCTGCATATCCTGCAAAGCAGCTTCTTTTCTTGCCACCAGACAATGCGTATATAATGCCATGATATACTTTTCGGACATAAGGAAGGCGTATGTTTCGTTCCCTTGATATGTATATCGGCACTTTTCCAGATTTTCTTGCGGTATATCGAAATAACATCTGACCGTTTCCAGATATACATCTCCATTATACTGCGGCTTTACTTTCTTTGCATACCTTCTGATTGTTGCAAATATATTATTTCTTTCTATTGCTGTCCTAGTTCGCTTGAATATAGTCTTTTTCCCTCGAAGGTCCATATAAACATTATTTAGGATAGTCTTTCCGGCATACTGTTTGAAATCACCTATACGCAACAAATACGATAACACCTCCAGCAGTTTCTCTTTTGATGTTATCTCCTGATACGAATAATCTCCAAATTCAATATGATCCAGCTTCAAAGGGCAGCTCCCCTTCGCTATCTCACGCTCCATTACCCTGTTAATATCTCTCATTGATTCCATCTATATATCTCTCCTTCCCGCTTCTGGACATCGTGTCCAAAAGCACAAAAAAGCAGCTACAAGTATTTCACTCATAACTGCCCTAACGCTGTTACCTGATTATTCTATTCCTGCCGTTTTTGCAAATCCGGCTTTTCTATTCATAAGTTCCTCTTGTTTCTCCTTTGGCAGACACCGGAATATCTCATGATATTCCATTCCTGCCATCGGTGTTCCTTTTGCCAGAAGAAAAAGCTGCGTGTCAAACCATTCCTCCCACAAGTTCTCAAACATGCTCCGGCTATCCGTAAAGGTTATTGCATCTTCAAAACCCTGTGGCGGTCTATAATACTGTAACATGACAAATCCGTATCTTCCCGCATCCACGACAAGTATATTCTCAATCTCATACAGCTCTGCAAAAGCATCTGCAACCTTTCTGCATTTTTCCCTTTCACTGTCTGTAATGTATATTTCTTTCACAATTAACCATCCTCCTGTTTCAAAACCACACTACCTGCATCTATATCCTCAATCTCCAAAAATAAACCATTATTGTCTTTACCATTTGCATATTATGTGGTGCTTACACGCACCATATTATTATAAGTTCCCTGCCATTAAAATACAAGGTAGGAAAGGAGTTGCCAGTATGATTAAATACGATCCCCTTTGGCAAACGCTTAGGGCTAAAAACATCAGTCAGTACCAGCTCATTAAGGACTATGGCATTGACAAAGCACAGCTTCAGCGGCTCCGGCAAAATATGGTGGTAAAGACCATTATTCTGAACAGGCTATGTCAGATACTTGACTGCCGGATTGAAGATATTATGGAATATGTTCCAGATGACAAGTAGAGGTATTGTTCATGATTGATTGACAATGCCTTTTTTGTTGCTCTTTTTTCTTTTACACCTTTGGACATTGTGTCCTGCTATTACTTTTATTATCTCCGTAAATGTAACGATAATCCTCACAAGAACAATAATACCACCAATCAGACCTCCAACGATACAATTCAGTGCCAGTATTCCCATACTTCCTGCTGATAATAATGGTTTATTGTTGAGGGTGCATTATAAAGAGCAGTAACCATATATGCCTTGATATTGGTTATTTTCGTATTTGTATCATGCATACAACCAATCACATACTCCAGATGTCCACTGTTCAGCTTCAGGAATTTAGATTTTACAAGCTCATAAGGATAATCCTCCCCTGCAATCCGGATTGTTATACGCTTTACGCATACAACCTCACAGATAACCTCAAAAAGCTCCTCATACAAAGCCTTGTTCTGCCAGTCATCGTACTTCATGTGATGCTCATATTCGATGTTATCCTTAATCAGTTCTATGTATGCATTGACATCATCCATCACATCAGTCCTATCTGGATTATCTTCACTACCTGATTGATTGATAGGATTGGTATAATTTATATCATTATGACTCTGGTTGTTATAGTTAGTATTGTTATAATTAGGGACAAAATCGTTTGCCTCTTGAGGTTCAGTTTCTTTACTTTCAGAAGTCAAATTTTTTTCCCTCTTGAAGTTCAATTTTTTTACTTCCAGAAGTTAAATTCTTTTGCTTCTTGAAGTTAAAATCTTTTACTTCTGTGGAAACATCAGGGTTTGAAGGCTCTTTTTCTTCTTTTTCATCTGGAACAGAAGAAAAGTTTTTCACATAAATGATGTCCGGTTTACCAAGCCCTCTCCGTTTTTTCTCAATCAATCCAATGCCATTTTCAGAATCCAGCTCACGCATAATTTTCGTACAGGTAGGTTTAGAACATCCCAAATCTTCCATAATGGCATCCACTGTATAGATGATGTAGGCTCTGTTTTCATCATCCAGCCACCCGTTTTTCATGGATAAAGACATTCTGTCAAGCATCAGCCCATAGAGGAGCTTAGCATCACTGCTAAGCCCCTTAAATCTCTCGTCTTTAATCAAAAGTCGGGGAACACGATAAAAAGATAACTGCTCTGCTTCAATTCCGTAGTAATAATCAAAGTTTATTGTATCGCCCACTTTACCGTGCCTCCTTTACTGTTTATTCGACGACTTTCCGGTATTCCATTCTTCCAAAAGCTGATAGATAATATTTTCTATATCTTCACTGGAATAATCCTCCGTAAAATATCTGCTGATTTTATCAGCCTTGATTGTAACTTTTCTTTCCTTTGGCTTTTCCTCTGTCAGTATCAGTCTTACTATTGGCAGAGTCAGCTCACCATTTTTGCCATATTCCTTTAATTTTGATGATTGGGCAGTTGAAACAGATGCACCTGTTTCTTCAAGAATGACCTGCACCCATTCCTGTTCCTGCTCTGTCAGAAAAGATATGTCAACACCCTGTACAAGACCGATTTTCTTCTGATCAACCATATCCAGTAATTCATCTGACAGACGGGCAAGCCATATATAACGCTGAACCGTCTTGCCACTCTCTCCGGCTGCTTCTCCCACTTCATCAAGACTGCTTCCATTTCCCTTTTTGCCCTGATGCTTCATGGCTTCATACTTCATCGAATAGGCTCTTGCTTTTTCACTTGGGAGAATATCTTCCCTCTGGATATTGGTGTCCACCATAATCACTGTAGCTTCATCATCGTTATAATCTCTGATAAACATAGGCATGGTGGAAAGACCTGCAAGCTCACGCCCATGTTTTCTGCGGTGTCCAGCGATTATTTCATAACCGCCCTCTGCCCTTGGTCTTGCAATACCCGGCATAAGCACACCATAGTTTCTGATGCTCTCCACTGTTTCCTGCATCTTTTCATCATCCAACACCTTAAAAGGGTGTCCTTTGAACTCAAAAAGCTCTGAAAGAGGTATCTCCTGCACCTGATCGGTGCCCGCTGTCATATCAGAAGCACCGAATAAATCATCAAAACTGTTTAGCTTTACCTCTGCCGAAATCTCCGCAGCTCTTACGGAAATCGGAATACTATTCTCAAATATCCTTACTTTGCTGCCATAATTCTCAATCAGTAATGCACTGATGTCCTTGGCATAATTTGTCCTGCTGTCAACCATGGTCAGCAAAATACCCTCAATGGACAGCTTCGGATTTATCTGACGCTTCACCTTACCAATCGTCTTGATAAGCTGTTCCAGACCTTTCACTGGCAGATATGCCGCCTGTACCGGAATTAATATACTGTCCGCACAGGCAAATGCATTTATGGTTATCATACCAAGTCAAGGCATACAGTCAATCAGGATATAATCATATCGCTCTTTCACCTGCTCTATGTAGGAACGCATCACAAGCTCCCTGCTCATGACATTTACCAAGGATACCTCCAGACCGGATAATTCGATATTTCCCGGCATAAGGTCAATTCCTTCCTCATGCCTTAAAATACCGTAATCAACTTCCATTTCCACATCATTGATGATATTTGCCATCACAGTCGCAAGTGTTTCCTCCAGCTTGTCCGGCTCTGTAAATCCCAAACTTGCAGTCAAACTGCCCTGTGCATCTGCATCTATCATCAGAACTCTCTTGCCCTGCTTTGCTAATCCAATTCCTAAATTGCTTGTTGTGGTGGTCTTTCCGACTCCACCTTTCTGATTTGCGATTGCTATTATTTTACACATGATACATTCTCCTTTACTCTCTGCTAACTTTCTGCTACATTAGTCTTTTTCACTTCTACATACGCTCTGTAAAACTTCTTTGTCCCTTTATTCGGGTATAAATCTGAAAACTCTGTTACTTCAATCTTGTGATTTCTCTGCAAAATCTTCCCAAACCATTTAATATCATTTTTCGTTCCCATCAATCGAACTTTTAACATCAATCTGCTCCTCCAAACAGGGCATACAGTTTCCGGTTATAGGTTGCATACTCCGGATACCGGATTTGTATCGCCTGCCAAAAATATGGTGCATAGGCACAGCAGAATAATTCCTCCACTGTGTACTGCCTGCACTCGTTAATCTGCTCCTCTGCGTCCGTGTAATCATCCACGCTTGGTGTAGCATTGCAATATAAATTAAATGCCATTCTGACTACTTTTACGCTTCCGCTGGTCTGCCAGCCTTCATGTAAACATTCTGTCTTTACACAGCCTGTCTTAAAATCATAAATGCGATTCGCATTTCTTCTGGTATCATCGTTAATGCCAAGGCAATAGCAAAGTGCCTTGTGGTACACATCCTGATACCTTACTTCTTTCAATTTCTCGTAGTAGAATTTCTCATGTGCTTCGCTAATAAAAATAATTTTCTCTGCGCCTAACGCTGTATTGTTCATGTTCTGAACCTCCTTTTTTTTAAAAAAAAGGACTCTACTAATTGTTTTTCACAACTAATAAAGTCCTAAGTTTCATATTCATTTCTAAATTCGTGCTAGGGATTTCTTACTAATTTTCTGTTCTTAGTAAATTCTTAGTAAATTGCTCCCTCAGAGTCCAAAACATACTATAAATTCAAGGTTTTCAGCGTTTTCGGAAAATACTGCCGTGACAGATGAAAAGTATTTTTATCATAATTTTATTTCTCCTTGTTTTGCCCCGAAATGCCCTGTTTTGCAAGGGTTTCTAGGGATTTGTAAAATGTGTATTTTTGCTGAACTCCTGGCAAAATAGAGCAAGATGGAGCAAGTTATTGTGGGCTGTTAGTAGTAAAGTTGGTAGTAAAATGGAGTTGGCTTACCACTAAGGATTATATATTATAATCTGCATATACTGAAAGCATACTCTCAACACTCTTCACAAAGTTCTTAGAATTATCATCAAACTCGTACTCTCCAAGTATGGTATGATACACATTTCCCGTATATTCTGTAACAAAAATTGCATCGTATAACTGTTGGATTTTTTGTTCAACAGTAACTACACTCTTACCTTCTTCCACTTCAAAGGCTTCATTTCTATTCAGCAATCGTGTAGCCAACCATTCTCCCTTATCAGAATCTTTATAAATATCCATAAGTGGTTTCGAACTTTTTCCGCATACAAATTGGTTATATAACGATATATCAACAATTTTTAGTCCTACAAGAATTGGAACCACATACATCAATAAAAGTTGTCTTCCTTTTCCATCTGAAAAAGAAAAATCAAATTTTCTACTCTCATGTGTAGGCTCATATGCTGCTGTTTTCACTTGTCGATAAAAACGAGTGGCTTCACGCAACTCCATATTATATGTATCTATTACTTTTCGACATATTTTTTCTAAGACATAACTAGATTCCAACCCTATTTCCCTATAAAATGCAGTTTTATCTGCTGGTGGCAAGGATATTCTCATATCAAAAAATCTGTCTAAATATCTGCACGCATCAAATGTATTACCATAATAATGCTTTATTGTATGTTGTAGCTCACTTAAATTAACAGAAAAAACAAACGTAATTCTGTCATCATATAAATAATGTTTTATTCTTTCTAATAATTGAACAGCATAGCTTGGCTTACATCTATCCAATTCATCTATGAAAACCACTAACCGATTTCCTCTTTCAACTAACAGCTCCGTAAAGAAATTTTTAATATTCTCGTGTAAATCTTTTTCTTCTTTAATCTTTGTAAGCGGATTATCGCTTTTTAATTTTTCAATAATACCGTTTATATTTCTACCAGTAAGTGCCTCTAACACAGAACCCGCCAACTTGAATGCATTGCTATTATCATCAAAAGCATAATTTATTCCTAACTGCTTTATTATTTCGTACACCAAAGAAAATACCGGGTCTGTATCATTATCATTTTCCAATGCGTCATAATAAACTGCCACATCATAATTCTCTGGCATGTCTTCTGCTTTTTTCGGAAATGGAAGTGCGTATACAATACTTGCTTTCTTTTCATCATCCATATCGCTCATCGGATTTTTTGCATTTATTAGCAACATAGATTGTTTCACAAAAAAAGTCTTTCCACTCCCCCATCTGCCATCAATAGCAATAGAAGAATCTCCTTCTTGTGCTAATATCAAATCATAAAAACGCACTAAATCTTTGTTTCGTTTCAATAAATCTTTGTCCAATGTATGTATCAAATTTTCTTCTGTAGGAATCAATTCAAAACTATTCATGCCCATTTCCCTCATGTAAAATATCTTGCAACTGTTTATTTCGATTAATAATTACATCCACAATATATTCTAGAAACTTAACATACTGTTCTGGTTGCAACTTTAATAACTTTTCAACAGTATCATATTTATCGTTTTCTAAAATTTCCTCTATGAATACACTTCTATAAATACTACCATAAACTAGTTTCGTAAATTTAGCATGCCGTTTATAATACACATTGGGTATATCATAGCAATGTGCCATTCCTCTATTTACATTCGCCCCTGGCCATGTTGGAATTATGTTCCCTATATCATAGTAGTGTTCTAAAAATCCTTTTATTTCCGGTAAATCGTTTACATCACTAAATTGTGGATAATTCTCACTTAAAAACTTATCGGAATAAAGGCGCTGTCTCGTAGCCCCCTTTTCATCTTTCACCATAATATCCGTCTTCACATTATCTACAAATAATTGTCGATAATAAATAAAAACCCCAATAGCATATACTCCTCTAAAAGAGAATAATACATCCGGACATTCCCAATTCAGTTTTATGATTTTATCATCATTATATTTTTCAACAGTTTCTCTCTTATAAAAAAATTCTTCTACAGATTGTAATTTCATCTTTAGCACTTCCTCTTTAAAAGATAGCATTTATATTATACTACTTCTTTTGATAATCCGCCACAAATTCAATTTCGGCAACATTGTAAAAAACGCCCCAGCCAAACTGGAGCGTTACCAATCTTCTATATCAAATTACATTAAACATCTTTTGCGACATCGGTTTCTCATTCTTCTGCTCAACCTCCGCTTGTGCCTTACTAAACTCTTCCATTCGTTTCAGTTCTTCATCAGCATCATCAAATCTGATATGCGTGTACACATTCATTGTGACCGATATATCCGAATGCCCCATGAGGTATTGCAGTGTCTTTGGATTCATTCCCAATTTTGCCATATTCGAACAGTAGGTATGTCGGCATACATGTGCTGTTATGTGCGGTAATGGTTCATCAGGATATAACTTGGCATACTTCTTTAATGACCATCGGCACTCATTTTCTATGTGCAAAGCCACCTTTGGTTTCTCATTCTTATCAAGCATTATAAAACCACTATAACCATCTACTACCATTTCTATTTTTGCTTTAGGTCTGTTTGCTATCATATTCTTAAGGCTGGCATATACATCATCATCCATAGCAATGTATCTCCTACCACTCATTGATTTAGTAACCCCAATCTTATATTCTCCATTCCTTGTACGGAGAAGCTGATGGTCAACATTAATTCTTCTGTTTTCAAAATATAAATTTTTAAATGTAAGCCCGTAGAACTTGCTAACTCTCATTCCAGTATGTAACAATACAACAAATTCATCATAATATTTCTGTAGTACGCAATCACCTTGTTCAAACAACGCAAAACAAATAAAAAATCAACCTTCCCAGACGAAATCCAATGAGGTCACATAATTACGCTTTCTGTTTCGGTACAAACTCAATCTTAAGGGCCATTCCCATACCATCCGCTAATCTTTTAAGCAAATTGACAGACGGATTTCTTGTTCCATTTTCAAGTTTACTAATATCTGCCTGATTAATACCAGTACGCTCAGCAAGTTCTTTCTGTGTAAGATTCTGTGATGTTCTCGCATCTACGATAGCTCTGATAACATCCATCTCTGGCTGAATTGCTTCATACTCTTTTCTAAATTCTTCATCCTTCAACTGATTAGAAAGCATATCATCAAATGTTCTCATCCTTCATCACCCTTTCTATGAAATCTTTTCTTCTATCTTTTGCACTCTGTATCTCCTCTTTGGGAGTTTTCTGTGTTTTCTTAACAAAACCATTCGTCATTATAATTTTCCCCTCATAATAGAAAAATATAATACTCTGGTAATATCACTTCCGAATTTGCATCGCAATTCAAAAATACCATCTTCCAGATGCTTGCTATATGGTTCTCTAAGCATATTTCCTTTTTCCTGCAAAATTCCCATCAAACCATATATCTTAGCTCTCATCTTGGGATTAACAGAGTCAAGAAATTTCTCTACAGGAACTTCTCCATTTTCTTTTTCATATGCAATCAATTCAAAATCTGCCATACAATCTCCTTTGTAGTTATTATATGGTATATATGCCATATTGTCAATTATCCATTTTATCTAAACATACCGACCTATTTCTCTAAAAAACGTGTGGTAAGTGTGTAGTAGAGCACTTTTTCAGCTATGTTTCTTAATATCTCTGGAATCGTCTTTTCTTCTAAAGCTTTTCTTATCTTTAAATCCATATACGCTTTTTCCTTAAAAAGAATAATATACTTAGGTCTTAGAACAGATAAGCCATTTCTAACAACTTTTCCATCAATACGCACCTTATAATACTCATCATCTAGAAAAATTGCTGATAAACTGGATATTGCATTATCTATATGAATTGGTGTAAGCCCTTCAGCATTTTTTAATTTGAAACCACTTCTGCAAAACAACTCAATCATTTTAGGAAATGTTTCAATAATCAGTACCATATCCAAATCTCTAGTTGCCCTAAAATTAGTTTCGTTGATCTCAAATATAATATCACATGCTACACCACCTACTAAAATATCTCACCATGTTACGCATGCAGCACCGCTGCCTAAGCTTGACATAATCACTTTATTCAAACAACGCAAAACATATAAAAAATCAACCTCCCTAGACGAAATCCAGTGAGGTCACATAATCACGCTTTCTGTTTCGGTACAAACTCAATCTTAAGAGCCATTCCCATATCATCCGCTAATCTTTTAAGCAAATTGACAGACGGATTTCTTGTTCCATTTTCAAGCTTACTAATATATGCCTGCATTACAGCCATGAGGATTGCCTCTAGCCAACTGACTTATCGCTTTAACCTTGTTCATGGTTTTCAACACATCTCTATGTCTACAAAAATGTTATCAATTAACTAAAAACTGTTCAATATTAATACCGTTGACAATTCACCATTAACAATTCAAATAAAACACAATACTGTTGATTAAATTAAAGATGTTTGCATTCATCTTTGAACCTGACATCATAGGCAGGATTCCAACCTGCACTTCATGATTATGAGTCATGCGTGCTTGCATTGCACCACTTAAGTCAAGTAAACCAATTTATTCAGAATTGGTAATATTATATTGTAACATAACCCTGTTACAGGGAAGCCAGATTTAAGGTTTTCGTAATGCAGGCGGTTTTACTATTCTACTTCAATTAATGTTGTAGCATTAGATACTTTTATCTGTGTATCCAATTCTGTCAAAAGAGTGTTTCGCTTTTCTTCCAGCGCCTCAAGTTTCTTCTTGACATCCAACGGATCCACCAGTTCGGTAGTATTCTCCTTCACATATGCTTCTACAACTCCCAAAGGCTTTTCGTCCTTTGTCTTACTGTCTTTTCCAAGAATACTTAGTCGCATCTCCTCTGCTGTAGATTGAAGCTGACTGTTCTTCTTATCACAGAACTGTACACGCTCACTATATTCATTCGCAAGCTTATTCTGAAGTCTTCCCTCGAAATCAGCATTGTTCCCATAACCGCCCATGCCACGAAGTCTGCTTCTGAGTGCAATAGCTCCTGCAACTGTAAAATTACCATATGAAGTAGTTATCTCTGAACTTGCATTGGACGCTACAATCGCAGCATCAATCTTCTGAAACCTTTCAATCAGATCAAGAATCTGCTGATAGGCTGATTCCGCCTGTTTAGCATACTCATCCTTTGCAATCCGCTTTGCATATACTTTATCTTCATTCGGTTTGATTGTATCAACAAAGCTTGCCTTAGCAATCTTGTCTGCAATCTTCTTTACTAACAAATCTCTTTCATCAAGAGCCTGTGTTACTAACATCTTATCGCTCATATAATAATCCTCCCTTAGAACGTTATCTCTATAAACTATTCTAAGGTAGAATGTATAATTTGTCATTGAAGCTGTAGTTCAAAAAATCATGCTGCCTGATTCTCGTTTAATTTATCATAGTACACAAATAATCTTTCCGTCTGACAATCCATCGGTTTAACATTAATCTCAGGAACAATGCATTCCTTGTTGCCACGCACAATTTCATCAATCGGCACCTGAAAAAGTTCACTTAACGCATACAAATTATCAATCGATGGCATATTGACGCCATCCAGCCAGCGATATACACTTTGAACACAACCAAGATTAAGATAATCCTGCACATTCTTTGCTGTAATTCCTCGCATAGTCATAATCCTGCTCATATTAATACCTGTCTCTCGTTTGTCAATTACTGGAAACATAATCTCCTCCATTATCCTGTATAATCATACATATCATATTTACCTTATGCTCTGTTCTTGCATAATCATCCCTGTATGTTCAATAACATGCCTGTATTCTGCACAGTTCTTAGCCCCCCGCAATATATCTGATTGCCTCAACAACCATATAGGCATCTCCTTTTCTTGTATCCACCTTCAATATATCCCCAGGCACAACTGGTTCCTTTTTATTATATATCCATTTAAAATACTGTGGTCCTCTTATGGTTATATCTGATTCGGACACATTAACATGACGACCTGCAACAATCTTTGCGTGTGGTATGGCGGAATCTGCCTTGTGTATATTAAACTTCCATTGCATACCCATATCATTCTGGTATTTATTAGCTAAAAGCCATGTTATATACCAATCCACAATACAATTATTCTCGTCTATTAATATATCATGAGGTAATTCCCCTGTCCTCTTATAATAATCCTCATAATACTTATATTTCTCAGGTCTTGGTTCGGTTCTGTCATCCCTGAACAGTCAATCCTGCTTAAAGATATTGTACTTAGGCAATCACTCACTAATATAGCTGTACTCATATCTGCAACCCACTTGTTCTTATTAAGTATCTGCATAGCATCATGCATGATGTTGTCTCTGTTACCCTTATCTTGTGGAGCATATACTGAATATCCCCCAACATATTTCATCCCACATGGTCTCAGCATATCACTTATTTTGTGTTGTGCATTTATTATATCAACTATATCATGGCACTTTCTATCAAACAATATATATAACGCCTCATTCATATCTATATTCCCCCTTAATATATATTTTATATTTAATATATTAAGTTATACAGATACATTTGTCATTGAACTTGTAGTTCAAAAATCATTTCAAGTACTTAATCTGATAATAAGAAGCCTGCATTGTGCTTAATCACGTATCACTTAAATAGCTGTACTTTTGAAAAAATCATCCTGCCATATTTAGCACATTAACTTAAACCTTATGCAGTATCACCATGCTTCTTAAACACTAATCTAAATGGATGAACTAAATCGACCGCATATTGCCCTTTTCTATTATTTAATAGTGGATGACATCTGCCAATACGATACTGAATCATATCCTCCACTGTATCTGCTGATCTGATCCAAACGCATCTGTATTTTCTCTGACATCTCTTTCCCATATGTTCTATCCGCAACTTTAGCATCCATGCAAATATTCATAATCCTTTTATCTTTGTATGTAATATCCGTAAATCTGTGTAGCCAGCTGCTATAAATATTCTTTTAAAATCGGTTGCATCATTAAGCATTGTTAATGCCTTTATAAGATTTTTTATAAAATCAGGTGTAGCAGTATTAGTGATTTCAAATGTAACTCCATTGGTTTTTATTACAGTAGCTATCGTGTTATCTTTAAATGAAAAGTCATCATTTTTATTTTCACATATAGTATGTGTGACGATTAATTCTGTGGATGCTGGAGATTCCTTAGTTACAGAAAGTTCCACAAATGTAGCTACCTGTCTTTCAAGTTTACCAATACCTGTTTCTTTGAGTTTTCTCTGCCAGTATTCGACAGCATTCAAATCTGCAAAAGGAAACGGACGTGGCAAAAAGAAGAGAAAATAGCAGTTTACCGCGTGTATGGATAGCAGACCTCGTCTGCGCAAGGCATAGCCTTGACCGGGATTTATCCCGCAACTCCCGAAATAAAATGAGGGCGCACTTCTATACCTTCCGTATAGGTAGGTATAGAAGTGCGCCCTTAGTGGATAAGGGATGTTTCATCCTAATATGACTGTGTATATAATAAATGTAACTAAATTCTTTCGTTGATTATTTTGAACATCATTTTATCATTTTAGACCACGAACACCATTGAATCGCTGAATTCATGCTAATAAAGAGTGAATATGCAAAGCAGTATGTATTTTCAAACTTTCATTCATTAATGAAAATGTGCTATACAGTAGGATTTTCACAAGTACAAAAAGTAGCCCCTGCCAATCCGAAACTTGTGAAAAATTTGTAGCAATCTGGAATTATATTTCCCTAAGGGGTGGCTAATATAGCAATAAAATCTGGAATACCAAAAGTAAATACACATTCATATTTCTTATGTTCTTGACATACCAGCTTATTTTTGCTTTTAAATAAATAGTGACTCAACAACACAAACCCACTGTCATAACTCTCTAGCTTTCCTCACATTATACATCTAATCTAAATTCAAAAGCGCAGCTTGAGTTTTCATTGCAATCTTTCCTTTCGGTGCATAATTAGGTCCTGAAATACAATCTGCAATACTTTTAACTTTTTGATCGTCACCGTCTACTACTAGTAACAAATATTGTGTTGCTCTTGAACATGCCACATAGAAATTTCGCTTTTTCTTTTCATCGTTAAAGCTCGCTTCATCTATATCTACAATAATAATAACACGACTTTCCAATCCTTTGAACTTTTTAGCAGTTGTAAATAGAATTGAAGAATTGCTCTTCTCCCTTGTAATCGGAATTCCTGAAATTTTAACAATATTATTCATAATTGATTCTGATTCTGTTTTTAATGTGAGAATAACTATGTCACTATAATCGTACCCATATTTATCACCAATAAGCATTCTTAATAATTTAACTAATTTTCCCATTGGATTACCCTGAACAAATGTAAGTCTGGTCTTTTCGCCATTCATCATCTGTATCTTTTGATTTAGTTCAACATCAATAACATTATATGCCGTCAAAGCAATCTCATATGTATTTCTACAATTCTTTGTTAACAATAATCTGCATTCTGATTTTTCAATCCATTCAGGCACCTTATCAGTCTGAACAACTTGATTTTTATCATAGAACGCAAAGAATCTACCATCCTTTAATTCCGCAAACTCCTTAAAATATATGATCTCTCTATCATGAAAATCTTGAGCCTCGTCAATTACAACATCATCAAAATCCAAGTCATCCCAACTAATACCTTCCAATATCTCTGCTCGTTTATCTGAATTCGATAAGTCATCTGTACTATTACCATAGGCTTTTATAAATGAGTGAATATTATAGTACGTAACATTTGTATATGGATATTTCCTTTTTAAATCTGCATATAAAAACTTATTAAAGCATAAGAAAAGTACTTTTCTCCCTTGTTCACCAAAATTTTTAGCGGCCTCTTTAGCAATCAATGTTTTACCAGTGCCAGCAACGCCCTGAATAGTAGCAAACCTTTGTTCAGAAATATAATCCAAAAGTCCCATCTGCTCATGTGTTAATTTCAAAAATGCATAGTCAAGCTCCTCTTTTTTTACTGCTGGTGCTGTTATTAACTCAAAGTCTGAAGCAATTGCCTCGAGAATTTTATTAAATTCATAATCAGTAATATCCACCTTTTCTCTCGACCCATAAAAATCAAACACATCATATATTGCTTGTGGACCTTCTTCAAAACTTTTCAAATCAAGAACTGCCTGTTCTGCTTCGCGATATGCCAATGGAAATTTCTTTATTTTTTCACCTATCTCGCATCCTGGAAACCAAACTGCAACCTCCACTGGAAATCTGTCGTCTAGAGCCATTCTTGTCTCAGTAGCTCTAGATATTTTTTCAAAAACTCCCCTGTAATGATACGCTCCGTCAATAGCCTGTGATAAAGGATCCTTCTTCTTTTTAGGATCCAAAACAGCCACTTCTTCGGTTTGTGTATTTATCTGATGAAAGACAGTTCCTGTATATTCAATATCTCCTCCCTTAACCTCCAAAACAAGAGCTCCTAAATTTCTATTTATGATTAGAAAATCATTTTCTTTCCATGTCGCTGTCCACTTCTTGGTTTTTTTTAACCATTGTACAGAATGAAAAACATAAAAATTTTTTCCTAGTTTCTCTAATGCCTCATATACCTTTAATTCCGCAAATGGCAACTCCGACAAATCTTCCTTTATTGGATAAATATTGGCCATTATTTAAGTACCTCGCTTATCTCATTCAAGTCAACCTCATAAATTCTGTATGCTATCCATCCTTTTTTCTTAAATGCAGACAAAATATGATCAGCTGTATCCTGTTGACAAATCAACACATTCTTGGAAGGCCATGACATCAGTATATTATCCCCCAAATCAGATTTTTTAAGAACCGTACTCAAATACTCTGGAATAGCGACACCTAACCCTGCAATTTTATCAACAATCACATGGTCATTTTCATCAAAGAATAAATCTAAATCAGACCATCTTTTATACTGATGTGTTGGATAAGATTTTTCTTTATCTATCGCTTTTGTCATTTCAACAGTACTGGCCTGTACAACTACTGTTTCTGGTTCACAAAGAACATCATACCCTAAGAAATAGTCCTCAACATAATCCCATCTTTCCTTATCTGTATTTAATTCTTTAAAAAATCTTAACATAACACTTACATCTCTATCATGTTTCTGTTTTGCTCTATTGACATAATTATTTGAATAGAATATATTTCCTAGAACTATATTTTTTATCTTTTGGGGGTCATTTAAACGAATAAATATCTCTGGTTCTTCTCCTCCAAGGATTTCATAAGAAATATAATTAAAAATTGATAACAGTTTAAGTGCAATGTTAGACAATTCATCATTTTCAATACTCATATAACTTGAATAACTCGTTTCACTACTCTTGGTTATTTTATCAACAATGCGAGACTTAATAACTGATTTTCTCATATATTCCTTAAAATTTCCGTTAGAAAGAATGTAAGAATTCTTTGCTGAACTATCATTACTTCTCCTCTTAACACATGTCATGTTTGGATCTACTAAATCAAATAATGAATTAGCAATAATTCTTGCCTGAGTCATTCCATACTTTTCTCTAATAGCCCTAGTAAAATCATCTGTTGTAAAATAACTGTTTCCAAATTCTGCGTATAAAGTATCTCCTATGTATTCAAAATCAGCCAAAATATTCTCCCTTATTTCATTCAGTAAAAGATCTCCTCTTGTTTCAATATTTACCTTCTGTCTTGGAGCGAAACATTTTCTAATTGATGGCATAATTGCGATTTTGTCTTTTGATGTAGATGCATCATTAAAATACCAATATTTAAACTGAGGGAATGATATATTAGCATGAAATTCCTCCCAAACTTGCTTTAAATCTAATGTATATACATCTCCAGCATCGCTTAATAAAGAACCATCCTGTTGCCTTTCCTGATATCTTCCTTTTGATAAAAACCTAAAGCATTTACCATACTCTGAGTTCAAAACCAATGACTCGTATTCCTTATCAATAACGACAAATGCTTTTGTAAACACACTCTGTGGTCTTGATATGATAACCTTAAAATTATACTTATCATAAAAATCTTTCTCGAGCATTAGTAAACAAGTCTTCAGCTTATTTATGCACTGTCCTTCATCTTTAACACCTTTTCCATTAAAAATGTATGTAAATGACTGAGGTGAAATGAGAAAACTTCTTGCTCCTTTTTTACTCTTGTAAACATCATATATCCCCTCAAGTACCTTCTTTATCTGATACTGACGTATCTGTGACATGCCAAACAACTTATTCATATATGCCATATCATTATAAAAGAAGTCCGTTATAGCAACACCTGTCATGTCTGGTCTTCTCGCAGCTCTACCAATTTCCTGAATATAATCACAAAGATTCCCAGAAACAGCGTAATGATATACATTTTTTACATCATCTATATCAACTCCCATTCCGAAAGCTTTAGTTGCATATATAACTGGCTGTTCTCCAGTCCTAAACTTATTAAATGTTTCTCTTTTCTTTTCATTAAATGTCTCTGTATTTAACTCATCCACATTTTTCCCTGTAAAGACACCAATTCTTGGATCAGTTTTTATTCCGGAAAATCCTCTTACCCCTCTCGAAGCATCAAAAGCATTCTGTGCATAAGGAAAATAAACAATCGTTTTTTCCTTTCCAGCTAACCACTTTTCAATCCGTAAAGACATCTCTTTTGTTTTTTGTGATTCATATACAACTTGATGAAGTTTGTTACTCTCACACATTTTTATATCAAATTTAATATCATCTCTCCTCACATATCCTATGAACTTGACTGGATTTTCCATATAAAGGCTAATGATAGTATCACTGACCGAATCATCCACCCCACCATTTATTGCTGTTGCAGTAAAAGCACAAATAGGAAATTTATATATTCTTCTATTTTTTCCTGCTGTAGTTTGTATCGGATTCCTAAGTCTGTTAATATAACCTCCCAGATACCAATAATCCGGTCTAAATCCCATACCCCAAGTAGTAACAATGTGTGCCTCATCTATAATCAACAATCCAATCTCTCTGTCACCAATAATAGTTTCAATCGAATAAGAAAGAAGTGTCTCGGGACTTAAATAAAGAAGGTCAACTTCTCCTGATTTTATTCTATTAAGTACTGTTTCCTTTTCAACTTGAGAAATCAAGTCTGAGTTAAATGCTTCTACTCTTGTATAGCCATTCTTTATTAGTTTTTCTTTCTGATCCTGCATTAAAGCCTTTACTGGCTCTATTATGATAGTTAATTTATGATAATGCTTGGCCATGTATATCGCCGGAACTTGAAACATAACTGATTTACCTGCCCCCGTTGATGCAGTAATAAATATATCTCTAAACGCATGTCCTTTTTCTGTGTTATATGAATTCTCTGCCTGATGGATAATCTCCTGTATTAAAATAGACTGCGATATTTCAACAATTTCTTTATCTATATCCGGATTTTTATAAAATTTAATTGATCTAAAACCATTAAAATTAGATATGTGTATATCATTCTTCGCAATATCAATAAGTTCCTGTTCCATCTTCGCATCCTCTTCAAGTTGCTCATGAAACTTTACCAACCTAATCTGATTTGCTACACAGTAAGCCTGAAGAGATAATAATATTCTTTTTGAAACCAATCCATCTGTCATTTTTAATCCAATAACTGATGGCTTAATATCAATAATACGTGCTAAATCTCGAAGGTAAGTATCAACATCTTCATTAATAAAAATATCAATATCTGTTTTCACCTGTGAATCTTCAATCAATATCTGATTCATATAATACGGCTTAGATACTATTGTACTATCTTTTTCGTATTCATAGTTATAATAGCTGCCATAATATGTACCATTAACATTAACCAAAGTATTATAAATAGTCAAATATCTCTTACATTCTTCGCTACAGTCATCTGCAAACTCCGAATTGAGATTCTTTTCAATTTCATTAACAAGTTCATCTGACATATCAAATTCTAATGGATAATAATCTGGATAGAGATTATTTACAAAAACAACTAGCTCTAATCCATCTTCTTCGATTGCATCATCCACCCTATTTTTTATCAATGTATATTCTTCATAACTAACCCACAATTCATCACTTTCATCCATTGAGAGAAGAGCCAGATCTAGTTGTTTCCTTGTCTTCTTATCAAATTTCAAAACATCAGCCTTTAAAGCAATGATATTATCCACCAATGGCTCTTCTTTAACCATTGCTAAAAAATTCTCATCAAATCCTTTGTACACAACAAGTTTCATAAACTATCCTCCATTTCCCTATGTCATTAAGATGTCTAAAATACTTTTTCCCTTTTCATAGCCAGTGTATCTTTTCATTTACAGTCAGATCATTACTTATGTATAATTTCTGGACTCATCTTAAATCATCGAGTCTTTATTCGTTTTCAAACTAAGCTAGGTATTCTGACCCCATAGTTGCGTCATAAATACTATTATGATGATATTATATTACTTCATAGAAATAGTTTTCAATCAAAAAGTACATTTTTCGATACTAATCGCTTCTTTATTTATGTACTCTATACAAAAATATAGCAGTTCGCTTTCTGTATCTATAAAAACAGCATTAAAAATAATATATTTGCATTTTTTCCACGTAAAAAAGACCAATCAGAGATAACTCCAATTGGTCTCAAATACAGATTGCTCTGTATTATGTCCTGCTAATGTTACACATCATATCGAGAGGCTCATCAGGAACTATACTCTTAGCTTATGCCCATCATTGACATTTGCACCGATACACAAAAGTGTAACGGAACAACTTTGCTCTTATCGTCAGTAGATTGAAGAAAAGTTGGGATTAAAATCATCGAAGGATCCTTTTTCCCATACAACATGTGGTAAAAGATTAACTGAATCATCACTTGCATATGCATTTAAGCTGATTCGTCCATGCATCAATTCTAATCCTACAGGATATCCATATGTAACGGCTCAAGTTCCAAACCTACGCGAGAAAACAATTACACCACATACGTTCCGACATTCTGTTGCAATGAATTTGTTGATATCGGGTGTTGACATATCGACAATAGCCATATGGTTGGGACATTCAAGTATAGAAACGACACATAAATATATGATTGCCGATATGGAGCTTAAACGTAAAGCTATGGAAAAGCTATGGAAAAAGTAGGAAGTGCCGGTAACATTTCTTATAAATATAAGCCATCTGCATATATCATGAACTTCTTGAATTCATTATGATAAAAAATTATGTGCTCATAGAAAATGATCTGTATTATAAAAATAAACTCAATTAGACTCTATGAGCACATAACTTGATTAAACACATAACAAAAAAACTGGCTGTTCTGTGATACAACTGATGGCGCAGATGCAAACATGATGGTATTCTCACTATTAGAAACAGCAAGAGCTAATGGTATTAATTCATACAAATATCTTGAATTCTTATTGGAATCAAGACCGAATGAAAAGATGACAGATAAACAACTAGAAAGTCTTTCGCCATGGAACGAAAATGTAAAGCAAATTTGCAAGTGTAAATATTCAATAAAAATGCAATGTTTAATATGCAATTCTAAAATAATCCAAATACGCCTTATACTTATCCTGTGCGGTCAGACAGGTATTTGTCAGATAACCTTTTTCATTGTTCCATTCTTTCAATCCACGATAATAGAACATCTTCAGATTATCCTCGATGATAAACGGAATGATATTATATTTCAGACATTCCTTGAACATAATTAATCTGCCCACACGACCGTTGCCGTCCTGGAATGGATGGATGCGTTCAAACTTCACATGGAAATCTAGAATATCCTCAAAAGTCTTTTCTTCTTTTCCGTTGTACTCTGTCAGCAGAGCTTTCATTTTATTGGCAACTTCTTCCGGAAGTGCTGTATCCATACCACCGACTTCATTCGGTATCTTTTTATAGTCGCCTACGGCAAACCAATCTTTTCTGGAATCACTGGTACCACTCTTCAAGACCAGATGAAGTTCTTTCATAAACTTCTCTGTCAGAGATTTCTTTGCATTATCAATAATCATATCTATACAGCGGAAGTGATTTGCTGTTTCAATCACATCATCCACATTCAGCACATCTTTTTCTACACCGATGGTGTTGGTTTCAAAGATATATCTGGTCTGATCATGAGTCAGGCGGTTGCCTTCAATATGATTGGAGTTATATGTTAAATCAATCTGTGTCTTATGATAAATACCACCGGAATACTTACTTGCCTTCTGCTCCTGCAGAATATCTAGCAATGTAATTGGCTGCTCTTTCTTTTTATTGGAACGCTCCGGCTTTTCTACATTTTCGGGAATGTTCCAAGTCTTGCCGGTAAGAAACGCACCGTTTACTCGTCCCTGAGCACAGTAATTTCTGACACTACGTTCCGACACATCCCATTTTTTCGCTATTTCATTAACTGAAAGGTATCGCATCTGCTCTCCTCCGTTATAAATCAAATCTAAATTTATACTTTATTATGATATAGTATACTACATTATCGGCAAAATGTCAAATATTCGTAGGTAATATTTCCTTTATTTTGCCGGTACCGGATTCTTTTCCGGCAATCCATCCATTATGACTTCCACTCTTTTCTCTGCAATTTCTTGCACTTTATACAAATGTGGAAACAACTGCTCCGTCAGCACCAGATCATCAAACAATAAATGTTAATATCGGACTCCTTATTGAATATTTTTGACAATAATGTCAGTTATGTTCAAAGTCATCATATACCTGCAGCTTGCGTTTTTAAAATTAAAATGGCGTCCATGAAGTAATATTATCCTAAGCACCATTCACGAGTTTAATCCATTAAATTTATTATTCCTGCAAAAGTTGTAAACTGTTCTTTTAATGTAATCATACCAAACCACTTTTCTAAATATATATCCACCGAACAAAAATGCACCATTAGAATACTATTCCTACTAATATTCTAACAGTGTATTTAATATTTGTCATTGAGTTTGTAATTCATTCAATCTTATTATTCCCAAACATCTTTTGCCGTCAGTCCCTGACAATCCTTGATTTTTCTTATATTAATTCCAATTTCTCTTTTATCAATTATTGGAAACATATCCCCTCCATACATAATAATGTTACTTTTAATTTATTATTTCATCCCTCCATTGCCAATCCCAACCGATAAGCCTCATCCAGCCCATCAGTGTTCCTGACATCACCTTTATCCTTAGCACCTCTGACCAGCACCATTCCCGCATCTTCAAGTTTGAAGAAATTAAGCACAAGCTGATACTGTATCTTAATAGAATCAAACAATTCCGGCAAAACCGCTGCTCCAACAAGTATCAACGCCAGCTTCTTGACTTTGAAATCATTTCTCATAGGAGTATGTAACCTGTCGATAATTGCTTTGAGCTGCGCGCTCACTCCATAGAAATACACTGGCGAGGCAACAACAATCACATCAGCACATTTTAACTTATCATAAACCACCTGCATATCGTCCTGCTGAAAACATTCATGCCCCGCCCTGTCAAAGCACGAATTGCAGCCAATGCATGGGTTGATCTTATAATCCGCCACCGAAACGACTTCTACATTATTATTCTTTTCTGCACCTTTAACAAATGTGTCAACCAACAGGTCAGTATTGCCACCCTTACGCGGGCTACCTGACAAAACGATAATATTACTCATGAAAATTCTCCTTATATCCTTATTCGTAAGTATGTATACAGGACTGGTTTCTGTCAAATCTTTTATAGGAAACACCAGCAGCTTATTGTCATTATATAAGTTCAGTTCGTGCAAATGTGGCAAATACATGGACAAGCTGAAACACGCCGCCAGGATAATATTTTTATTGATTATTTCAATTGAAACGATATAATTATATTATAAAAAATTTATGGAGTTAATTATGAATATTAATAGCTATTCATTATCAGACGAATACAATCTTAAACGCCAACAAATTGAGCAGCTTTGTAATGAAGCCGATTACCATAACAATCTTGCAAAAGCATGTTCCGAAAATTATATAGAATTTAAAAATGCCGCTGAAATATATAATAATTTAGCAAACACATATGAAGATACATATTTATTACTAAAAAACAACATATCAAATAAAGAATCTTTAATACTCTGTGCCAATTTATATCATTCAAAATACAATTATGCTGTTTCTTATGGGCAATATTATAATTTAACAAACGATTACAATAAAGCTATTCCACTTTACAAAGATGCAAAAAATTATATACAGCAAGCCACTGTCTTTATATCTTCTGTCTTAAAAGAAAATTTATCAAAAGAAGAACGAGATACTGTTGAATATGATTTTAATATGTACAAGGTAGATGTATTGCTTAACGAAATCATGATTGCTTATAATGAAAATAGTATCGCATTAGAAAACAAACAATACTCAATTGCATATGACAAAACCAAACTAATTTATGATAATTTTTCTAAAATTCAAGGTATGATTAACAACACCCCTGAGTACTTTGAACCCAATAATGTACGCCGACTCCTAGCACAGATGGAAGCTATTAATGCTAACTTATTTGTGATAAACAGTTATCAAAGTGAAACTGATTATCAATTAATTCAAGATTTTGATATTTATTTTGATATAATATGGTATTTAGTTCGCTCATACGAATATACTCAAAAAGCCATTAAAATTGATAATTACTGGATTGATTATAAAAAAACACGCAAAAATATTTACGAAGACATTAAAGGATTATTAAAACCTTGTAAGAAAAAATGGTCTGTCATATTATGTAAATCAAATAATAATCTAACTTTGATTGAAATCATGAAATCAATAGACAATAAATATTACAATAAAATATCGAATAAAAGGAGTTTTTTTATTATGAATATATTCAAAAACCATGTAAAATCGAAGGGTAATGTTGTAATTAATAACTATAGCACCAGTTATACATCATCATCAGATACCCAGTTATCGTCAGATAATATTGAGAAACTTAATAATTTAATTGATTACATCAAAAGAAATCTATCTAATGAATTATCAACTGACGAAATGAACTGTATAGTTAATAATCTATCTCCAATTATTGACGCTAAAACTAATGTTCAACAAGAAGATGCCATCAAAAATTGGAATAATTTCAAATCTAACTTAAGTACAGCTTCATTAAAATTGCTAGCTATAAGTGCAGACATTGTTACTTTAGGAGCATTTTTAAAAAAATTATTAGGATTATAGTATATTGGTTAATTAATATTCTAATATTGATTATTTTAATTAAACCTTATATCATATATTTAAGAAATGAGTTTTTTGTCGTGTACAGCGTTATTGCTCAAGCGGGTAGCTCGTTTCTTTTTTATTTCCACCCATTCTATCACATAAAAAAACAGCACCCCAACAGTACCCATCTACTGCCGAAGTGCTATCCATTCCATCAATTATTCCATTAAAATCTACCCAAATATACTCATCAGATTAGCCACAACCAGGCCGCCGCCGGTTCCGACGACATAGCCGAGCAGCGCCATCATGATACCAACTGGTACGAGGGCATTTGAGTATGCGCCGGCGAGGACCGGGGCTGTTGCTGTTCCACCGATGTTGGCGAGGGAAGCAACACTGCATGTGAAGATGTCGAGTTTCAATATCTTCGCAAGTGCAATCATTATTGCCACATGGATAAGGAGGATTACGAATCCTGCGAGAAGCCATATTGGGGCATTGCCGACTGCTCCAAGGTCTGCTCTTGAGGCTATTAAGGCAATGACTATATAAAGCATTACATTTGAAATCTCCTCAGTTCCCTTAATCTTGCCAAATGGTGTCAGGGCGAATACGATACCAAGCACTGATACGATAAGGACTGTCCATGTTGTGCTGTCAAAGAATGATAAATGTGCATTAATCATGCTGCCAAGTTCCATTGAAACTGCCGATACTAAGAGTCCTGAACCGAGCAGAAGAATGATGTTCTGCCATACGAGAGGCTTTGTGTTGGCTTTTGCTTCCTCTTCGAGTGTAGCTCCAACGCCGTCGATTATGCTTGTGTCTGCCTTTGTCCATTTGTTGAACTTCTCGTGATTTCCGATTGCCCACAGAAGGAACATTACATAAAGTGTCGCGCAGATTGAATCCATAACAAGGGCGTAAGCCATTGTTGCTTCATCAACATCAAGTGCTGCCTGAATTGCGAGCATATTGCCGCCGCCGCCCATCCAGCTTCCGCACAGTGCACCGAGCGCTTTCCATGAACCTGCGCCTAAGAGCTGATGGAATATCGCATATGAAACGAAGAATCCAAGTCCGATTGACAAAGTTGCTGCGAAGAAACCGATAAGCATTTTAGGTCCAAGCTTGATAATTTTCTTCAAATCACAGCGAAGCAGCATTATGAAAAGCATCGCATATAATATCGGGTTCTTGACTGATTTGTACACAGCGCTTGTTGCACTAAGGTCCCACACTTTCATTGTGCAAAGCAGCATAAGCCCCAGGTATATAAGTACAATTGGCGGTGCAAAATTAAAGAACACCTGTGCCTTTTTCCCTTTAAAAATCTTAGGTAGATTTACTAATACTGCGGCTGCAAATACAAGTGCCGCAAGGTATAAAAATCCATCTTTTATCATGTATTAATTCTCCTTATGGTTAATATATAGCATATTCTACCCATTTTTCTGTAGTATATAACTAAATTTGCGGAAGTAAATGTGATGCAATCTGTCGTCACACACTTACTCCCGCAAATTTAGTTATAAACTTTTAAGTATCTCCAGCAGATATTCCCAAGTCCGCTCCACTGAAGCCACATCCATACACTCATCAGGCGTATGCACACTTTCAAGTGTCGGTCCAAATGATATCATATCTACTCCCGGCATTTTACCGGCAAGTATGCCACATTCGAGTCCGGCGTGGATTGAGGTCACTTCCGGTTCGTGGCCGTACACATTTGTAAAGCTATCAACGCATATCTTGCTTAACTGCGAATCACTCTTGTATTCCCACGCAGGATAGTCCGACATTGTGACTACTTTTCCTGACAAATGTTTTGCAAATGTGGTGACTCTCTCAAGCAATAATTTCTTTCCAGCGGCTGTATTGCTTCTTATAAGATATTTGTACACAAGCTTGTCTGTGTCGAGATAAGCAGTTCCAAGATTGAGAGAAGTCTGCACCATGCCCTTAATCTCTTGACTCATTTTGTACACACCATCAGGACTTAACCAGAGGGCATATATTACATTTGCAGTGCTCTTGGAATCAAGAACCTTGTCTGCTGCAATGTCTGTCTTTTCAAGCTCAATCTTAGCATGTGGCTCTGTCGCGCTGATTTCCTGCATCCACACAGCCGCACTCTCTTTGATGCTTTGTTCAAATGTTGTGGCATCGCAGCTTCTGACACTTACAACTGCCTTTGCTTCTTTTGGAATTGCATTTTCCTTGCCGCCACCTGAAAGCGACACAAGACGGAAATCTGCTGCCCCGCTGGCATGTGAAAGTAATGAAGCAAGCAATCTTATAGCATTAGTGTGCTGTTTGTGAATCTCAACGCCGGAATGACCGCCGGCAAGCCCGCTTATCTTAACTTCGAAGCATACCGAACCATTCTGCACATCAATTGCACCATCTGCCACCCAGCCCGCAGCATCCTCATACACAACCGGAATATCGCACTCAGCCCTTACACCACCGGCACAGCTTACATACAATATTCCCTCACTTTCAGAATCAATATTAATAAGTCTCTTTGCTGTAAGGTCAGAAGTGTCGAGGTCTCTTGCGCCAAGCATTCCAATCTCTTCATCGCTCGTAAGCACTGCCTGTATAGGAGGATGCGCAATCGTATCCGAAGCAAGCACTGCCAGTATAAATGCAACAGCAATTCCATCATCAGCGCCAAGCGTCGTGCCATCAGCCCATACCATCTTACCATCGGTGCAGGCCTTAATGCTCTGTACACTCATGTCAATATCGCAGTCTGGCTCTTTCTCACACACCATATCAAGATGTCCCTGTAAAATCACAGGCTCACAGTCCTCATATCCAGAAGAACCAGCCTTAAATATAACAACATTATCAGACGTATCCTTCCTTGCCTTAAGCCCATGCAACTTAGCAAACTCCAGACAATAATCCGCAATCATCCCGGTATTCCCAGAACCATGCGGAATAGAGCATATTTTTTCAAAATAAGAAAACACCTCACTAGGTGACAATTCATTTAACTTCATAAAAAGCCTCCTAAATCAAATAAACACATCACAGCCAGCCCAGCACCTGAAGTGCAACGACCAGGTGCGTCCGTCTGCCACACCTGCCCCGAACACACACCGTGAATAAAATCATATTTCCAATCCAGCATATATAGCCACTGCGGCTGGGACAGTGCAGGGTGTACGCCTGAGTCTGCAAGCTGTGCAGAAGTTAATGCCGCCATCTGCAAAAGTTCAGGGTGCGAAAGCTCGTTCAAGCGAAGCGCGTTTGCTTTCGCACCCTGTAAAAAACTCTGCAGATGGCGGCATTTACTACTGCTAAGCGAAGACAGTCCGAAGGTGTACACCCTGCACTGCCCCAGCCGCAGACCGGTCTACACATACCTTATCGAAAAATGATTCTATTTCACATGCAATATCTCATGAGCCCTATGTGACAACGGTTTCTCAAAATACTCCTCATAGCACTGCTTAACCGATGGATTCTCATGTGAGAATCTAAGATTATCGCGCTTATCAAGCCCGTACAGCACATGACGTCGCTCCTCAACCATTACAGCATCTTCCTTGTAAGGCTGTCCTCCGCCGTTGATACAGCCGCCCGGACAGGACATGATTTCAACGAAATCATAGTGAACCTCGCCCTTCTTAATAGCATTCACCAAACGTCTTGTGTTGCCAAGTCCGCTGGCAACAGCTACATTTACAGTTGTCCCATTAAGGTCAAATGAAGCTTCCTTCCAGCCTTCAAGACCTCTCACTGACTGGAACGCATCCGCATCAGGATTATTTCCTGTCACAAGATAGTAAGCACTTCTGAGTGCCGCCTCCATAACACCGCCTGTTGCACCGAATATGACACCAGCACCTGTTCCTTCACCTAAAGGATTGTCGAACTCGTCCTCATCAAGTTCTTCCGGCTTTATGAAAAATGCTTTGAACATTCTTTCAACTTCTCTTGTTGTAAGAACTGCGTCAACATCTTTGCCTCCGTCCCATGTACACTCATCCTTTTTTGCAAGACAAGGCATGATTGACACACAGAATATCTTTTCCGGGTCAACCCCAAGCTTTTCTGCATAATACGACTTTGTTATTGCACCAAACATCTGCTGTGGTGACTTTGCTGTTGAAAGTCTGCCTGCCATCTCAGGGAACTCGCTCTTTACGAATTTCACCCATCCTGGACAGCATGATGTGAACATTGGAAGTCCTGACTCCTTGATTTCTGGAAGCCTTTCAAGAAACTCGCTTCCCTCCTCCATAATTGTCATGTCTGCTGCAAATGTTGTGTCAAATATATAATCAAACCCTATTCTTCTAAGTCCTGCAACAAGTCTTTGTGCTGTCGCATATTCCTTAGACATACCAAAATCTTCGCCCCATGCTGTTCTTACTGCAGGTGCAATCTGTACTACTGTAATGATATCCTCATTTTCAATTGCATCAAGCACGATTCCGACATCGTCTCTTTCTGTAAGTGCACCTACAGGGCAGTTGCTTACACACTGACCACAAAGTGTACATGCAGTCTCCGCAATGTTCTTGTTTGCACGCACATTTACAGTTGTACGCGAACCTGTATTTACAACATCCCATATGTGCATTCCCTGAATATTATCACACACTTGCACACAACGCATACATTTGATACATTTCTGGGCATCTCTGATAAGTGGAAATGTTTTATCCCAATTATCTTTTTCTAAGATTGAATCATATGGCATCTCTGATATATTAAGTTCATTTGCAATTGACTGTAACGCACAGTTACCACTTCTTATACATGTACCACATTTGTAATCATGCTGTGAAAGTATGAGCTTGACATTAGTCTTTCTGGTTGTACGCACTTTTCTTGAATTAGTGTAGACAACCATGCCTTCTTCTACGAAGTTATTACATGCTGTAACACATCTGTCAGTACCCTCTACTTCAACAACACATACACGACATGCACCAATTGCGTTGACTTCTTTGAGATAGCAGAGTGTTGGTATTGTCTCTCCTATTGTTTTGGCAGCTTCAAGAATGGTAGTTCCTTCTTTTACTGATACAGCTTTACCGTTAATTGTTAAATTTACCATTGTTTCTCTCTGCCTCCTCTGAATGAACCAAATCCAAAATGATCACATCTTAAGCAGCGTCCAGATTCCTGACATGCTTCCTCGCATGAAAATCCATACTCAATAGGTTCAAAGTCTTTCTTTCTGTCTGCGGCATCACGCAGTGCAACCTCAACTCGTCCGCAAGGTACCTTATCCTCATATCCAGCATAAGGTATCTCTACATCTGAAGTTATCTCGTGATGGTAGCCAAGATATTCATCAATATTGGCTGCCGCAACCTTTCCGGCTGCTATAGCCCTGATTACTGTTGCAGGTCCTGTTACGCAGTCTCCTCCTGCAAATATTCCTTTACGTTCTTTAATCTCACTTGTATCAAGTGCCTCAATTGTTCCTCTCTTGACTGTAACGCCATGCTCCTCAAAATATCTTGTTTCAATACCCTGTCCGATGGCAACTACAATAAGGTCGCAAGGAATAAGGACCTCGTCCTTAGCTGCAGTCTTAGGTGATGGTCTGCCGCCTTTTATCCTGCTTATCATCTGTGGCTGAACCCATAAACCAACTGCTGCGTCATTTTCATCTTTCTCTATTCTAACTGGTGACATAAGTTCAAGAACATCGCAGCCCTCTGCCTCTGCACCTTCAACCTCTTCCGGAAGTGCCGTCATGTCGGCTTTTCTTCTTCTATATACAATGCTTACTTTCTCCGCACCTAATCTTACAGAAGAACGGGCAACATCCATTGCTACATTTCCACCGCCAATAACAACCACTCGCTTGCCGGTATAGTCAGGCATTTCATCATCACCAATTGCACGAAGCATTTCTACTGCTGATGTTACGCCTGTTGTAGCATCCTCACCATCAATTCCAATCTTCTTGTCTGCATGTGCTCCGATAGAAATGTATACTGCATTATATTCTTTATTAATATCCTCAAGCGTAATGTCTGTTCCTACGCTTATATTTTTCTTAACTTCTATTCCTGTAGACAATATAGCGTTAATCTCCGCATCCAGCTTTTTTCTTGGAAGTCTGTAGTTAGGAATTCCATATCTTAACATTCCACCAAGCTGCTTTCTCTGCTCAAATATAGTAACCTTATGTCCCATAAGAGCCAGATAATATGCGGCACTGAGTCCTCCCGGACCACCACCGATTATTGCAACCTTCTTACCTGTTGGCTCATTACATGCCGGAACCGGAACATCACCGGCATTATCAACTGCCATTTTCTTAAGTCCCCTGATGTTGACTGGCGCGTCAATAAGTGTTCTCTTACATCTGTTTTCACATGGATGCTCACAAATGTATGCGCATGTTGTAGGCATTGGATTGTCTCTTCTTATAAGACGAACCGCGTCTGCATATCTGCCTTCATGCACAAGTGCTATGTATCCCGGTATATCTACTCCTGCCGGACATGACTTCACACATGCAACCGGCTGGTTACTGTTACATGAACAAAATCCCCTCTCAATATGTGACCTGAAATCATCCTCGCAGCCATCAATACATTTTAGTACAAGCTTTGCTGCCTCATATCCGATTGCACAGTCAGCGGAATAATAGATTCCCTCTGCTGTAAGCCTGATAACATCAAGAGTTTCCTCTGTTGCGTTGCCATCAAGCACATCATCAAAAAGTCTCGCAAGCTGTCTAAGTCCCACACGGCATGGGACACATTTGCCACATGACTGTGCAAGACACATTTTTATAAATGACCTCGTAAGGTCGATAGTACACAATCCCGGTGGACTTGCTACTATTCTTCTCTCCAAATCCTGATATAAAGACTCCATTGTAACCTGAGCCTTATCCTTAGTAATAATCGTTAATCTGCTCAATTCCCGCTCCATTTCTGCATATTGCGTATGTCGTATTGCTGCTTGCCAGTATACCGCTAGGCAGTTCCATGTAACATTTTACACAATATATGTTAATTTGAAAAGGAAGGTTATTTTTTTCACACAATAACCTTCCCTTCATCCATTACTTATGGTCGCACTTCATGCACTGGCTCGATTCTTTGTCAGTTTCTTTCTTGTAAAATGCACATGACCAGTCGCATATACTTTGCAATATCGGCATTACAGACAAGCCCTTTTCCGTAAGTGAATATTCAACTCTCGGCGGAATCTCGTCATATGATTTCCTTGAAACAATATCATCAGCAATCAATGCCTTTAATGTTGTTGAAAGAACTGCATCTGTAATATTCACCAGTTCTGCCCTTAACTCACTATATCTTAATGTCTTCTTATCCGCCAGAACACATATAACTCTTGATTTCCATTTGCCACCAAAGACTTCCAGGCCGTATTCCAATGGACATCTGATATCTGATTCTAATTTCTTGTGGTACATACATCTCTCCTTTGTTTTTGGCATTTCTTTATAATATCATAATAACAATTATTTTAAAATCAAGTGTGTATGTCAGATTTTTATATATTCATCGTCATATATGGGGGAATGCATATAATTCCATCTTTTACAATTAAATTTCTTGAATGAATAATATAACTTTCCCCTATGCACTCCTTGTATTTTTCTCTGAAATTATTTAATGAGGTCGTTTTGTATTGCTTTCCTGACTTCACTTCAATCGGAAACATCTTATATTTTAATCTGCGGTTATTTGAAATAATAAAATCAATTTCCATATCATTTCGATGCTTATTTTCATTATAATATCATGGCTCCTCCAGATTATGCGCATATATATTAGTTCTATATTTTATAATTATACGCACATTCTATAAAGTCATATGTTCATGCTTTTCCTCATTTCAAATCATAAATCTTACCTAATTATATCGGGAAAAGCAGTTTGTATTATATGCTGTGTTATTAGTTTTCTGGGATTTGTGACGATATATTATATATAGCATAGTACAGATTCTAAACGGATTTTGAATTTATTTGCAGGGAGGCTTTTATATGTCAATGAATATTAGCGGTTTCGGTAATACCTATAATGATATCAATACAAATAGCAAACAGTATAAAGCATTGAAAGAAAAAGGCTGGTTATCTGGAATAACCCAGAATGAATCCATGATGTCTCCGGAAGAAAAGATGATATATGAAATATTCGGTGGAAGGGATACGATTATTAAAAATCTGATGAAGCAGTTTGATTCAGACGGAGATTTACTGAATGCAAATGGTGTTGCAGGTATGGATGTAACTGGCAAGGGTACATCATGGCAGAAACTTACAAATGTATCCGAAGATCATCGACAAAAAATGTTTGATAATGTGAAGCGGGAATTTATTCAGGAAAAAGGTCTTTCAAATGGTGACACAACGAAGCGTTCCGATATTTTCAAAGATTATCAGTTGAGTGTCAGCAAAGATAAGCGTTTAAGTGGTACATGGACTTTAGAACAATATGAAGGACAGTACAGAGCTGCTATGTATGCAGCCGTAAAATCAGCCAATCCAAATTGGAAGCCCGGACAAGCATTTGATACAGGCATTCTTGATAATGTCACAAGAGAATCCGTAGAAGCTACACTTGTCCAAAATGGTAACAGACTCGTTCGTAATTCTATTGATGTATCGGTATAAAAGGGAGAAACGTATAGACTTCAAAAAGGCGGCAAATCATCTCAACATATTGTGGATGATTTGCCGCCTCGACTTCTAACACCGATACCATATCCTCACCGCATCACTGTCAAATTTCTTTACATCAATCAATTTTAACCTTGTCACATCATGCTGCATTGCAAGCCCGTCAAACACAGCCAGCCACTGACTGTAGTTGGTACAGTAATCTCATCCAGGGATGTATAATAATCATCTACTCCCGGAAGTTTTGATGTCATGGCACAATCGATTCGTCCATCAATCGAAATCATCATGTGACAGATGATATATGGTTTCTTCATGTCAATCCTCATTTCTACACACATTCTTAGTTCATAACAGGTTTGCATAATTTATTGTGTCAGGCACCATTGTTTTTTATCAATCTCAATTTAACCTCAACAAGGTTTGTTTTTTCATCCATGCAAAATCTTTTTTGTACAACAGACTGTTAGATATAACAAAAACGGCCTTTCAAAAACAGTTAACTTCTAAATCAACTGTTTTTTGAAAGGT
>OGRY01000335.1_pt1 | contig 40943 bp, 38 predicted proteins | sample 1553551 | NCBI WGS metagenome assembly OGRY01 (sample SAMEA2580101, study PRJEB22360) | human gut metagenome | biome: human gut; feature: human-associated habitat; material: faeces | place: Denmark | collected 2008/2010
TAAAAAAGATTATTAATTTGAAAATATCAAAATTAATAATCTTTTAAATTTATTTAATTAGTTTTTCTTTGGCTTTCCAAGAAGAGTAAACATATTACTCTTATAAATTTCAACACCAGGTTGATTGAATGGATTTATTTCAAGAAGATAAGCTGAGAAAGCACAACCTCTCATAAAGAAATACATTAAATTTCCTAAGTTATATTCATCCATCTTATCGAATGATAAAACATTTACTGGAACATTTCCGTTTTCACTATGAGCTGCTAAAGTACCTTCATAAGCTTTATCATTGATAAAGGATAATTTCTTGCCTTCTAAATAATTCAATCCATCAAGGTTTGCATCATCATGTCCTACTGTTATATCAGCAAAATGATGTTCTGGATGGATAACTGTTTCAAATAAAACTTTATGTCCATCTTGAACAAATTGTCCCATACTATGAAGATCAGTAGTGCAAACTATAGAATCAGGAAGTAATCCTTTACCATCTTTTCCTTCAGATTCCCCATATAATTGTTTTAACCATTCATTCAACATAGCAAAATGTGGTTCATAGGATACATACATTTCAGCTGTATAACCTTTACTATATAAGAAGAATCTTCTAGCACCATATTGATATGCAACATTTTCTTCAAATGGCTTAGAATATTCAACTTCACCATCTTTAACACCTTTAAGGAAAGCCTTAACATCAAGTCCAGCAACAGCCATTGGTAAAAGACCAACAGGGGTGATAACAGAATATCTTCCACCAACATCATCAGGAATAGTGAAGGTTTCATATCCTTCGATATTAGCTTCTTGCTTTAAAGCACCACGGGCTCTATCTGTTGTAGCAACAATAGCATTCTTTAATTCTTCATGACCATATTTTTCAATAATGATTTCTTTTAAAAGACGGAAAGCAACAGCTGGTTCAGTTGTAGTTCCAGACTTTGAAATGACATTGACTGCAAAATGTTTATTTTTAAGAGCTTGAACAACTTGATAAGTATATTCGCTTGATAAAGTATTTCCTAAATAATAAATAGGGAAATTATCTTCTGGAAATAATCCCTTAACAGCTTCAATAGCTGCACGGGCACCTAAATAGCTACCGCCGATACCAACTACGACTAAAGCATCATAATTTTCTCTGATTCGTTTTGCGGTACTAAGTAAACGATCTAATTCACTTTCTGGAAATTTAGAGGCATAATCTAACCAACCAAGGAAATCATTACCTGCGCCACTTTTTGAATCAATAATATTTTTTACTTCTGCAAAAGACTTTGCACCTTCAACTTTAAATTCATTTTTTAATGGACCAAAAGTATTAAGTTTAATCATTTTATTTCTCCTTTTTGAAACTCCAATTCAGCATCAATCTGTTCATCTAATTTTTTCATCAATGGCGCATAATCAAAAGATTCCATCAAATAAATCTTTTTATTTCTGCGTGAATCAAAACCTAAAGAAGATGGATAATTATTTCTAGGTCTTGAAAGAAGAGGAACAATCTTATTGCCGACAAGATAAACTTTTATAATATCGCCAACTTTAAGATTTTTTCCCGTTTCCAAGTAAGGTAAATCTTCAAAATAGCAAACCTTTTCACTTCCATCAAAGAAGCGTACTTTGAAACTTTCTTTTGTGATTTCGATGATACGACAAACTAACACTTTATCCGAAGTTAACATACATTTTTATTGTAATACAAAATAAAAAATAAACTTTAAGTAAACGCTTACAGCAAAAATTATTGTTTTTTTATGTTTTTTTTACATTTTTTTAAACTAAAATCACGGTTTTTAATAAAATAGTGCTATACTTAAAAATATGATAAAATTAATAGGAATTGATTTAGATGGTACTCTTTTATATCCTAAAAGACATCTGACAGTATTAATAAGGAAAAATACTAACTTTTTAAAAAGATTCATTTCTAAAGGTGGAAAAGTAATCTTTGTTTCTGGACGAAACCCAATGATGCAGAAAAAAGTCGAAAAAAAAGTTGGTGCTCAAATTCCTATTTTATGTTGCAATGGTTCTTTTCTATATAAAGATGGGGAAGTGAGCAACAATAGTCCTATTCCAACAAATACGGCAATCGAACTATATTCAAAAATGAAAAAGAAATTTGGAATATTAGCGTGGGTACTTTTAGATTCAACCAGCCACATGTATACAACTTTTCATAATATCGGTGGTTTTTTATCAACTCTTATAAAATTTGTCAATTTCATTTCATTGCAATACCGTGAACACATAACATATGGAGAAAAAGAATTTGTAAAAGCCTTAAAGAATGGCGAAAACTATAAAATAATGCCTGTGTTTGGCCTTGGCAAAAAAGGAAAGAACTCCGCCGAACAAGCTTATACAGCAATAAAAGACTTATTTGGAGATCAAGTTTCAGTATTTTTATCAGATTCAGCTATCGAAATATCGGCTCTGAACACTAGCAAGGGAATCGGATTAAAAAAATATGCTGAAGAAAATAACATCGACCTTGATGAGATTGCTGTTATCGGCGACAGCGGAAATGATATATCCATGTTTGAAATAACAAAAAACTCCTTCGCTATGAGTCACGCTCCAAAATTTGTTAAAGAAAAAGCTAATTATATTGTTGATAGAGTGTTCAATATGGAAGAATATATTGATAAACTTTAATAACACTTGCAAAAATACAATTTTTAAGTTAATCTTTTAGAGTTAGATAATGAGGTATATATGAAACAAACTTTTGATAAAAAATTATTTTTTATAACATTATTTCTAGGTTGGTTCGGCATTGATAAATTATACGTTGGAAAAGGAAAAGCTTGGAAATTCTTCCTTGTCAAATTTGCATATTTATTCGTTTTAGTCGGCATTGTTTGGAACATTTATGATCTTGTTAAGATCACAAAAAACGAATACAAACTCGATGCCAGAGATTATTTGCTTTAATAATTTACTAAAGATTGCCCGCCACTTATATATTATAGTAGCTTTTGGCAATCTTTTTTAGTCTTTTTTTATAACAATAAATATATCATAATAAATATGAGGAAAAATCCTCATACCACAACTGAAAGGAGCTATATCATGAAATACCAGATTGTTGGAAAAAACGTTGCAATAACTGCTGCAATGGAAGATGCCATTCATAAAAAGATGGCTAGAATAGAACGTTATTTTGACGAAACAAAGGAAGTCAAATGTGTAGCTACTGTATCCACAGCCCACTTGAATCAAACAATTGAAATTTCAATTTCCACTACTCATTTAGATTTACGTGCTAAAGTAACTAAAAGTGATTTCTACGAAGCTTTAGATAAAGCTGTTGATCGTCTTGAAGATCAAATGAGAAAAGTTAAAACTCAACTCGATCGTTCTAAAAAACCTTCATTAGGTGAAAACATTCGCTTAGAAATGCTTCAAAATACTGATGCCACCGATACAGAAATCGTTCGTCGTAAAAAACTTTCTTTAACACCGATGGATCTTGATGAAGCTTTGACAAGAATGGATGCTCTCGGTCACTCCTTCTTCATCTATCTTGATTCTACAACCGGACTTGTCAATGTTTTATATCTCCGTGAAGATGGCGGATATGGCTGCATTGAAATCAAAGAATAAACGGATGAAAAAAAGGGACTATTCATTATTTCTTATCCCTCTCGTTTTATTAAGTGTCGCCTCTTGTTCTAATAATAAAACAATTAAGACAAGTACAACATTAACTAAATCGATTCCTCCCTGCTCCAGTTCTGGGGCAGAGGAGGTTTTAGTTTGCACAAAGAATCAAACTAGCGTTCTACCTTTTGATTCTGGTGTAACTATGACTTTGTATGGCGATGATGCTGAAAATGAAGAGATAAAGACAAATTTTGTTCAAAAAATGAGCTATTATTCCGCTCTTTTTGATCGTCATTATGACTATCAATATAGAACAAGTCTAGATGAGAAATATCAAGATTTAATAAATGTAAAAACAATCAATGATACAATATCCGAATTGAATTCAATGGAAAATAATTCTTCTAAAGATCTAGTTTTACCAGAAGAATTATACCAAGGATTAAAGATAGCGGTTGATTTTTCATTAAGAAGCAACTTAAAATATAATTTAAGCATTGGCTCTTTATCTACACTTTATGATGATAATATCACTAATGCTCAAGCCTTTGAATATCAAAACTATCTTAACCAACTGAGCAAAGATGATTCTAAACTTTATCAAACTCTTGTTATGCGAGACACACAAAAAGTCGTTGTCAATAGAGATTTCGATAAAGATGAATATCAAAAAGCTTCAGATGCTGTTTTAAATAAAGAAGAACTAGAAAACATATTTACATTTAAAGAGAATAATATTTTAGAAATCAGAAAAGTAAAAACTACCGATTCAAAATATACAACATCAATTACTTTAGGCGGTTATGGAAAAGGATATGCAGAAAAGATATTCGCTTCTATGCATCCAAATGTTGCCTTTTTACTCAATGGTGGTTCTTCTTCCATCATGACTCAAAATGTCAAAACCAACGGGAAGCCTTGGAAAATAAGAATTGATAATCCATTATATAGACAAGAATCAAGCTATGTTAGCTCAATGTATGGATTTATTTCTACACCATTAAGCAAACTAAATGAATCTGAATTTTACTTTGAAAGTCAAAACAGCTTCACTCTTTCAACTTCCGGATATTACAATAATTACTTTTATACTTTAGGTGATAATGATGAAGTAATTCTTTATCATCATATTATCGACAGCAACAAAAAAATTAGTGATACTTATTTTGATTCAGCTTCAATTATGATTGATGATCCTGGATACGCTGATATGTATTCAACTGCTTTAATGAATTGTTCATCTTTGCAAGAAGCAGAAGAATTAAGAAATTTGCTCGATAGCACTTATAATTTTTCCACATGGGCCTTTTATACTGCTCATAATAAATTGAATTTTGAACAAACAATTAAAGCATATATTCCTGAAGCCCAAAAAAATAAATTTCATCTTATGACAAATAAAGAAGTTGATAATCTTTATCCACTAATCACTACATTCAACTACTTTTAATTCAATTCATAAGGATATAAAGCAAAATATAATTTTTGGTATGGCGAATAATTGGAGACGATTTTTATTTGAACTTCTTCTCCAGTTTCGTCATCTTTTTTTATGCCATCTCCAACATCATAAACATCATCATAACTTCCAGTTCCAGAAGTTCCATTAATCTTTAAATATAAATTATTAAACCATTCTCCAATATCATTTATAACTGTATGACTATTCCAAAATTCATTGTTTCTCAAATGATTATAGCCAATTGCTGAATTGAGCATTGAATTATATTTAGAATAAGCTTCATCATCTCCCATATAATTTGAAAGTTGCAATATCGAATAGAAAGTATTCATATAAGCCGAATATCTTAAATATGGTTTATCACTGGTGAGATTTATATAAAGACTTGTTAAATTTGCATCATCTTCTCTAGTGACACCTTTCGCGTGTGCAAGTTCATGTCCAATTGTATATGGAAGATTAGAAGCAGGGATTTTATAATTGATATTTGCATCGCCGCTTGGAGCAAAAAAGACTCCTTGAATCCATAATTCTGTATATAACCATGATGTCAAATACATCTTTTTAGTTTTTGGAGTATAAGAATTAAAATAATCTGAATCAAGTCTTTTATATTCTTCTTGCATTATTGAAGATAATTCTTCAAAAGAATAAGGGGAAATAACATCACCATCTTCCTTATATTGCATTTGACTAGAAACAAAGTTAAAATCTTCTAAATAATAGCTGATTATTTCATCATAATATGTATAATCAATTTTTTCTTCATATTGAACTATATCCACTTTCTTTCTGTTATAAGAAACGCCATATGTTGCTTGAAAAATCGAAATTGTGCAAACTGCAACTAAAATTATTGCTGTTATCGATTTAATACCTTTGATTTTATTTTTCCTTTTGAAATTAATTATCATTATCACAAAGAAAAATATTACTATTCCGATTAAAAATATTATCCAGAATTCTAACATTGAAATAGGAAACAAAGAAGAAATTCTCCCGATAATATTTTCATATAAAAAGCCAAAATTTCTTGTCCACCATTCAGCAAATTCAACATTGCTTTTTAAAATAGATAAACAAATAAATAACAATATGCCAAAAGCAATCAAAACTATTTTTATTATTTCTTTAGCAGAAAAATATTTAGATGATTTCATATTTTTATTTTAACAAATTAATTATCATTTGTATCAGTATATTTTTTCATTTTTTTAAAATACTATTAATGGTGATAAATATGAAAGCAGCATTCTTAGTAAATTCTAAAAATAGATTGACAAATATTGGAAATAATCAAAAAGTAGAAATATTTGATATTCAAAATGGTTTAATAGTTCCGCTAAAAACTGTATTTTTTTCTGACTATGATAATTTGTTTGAAATTTTGATTTTAAATAAATGCAACATTCTTGTTGTAAATTCAATCGATATAGATATTTATAAAGAACTACAAAATTATAAAATTGAAGTTAAGCACTATGGAAATATAACATTGAATAGCGCTCTATTAATAATTAAAGAAAACACAATTTATAATCCCATAAAAGAAGAACAGCAATTTGTTCAAGATTATGAATTAGGAGCTGATTTTTCTTTCGTTGATTATTTTGATGACGATGATATTGGAGGCTCCTAAAATTAGACATTTTTCCTTGTCCTTTTTGCATATAGTATGCAAAAGGACAAGATTATGAAAAAATATATTTTATATAAATGCGCTGATAATGAATTCTATGAAAAGTTCTCATATTTAAATCAAGACGAACCTGAACTTTACCAGCAATCTTGGTTAAAAGTTTTAAAATTTGATGAAATATTATCATGTTTAACACAATCCGATAGAAAAAGAAAAGATTTATTTATACATTTAGATCATATAGATTACTGCAATAGCATCACATATAATCACGCGACTATCTATGTAGAGAACAACAAACTTGTCCTCGAAGAAGATAATAGTGACAATTTGTTAAGACTTATTCTTTTAAGACTTGGAAGAATAATTTTTTTAGATTACAGAAATAACTATATAAAGACAATAAACCATAGATTAAACATATAAATAATGTGATGAAAAATTCCGCCATTTGTTTTATAATGTGTGCGGAAAGGAGACACACTATGGATCAATATCAAATTATAGAAAATCTTATCGATCTTTACTCACCTGATGATGAAGTTCGTCTTGAAGCATTACTTGCAAAAAAAGAATGGATTCTCGACCGATTTTATGTCCCCTATTCCATTTTACCAACATCAGAAGATGGCTATTCTGATCTTTATGCTTTAAAGAATCAAGCTTTAGCTTTTCATAAAATTAATCTTCCAAACATTACCAATAAAAGTACGGCTAATATGATTGAAAGATTTAATTCAAGATTCAAACTCTTGAAATTATATGAAAATCTTCCTGAAAGACCACATAAACATATTTTTTATGCAAAAGTTAATTTTCGTCGCTTAGATAAAGATGAATACAAAGTATTAGTTCCTTATTTTTTCTATTGCTTAGATCCAGAAATTGTCAAAGATTCCAATATTCCTAACGATATCCGCAAAGTTATCGCTTATGCTATTTCTGGTGAAGAAAATGAAGCTGTGCAAATTATCGATAATAAAAATCTTGATAAAAACATTTTTAAAATTGACTGCTTTGAAAAAATATATGTTTATGATGATTTAACTCAAAGTGAAATAGCTTCTATAAAAGATCTTGCAAAATATTTACAATTACCGGTGGTGATGGTTCATGTTGGAAGAAAAAAAGTTAAGTAATGAAGAAAAAGAAAATCTTCAAAAATCTGCTGAATTACTTTCACAGGTAGTCATAAAGAATGATTCTAATCCTCTTGGAGTAAAAATAATCAAAGATTCCTGCTATCAGCAGCTTCTTTTCGCTCATAAAACTGACCCTGAATTTTCTGATTGTATATTAAAACCAAAAACAGAATTCTATATAAAGCAAGTTCGTTTGATTCTTATTAAATTTCAATTGACATTAAAAGAGAGAGATTCTTTTTCTGTCAACGGAATAAAATTAAGCGATGCTCGCTCTCTTATCGCTAATGCTATATTAAATCTTCATAAAGAACTTAATTTACCTTATGCTAAAGGAGATCCACGTATTTCTTTAATACCAGATCTTTTAAATAAAACAATATCTCAAGGAATAGGTATTATAAGGATGTTGAATCTCGGCCTTTATTCCGAAGCTTTTTGCTCTTGGCGTACTTTTCATGAGTCTATTTGCATTATAAAACTTCTAATTCAAGGCGGAGAGAAAACAAGACAAGCTTATTTAAAACATATTGTCTATTCCAACGCCTTTAGAGGCGGAGTTGAAAATGATGATGAACGAAACCATATTTTCGATGTCATGAAAAAAGAGATGAAAGAAAATGATCTCAAGAGTAAAGACATGAAAAAATATATCGAATATGGTTGGTTATATTCTTTAAACACTTTTGATAAAACTAATCCAGATTATAAATTAAATTTCCGCGATGGCATTCAAAGATGTGCTGATTTAAGATATTATTCCGAATGGTATGAAGCAGCGAGTGAATTATCTCATAGTTCTGCAATATTTTTCTATTCGCAAAGCCAATATTTTACTGATTTAACAATTCATGGATTCTACGATATGCTCAATGTTTTAGATGAAATAATTAATTCTTATTATTCAAAAAATATTGCTGCATTCTCTGAAAATTCTAAAAATAATTTCAACTTGATAGAAGAAGAATTTCACTCTATGGTAAAACTATTGACCAAATATTTCAACGATACCTATTTTGAAGGAGAAGATCCTAATGTCAACGACTAAAAAATGTACTTTAACTTGTACAAAACTAGATGATTTTGGAAAAGGCATTTGCTATATGGATGGTAAAACTGTCTTTGTCGACAATCTTTTACCAGGAGAAAGTGCCGATGTTGAAACCATTTTTGAATATGGAAAATTAAATAGGATCAGAGTTCTAAAAAGATTAAATAATAGCCCCTATAGAGTAAAGCCACTTTGCAAATACTATCAAAATTGTGGAGGATGTTCTCTTCAACATCTTTCCTATGAAGAGCAATTAAAATATAAACAACAAAAAGTTAAAGACCTAATAAAAAAATTTGCCAAAATTGAAGTAAATGTTGAACCGACTATCGGATTAAAAGAACCACTTCATTTTCGCAATAAAGTACAAGTCCCTCTAGCTTTAAATAATAAAACAAAAAAAATAATCTCTGGATTCTATCAAGAAAACACACATAAAATCATTCCAAATGATGAATGTCTTATCGAAAGTACTATATCAACTGAAATAAGAAATTTAGTTTTAAAAACATTGAATGATTTTAAGATTCAACCCTATGATAGAAAAACAAATAAAGGAACTGTCCGCCATGTACTTATAAAAGTATCTGAATATTATAATTCTGTAATGCTTTGCTTTGTTACTGCTACAGATGACCTTTATGGTGCTCAAAATATAATTAAAACATTATTGAAAAAAGAACCACGAATTAAAACAGTTGTTCAAAATATCAACAAAAGAGACACCAATGTTATTCTAGGAGAAAAAACACGAGTTCTTTATGGAACAGGGCAGATAAAAGATCGTCTCTGCGGATTAGATTTTTTAATTTCCGCAAAATCTTTCTACCAAACAAATTCTAAATTAACAGAAACTTTATATAATACAGCGATAAACGCCCTTCAACTTACCAAAGAAGATACAGTTTTAGATGCCTATTGTGGAACAGGTACAATTGGACTAGCAATTTCTAAATATGTTAAAGAAGTTGTCGGAGTTGAAATCGAGCATTCTTCAATTCTCGATGCTGAAAAAAATAAGAAGATAAACAATATTGAAAATATCAGTTTCATCGAAGATGATTGTACAGAATATTTAATGAATAACTGCGAAGAAGGAAAATATTCCGCTGTAGTTATGGATCCACCAAGAGCTGGATCAACTAAAGAATTTATAGCAGCTTTAGAAAAAATATCTCCAAGACAAATTGTCTATATATCCTGTGACCCTGTAACACTAGCTAGAGATTTAGGGTATTTCACAAATTATGAAATTAAACGTGTTATCCCTGTAGACATGTTTCCTCATACTTTCCATGTGGAGACGTTGGTCGTCCTTTCCAAAAAAATTCCCGACAGTCATATCAACATTGATGTAGAATTCGGAGAAGGCAAAGGACAATTTTCGTTGAAGAAAATCAAAGAATGCGCCGAAGCCCGCAAGCCGAAAGAAAAAGTAACTTACAAGATGATACAAGAGTATATCGAAAAAACTTACGGCTTTAAAGTCCATACGGCGTATATAGCCGAAGTCAAGCGTGATTTAGGTTTGCCTATGTACGACGCCCCTAACGCAGTAGAAGAATTAAAAAGACCAAGAGCGCATCCCACGCCGAAAATGGCGAAAGCCATAAAAGAAACATTAAAACATTTTGAGATAATTTAAGAGGTTTACAATGGCATATAGATTTGCTAATCAAAGCGAAGTGAAAGAGCTTACAGCGTGTTGTATGAAGATTCTTTACGCCGTGCAAGATGAAGTGAGTGATTATTTTACTTTTGATATAAGACTTATCGGTAGCGGCGACAAAAGGCTTGTTACGCAAAACAGCGATGAATCATTTGATTTGGATTACAATATTATTTTGCAAAAAGACAAGAAAGGTTTATTAGATAATCCTAAGCAGATTAAAGATATTTTTGTCGCAAGGTTTAACAAAGTATTAAAGCAATGTGTTTCGGGTTATATACACGTTAGTGATTCTACATCTGTTGTTACCGTGAAGATAATTAGGAATAACCGATTGGAATTCTCTTTTGACGTGGCTATAATTGTTGAGGGTGATGACGGATATTTTTATAGATTAACACACGACAAGAGAACGGATAGGTATATTTGGAATCAAGTTAAGCAGTCTGCTAACTATTTTGAACGATTCAAAGCTGTAAAAGAAAATGGCGATTGGATGGAGTTTAAGCGGCGTTACCTTGAATTGAAAAATATGCATTTGAGAAGACAAGACGGTGTTAAGTCTTTTTCGATCTTTCTTGAAACATTAAATGAGTTTTATAGATGACCATGACAAAGCGAGAAGAAGTATTTTATAAAAATCTTATTATCAGTGATGAAGATAAAATCAGAGCTGAAAAGTCTTTGAAATCAAAAGGCGTTGAAAAACACATTTTGATTAAAGAGAGATTGCTTAATTGGAGTACATCTGAAAGTATAGAATACGAAAAAGTTGTATCTACATATCGATATGATAAACGTATCCGTTACACGCTGTTTAAATATATTTCTTATTTGGAAGAATTGTATCGGGCAGTTATTCTTGATAATTATGTAGTAGATGTTAGGCAAAAGTTTTGGATTAAAGATTTGCGTGAACAGCTCAAAGCATATAGTAATAATTTAAATGATGCGTTGGAGCATATCGATTTTTCTGCTTTGTTAATTCAATGTCAAAGGCTTCCGAAAGAAGTAAAAGCTTTGTGTGGCTTTCCAAAAATTAAATATTTGAATGATGATTCTATTGCGCTAAAAGAACTAAGAAATGCGGTAATGCATAATAAATTCTTATTGCTGTATCGTGGTTATGATATTTGTTATGTAGACGGTGTTGATGATGGTAAGAGCGCAAGTCTAAAAGCGAATATATTAAATCTAATTCAGTTTTTACCACCGGAAGTGGGTGAACAATGTGCGAAAGATATAAATGTTTGCAACGAAGATAGAAATGAAGAAGATGAAACGAAGTGGGACTTGCCTTCACAAATAGTAATTACAATAGATGCCTAATTTTATAAAAGCGGCTTTACGATAGAGTAGAGCCGTTTTTCTTAAAAATATTTCTCTAAATTTTAGAGATAATCTTGCGATTTGTTTTAATGTGTGTTATAATGAAAATATCTAATATAAGAGTAGGAGATTTTGATATGGCGGCGAGCTATAAAAAGTTGTGGAAACTACTGATTGATAAAGATATGAAGAAAGAAGATTTGCGTAAGGCGGCAGGTATTACAACTACCGCGATGGCGAAGCTCGGCAGAAACGAAGATGTGAAAACGTCGGTATTGCTTAAAATTTGTAATGTGTTACAATGCGATATTTCCGATATAATGGAAATTGTAAATCAAGAAGATAAATGATTGAATGACGGTATGCAAAAATGAGAAAAACGCCGGAACAAATTCACTATAATATGCAACAAGTTAAATACAAAGACTCCGAAATAGAGTTGTTACTCCGTAAAGCGTTATGGCAAAAAGGCTTGCGGTATAGAAAAAATGTAAAATCCGTATTCGGGCACCCGGACATAGCTTTTATCGGAAAGAAGGTTGCGGTGTTTTGCGATAGTGAGTTTTGGCATGGATACGATTGGGAACATAGAAAGGAAGATTTCAAAGTCCGACAAGAATTTTGGATTCCGAAGATAGAGCGTAATATGAAACGAGATCGGGAAGTAACCGAAAGACTTCAAAACGACGGTTGGAAAGTTTTGCGTTTTTGGGGGAAAGAGATAAAATGCAATCTTGAAGAGTGTGTATCGGAAATCATAGAGGCACTTAACGACTGAAGAACAAAGGAGGCGGATAATGCTTGTAAGCCAAATATTAGAGCAGTTTTATAAACAGCATCCGACATATAGAAATATAGGCTATTCGCTTGGAAACGTTCAATATAGTGAACGTTTGCATCCGTTGTTTGTGTTTACCCAATATATAATAGACACAATGATATCGAAAGGTGAAAAACGAATTGCAATTGTTTTACCCGATGATGATTGTAACATATTGCCATTCATATTGGCTAAATGTTTTGCCAATATTCAAGACGAGCCGGGATTTGCGGGAAGTGTTTTGGATGAAATTAAGCCGGGACAAATGTTGAGACTCGGTGATGCGGTAGTAAAATATCTGGGTCGAGAGGGCGACAGAATAAAATATAGCATAGGGCGGACACAAGTAACAGAAGTAACCAGTCCGATTTTTGAATATCATAATTTTTTTGAAAAAAGTTCCGGAGCGGTTTCTTCTTGGGGCACATATATAAAAGCAAAGAAAAAAATCGACGATAAGATTAAGTCCGAGGATAATAATGAACTTAATGCAATTAAATTAAAACGCACAACAATTAAAAAGACAACCATGTTATTATCTGCAAAGAACGATTTTCGTGATTTCATGAATCAAGTGAAAATCAATAATAACAGTGCCGACGATATTATTACATATGGAGAAATCGATTTGCAATCGGGCAACGGGTTTGCTTTGTATAACAAGGGAAAGCTTGATTGTTTACCGGCAATTACCGTTTCGGCGAGGTTGGATGAAATCAACGATGCATTGCAATCGGAAAGTGTTGCGGGTAAAGTAATTGCTATATTTTCCACCGTAGATAAATTCGACGAGATTATCGACAACATCGAATCATTGAAAGAATGTTTGCGTAAAAAAATCCCTTTTGTAGTATTTGTTCCCGAGCAAGCATTTGAAAAGTTTGCTGCAATAAAAAATCTCGGTTTTAAGGTGTGGCATTGGAAACCAGCGACATTAAAAAGCAAAGCGTTTCTTAAAGAGGATGTTTCCGATCGTCAAGAACGTATATTCGGTTCGATTTCCAAGAAAATAAACAGCGCGGCATTGGCGGAATATGATTTTGTAAAATGTTTCGATAATGTGCTGAAAACAAATTTACGATTGATTAGGGATATTTCGTTCCATACCAACGACGGTGATGCCGGGTTAAAGCAATTGGTACGTCGATTATGGGGATTTCAGAATGAAATAGTTTCGACTTGTTATATGGATGTCGATATTGTATCATATATGCGTAACGAGTTTTCCGAAATCAAAGAAGCATGGAATAGGCAAAAAATTTATTATGAACAAAAAAGTTTTTACGAGAGCATTGAGAAACTGATAAGCTTTTTCGAAAAATGGCTTTCTGCGTCGGAAATCGCTAAGCAACATAAATTAAGCGAGTATTTATTGTCTTTGCCGGAAAAGTACAAAACAATTTTCATTGTTGTGCCCGATAGGTTTATATATGGGGATAAACTGCAAAAATGGGCAGCAGACATTTTTTCCGATAAACAAATACGAGTGATGAAGTTAACGGATTTCTTTATGGTGCAGGAAAAGTCATGGCAACATATGGACTTGTTAATAATTACATCGTTTGACAGGAATCAATATATACGCATAAAACAAACATATTGTTATGGCAAATTAACATATATACTGTATGATTTCGAAAATAAATGGCGTTCTGGATTGGTAAAGAAAATCGATGAGTGCATGCCTTATGACGAGGTAAAAGAGCGGGCGTCGGAAATTGGTTTGTCGGAAAACGATCTTTCGCCGATATCTTTGGATAGGGCAAATGAGGATATAACGGATGAGGGTGAACATGAAATAGAGGATTATAATTTCGGGAATACAATCATTCGCAATACCTTAAAGACGCAAGAATCAAACCGAGAATCCGCAACCGCAATTGAATGTGTCCCTATTTTGCTTTCGAATGATAAGATAGCTTATTTTTATCCGACGCATGATGTGATAGATATAACATCTTTGATAACATTTGATGCACAACGTCCATTAAAGAAAGATGCCGTGAGATTAAGGAGAGGCGATAAAATTTTAATCAGACAGAGCGATAAGGATATTATAAGAGAAAAAGCGGATATACTGATGGAGCACGACAACAATGGCGATATAAGAGGAGTATCGGAAATATGGTGTACGTTGTTACAATGTTATGCTGCCGATAAAAGTATCACTCAGGTGTGGCAAGCTATTATCGGCGCGGGAGCATCATGTACATTTCAACAGGTCAGGTATTGGATTTCGGGAGAAACAATTTTGCCGCGAGATCGAAATGTTTTGGTAGCGATAGGGAAAATATGTCTGAATAATCCCGAGCTTGCCGAAATAGCATCTGGTTATATCGAGAAAATGGATGCTATTATCAAATGTGGGAGACAAGTCCAAAGTTACCACCAAAAGGCGGGCATTTGGGTGACAAAAGAATTACGCAGCAAGGCGGCGGAAATACGAAAAATAGCGATGCTGCCCAGTCCGTACGGCAATATAGAAGGGATCGGTGATGTTTTTATATACACCGTCGAAGACGTATTGGATAAGATGATTGTCGAACGTAATAAGATGAATAGAGTGGAGAGTTTATACTGATGGCACGAATGTACCCAAAAACTTTTCCGAATGATGCCAATAGCACCGGAGAACGCAAAGTCTTTGAATATTTTAAGAATTCGGCACCGAATGATTGGTATATATTGCATTCGTTTCGTTTGCCATATCATCAAACCGTTGTGTTCGGCGAAGCCGATTTTGTGGTAATTGCACCTACGCTCGGAATTTTTGTTTTAGAAATAAAATCCGGCGGCGTAGGTTTTGACGGTACGGATTGGGTATTCATCAACCGTAACGGCGAACATTCTTATAAAAGGCGCGGGCCGTTTCAACAAGCAAGAGACGCAATGTTTGCCGTTGAAAAAATTATTGTAAATAAATTGGGCTCCGATTATGACAGGACACATATTTTGTATGGGTACGGGGTCATTTTTACAGATGAGCGAAACTTTCCCGTCAATGCACTAACCGAAGATGAGCCTTGGCGGCTTTGTCAAAAAAGCGAATCCGATAATTATTGTGCATTCATAAGAGAATTGGCTAGTAAATTTGAAAATGAGTTGAGACAATTAAAAAAACATGTGCCTGTATCGTTAAGTGCGGATTATGCGGATAATATTGCAAAAAGTATGCGTCCCGAAGTCGACTGTATCACCCCGTTGAAAAGCTTTATCGAACAGTCGGAAAAAGATATTATAGGGCTTACGGAAGAGCAGTATGATTGTCTCGACGATATATTGATAAACGAACACATTGTAATTACGGGCGGGGCCGGAACGGGGAAAACTTTACTTGCGGTAGAAGATGCTAAACGCTCATCGTCGGAATTTAAAAAGATAGGAGTGTTTTGCTTTAACAGAAACTTAGCCGACTATATAAGAAAAAATATCGATAATCCCGAAATAATCGTGGAGTCGTTGCATTCGTATATGGCAAAATTATTCGGGAAAAGATTGGAAGCAAATGAGCATGAGACGAACTTGTTTACACATATATTGCCGCAAGAAGCAATAAAGTGTGCAAGAGAAAAGCACATAGGATTTGATAAAATAATAGTCGATGAATTTCAAGATTTATGCGATGATATATATTTGCAATTTTTCGATGCCATATTGATCGGCGGGTTATTAAACGGTAAATTTTCTTTTTACGGTGATTTTGCACGTCAGGCTATTTACAGCGAAACTGCTTCGTTGAATCGTTTGGAACAATATGCGTTTTTTGCCAAGAAACATTTGACGGTTAATTGCAGGAATACCAAAAATATCGGCAATGAGTTGATAAACGTAACGGGCTATGAAGATAAAAAATACAGATTAAAAATAGCGGGAGAAAAGGTTGATTATTATTCATGGAATACGATAGAAGAAGAGGGGAAGTTTTTAAAAGATATATTAAAAGAATTAAAACGGAAAGGTATAGTTTCTTCGGCAATCACAATATTGTCGCCTCGTAAAAGAGAAAACTCGGTTATCGATTTCGTAGATAAAGAAAGATTTATAATAGGAAATCAAGGAGAGAATGCAGAAATGTATTTGGCGTTGTTTTCCACCGTACAAGCATTTAAAGGGCTTGAAAACGAAGTTGTTATTCTGACGGATATCGATTCATATAGTGATGCGCGTTTGATGTATATCGCATTTAGTCGAGCGCGCAGCAAATTATATGTATTGGAAAGTGTTGCGGCAAAAAAACAACGTCAAAAAATGGTAATCGGGAGGTAGAGATGAATACGCGAGAAAAATTACTAAAAACAGTTAAGGATATACTAATCGGTCCGAATCCTTTGCCTGGCTTTACACAAAATAACGGAGAAGAAATCTTATTTAATGACTCTCCGCTGAAAACATATATTTCCGGAATATTGTTTCCACAGGTAATTATGAAGTCGGAAGAAATCGGCGATGAGAATGAGCCGATGGAAGAAAGTTCGAAAGCGAATGTCGTCGAGTGTTCTTCGGAAACAGGAGATATCGAACGACGTTATTTGAGTGATAAAAACATTGCCGAACCTATAACCGAATCGGAAATATCAAAGATAAATAATTATCGACAATCCGCAATGGGCATAACATTATGCGTATCCGAGGCTATTAAAAATCTACATATAGATGTATCGGTAGGTTCTTATACAGAGAAAGAAGCCGATTATCCGCGAGAACAAAAAGCCATAGACGGAGAGCGGAGCTTTATCATTTCCGGACCTTCAAAGATATGCTATTTTCGACAGCAACATAATTTACAATTAGATATCATGTTCGATGATTTGCCGAATCGGACAAGTAGATATAAAGAATATTATTTGAAAGATGATAAAGACAATTTGTTGCCGGGGATAGCGATAGCCGTCACTTTCAGATTAAAGAATAGCGAAACGAAGTGTATTATCTATACCGTTACTTTGATTAATACACGGAAATCATCGGAAACAATCAACGCATGTGCTTGTTGGTATCAAGCGGGTTTTTCCGTGTCATGCGATTGCACATTGAAACCTTTGCCCGATAATTATTGTTATGTTACAAACGATGAAGATTATAAACTTAATGCGTTGTTGTATAGAGATGTAAAAACTTATGCGATAGGTCATGGGTGTGCCGCTATGTGGGACGACCGATCGAATCCCACGAAAATCACAGCGGAAGTAATGCCGGAATATGAAGTAAAGCCTATTTTCCCCACGTCATTGCAATCCGTGAAGTTATCGATGAAATTGTATTCTACCGAGAAAGAAAAAACGATTGAAGATTTAAAACTTTTATGCGATGCTTATTATCAGTGGATAGATATTGAAGAGAAAAAAGTATCCTGCATAGAAGAAAAGCATAGAGTTACGGCAATCAAACAGATAGAGCTTTGTAAGATTTGTTTGAATCGTATGCGGTGCGGAGTAGAATTATTGTCGAACAATAAAGAAGTATTGACGGCATTTCAATTGGCAAATAGGGCAATGCTGATGCAACAATTGCATTATAAGTTGCCATTAACGGAATATGATGATTATGATGACATTGATTTTTGCGGAATTTTGAAAGATAATGTTTGTATGCCCGATTTTGATGATGAATCGACTTGGTATAATAATAAAGGCAATTATGGTAAGTGGCGTCCCTTTCAGATTGCATTTTTATTGATGAACTTAAAATCTTTTAACGATAAAAAGTGCGAAGAAAGAGAAATCGTCGATTTGATTTGGTTTCCGACGGGTGGCGGTAAAACCGAAGCGTATTTGGGATTGACGGCGTACGCAATTTTCTTGCGGAGAATATTGGATCCCAATGACGGCGGCACAACGGTTATAATGCGTTATACGTTGAGATTGTTGACCGCGCAGCAATACGAAAGAGCGGCGGCATTGATTTGTTCAATGGAAAAATTAAGGTCGGAAAATCCGGAACTTTTGGGTTATGAGCGAATCACTATCGGGTTATGGGTAGGGGATTCTTTGACTAAAAATAACTCCGAGCAGGTGGTAAGCAAAATCAAAGAAATTCAAAACGGAAAAAGTAATGAAAATGTGTCGGTAATGCTCAAATGCCCGTGGTGCGGGGCATCAATGGAAACATATAAAGACAAAAAAGGAAGCAATAGAACCCCCGGTTATTCGTATAACAAAAAGAGAGTTTTGTTTAAATGCGATAATCCGCAATGTCGATATCATGATGTCGAGTTGCCTTTAAATTTATTCGACGACGAGATATATGCGCACCCGCCGACATTGCTGTTCGGTACCGTCGATAAATTTGCCATGTTACCATATAGACCGGAAGCAAAGAGTTTATTCGGCGGTGATAACGAAAGAACTCCGCCCGAATTAATTATACAGGATGAGTTGCATTTGATTACGGGACCGCTCGGATCGACTGTGGGATTATACGAAACATTAATCGAAGAATTATGCAAACATGATGGGATTAAACCGAAGATTGTAGCCTCTACCGCAACTATCAGTCATGCGAAACGGCAATGTAATGCATTATATGGACGTGGAGAAGATAAAGTTTTTCAGTTTCCGGTCCAAGGGACTTCTTATCGAAATTGTTTCTTCGCGGAAGAAAAAAGTGATGCAGTGGGTCGAAAATATATCGGATTATACGGTTCGGCAGCACCGTCTTCCGCAACAGCGTCAATTTATACATTTGCCGCGTTTCTTTATGCCGCAAAATCAATAGCGGTAGCAAACGAAAAAGACAGGGATCCGTATTGGACAAATCTTGCATACTTCGGAAGTATGCGTGAATTGGGACAAGCTGCGACTTGGTTTATTGCCGACATTAAAGAGCATTTGGAAGTCATTTACAGAAGTCGCATGGAATCGTCTTTGGATAAGACGAATCGTCGCTACATATACGAAAACGGGTTGGCAGAATTGACAAGCCGTATGTCGAACGATGATATTCCGAAAATATTAAAAAGCTTGGAAGTAGCGTTAGGAGAAAAAGATAAGCATCCATTGGATGTGTGTTTGGCAACCAATATGGTGTCGGTTGGTGTCGATATATCTCGACTCGGGTTAATGACTGTGACGGGGCAACCTAAATCTATGTCGGAATATATTCAAGCAACGAGCCGCGTGGGGCGTGATGCGTCTGCTCCGGGACTTGTTTTCGTCATATACAATACTTCGAAATCAAGAGACAAATCTCACTATGAAAAGTTTCAATCGCAGCATTCCAAATTATATTACAGCGTAGAACCTACGTCGGTTACTCCGTTTTCGAGACCGCTGCGAGAGAGAGCGTTGCATGCTGTTTTTGTGGCGTTGTACAGATTCTTTGTCGATATTAGGGATCGAAATGATGCGACCAAAGTTCCTACAAAAGCGGAATTTGATAAAATTGCGGATATTATTATAAATCGCGCCGCAGGAAGTGGATGATATAAAAGATTTATTATATAAAAAGTGGCGTGAATGGTTGGAATGGCTACCCGAAAAATATTCTTCGTTGTCGGGTAATGAAGAAACAGCACCGCTTCTTTGTCCTGCGGGGACGTTGAAACCGATATCATGGGACGGGCGCGGTTGGGATACCCCTACTTCTATGCGCAATGTCGATCGAGAATGTGGTTTGGATTGCAGTAAAGGTTTGATTCGGGAGGACAAAAACGATGGCTGATGATTTCAACAAATATTCCATTAGAAGAGATGCTTTGATTTCCCCTTGGGGTGTCGGAGCAATTGTTCCGTTTCCGGAAGACGAATCGCTTATGGTCGCAGGTTTGGACTATTGGTTTCGTAATGGACATACGTTTAACGAAGATGATGAGTTTATTATCATAGATGAGCGGCTCTCGAAACGTTTGGGCGGTAAAGTATTCGTTTCTCCGCCGGATTTTCGTACATTTAAGCAAGATATGGCACACGCCGATATGAAAATCCCCGCAGTACGATTTCCACTTTGGCATTATTGCCCGGTTTGCGGCAATATGGAAAAAATAGGTCCGAGTAGTGACAGACGGCGTTGTCCAGGGGATAATAGGAGAAATTCTTCAAAAGGGACATATTGTTCGAACAATAATGTTAAAGGGAAAAAATTGCCATACATGGTGCCCGAAAGATTTATAGCGATATGTGAGGACGGGCATATAGAAGATTTTCCTATTATGGAATGGGTTCATGCCAAAAGCGGAAAAGAGATAACGGATAGATGCAAATTATACAGAAGCACCGGCGGCAGTTCCGCATCGCTTTCTGGAATCAGGTACACATGCACTTGCGGCGCATCGGCGAATATGTCGGGCGCATTTTCCCGAGATACAGGGTATGGAAGTGCGTTGGATAAAATCGGTTATAGATGTAGCGGTAATCAGCCGTGGCTGGGAGAAAAAGCCGAAAAGGGCTGCGGAAAATCTTTGTCGGTATTACAAAGAGGCGCATCAAATGTATGGTTTGCGGATATTATCAGTTCGGTATATATACCGTGGTTGCCGAAATACAAAAATCAAAATACAAAGGATTGCATCAAAAAAGGCGTAAAAAAGTTCGCATCTTCAACCAATGCGGGTGAGATTGATGTGGAATTAATTAAGAAATATGTTTCTATGATGCAAGAAATCGATGATGATATCGATAGTTACCAAGCCTTAGAGGAAATAATTGCCACACTGCGTAATGCCAATGCCGAAAATGCTATTCAAACAGACGACGAATATCGGAAACAGGAATTTGATGTTCTGATAAGTACCGTCGGGAAGCCCGATAATGAATTATATGTTAAGAATTATAAAGCATCCGAATATAAAGATTTAAACTTCTTAAAGAGCGTATCACTTGTACATAAGTTAAGGGAGACGAGAGCCTTTACGGGTTTTAGACGAATTTCTCCCGAAAATGCCGTGGCAAAGATTTCGATAGATGATATTCCATGGCTACCCGCAGTAAAAAACAGCGGAGAGGGAATAATGTTCGAATTTGATTATGAAGCATTGGTAAAATGGGCGAAAAATCCCAAAGTGCAAGCACGTGTGCAAATAATAGAAAACAACTTGCGCGGTTGCGGGCAAATTCAACAAGAAACACTTAATCCGATTTATATTTTGTTGCATACGTTTGCACACTGTTTGATTACCGCACTTTCCAACGAAAGCGGCTATTCCAATGCATCGATTAGAGAAAAAATTTATTGCAGTAAGTTTGCAACCGATGACATTCCCATAATGGCCGGTATTTTGATTTATACCGCATCCGGAGATTCGGAGGGATCGTTAGGCGGGTTGGTCCGTCAAGGGATGTCTGGACGTATAGAGAGCGTAATACAAAGAGCTATTCATGACGCGCAATGGTGTGCTGCTGACCCAGTATGTATTCAAAGCCCGGGACAGGGGCAATATGGATGCAACTTGGCCGCATGTCATAATTGTGTATTGTTACCCGAAACGTCTTGTGAAAATAAAAATATGTTGTTGGATCGTGGGTTGTTGATAGGGACATTGGATGATAATACAATAGGATATTTCTTCGATTATGAAAAAAATTAAAGCAATTGATTTATTTTCCGGTTGCGGCGGAGTATCGATAGGGCTTATGCAAGCCGGTTTTGATGTCGTTTCGGCGGTTGAAATCGATAAAGATGCCGTAACCGCATACGAAAATTATCCGTTACTGAAAAATGTTAACGTGTTGCAAGAAGACATCTGCAAACTTTCAGGCTCGAAAATTCTGCAAGCAGGAGGAATCAATCCCAACGAGTTGTATTTATTGGCGGGTTGTCCGCCGTGCCAAAAATTTTCCATGCAAAATAGAATCAATAATTCGGATGAAACTAAAATCGATGAAGTTAAAAAATTGTTAATGCAATATTTGAGAATCATAGAAGAACTATATCCGCCGTTTATATTGATGGAAAATGTTCCCGGTATTCGATCGTCATTTGGAGGAAGAATATTAAATGAATTCATAGATAGGTTGCAAAATAATCGATGGGATAACAAAAAAAGATACTTTGTCAAAAGTAATGTGGTGAATGCCGCCGATTACGGTGTTCCGCAAGCTCGTAAAAGATTTGTGTTGCATGCAATCAGGTATGATTTATATGAAGTTTTGTCGGCAAAAGGGTTAAGCTGGGATTTGCCTCAACGGACACATAGCAAAAACGGACAAGATGGACTTCCCAAGTGGGTTACAGTGAGAGCCGCATTTGAGGGGCTGCCTGCAATATCTGCGGGACAGCGCTATAGCGACGATAAAATTAAGAACCATGATTGCGCAAATCTGTCCTCTGTCAATATAAGACGTATGCAAATAATACGAGCAAACGGGGGAACCAGGACATCATTACCGCCAGATTTGGTATTGAATTGTCATAAAGAGTATTCCGGTCATACGGATGTGTATGGAATTATGAATCCGGATGAACCGTCCCCTACGATTACCGGTGGATGTTTAAGTTATTCGAAAGGACGTTTTGGACATCCGTTTGAAGATAGAGCAATCTCGGCGAGAGAAGCTGCCAGGCTGCAAACATTTCCGGATGATTATATTTTTGGAGAAAGTTTGACTAAGACGGCACTTCAAATAGGTAACGCAGTGCCTATTAAACTTGTGAAAGCGAGTGCAAAAGAAATTTTATCGATCATTAAAAAACTTCAATAATTGATAAGCGAGATATTAAAATGCCAGAAACATGCGCGTATAAATTGAATGAATTGAAACAATCTGCGGCGACAAAAGGTATGTTCTTGTATTACTTCTATGATAGAGGTAAGCTTTCGTCGTGCGAAGTAACGGAGTATCAGTTTGATCGTCTTGTTGAATTGGATACAGAAATGTATAATTCAGACCGTGTCGAGAAAGCGCATAAGGCTACATACGTTAAGGCGGACGGGAAGTCTTACTATAAAAAGATTGACATGGAGAACGACGACGGTACGTTGCTTGACGATAAACAGCGTGGGATGCTTGAAGATATTACCGAGCAAGCGACAGCGGATAAAAGATTGTCGGTACTATCGAAAGAAGATAGAGAGATTTACGAATTATATTACTTGGAAGAATATACGCAAGTCGAAATAGCGGAAGAAATCGGAAAGACGCAGAGCTATGTAGCAAAGCATCTTGCGAAAATTGAAGATGCGTTGAGCAGCTCATCCGAGAGTGATGAGACGAAAGCCAATGCACAGTGGGAAAAGTTTTTGGATAAGTTCCGCACGGATGATGACGAAGATATTCTTTGGGATATGTTCCGTGTAATCATGCCCGTGGATGACCAAGCGGAAATGGTAAGTTGGTTTTATAGTTATCGCGAGTATTACAAATTCGGCTTGTCGTACTTGGTTATACGTCCGTTCTCGAAATACAGAGACGATACGATTGCGGAATTGGAATTCGGCAATAGGCTGAACGAGTTACCGCACCGTAGCCGAGAGGTTTATTACGACATATTCGATGGGCAAATAGATGAATTGCGTTGGCTGTATCTTGCGTTGTGTGAGGAAGTGGAATACCGCAAAAAGACATTGAAAGAAAAGCCAAAGCAGACAAATTTTGAAAAGATATTCGAAGAAGCGGAAAAGGCTTGCAGTCGGTTGGATATGACGGCAGAAGAATTTATACATAAGAGATTCTTACCGCAACAATACGCACGGTTGGAAAAGAGATATGCTGACTTCCGCAGGAAATATAAGAATGTAGTCGTAATAGAAGAAGAGGATCCACGACCTATAAGAGAGCAGATAATAGATATATTCGGTGAAGGTCCTGTGCCGCATTTTAGTAATCCCGAATTCAGAAAGAAAAAATAATTTCAAAAATTTTTTGAAAAACGGAATATTTCAGGCGTTTTATTCGCTTGATATATGGAGCTCAAAATAAACCACAAAGGAGACAATATGGCAAATACAGAATTTAGCGTAAACGGAATAGATGTTCGCTACAAAATAATTAACAAGGATGACTATATATCGTTAACCGATTTGGCAAGATATGTAAATCCTGACGAGCCGAAAATCCCCATACAGACTTGGATGAGAAATAAAGACGTCGTATCCTATCTTGGGTTGTGGGAACAGCTAAACAATCCGCATTTCAAAGGTCACGAATTTACGACCTTTGAAAATAAATCCGGCGCGAATAGTTTTTATTTGTCTCCCGAGAAATGGGTAAAAGAAACAAATGCGATAGGCATTATAGTAAAGCGCGGTAACGGCGGCGGCACGTATGCACACAGAGATATTGCGTTCGAGTTTGCGAGTTGGCTCAGTCCCGAATTCAAACTGTATTTGGTGACAGAGTTTCAACGGCTTAAATCGCAAGAGCAAAAAGCATTGGAATGGTCGGCGAAGCGTGAGCTTGCAAAGGTTAATTACCGCATACATACCGATGCTATAAAGGAAAACATTGTTCCTACGCTTACAGAAGAACAGTTGAAGTATGTATATGCCGACGAAGCGGACTTATTGAATGTTGCGTTGTTCGGCAAAACTGCGGCGCAGTGGCGTAGAGAAAATCCCACGCTTAAAGGAAATATTCGTGATTACGCGACGATAGAACAACTACTTGTGATTGCTAATATGGAAAGCTATAACGCAATTCTTATAGAGCAAAACGTATCGCAAAGCGATAGGTTGAAACAACTTAATGCTATGGCTATTTCTCAACTGCGCGTGTTGCAGCAAAGCAATTCGAGATTGCTTTCGGAAGGAAGAAAAGATTAAAAAGAAAAAAATTTTTAGCGAAATGGAATAATTCGGGCGTTCTATTCACTTGATATATGGAGATGGATAATTCCGTGTATTTGCGCGGAATTAAATGCTTCTTAAACATGGCGAATCCGCCATAATTAAAATTCAATAACAACGACAGGCTCACGGTGATTACGCCGTGAGTTTTTCGTTGCAAGTAAAGGAAGTTTTATAGCATTGGATACAAGTTAAAAATCAAGAAAACAAGAAGTAAATATTTTGGGAAAACGTACCAAAGTAAGGGCAAGTTTGTAGCAGGATAAGAAAAATGCAAATTTTGTGACTATTTGCATTTTTACTTTCCGAAGCGGGAGACCCGCCTTCGGACTTTCGTCCACACAAGAAAGAACAAAACAGGGAGGTAACAAACATAAGCAATCAACCGATTATTTTCAACATTACTTATACACCGTGGAAAGTCAAGAGTAACGCAACGGCGGAAGAAAGAGCGAAGTTCGAGCGCGAACGCCCGTATTATGAAATGTCGGACAGCGGAAATAATATATACAAGTATATGACTTCGGATAGGAAACTGAACGGCGAAAACTCAAAGACGGAGACGCGCTCACTCATTAATTATTTCGAGAAGTCCACGGGAGTGTTTAACGGCAACGGAGTTATAACGCAAGAGCAGTTAAAAGCAATTCAACAGCGCGCCCATGCGCCAAAGAACATCTGGCACGGCTTTATATCTCTGAACAAGGAAATGTCGTACAAGATAGATACGCCCGAAAAGTGTATGTGGCTAATTAAGCGCACGTTCGGCGAGTTCTTTAAGGATATGGGATTAGACCCAAAGAACATAGACCTAATATGCGCGCTTCATAAGGACAAGCCGCACCACCTGCATATTCATTTTTGGTTTGCCGAAAAAGAGCCGAAGTGTAAGTACAGAAAGAAGCAAACTGAGTACAGGCACAAGGGAAAGATTGAAAAGCGGGTGCTGGATAGAATGCACGTCAGACTTAATATGGATATTATAGAATCACATCCGAAGTTGTATGTATCAAGAGATGAAGCTTTGCGAGAGTTGAAGAAAATATCCGCACTTAGAGACATTATAACAAAAGACGACATAAAGGAGGCGGTACTCGAATTGGCAAAGACAATTCCGAAAGTTTGCAGTTTTCATTACGGCAGTAAAGATATGATACCGTACCGAGAGCAAATAAATAGGGTTGTCAATAAGCTTTTGTTGTACGATAAGACCGCTCGTAAAGCCGATTTGCGTTTTGATGCCGAGCTTCAATCATTACGTCAAAAAGTAAACGGTCTTATTAACGGCAACGGCGAGAATACTAACCACTATAAAATTGATCCGAAAAACATAACGCTTATAGACGACATAGAAAATGACTATAAGCGTAGGCAGGGAAATATCTTGTTGAACACGGTAAAGTACATAAAGTCCGAAATCTTTGAAACGAAAATAAGACACAAGGTAAACGACAAATGGTTTAAACGCAGGCTTGCTATTTCTCACAGAAAGGTAGGAAAGCTTTTTGACGGACTGCTTGCATCGTTTGGCGGCGAGAGTGAATTATTATAGCGCGACTTTACAAACCGTTTGCAAGAGATTGAAAAGGAAATAGAACAAGAAAAGGAGGCGCAAGGAAATGTAGAGGAACAACTGAAAATCAATTCCAAGTGGACTTGGGGAAAATAAAGGTAGAGAATAAGCCTAAGTCGTATTAATATTCGTAAAACGCTTGACTCTCAAAGCCAAAAGTGATAAGGTATACTAAATCGTATAAATACGACACATATATTTCACGGAGGTTAGGTTATGGAAAAGAAAGGCAGAGCGATTAAAGACAAGCGTTACGAGGATAAGCACAAGGAAGAAAGAAAAGCCAAATGTATGGTTTGGGGAACGAGCATACCGAGAGAGAAAGCCGAGAAAATAAACGAATTTTTGAAAAGATACGGCTATACAAAGGTAGAGCTAATACAAGCGGGATATGAGGAATTATTAGCCCGACACGACACCGACTTTGCAAAGCTCAAAGACGGTTACGACGATTTTTTCGGTTTTGATGAAATCGATAAAAAGAAAACTGAATAACTATTAAATCTTTTCGCAAAAGGAGGAAAACGCGATGGAAAGAGAACATAGTATTCAAAGCTATAAGGACGCGGATTAATTCCGTAATGTAAGTCCGAATAAGGATACTTGAACAAAAATTTAATTATTGATTATCAGAATAAAGAAAAAGGAAACTTTAACGCGTTTATCGATATGATGGCGCAGCTGATTAAAAAATACGGGAATGCGGTATTGAACGATACCAAAGCCAAAACGGAGAAGAATAATGAATCGAGAAGGTAAAAAGTGCATTTTATATCCCAGAGTAAGCACCGAGATGCAAGTTGAAGGATACAGTCTTGACGGGCAGAAAACGAGCTTAAAAAAATTTGCCGAGCGAGAAGAAATGCAGATAGTCGGAATCTATGAAGATGCGGGGAAGTCGGGAAAATCGATAGAAGGGCGACCTGCATTTAAGCGTATGCTTTCCGATATTCAGGAAGGACTTGACGTGGATTATGTTTTAGTCTATAAACTTTCTCGATTCGGGCGCAACGCCGCCGATATTCTCAATTCGTTGGAGTTTATTCAGTCGTATGGCGTAAATTTGATTTGTATTGAAGAAGGCATAGATTCGTCGCAGACAAGCGGAAAGTTGCTTATTTCCGTTTTGTCTGCGGTTGCCGAGATAGAGCGGGAAAACATTCTTGAACAGACCATGAACGGTCGCAGAGAGAAAGCTCGGCAAGGAAAATGGAACGGCGGTCCTGCGCCGTATGGGTATATATTGAAGGATGATACGTTGCTTATTGACGAACAGGAAGCGGAAATAGTGCGAACAATTTTCGATAAGTTTGTCAATACGAATATGGGCTACACGGGCATAGCGAAATATCTGAATCTGTAAGGCATAAAAAAGACGCCACGCAAGAAAACCGATATAGAAGAGTTCAGCGCACACTTTATAAAAATTCTTTTGGATAATCCTGTTTATTGCGGTAAGATTGCTTACGGAAGAAGAACAAGGGAAAAGGTAAAAGGCACGAAAGCCGATTACAAAGTTGTGAACAAGCAAGACTACTGTTTAGTGGACGGTTTGCACGAAGGTATTATTGATGAAGAGCTGTGGTATAAAGCGCACGATAAAAGAGAAGCGACGGGAGTGAAATCCGTATCCAAATACGGAAAGGATCGCGCTCATCTATTAACTGGAATTATCAAATGTCCGAAGTGCGGAAGCGGTATGTATGCCAACAGGGTTTGCTGGACGAAAAAGGACGGTACGTATAAAGAAGTTATGTATTATGCTTGCAGTCGCAACAAACAAGAGCGCTGGCATTACTGCGATTATAGCGCAAACCTTAAAAAGACGGATATCGAGCCGCTCGTTATAGAGTTTATCAAGGATTTGGTGCAGGACGAACACTTTGCCATCGAGATAAAAAAGAAGATAGGTTTGCAAGTCGATACTACGAAAATAGATACGGAAATAAGCAACTACGAAAGTAAGTTAAAGGAGGTGGAATTAAACAAAGCGAGATTGGAGCGTGAAATCGACTCGTTGCCGATAAATACTACGCACCGTGAAAGAAAATTGCACGATATGACTTTAAGACTTGACGCTTTATACGATACGATTGCGGAAATCGAAGAAAAATTCGAAGATGCGAAACTTAGAAGAAAGTCGGTGGAAGCGGAATTCATCACGATGGAAAATATTTATAAAATTTTGCAACACTTCGGGGAATTATATGATATAATCAGTGATAAGGAAAAGAAAGAGTTGATTGCGACTTTGGTTAAAGAAATTCAGATTTATCCCGAAGGGGAAAGCGATACGCCCTTAAAATCGATGAAATTCAACTTTCCCGTGTATAAAGACGGGCAAGAAGTGAACGAAATCTTTTTGGATAAACAGACCAACGTTGAGACTGTGGTGTTGCTCAGTCGCAAAAACGGCTGAAAAAGGCCAAAAATCGTAAAAAATTGATGGATTTCATTCTTCTCGAAAATGAGTGAAATCCATTTTTTGTCGAGAAAACCGCCCAAAAGCCGGTAAAGCGGTAAAAATAAGGACTCTACTCGTATGGGGAAATAGGTCGACGCTCAAAATGAACGCCCATCCTACCTCGTATCGACACAGGAACAGGTGACTAGCATCTATACACGATGGAAGGAACAGGTCAAAAAGCCCGTAACCATGGGATTTTTAGGAAAATCACGATTTCTCGATTTTTTGCGTTTCCGGAGCACATTGCAACCACACACCCAACCTGAAAACCCAATTTTCGGCCGTCTTGCGCTAATTTCAATTTATGCATTCTATAAACACGATTAGAGTGTTTTCTTTCAGACTACCAGTGCACCTTTGCATTCTAATGCTTTCCGTACTATCAGCCTTCCCTTAAGTAATCCTGGCCTTTTCTATAGTTATTTTTTGAATGTTTTGACTACTTTTTGTCCCATTCGAAAAAAACAAAAAGGTACATGATAAGGAACATGATATTGCTTTTAAAAGGAACATCATATAAAATATATTTACGTGGAGGTTTTGTCATGAGAAAGCTTGAAGATTTAGTTAATAAAGACATTTTTGAAAATAAAGAATGCGAATATAAGCTTCACTTGGAAACTAGTGAGGACAAGGTAGAAAAATGGGCTAAAACGCTCGTTGGCTATGCTAATACATGTGGTGGATATATTTTGGTAGGCGTGTCCAATAAAAAAGACATCGTTGGTATAGATGGAGATGAACTTGACCGAACAAAGATATTGGTCCTCAAAATCATAAACAGGCATATATTCCCTCCTATCCAAGTGTCTTTTTCTGTTTTCCCGTGCGGAGAAGGTAAATATATTCTCGCCATTTGGACAGATTATTTGAACGAGATGGTCATATTCAAGTCTGGCGATTATAGTGAGAAGGTTTACATAAGGGAAGATGGTTCAACCTTGCCGGCGACCATCAGCCAAATCCTTTCAATGGGAAAAAGAAAACTTGGTATGGATGGTCAATTGTTGAACGAGCAATATGCGGTAAAAAATTTTTCCAAATTCAGTAAGTTGGCAATGATGTATAGAAAAGACAGGGAAAAACCAACGGAAAAGATGCTCATAAGCAAAGAAATCATAGGCCAGGATGGAAGAATAACTGAAGGACTAAAAATGTTCTCTGATAGCTTTGATAGTGATGAGACGTTAGCTGTATGTCGGCTTTGGAACGGCTTCGACAAAGGAAGCAACGAGGTAATTGATAAGAAAGAATTTAAAGGATGTCTTTGCGATGTATTTATTAACATTATGGATTTCATAAGTAGGAATAGTAGAAGCGGATTCGTTAAAAACGATGACGGATCAAGACTCGACACATTCTCATATCCTGAAATTGTCCTGAGGGAAGCTGTCGTCAACGCCCTGGCTCACAGGGATTACTCAATTGATGGGACGCAGGTCGATGTGGATATTTTTAAGGACAGGCTCGTCATCACTTCTCCGGGTGGGTGGCTCCTCCCCAAAAAGCCTGACGAATATAGCCTTGATTCGATACCATCTGTTAGGAGGAATAAAACAATATGCCGTTGTTTTGAGATGGCTGGATTAATGGAAAGGAGCGGAAGCGGCCTCAGAAAGATATACAATGTATACAAGAAGCTGAAATTCAAGGAACCAGATTTGAACGATCAGCACGACTTTTTCCTGATTACTCTATACGATATGCTTGGTGAAAAGAATAATAGTGTGATACTCAACGGGAAGTATGATGAAGCAATATTAACCTTCTGCAATGGTGTCGCTCATTCTAGGGAAGAAATTCAGACACACATAGGATATAAAAGCAGAAGTCATTTTATGTCTAATGTATTAAAACCACTGCTAGAAGCCGGCACATTGAAAACGACCACGAATAGCAAATCAAAACACACAAAATATATAGCGACCATTAAGATAGACTGATGCCTAAATGTTTCTGCAAGGGACATGATGGGAACATGAGGAACATGATTAAAAAGTTCAACTTTGAATATATCATTGATATATTTGCTACATAAAAGGTTTAGTTTGATGGATAGCACATATTCACCAATACTATCTAAGTGTACAATTATTGCCAATTGCACAGCTATGTTTTGAATGTAGTAGATATGTTCCTTTCACACTCTGCCTCGTATGGGTAGATTTGTTCTTGGCGTCCATGTTATGCATGTGGAGACTGTGGTGTTGCTTAGTCGCAAAAATGGCTAAAAAAGGTCAAAAATCATAAAAAGCTGAAGGATTTCCTACTTCTTAAAAAAGCGGGAAGTCCTCTTTTTTGTTGCAAAAATCACTCTAATGCCGGTAAAGCGGTAAAAATAGGGCCTTTACTAGAGGGTGGAAACAAATCGACACTCAAAATGAACGCCCATCCTACCTCGTATCGACACAGGAACAGGTGACTAGCATCTATACACGATGGAAGGAACAGGTCAAAAAGCCCATAATCATCGGCATTTTCGAAAATTCGTGATTTCCTCATTTTTTACGCTTTCAGGATACAGTGCAACTACACATTCAACCTGGAAAACCGATTTTTGGCCTAAAAAGGGGGGGAAAAACAGGGGTATAGTTTGATTGAAAGGGCAAAAAACTCGAAAATCGTTATCACATCAATAAAAAATAGGTTTAGAAAATTTCGATATTTGTTAGGAATTAAAGGGAGATAACACATAAATAGACATGAATCATTAATAATTTCTGATACATCTGTTACACTAATAATGAAATTAGGTGATACGAATGAACCAAAATTACAAAATACTAGAAAAGATGATAGAGAGCGGAGATGGAAGCCTATCCAGAAAAGATGCAATCGCAAATGGTGTTCCACCTGCGTCTTTCGCAAGATACGTAAGTTCCAATCGTCTCGTCAGAATAAGGCGTGGCGTTTACGCGAAAGACGGAGCCGTCGATGACCTCTTCCAACTTCAAAGAAGATATCAGAGGATTGTCTATTCCGGCATAACTGCGCTTTATCTCCTTAGGCTGACCGACAGGATTCCGGATTCGATTGAGTTCACAATCCCTAAGGAGTGCCGCGTGAGAAAAGAAAGCATAGGGTGTAATGCTATTTGTCACATCGAAAACAACGAGGAGCTGTTTCATTTGGGAAATGTCAGTACCGGAACCATGTTCGGGAACAACGTCACTTGCTATTCAAAGGAAAAGATGGTTGTGGAGATGATACGGAAAAGGGACGATTATGATTCCGAACTTTTCCTCAAGGCAGTGAAGACGTTTTTGAATGGAAAGGACAAGGACATGGACTTCCTCTTCCAATACGCGAGGATGAGGAAAGTGGAAGAGAAGGTATATCGGATTCTGGAGGCAATGGATTATGAGGATTAACAGGGATTCGCTTTTTATGCGACACGGAAGGTTTGTTTTCAACAATTGATTTCTTAATTTGCTTGTTATAGTTGCAAATATTTAGAAAATATAAAAAAATGCCACAATAACTATGAAATAACAATGACGCAGTGTATAATAATAGTAAAGGAGGCAAGCTATGAGACTATACAAACGGGAGAGGTATCTGTCCAAAATGCGCGCTTTTTTCCACGACGATGACCTCATCAAAGTGATAACTGGGATACGCAGATGCGGGAAATCCAGCCTCATGCAGACCATAGCGGAAGAACTCAAAGAAGGTGGCGTTGCGGAAAACAACATTATTTACATCGATCTCGATAAACGTGGGTACAAAAGCATTCGGAACGCCGAACAGTTAGATGCATTAATCGAATCCGCCACGCAAGCGAAAGGGATGAAATACCTTTTCATAGACGAGATTCAGAACGTCGAAGGCTTCGAAAATGTAATCAACGGGTTCAGGTCGGAAGGCGACTATTCGATTTTCATAACGGGCTCAAATTCCTATTTGCTCAGTGGGGAGCTCGTGACGAAACTGACCGGTAGATACCTTGAGTTCGAAATGTTTCCACTGACATTCGACGAATACGAGGACATGAAGAGGTTTTATGGGCGGGAGATAAACCCCAATGCCGAAATAGAATTGAATAGCTATATTTTGGAAGGCGGATTCCCACGAGCTATTCAAATTGACAGCCCTTCGGATAAGCGCACCTACGTGAAGGGAATCATCGATGAGATCTTCGAAAAAGACATAAAACGAAGAGTGAAAATCAAGGACGTTCAGTCCTTTGAATTGGTTCGGAATTACATCATCAACAATTTCGGCGCGACGACAAGCATCAACAGCCTGCACGAAGCACTTCTCAAAAACGGCATGGCCATCAGCCGCGCGACGGTGACTCGGTATATAAAGACGTTGGTTGACGCAAAGATTCTGTACGAATGCAAAAGGTTCGATATGAAATCGAAAAAAACGCTTTCCGGAGAGCAAAAGTATTACGTTGCCGACCTAAGTTTTTACTACGCGATGAACACGGACAACCGGATCAATTACGGGCCGACGCTGGAGAATATCGTGTATCTATACGCCAGATGCCTCGATTACGCGGTAAGCGTGGGACGAATCGGAAAGCTGGAATGTGATTTCATCCTCAGGGATGTCAACATGGATTATTCATATGTGCAGGTGGCTTATAAGATATTGCAGAGCAAAGATACGGAAGATCGAGAATACAGGCCGTTAGAGAGCATACGGGATAACTATAAAAAATATGTGATGACAACGGACTATATCCTGCAAAAGAGAAATGGAATCCTCCATGTTAATCTGATGGATTTCATAGGCGGGGGAAAACGATTTTAAGCGTAGGACTTGCCCATTAAAAACATGCCAAAAGCGGATGCTACGATTAAAAAAATGGTTTTTAAAGAAGACACCGATTCAGGAAAAATCGCAATCGGCATGGGATGGGGTAGAAAAAATCATTCCCACGCAGAGAATAAATTACTGGTTTTCTGCTCGAAGAAGACGACTTATGCAGGGGGCTGTGGAAATCCTATACGAGGAAAGCGGGCTATGCCTACTTTGAAATGAACTTCAACAAACCAATTTATTCGGTGCTATATAGTGTAGGCTTTTGGAGCAATTCTGAAAATTTAGATGGTACTGCTGCGCTTAAAATAAAAGACAGCAATGGTAATTGGACTCAAATGACCAATTTGCTTTCTCTTCAATTAAACGCTAGAGGACAAGGGCTAAAACGATATTCTAATTATTTTCCTAACGGAATTTATGGGCTCAAATTTGAATGCACTGCCACAGCAACCGGCAGTAGAAACATGGGAAGACTGTCAATTGATGATATTGTTTTTGGTATGAAAGCCGGAAGCAACGATAATAATTATTACATTACAAATTATAGAAAGACTGTAGCATAAGGATAGGAGATGATTGGCACGATGAAAACAAATTTGAAGAAAATATTTGCATTATCCCTCATTTCTTTTGCCTTGTGTGGCTGCAACGAAGGAGCGAATGCCGCCATTCTCAAAGTCGGATTTGATAAATGCATAGGTACCTCTTCTCCTACTCCTCAGGTGGGCCTTGCATTCACTTCTAAAAGTAAGCAATCACTAAATGCTGCTTTTGATGTATATGTAGGCTCTAGAAAAGGTTTTTCCGAAGATTGGGAAAACGATCTATGGGGTTGCAATCCGGGATATGGGAAGTTCGCCATTAATAGAGAGAGTAAAACCGAAGCTGGCGAGACTTTCAAAAACGATTACATGATTATTGACGATTTTCCAAACGAGGAGAAATACCTCTTAACCTATGAGACTATCGAAGGGACTGTAGATGGTGTCATTCCGCATTACAGGGGTTATATTGAAGATACGTTTGATTTTTCCTCTATTGATCTAGCAAAAGGGAAAATCGGGGACCACATCGTTTTTTACGATGATATAAATCAAAAGCTTTTCGATGAAAATGTGTATCTATATGGCATTTATTGGGGCGACACCATGAATTTTGAAAAAGTCAATGAAGAAGTTGTGCTCTCCATATAAATGTTCTTCGGCCAAAGCGAAATTCTTGCTGATCTTCAAGAGGGAACCAAATGCTTAAGCTTCTAGGGGTCGGAACTGCGCTAAACAGTTTTATGCATGTTTCCGTGATTGGTCATGGAATGCTGGAACTAGCGATAATTTACAAAACCACCAATGCTTATGGGGTAACTATTCACAAGATGCAAAACTACGAGATATACTCGGACGATAGGCATCCAAATATCCAGAATATAAAAGCGATCATCGATTCGTTGCTGTCACAGGCATTAAGCACCAACGCTGTAATCAAAATTACAATCGATGAAGCCAGAAATTACGTTTGGGTTGGTGGAGAACAATATAGTGGCCGATTGGTTTTATAAATAGTCTCTGAAAATGTCATTCATCTAAATCATAAAAAATAACTGAATGATGCAACCCATACATGTAAGGCGTGCAGTTTTTGCCAGTTGCACAGTCATGTTCAAGCTGTGGTAGATATGTTCCTTTCACACTGTGCCTCGTATGGGTAGACCAGTTCTTTGCGTCCATGTTATGCATGTTGAGACTATTGTGCTGCTTCAGCGCAAAAACGGCTAAAAAATGTCAAAAATCATAAAAAACGGTTGGATTTCCTACTTCTCAAAAAGCGAGAAATCCTCTTTTTTGTTTCGTAAATGCATCAATAGCGATAATAATAGAATTTTTACTCATATGGAGGAATATTAAAAAAGAACAAAAAGATATCAACACATTCAAAATATCTGCTAATAAAAAATTCAACAATATTTGGCTAGAAAATGTTTATAAATTAAATTATGTTAATAATGAACTAGTCAAAACAAACATAGATAAAGTTACATATAATAAAACACAAGATTCTATTGCTTTGAATTTAGAAAAGAATGAAAACTGTGTTGGATATTATTTTGAAGTTAAAGTTGCATATATTCTAAAAGATATAAGAGGCTTCATGTACTATACAGGTTCAATGGTGTTATTTTAAATAAATTTGAATTGTGGTCCTAAAAAAATTAAGGCCATTTTTTTATTAAAAAATAAATTTAAAATTATCTTATTCCAATATAAGTGTTATTTGTAACATTATCAGCATTTTCAAGTGCAAAAAATATTGATAATTGCACCTGAAATTAATAAAATAATATTATAGGTGCAATTTATGAGTGTAAAAAGTAATTTCTTTAAACTAAACAAAACTGATTTTGACAAATATTTAAATGATTTAAAAACCTCAAATAACAGCATTCATTTATTGGAAGATAAATTCTTTTTTAATCAAACAGTTGAAATATCTAATATGGTAATATCCTTAAATAAAAAAATCCTGGGATTAGATTTTATTATCAATTCTTTTACAGAATTTTCAAAAAAACAAATAATTCAATCATTTATAATTGATGAAATTGAATCTACAAATAAAATAGAAAATATTTTTTCAACCAAACATGATATTTTTAAAATAATTAGCGAAGCATCTAAATCCAAAGAAAAAAAGATTATATCTATTGCCAATGCCTATCAATATTTGTTAGAAAAAAAAGGAACGTACATAAAGTCTATTCAAGATATTAGAAATCTTTATAACATTGTTTTAAAAGATGCTATTGAAAAAAGTGATTTACCAGATGGCATATATTTTAGAAAAGAACCTGTTTATATAACTAATGGAATTAACAATATTCATGTAGGAATAAGCGATGAAGAAAAAATTAATAAACTAATGAATGAATTTGTAAACTTTTATAATTCCAAAAATGATGTACTTATTAAAATGATTTTATGTCATTTTATGTTTGAATATATACATCCATTTTATGATGGAAATGGTAGACTAGGTAGATTTTTATTTTCTAATGGAATTTATTTTGAAACTAAAAGTTATTTTTCTTTTGCTATATCTTCTTCTTTATTACATGAAAAAGATAAGTATTATAAGGCTTTAAAAATAGCAAATGATAAATATGAATTCGGTTGTCTTAATGCATATGTAGAAACTATTTTAATAATTTTAAACAATCAAATTGATTTGTTAATAAGAAAGATAAATACAGAAAAAGCTAAATTAGATGATATCTTTAAAAATGAAGAAATAAACACAATGATTTACACAATTGGGGCAGGTTATGGAAGTAACTTTATCGAAGAAGATATGCAATATGATAAAATAATAATAATGACCGATGCTGATGATGATGGAGCTCATATTCAATGTTTATTAATGACATTCTTTTACCGTTATATGAAGCCATTAATTGAAGCAGGTAGATTATATATAGCATTACCACCACTATTCTTAATCAAAAATGGAAAAGAACACATTTATGCTTATTCTGTTGAAGAAATGAAAAAATTAACAATTGGTAAAAAATGTGATGTACAACGTTACAAAGGATTAGGTGAAATGAATGCTGATCAGCTTGCTGAGACTACCATGAATCCAGGTACTAGAAGCTTAATTCGTGTTACAATAGAAGATGCACTACTAGCTGAAAAAAGAGTAAGTGTTTTAATGGGAGATAATGTAGAACCTAGAAAAAATTGGATAGATGAGAATGTAGAATTTTCACTAGAAGATGACTATAATATAGAAATGAAAAAGTAGTAGAAAGAAGGCCTCTTATGGCTAGAAAAACAGTATTAGAAACCATAAATGATAATAGTCTAGTGCTATATTATTTATTAAATAAAAAGAAAATTAAAATAGATACTTTGTATCAAGCAGTGCTTAGTAAAAATAAAAATATAGTATTAGAACAAGTAACTACTATTTCTAATAGACAAATAGATAACTTGCACAAAAACTATACAAAAGAGGATTGTTTTGATGAGATATTATTTTTAACCGATAACCGTTATCGTCATTTAAAAGAGATTCGTAATATCGTTTCTCTTGATGATTTCATTCAAAATATGATCACTGATAAAATCTATTTGGAAAAAGTTAACATTCATTATACTGATTTAATTATCGATAAATTAATAGAAGCTTTTTATGATTATAAGAGTTTATGTATGTTTAGTAAGATGAGACAAAAATTAATTTTATTAGATCATAATACTAATAAAAAAATACTAGATAATATCGACCATTTTTATATACAAAAAATAACCATTTAGGAAGTGATTTTATGGCAAAGAAAACAGAGACACAAGAAGTAATAGAGAAAATTTATGAATATACCTTAGAAGAAATTATGGGAGATCGTTTTGGTAGATATTCTAAGTATATTATTCAAGATAGAGCGATTCCTGATGTAAGAGATGGATTAAAACCGGTACAAAGAAGAATTTTATATGGTATGTATAGGGGACATCATACTTATGATAAACCTTATGTAAAATCAGCTCGTTCTGTTGGAGATATTATGGGTAAATATCATCCACATGGAGATAGTTCTATATATGACGCTATGGTTCGTATGAGTCAGTGGTGGAAACAGTCTACCCCTTATATCGATATGCATGGTAATAATGGTTCTATGGACGGAGATAGTCCTGCTGCTATGCGTTATACCGAAGCAAGACTTTCTAAAATTAGTAATGAATTATTAGAAGATATTGATAAAGAAACTATTGTTTGGGCACCTAACTTTGATGATTCTGAAATAGAGCCAACTGTTCTTCCAGCAAGATTTCCTAATTTGATAGTAAATGGTGCAACCGGTATTAGTGCAGGGTATGCTACTAATATTCCTCCTCATAACTTAGGAGAAATTATAGATGCTACTATTAAAAGAATTGATTCACCTAACTGTTATTTAGATACCATTATGGAAATTGTTAAGGGGCCTGATTTTCCAACGGGTGGAATTGTTGAAGGAATTAGTGGTATTCGTAGTGCCTATGAAACAGGTAGAGGAAAAATTATCATAAAAGCTAAAACTAGTTTTGAAGAAGAAAAAGGAAAAGCATACCGATAGCTGTGAGAGCAAGAATCCCGATGCTCCCATCTCTTTGGATAAGATGCTGCGTGATTTTGCTGGAGATGACAGCGTTGGTGTCGCTATTGGATTTAAGCCCAAGGAGTAATCCATATTTCGTATGTGTGGAGTGTGGTTGTGTGTTTCAAGAGCCAAAGCATTACATCGAAACGCACGGACTCGACACTCCACCATATGAGCATTTTACAGTCTGTCCTCATTGCGGTGGAGCGTTTGTAGAGGCACATCGCTGTGACTGCTGCGGTGAATTTATTACCGCTGATTATGTTGTGGTTCAAGATGGAAAACGCTATTGCGAAGAGTGTTATTCTATTCGGAACATTGAGGATGATTTAGCTGCATAAACGGAGGTTTTAATTTGATTAGCGATAAGCTGGGACAATCATTGAAAGATGAATTTCTTTCGATTTGTAAGAAAGATATTTGTCGAGGCGGAATTGAAGAACTATTAGGCTGGGTAGAAGAAAGCGACTTCTATTATGCCCCAGCAAGTACAAGATTCCACGGCAATTACAAATATGGTTTGTTAGAACATTCTTTGAATGTTTACAAAGCCTTAAAGGAACTTGTTAAGCAACACGCCGATATTGAAGTGTCCGATGAAACGCTTGCAATTTCCGCACTATTTCACGACATCTGTAAACCTATATGTCGTAGGAAGCAAGAATGTTAAGGATGAGCAGACAGGCCAATGGCACAAGGAAGCAATTTATAAGCATGATGACCAGTTCCCTGTCGGTCATGGCGAAAAGTCTGTGATTATTTTGCTTCGACATATGGCTCTCACGGACGATGAAATTTATGCGATTCGCTTCCATATGGGCGGATTTGATTCCGCTGTTAAAGGCGGAGATGGAAGTATCAGCAAAGCTTATGAGCTTTGCCCGCTTGCGGTGTTACTCCATCTTGCAGATATGACCGCAAGTTATCTTATGGAGGATCGTAATGCCTGATGAAGCAAATTTGAATCTGGTACAGAAACTTGCAAAGATCCGAGAAATGGTGGAGGTTCTTCGCAAGAATAAATCTGGATTTAACTACAAGTATGTTACGGAAGATGAGATTCTGGCGCGTGTTGCTGCTGGTATGAAGAAATATGGTGTGTCGTTGCAGCCGAGTATTGTTCCTGGCACACTTTCTGTAACGCCTGTCAGTTACACAAAGACGAAGAATACAAAGTCTGGCGATCAGCTCAAAGAGGAAATCAACGAAACTCTTGTTCATGCGGAACTTACCTTTACATGGGTGAATTGCGATGATGTAAATGATACTCTCGTTGTTCCGTGGGCGTTGGTTGGACAGCAAGGCGACGCAAGCCAAGCTTTTGGTAGTGGTCTGACATATGCAAATCGTTATTTTATGCTGAAATTCTTCCAAATCGCAACACCGGACGATGATCCAGATAATTGGCGGAGCAAGAAGGAAGAAGCGGAGCAGGAAGCTGAAATGGCTATTGTTCGTCCAATCATCACAAAGATTGATGATCATGTCAAAGCATATCTGAATGCAAACGAAAATGAAGCCAGTGCGAGAAAGGCGCTTATTGAGGTC
>OGRY01000341.1_pt1 | contig 40730 bp, 28 predicted proteins | sample 1553551 | NCBI WGS metagenome assembly OGRY01 (sample SAMEA2580101, study PRJEB22360) | human gut metagenome | biome: human gut; feature: human-associated habitat; material: faeces | place: Denmark | collected 2008/2010
CCGGCAAGGGGTGGGATGATCAGGCAACAAGGCTATCGTCACCGAATCGCTCATTCGAGATACGGCATCGATGAGCGGTTTTAAAACCCGATGATCGAGATATTCAACCGTGCGAACTTTCAAATCGACATCGCCTTCATGCCCGGCCTCATCACTGGCTTCAATATGCAAATATACAAAATCGTGCGTATGTAATGCCTCGATCGCCGCTTGAACTTTACCCTCGTAATTGGTATCATACAAACCGGTCGCTCCCTCGACTTCGACAGGCCGCAGACCGGCATATACCCCGATACCCCGAATAAGATCTACCGCCGAAATGACAACGCCGCTCTTTATCCCATAACGCTCGGCCAATGTCTCCATGCGGGGCTTATAACCGGGTGACCACGGCCAGATGCTGTTCGCCGGGTCTTTACCCTCGGCGACACGCTTCCGATTGACCGGATGCAACGGCAGAATATGTTGCGAACGCAATATCAACTCGTTCAGACGATCGGCTGTCGGAACGGCTTCGGGAACGAGGGGACGAACCATTACCTCACGAAAAAGCGTACCGGGAACATCGTGCGGAGGGGTACAGTCGACTCGCTTGTCTCCGCCTTTCAACTTCAACAAATGCCGATACGAAACGCCTCGAAAGAAGTTGGCATCCTCACCGCCCAATTCTTCTTGTAAAAAATCAATTAATTCGGCAGCTTCGGCCGTAGAGATATGTCCGGCCGAATGGTTCTTGATACGACCGTTTTCGATACAGACAAGATTACAGCGCATCGCCATCTCGCCCGACTCTATATCGACTCCCATACTCGCCGCTTCCAACGAGCCTCGACCCTCGAACACCCGGTCGAGGTCGTAACCCAATACCGACAAATTGGCGATTTCGCTACCGGGGTGATAACCATCGGGGACTGTCTTCAACAAACCGCAACGACCATGAGCTGCCAACCAGTCCATAGCCGGAGTATCGGCCGCCTGCAAAGGCGTTCGCCCACCCAATTCCCCGATGGGTTCGTCGGCCATACCGTCGCCCAAAACAATGATATATTTCATAGGCCCTTTGTTTTTTATTTATTCTCATATATCTGCGACAGTCTCCCATTGTCGTTCCACTCGCCGTACATCTTGTTTCGACAAGTAAACCGGATAAATTTGTCCAAACGTCGCCGATACAAATCCGAATTATTTCTTTTCATTTGTATATTTCCTATTTTCACCCGCTTATAAAGCTCCGGGAACCGAGAGAAATTGTCCATCGCCACAGGGTGTTTCCGCAGCTCTTCGACGATAATATCGTCTATCGTAAATTCCGTTTCAAGCAAATAGGGAAAAACCGCCCTTCCCGCATCGGTCATCGTCCCTTCCCGTTCGAGATACCTGAAACGAGCCTTGTTGAGCTCGGTCCAATTGCTTCCTTTTTTACGGGGAGTGAGCCGTTGCAACATCTTGTCGCCGACCCGCTTGCAGGTAGAATCGATCCAGCCGAGACATAGCGCTTCATAAACAACGTCCAAATAGGGTAACCCGCAGGTGTGCACCCGACCGGAACGGCAACACACTATCCAGACTTCATCGCAAGAGTCGTGATTCTCGCTCAGCCAAGCCCGCAGCTGCTCTCTGGAACCGACATTCAACTCATTACTTATTTCCATGCTTCGCACTCGTTATAACCCTTATCGAATGTTGGCAATACCGATAATATCGGCAAAGACACCGGCAGCTGTAACTTCGGCTCCCGCACCATATCCTTTGATGACCATAGGATATTCCCGATAACGCTCGGTAGTCAGCAATATGACATTGTTACTCCCTTCGAGATGGAAGAACGGATGAGCCGAATCGATTTCACGCAACCCCACCTCGACATCGCCGTGGTCGAGCGTGGCGACGAAACGGAGAACTTTACCCCGATCGGCGACTTGTCTACGATACTGTTCGAACTCGGCATCGTATTGCGGTATCGCTTTCCAAAAATCAGCAAGGGAACCTTTGAAATAGTCGTCGGGGATAAAGAGCTTTTTTTTCACATCGCTCTGCTCTACCCTGTATCCAGCCTCGCGCGCCAAAATCACCAACTTGCGGATAACGTCCTGTCCGCATAAATCGATACGAGGATCGGGCTCGCTGTATCCGGCTTCCTGCGCCATACGCACAGCCCGGCTCAACGGGACATCGGCTCCCACCACATTGAAAATATAATTGAGCGTACCGGAAACCACTGCCTCGATTTTCAAAATCTTATCGCCGCTGTTGATGAGGTTGTTAATCGTGTTGATAATGGGTAACCCCGCCCCAACGTTCGTCTCGAAAAGGTACTTCACATCACGCTTGCGAGCAGTCTGCTTCAATTCCCGATAAGAATCGTACGACCCCGAAGCAGCTATCTTATTGGATGCCACTACCGATACGTTGTGGTCGAGCAAAGTCTTATAAAGCGCGGCTATATCGGGACTTGCCGTACAGTCGACAAACACCGAATTGAAGATATTCATTTTGATAATTTCGTCCTTGATTTTTTCGGGCGAAGCAACCATTTCGGAACAATCGAGCAGCTCTTGACAATGCTCGACGTCAATACCCTCCCTATCAAAAAGGCACTTACGCGAGTTGGCAATGCCCACTAACCGAAGCTGCAATGCTTTCGTTTCGAGCAACCGTTGCTGTTGCTTGCTGATTTGTTGCAACAAGTCCTTACCTACCGTACCCACACCTACGACAAAAAGATTGAGCACTTGCGACTCGGAGAGGAAGAAAGAATCATGTATGACGTTGAGCGCTTTGCGCAGGCTGCCAAGTGCAATTACAAAAGATATATTGGTTTCAGAAGCCCCCTGCGCACAAGCTATCACGTTGATACCGTTGCGCCCCAAAACGTTGAACAGTTTTCCGGCAATACCGGGCGTATGCTTCATATTCTCGCCCACGATAGCTACGGTGGCAAGATCTTTCTCGGCTTCGATCGCACTGATTTCACCAACGGCCATATCGTGGCGGAACTCTTCGCGCAATACTTTTACCGCCAACTCGGCATCGGCATTGCGCACGGCAAATGTCGTATTGTTTTCGGACGATGCCTGCGACACCAAAAAGACACTGATACCCGACTTTGCCAGCCGGTTGAATATACGTGAATTAATACCGATGACACCCACCATGCCCATACCCGACAAAGTGATGAGACACGTGTCGTTGATAGACGAAATACCCTTGATGGCCTTCCCCTCGGCATGCGAATTGTCCTCGGAAATGAGGGTTCCGGGAGCCGAAGGATTAAAAGTATTCTTAATGAATATAGGTATATTTTTGTGAAATACCGGATAAATGGTCGGAGGATAAATAACCTTCGCACCGAAGTTGCACAATTCCATCGCTTCGACAAACGACAACCGCTCAATGACATAAGCCGTATTGATTACCCGGGGGTCGGCTGTCATGAAGCCATCGACATCGGTCCAGATTTCGAGCTGCGAGGCATCGAGAGCGGTAGCCAAGATAGCTGCCGTATAATCCGATCCCCCACGCCCCAGATTGGTGACATCGCCATTGCTCTTGTCAGAGGCGATGAATCCCGGAACGACGGCTATACGAGGCAATGGATTAAAACCGGCTTTCACCAACCGGTTGGTCTCCTCGAAATCGACAATGTGTTTACCACACTGCATCTGCGTCTTGATGAACCGACGGGAATCGTAATGCTCGGCCCCGTCGATAACCCGGCTGACAATCAACGAGGAGAGACGCTCGCCGTAGCTGACAATCGTGTCGAGGGTCTTTACCGACAAATCTTTAATGAGAGACACGCCTTTGAAAATATTTCCCAACTCATCGAGCAATGGCTCTACGAGCGACAGAAGTTCGTCTCTCTTATGCGAATCGACAGCGCCATGTATCATGGCAATGTGCCTATCTACGATTTCACGAAAACCGTGTTCATAAGCATTACCGCCTTCCACTGCGATTTTGGCCGTACCAATGAGTTTATCGGTTATTCCCCCCAGCGCCGAAACCACTACAATAACAGGCTCCCGACAACTCTCGACTATATGTTTGACACTCGACATGCTCTCTACCGAGCCGACCGACGTGCCTCCGAATTTCAATACTTTCATATCTAGTGAATTTCTATCGGTGTTACCTTCCCCAACCTATGGGGAATCATACACAAAGTTACAAAACTTAGTTAAAAGCCATACCCAATTACGGTAAATCGAAATAATGAAATAACGTCCTCCCCCCTAAGGGGTAGTACCCATAGCCGTAACCCCGAAGAAAAAATATGTTCTATATCGTAACCTTGTCATCAATATTATTATCTTTAAATCCTCTCAAACATGCAACAACCGAGGAATACAACCAAACTCTATCGACTGCCGCCCAATGTCATCTATTTTCTCTTTTATTGCAAAAGTAATCTATTTTTTATTTTTTGAATAAAAACAAGCACAAAATGATTTATAAAAATATCATTTCTTTTACAATTTTGTATTTTACAGACGTTTTTAAACGGCATTTTGAAAATATCTTTTTGCCACATGAAAAGGGAGATAGCCGATAATAGGGAATATTTTGCCAAACAAAATGATATTTTCCCCCGCAAATGACTATTTTTGTACAACCAAACAAAAAAATGTGGCATACCCGACGCAACCGAATCCTATTCGTTTCAGTCCGTATTCACTACTTTTTGTAAAGAAATAAATCATTGATGTATGCCTGAAAATATAACATCGGTCCTTATCATTTACACCGGCGGAACTATCGGAATGGTAGAAAACAGCAAAACCGGGAGCCTCGAACCTTTTAATTTTCACCACCTTCTCGATAAAGTTCCCGAATTGCGACAACTTGGTTTTTCTATCTCGACGGTACAATTCGAGCCCCCCATCGACTCGTCGGAAATAGAACCGGACTCGTGGGTAAAACTGGTACACATCATCGCCGACAATTACGACTTATTCGACGGATTTGTCGTCTTGCACGGAACCGACACGATGGCATACACAGCATCGGCTCTCAGTTTCATGCTCGAAAATCTGAACAAACCGGTTATTCTCACCGGCTCGCAACTTCCCATCGGCATGTTGCGCACCGACGGCAAAGAAAACCTGATTACTGCCATCGAAATAGCTGCCGCCAAAAATACCAACGGTGAACCTCTGGTCCCGGAAGTGTGTATCTTTTTCGGGAACCATCTGCTGAGAGGAAACCGTACAACTAAAATAAGTGCCGAAAGTTTCAGCGCATTCGTATCGACCAACTATCCTCCGTTGGCACAAGCGGGTGTGCACATTCATTATGACGAAAACCAAATCGCCCGCACCACATCGAAACCTCTGCGTCCGCACTATTTGATGAATACCAACATCGTAGTACTGAAACTGTTCCCCGGCATATCGGAACAAACCGTGCGCTCCATTCTAAACATTCCGGGATTGAAAGGTGTCGTGCTCGAAACGTTCGGATCGGGAAACGCTCCCGTGAAGGAGTGGTTCCTCAACTTACTGAAAGAGGCCGTGGACAAAGGCATCGTTATCGTTAATGTGAGCCAATGTATGGGAGGAAGCGTACAAATGAGCCGATACGGAACCGGTTGCAAACTCGAAGACGTGGGCGTAGTGAGCGGTTATGACAGTACAACCGAAGCCGTACTCACCAAACTTATGTTCTTGTTCGGTCACCGCTATTCCGCCAAAGTCGTAAAAGAAAATATGAACCGCTCGCTAAGCGGGGAAATCACATTGACCTTGCATAATTAGGCCAAGTAAAAAACACCGAGACACAAGACAACCGAATCAAAAAGAAGCAACAATCATCGGCAATCGGTTTCAAGAAAACCGTTCGAATTTTTTGGACATAACAACAATTATGAACGGTATGGCAAGAGCGACAAGTAATAGCACAAAGGTATTCAGCTCTATGATTTGCGCCACAGCCAGCGTAATATAGAGAAAGAGCAGCATAACGAAGTTCTTAATATGACCTAACATACCCGACATGAGTTTATATGCGCCTGCCTTATCGGTTATTTTGCAGGGATAGTTATACCATTGAGGCCGACGTTGCAAAAGGGTGAGTAATCCATACAACGCCAAAGCGATGACAGGAAGAAGAACGATCGTCCACGTGTCGCCCCACGAATCTATCTCGCCCCGGACATTCCAGTGCAAAGGGACTTCTTCCTTTCCTCCGGTCATTACCCGAATGGCTACTCCAAAAGAAATCATAAGGAAGAGTATCGAGGGTATTTCTTTTATCTGCTTTTTCATGGCTTCAAGAGATTATTCTACCGCTCTATCTTTTCCCGCATTCCGGGCGTTGCCCAATAATCTATCCGGGTAGTATCGCTACCGTTTTGATAGAGAAACAGAGCCTCGACCCCCGGCAAAGAATCGACCAATGCCTTACTGCGTTCCAATCCCATAACCATAAAAGCGGTAGCATATGCATCGGCAGTCATACAGTCGGGAGCCATTACCGTCGCACTCAACAACGTGTGTTGTACCGGATAACCTGTTACGGGGTCTATCGTATGTGCAATCCGTTTTCCGTCCACCATACGATAATTGCGATAATTACCCGATGTAGCCAATCCGGCATTGGTTATCTGCACGATTTCTTCGATCGTTCCGGCTTCGCCATCGGCAATAGTGGGACGGTTCACCCCCACTCGCCACATTTTTCCTTCCGGATTTTTCCCACGGGCGAATACTTCACCGCCTATTTCGACCATAAAATCATCGATTCCCTTATCGGACAATAACTGTCCTATCACATCGCAGGCATATCCTTTGGCTATGGCCGAAAAATTGAGAGTAACACAAGTATCGGACTTTAATACCCGATGATTTTCAAGAGCCAATTTATTCATGCCCACTTGCCTCAACAGACTATCGACCTGAACAGAATCGGGAATAACCCCTTTTTTAAAACCGAATCCCCATGCATTGACAAGCGAAGATACGGTAGGGTCGAACGTCCCACCCGTGCGTGTGTATATATGCTGCGAAGCATTGAAAACATGTTCGAACCACCGGTCGGTCTCGACCGGTTCGTTGCGATTAACCCGCGAAATAATAGAAGTATCGTTAAACGGAGAGAGCGAGGCGTCGAATTGTAACAACCGGTTCTTGATTTCTTCGGACAACGATTCGGGATATTTATAGGTTATGTGGTAAAAAGTGCCGAATATCAGCCCCTCGTCATATCGATATGTGTTCTTGCCGCAACGACGTATGGCACTTGTCGACAGAAACACGACCAAAAACAGAACGACCGCCCACCACGAACGAGCATATCTTTTATCCATAACCTCCTAAAAAAACAAATGTTCCAACAAGATTTTCACGCCTATCCCTATCAAGATAACTCCCCCGACGACCTCGGCAAAGTTATGTATACGGCGGCCGAACTGACGACCGATATAAACCCCGACCAAAGAAAAGGCAAATGTGACACCGGCAATAACTATTGTGGGTGCAATCATCGTCATGTTGAGAAACGCAAACGAAATACCCACGGCCAAAGCATCGATACTCGTAGCCAACGAAAGACCTACCAACGTGCGCGTATCGGCAGGATCGATGCAACAGGGTTCGGACTCTCCTTTCCGGGGCCAGCCTTCATAAATCATTTTCATTCCCAAAAAGAGTAAAACACCGAATGCTACCCAATGATCGTAGGCTTCTATATAATTCTTAAACCCAATGCCCAAAAACCAACCGATAAGCGGCATAGCTCCTTGAAAAACTGCCATAAAAGCGGCTATCTTCAAAACACGGGATAACGTAAAAGGCTTCAAAAGGACACCCGATGTCAACGACACGGCAAAGCTGTCCATGCATAACCCGACAGCCAAAACAAAAAGCTCGAATAATGACACTTGTTATTTGATTATGTTTCGGCGCAAAGTTATCGAAAAACAGCGGAATAATCGAAGAAAAATCGGCAATATCTCTATTTCAATATATTTTAGATTTTCGGCGGCTCGATACAACCATTTGAAGAATAAACTTTTAGCGAATTATTTGAAAATCAAAGACAATAATTTACTAACAAATTGAATTTCAGACACTTGAAACACAGCACTATTCAATAATTCTTTCTAATATAGAATTAAAATAATTGTCGGGAAAGACAATACCAATAATCGAATTGTTGTATTTCATCTTTGCAAATAGTCCATTAAAAAAGACATAATCTCGCAAATTATAGCGACTTTTGTGATTGAAACTCATTGCATCAATTACAATTACAATGGCAAAAATTACCGTTCAAAATACAGATATTAGCGTTGTCAAGTACAATGAAGAAGACTACATCAGCCTTACAGACATGGCAAAAAGTCAATTGCAAGAGCATATTATCTTCCGTTGGCTTAGTCTTAAAAGCACTATCGAATATCTTGGCGAATGGGAAATGTTGTATAACCCCGATTTTAATTGTACCGAATTCGGTACAATTAAAAATGCAGCAGGAAGCAACAATTTCGTGCTTTCTGTAAAAACGTGGATAGAAAGGACCAATGCAATCGGCATTCGTTCTAAGGCTGGTCGCTACGGTGGCACATATGCACATCGGGATATAGCATATCATTTTGGCATGTGGATTTCTCCTAAATTTCAATTACTTCTTGTTAAAGAGTATCAACGACTAAAAGCAGAAGAACACCAGCAACTCGGTTGGTCGGCCAAACGTGAATTATCTAAAATCAACTACCGCATACATACTGATGCCATAAAGCAAAACCTTATCCCGTCGGAAGTTACACCGGTACAAGCAAATATTATTTATGCAAACGAAGCTGACGTACTGAATGTGGCGATGTTTGGTATGACAGCAAAACAATGGAGGGAAGCCAACCCCGAACTGACAGGCAATATTCGTGATTATGCTACTATCAATGAACTTATCTGCTTGTCGAATATGGAGAATCTCAATGCTGTATTCATCGAACAAGGTATGCCACAGAGCAAACGTCTTGTTAGACTAAACCAAATAGCCATTCATCAGATGAGCATATTGGAAAGTGGTAATAATTACAGCCGTAAGTTATTGAAATAAAGAATCATGAAAGGCGATAAGAATTACGATCATACAGATGAATTCAGCGATATAATTCATACTGAAAGATTTATAAGTGCGGCAGAGTTGTCTGAACTGTTCTTTTCTACCCCCAAATGGATAACCCTTTTGATGAAGTTCCGTAATGTCGTGATGAGACCTTTCGGATTGAAAAAAGAAAGAAAGTTATCGGATTTGGTGCTTATCGAATCCGAGAATATGGCAACGGTATGCAAAAATGATAAACATCTTGATTTGGAAATTGTGTTTATGACCGAGAGTATGGAACGTGATAATCAACGCATATCTGTCAGCACAAAAGTCAGATTCCATAATAATTTAGGGAAATGTTATTTCGCCATAATCAAACCGTTTCATATTTTAATTTGCAAGACACTCTTACAACGAGCAAAAAACAATATTGAAAAATCTCTTTACAGATAAATTATATTGTTTTTAACGAGATAAAACAGTCATAGCTTCATGCCCTTGCTTTTCCTTTGCGTCATGGGTGGGTATCTTCACTTCACCCAAAAAGCGGGGGAAGCGCAACCGTTCAAAGCTACGTTTCCTCCGCCATCACACACATAACACAGTATATATAGAAAACACCTCACGGTGCAGATGGTTCACGGGACCGGTTCGGACGGAGTCAATTTGTAGGTTAATTTATCCAAATCTACCTGCATGAGATAATAACCCTGCGGAGTATATGAGATATTTTCCCCATCGAGTTTCAATCGTCCGGGACCTCCATCGCCATACTGGTCGCCCTGCGCCCAATCGGGCAGAGTGGTTATTTTAAATTCTACCGCAGCATCGGGATTTCCAGCGACCACAAAATCGACATATCCCTCATACCGATTGTTCATTCGATAGGATTGCAGCACGGGTGCTGCCGCAATATCCCAGTTTTGATAATTACCGGGGACATACAGTTTGGGATACACGATAGGTTCGTCATAGGCCGTCACCGTAATGTCGCGAGGAGAAGAAGCGACGGTATGGTCGACTGTCAACTTGGCTACTACCCTGACGAACAAATCACAAGGTTCTCCCGGCTGACCGTCCAGAATAAGAGTCGCCATATTCAATCGGGCGACAGTCACCGAAGCATAATCGGTATTCGACTCGGCTAATTGTATAGGATCGGGAAAATCTTTCCGGTTATCTATCTCCAATGTGTAAACGGGAGCGGCGGGGAAACCATAGTCTCCCGACGACCATGAGAATGTCTCGGCTATAAACCCCGACGAGGCTTCGTTCAACACCAAAGCCGGTTGTGCAAGAGGCGCCAGTTCGGGTGCAGCCTGTAAGTTATATTTGGGAGTATCCACATCGTTACAGGCGACAAGTGCCGACAAGCCTATCCAAACGGATAATTTAATAAAAGAAGATTTCATAATTCTGTCGTTTTTACCGTTAGTAGCCATAGTTTTGTTGTATGCCGGGGTTGGCAGCGATTTCCTTTGCCGGAATAGGATATAGATTATATTTAGTATCCAGCGATTTACCGGCATATACGCCTCCTTTCCACGGCCACAAATAATTACCGGAAGTGAATTTTTCGAACCGAATCAAATCGGTACGACGATGCCCTTCCCAATAAAGCTCACGCATACGTTCCTGCAAAATTTCGTCGAGTGTAATATCGTCTACCGAATCGTATTGAGGCATGCCTGCCCTATCCCTCAAATAGTTCATGTAGGTTCTTCCCGTTTCCCGATCGGCAGCTCCCCGATATGCGCATTCGGCATACATCAGATAGACATCGGCCAGCCGGAACAAGGGGAAATCGGTATCGGGATAAGATTCGGCACGGCCTGCTGCATTGTCCCAATCGGTAGAGAGCAGATTGGTAAACTTCACGACCGAATAACCGTCCTGATAGGTAGAAAGGTTGGTATTGTTAATACTCGCTCCTTCGCTGAAAAAGGCATAACGCTCGTCTTGCGGAGAGAATGAGAGTACCAGCGTAGAGGTAGAACGGGGGCCGGCCCAAGCATCGTTTACCCCATAATTTCTCGCCGAGATTTTACCTCCATACGAGCCTACGGTGAGATACATCGTACCCCCGTACGAACGAATCGAATCGCTATCGAAAGGAACAGTCATAAGTATTTCGCTTTCATTGCCGCCCCTCGCATAACGGTCGTTATCGCCGCCGAACAAGTATTTATACGTTTCGGCCAATCCATGATTCGTCCCGGTATTGTGCCGAGCGATTATTTTTTCACACTCGGCGGCACACAATCCGTATTGCGGCGTACCGGTATAAACCGCAGCATTGAGATAGAGTTTCGCCCGAATCATATTGACAGCATCGCGTCCTACCCTCCCATACTGAGGTTGTAAAGGAATAGACTCTTCTACGGCATTCAACTCGTCCAATATAAATTGATATATCTCGGCTCTCGACTTCTGCTTGGGAGCCTCCATGATTTTATTCTCCTCAGTCACAAAAGAGACCGCACCGAACAGATCGATAGCATGCCAATAGGAAAGAGCCCGCAACACCCGAGCCTCGGCCCGATAGGTCTGTATCTGAGCAGCGACATCTTCGGGGACATCATTGGCAGCCAGCGCTGTCGGGGTCGTATTGCGTAAAAAGTCGTTACATAAAGCTATCTGAAAAAACACGCGGCTATACATGACATATACAAAACCGTTGGCTGCCGACCATGTGGACATACTCAGTTCGGGTAGTCCAGCATCGTTCCAACCTAACACGGCTTCGTCGGTAGGCAGTTCCTGCAAATTCCAATAGGCCCGCAGGTATTGCGCCTGTCCCTCGTCGAACCCTTGTATATCGGGATTACCGGCAGGGCCCTCTTGCCCCGACACGGCCAAACCGGCATATACTTTGGCTAACAACTGCGTGTAATATTGCGGATTGTCCTTAAAGTCGGACAACTGTATCACGTTATCGTCGATAGGTTTCAAATCGAGATCGCCCAAACAGGAAGACAAAGTCATCGAAAGAGCGACGCTCCCGCCTATAAAACATTTATATATAAAAGACTTCATATTTTTGTATTTTTAGAGGTTAATAGGCCAAAACGACACCCAACGTATAGGTCGTGGGCCGAGGATAAACATTATTGTCTATACCCGAAAAAACTTCCGGGTCGAGCCCCTTGTATTTGGTAATGACAAAAGGATTTTGTACCGCACCGTAAACTCTCAGCCGCAACGCATCGTCCAACAGGTGTTTCCAAGTATATCCCAGCGAAATGTTGTCGCAACGCAGAAATCCGGCATTCTTCAAATAATAATCGCTCATGTATTGCTGGGTTTCGAATTTCGCCCCACGCCGCATGATATTGCTCAGGAAACCTGCGCTGTTGTACATCGCGCTATATATCGAATTTTGAGATAATACGTTGTCATAAACATAATTGCCCAAGTTGGCCCGCAAAGAGATTCCGAAATCGAAATTTTTCCAATTCATGGTCGAGTTGATACCGATAACGACTTTCGGGTCACGGCTGTGGTGAATATATTTGTCCGATTCGTCTATGACCCCGTCGCCGTTACGGTCGGCATACAATCCCTCGATGGGATTACCATCGGCATCATATACTTGTTCATACAATAAATAACTGTATGCCGGATACCCTACTTTATGAGCCTGTACGGTATTGCCCGTACCTCCGCCTATACCTCCTACCGGAATGTAATAATCGGCACTCTCGCTTTTATTCAGTTTGGTTATTTTATTGGAGTTCCAAGCGACGTTCATACCCAAATCCCAAGTAAAATCTTTATTATCGATAACTTTTGCTTGAATATTGAATTCGATACCCTCGTTGCGCAAACGTCCCACATTGGTGTATATCTCGTTCGTAAGGTTGGACCCTGCCGGAACAGGAATACGACTAATCAAATCGTTCGTCTCGCGATAATAGTAATCCAACGATCCCGTAATGCGATTATTCAAAAATCCGAAATCGATACCGGCATTCCACGTCGTAGTCTCCTCCCATTTAATATTGGGGTCATAGCCGTTAGGACGTATCGTATAATAATATTGGTCGCCGAACGGATAGGATGCCGTAGGATAACCGATCGTAAACAACGGCATATACGGGAAATAACTGTCGCTAATGTCCTGCTGTCCCGTAATACCATAGCCCAACCTCAACTTCAATTCGCTCATAAACGAAGTCGCCCGTTCCATAAAAGGCTCGTTGATAATTTTCCACCCCAACGCAACGGCCGGGAATGCGCCCCAACGGTTATCTTTCGAAAAGCGAGATGTCGCGTCGCCACGTAACGTGACTGTAAACAGGTAGGTGTCCTTATAGGTATAATTCACACGCCCAAAGAAGGAAATCAACTGTAAATGGTCGGTATAGGACGAGACGAACCATTGTTCCTTATCGGGCATCAATGTAGTGCGGGTTCCTCCATCTTTATAAAAACGTTGCCACGAATATCCAGCCATAGCGTCGAGCCTACTATGTATCGACTCGAAATCCTGTTTATAATTGAGATAGAAGTCGAGCAACAAATTCCGTTTGAGTTGCCTCAACCGTTCGTCTTGTCCCAGCCCCGTTTTTTTATTCTCCTTGTAAGTAAGAGGGGAGTCGGGAGTCATGAGATTATGTTGAATACTATGAGAGACATCGTATCCTAAATTCAAGTTGGCATGTAAAGCCGGCAAAAAAGGCATTACATAATCGAGCTGCAAGTTACCCACGCTGCGATAGACATCGGCTTTCATGGACCGTTCGTCGATAAGCGATACCGGATTTACCGGTGCGATACCTATAAATTCGTCGGTCCCGGGTTTCAACCATGTAAAATACCCGTTACCGATGGGCAGATTATCGACCCGTACCGATTGCGACGGGTCGAAGGATACCGCGCCACCGATAGCACCTTCGTCGGCAAAACGGTTGTGCATATAAAAGCCCTTCACATTGGCCGTCACACTCAACGTATTGTCGAAAAATTTGGGATTCAACGTTATCGAAGCCGTCACCCTATCCATAGCAGAGGTTTTCAAAATACCATTCTGATTGGTATAGCTCACCGCAACCCGATACGGCAGAATTTTATACGTTCCACCTACACTCAGATTATAATCGCTACTGACCGACGTCCGCAAAATTTCGTCCTGCCAATTCGTATTGGCCGTCCCCAATAAATTATAAGCCGGGCTCCCTTCTCCGTAATAATCGGTTATCACCTGACGGAATTGGTCTCCGTCGAGTACCCCCACTTTATTACGAGGCGTATTGACATACATATTGGCCGTAAAATTGATTTGCGGTTTTCCCGACTGTCCCCGTTTCGTCGTAATAATGATAACTCCGTTCGATGCCCTCGACCCATAAATGGCCGTTGCCGAAGCATCTTTCAATATCGTGAACGACTCAATATTATCGGGAGAAATCATGGATAGCGAATTGGACATTCCGGTCACTCCCGAATTATCGACAGGAACACCGTCGATAACGATCAAAGGGTCGTTCGTCGCATTGAGCGATGAACCTCCACGAATACGGATATCGGCGCCACCCTCGGGTTTACCGCCGTTGAGAGTGACTACTACACCCGGTGTCTTCCCGACCAACAAATCTTGTGCAGAAGTCGCCAAACCTGCATTTATCTCATCGGGTTTCACCAAAGTAACCGACCCTGTGGCATCGCTCTTGCGGACAGTTCCATAACCTATCGCCACGACTTCTTGCAAAGCCACAGCGTTTTCCTGCAAAACGATCGTTATCTGCGAACGATTGTTTACCGGAACCTCCTGCGTATTGTATCCCAAATAGGAAACTACGAGAGTAGCATCGGGAACCACATCGAGACGGAACCGCCCATCGAGATCGGTCGCTACGCCCGCAGACGATCCCCGAACAATGACATTCGCCCCGATAACCGGCTCTCCCGAACTATCGACTACCGTCCCTTGCACGGCCATACGTTGCGCCGATAGCGACCACGATAGGCAACATAATCCTAACAGCAACCCTGACCGGATTTTCATGTGTAGTTTTTCACAAACTTTTCTCATATCAGATACTTTTGATGGTTGAACTCATAGACGATTGACCCCGATTGCTCCAAAAGAGCGAAGCTCTCCCCACAAGCGTTTGTACCGTCTGTATCTCATAGAACAACACCTTTGCTGTTTTGTTTGCCCGCTAAGATTATTTCCCTTAAAAAACGAAGAACGCTCGGGGTAATTCCCGAGCGTTCTTCGTTTCCATACGATCAATTGTTCAACTTTTCCTAACAAGAATATAACAATAGTCTTTATTCAATATGAGAGAATTGTTACCATAAGCCGTCTCAAAACGAGCAATGATCCCGTTATTACGACCGTTAGACTCATACAAATCGAACGCCGCTTGCGCATCGGCCAAGTCTTGTACCTTATCGCCGAAAGCATCGGTTACATACAATTCTTTCAACGTGCCTAAATTATAGTCGGCATAGTTTTGCAAGAGGTCTTTCCAACGATCGATAGTTTGTTCGTTTTCAGGAATATATGCCGAAATTTCCAAAACGGTTTCCAATGTTTTGTCGGAATCGAAATTAACCGTATAGTTATTACCCTTCAAATCGATCGCACTATCGAAATAGAGATATGCCATCGCCGTCCCGAAAAGTATCTTATTGCTGATCGCATAGAACTCTTGCAGAGTTTCATCGATATTCGCACCCACATACTTACCCAATGTACTAAAATCGAGAGGTAAATAATTGCGGCACATTTCTACACGGAATTTATCTTTATCCATGATAGGACAACAATACACTTTTTTCTGTATGCCGAATACAGGATATATCAACGTATTGGCTTCCAGAGTCAACAACGGAATCGTCTCTTCTGTGGTTTGTTTGATACCCCCCTCGCCCGTAGCGTAATCTTTAAATTTCGTACCGAGGAAAGTCCCTAATTTATAATCCCGGAAAGAAGATATCATACTTTCCCACACTTCAATCCCTTTGTTTTCGGAACTTCCGGTCAAAACCATTTCTATGGTAGCAATCATCGTTCCATCGAGTTTAAACGTCGCTTTGTATCGATTGCCTTTTTGATCCTGCACATACAGGATATTATTTTCCTCATCTTTCGAAGCATTTCCCACAGCGGCCCATATCTCGCTCACATCTTTGTCAACGTAAGCAGACAAATCGGAATAGGTCGTTTCAAAATAAGTTTTAGTATCCCCCTCAGGAGTTCCTCCTCCCGTACCGTCCCCGGGTTCTTCACCTTTTTTATTATCCTCACTACATGATAATAAAACAAGAGATGACATAAATATACAGAAAAACCAAGCAAATTTCTTTCTCATACTTCTTAAAACTTTAATAATTACTACTATTTTCCTTTTTCTCTTTCCATTATTACATTTTTTTCTTTACTTTGCCGATACAAAATATAATATTATACTCAAAGTCATTTAAACAAATCGGATTATGAAGAATTTTTATCTTATTTTAAGTTGCTGTGCCCTATTTTCTCTAACGGCACATAGTGAAAATTTCTCAGGAGACGACTTTAACGGAGCTTGGGAAAGCGACGGAGGTAACCAGAAAGTACAACCCGTAGGCTGGCATGCATTGTCTTGCAACGCAAGCGGAGTTTTCGGATCAATGAAAGGAGGAACCGTTACCAAAGGAGGAGACGAATCCGACGCCTCACCTATCATAGAAAATATTTTTGCGGGAAGCAAAGGTAGCTGGATGACCACGGGTTACGTCATTCCGGGAATACTCTCATTAGGAACTCCGTGGATATATGTAGACACCAATTATTTCACAGCCGCAAAAGGGGACTTGGGTGTAGACGGAGGTGTAGAATTTACGGGACGTCCCAGTAAAATCACCTTCAAAGCCCAATACTACAATGCTCCTACAAGCGACATAGACGATGCTGCCCATATCAAAGTATATTTATGGAAAGGCTCGGCCGAGTCGACCGATATCAGCGGAGCCAACCATACCGACGAAATGAGCGCCGTTCTCGCCGGGAATGCGGGTGCTACCTTGATAGGGTCGGGAGAATTGACCATCGATAACGATATAGATGCTTTCGAGGCCAAAGAAATCTCTATCGATTATACATCACAAGAGATTCCCGAAAAAATGAACATCGTGTTCTGTGCATCCAACTACCTCAGTAAAAAACCGGAAAAACCGCTTGAAGTTGCCGAAGGGAACTATCTGCAAATCGATGACGTTGCAGTCGTGTATAATTCTACCGGAATTGAAAATACCCAAAACGAAGAGTTGGAACTGACGGTTACCAGACAAGGTTTTTCGATAAACGATACCTCTGTTCAACCTGTTACTATTTACGAAACAGACGGTCGATTGATAAATCAAGGGCTTGTAAATAACGATCGATATGACTTCCCGTTTATCCCGGGTAAAATTTATATAGTAAAAGTAGGGAATGCTGTTTTCAAAGTTTGTGCCCTATAAATAAAGTTTTATGAATCGAATCTATATTTACGTCATGCTGTTCTGCGGAATCTTATTCCTCAACAGCATGACGTGTTTTGCAGCCAACGAAAAACTATCGGCCTCATCGCGCCAAACGCTCGATCAATTAATTCGCACTGACAATCGATTGGAAAAATTATCCAGACAGGATAAAGATCTGCGACTTCTCGTTCAATGCGATGAACATACGACCGAAAACGATTTACTGGAATGTGGCGTTTTATCGTATGTGTCATTGGGAAACGGATTTTATACAATATGTATTTCACCGTCGGAATTGTCTCGTTTTTTAGACTCTGACTTCGTAAAAAGAGCCGAGCTTCCTCGAAAAGCATCTTTATCCTTAGATGAAGCACGTACAGAAACGAACGTAGTACTGGTACAAAACGGGGAGTCTCTTTCATCTCCCTATACCGGAAAGAATGTCGTATTGGGGTTTGTAGACTCTGGATTCGACGTAACTCACCCGGCCTTCCGCTCGTCTGACAGCGAGGCCCTCCGAATCGCAAGATTCTGGAATCAAATCGATAACAAACTACTGTCGGATAAAGAAAATATTCTTGCCGAAGGGACTGACAACGAAGAGCAAACACACGGAACCCATGTAGCCGGAATAGCCGGTGGCGGTTATTTCGGGACAATAGCGACCTCGGAGTCCACGACACTCGACAAGAATCCCTATTACGGAGTAGCTTATGATGCCGACTTAGTAATGGTAGGATCGACATTGGAAGATACCGATATTCTGAATGGTATTAAATATGTATTCAACTATGCCGACTCGATAGACAAACCGGCCGTAGTCAACATTAGCCTAAATACTTCTTACGGGCCGCACGACGGGACTTCGCTTTTCGACCAAGCCATCGATGCCATGCTGGGAAAAGGGAAAATTCTGGTCGGCTCCATCGGAAACGATGCCAAAAATAAAACTCATGCTTCGATGGAACTCAACAATGCAGAAACTCCTGTACTGACATTTTTCAAACCATCGGGATACGCCGCCAACACATTCGAAGTTTGGGGTGAATCGGACGGGTTTACCGTTACCGTTTCGCTAACCGACTCGCAAGGCGAAACCGTATGGAGTTGTACCTCGAACGGTACGGACCAATCGTTTTCCGTCCCTGCCGACTTCAACTATTCGGAAGGCGGAGAAATCGCCTACTATACCGAATTGTGGAACAACACGAGGCGCATGTATAGAGTCGCCTTGAATAATCTCAATCTAAAAGGTTACGACATACAAATAGGAGTAACGGGCGAAACCCAACACATCGATCTCTGGACCGACAAAAACAGCGGACAGTTCACCGACAACGGAAAAAGCACACATGTCAATTTCGATGCCGACCGTACATTAGGGGAATTGGGAGGAACAGGAAAGAGAACCATTTCTGTCGGAAACTATACAACCCGAAACGTATGGACAAATTTTTCGGGAAAGAAACAGTCCATGTTGATCGATTACCCGTTGAATAAAATCAACTACACTTCGAGCCGAGGTCCGGCTTCGGACGGCCGAGTAAAGCCCGACGTGACGGCTCCGGGAGGAATGATTTTCAGCGCCGTATCTTCTTACTCCGATTACTATAAGGAGAGTAGCGCCAACACTGTCGCCCGGGCAACGATAAACGGGAAAAGCTATTATTGGGGACAAATGACGGGAACATCGCAAGCCTCGCCCTTTGTCGCCGGAGTCATTGCCACATGGTTAGAAGCAAATCCAGAACTATCTCCCGAAGATATACAACTGATTTTGAAAAAGACCGCCCGCCAAGATTCCCATACAGGAGCATGTCCCAACTCCATTTACGGATACGGGAAAATAGACGCTCTCGCCGGAATCAAAGAGGTGCTTTCACCGAGCGCTATCGACAACTTGTCGACAGACAAACTATACAAACTTTATCGAGACGGAATTTTATTCACATCGCAAGCGGGTAAAATAAACCTCATATTATCGACCCCGGACGGAATTATAAGATACTCTGATAAAACAGATGTCGAGCCCGGAACCCGAATCGAATGGAGAGAACTCGGATTGAATACCGGATTGTATATCCTTCATATAAACGGTTTTTCGGAGAAGATATTTGTACCATAAATAAAAAGAAAGGGAGAAGATCAAAAAAACTTCTCCCTTTCTTCATTATCCCGTACATTACATTATTACTCATGATGATGTTTCCCGCCATGCCATTTCATCATGGCTCTCGGGAATTTCATTTGGGCATTTTTGAATTTAAATAATTTTTCATTCGACAGAAAGGTTTTGAACTTGTCGTAATATTCCCGATCTATCTTTGCCAACTTCTCGTCCTTTTCCAGTAAAACTTCGGCCGCTTTCTCATACTCGACATCTGAAACGGCCGTTTCCGAACGTACTATTTTCCGAGCAAAGGTTCGAGCCTCCCTGTCTACCGTCCATTTTTTCCCTTCCATCTCTTCATACAAGGGAAAGAACTGTTTCGCCTCTTGTTCGGAAAGCCCGATCTGTTTCATCATAAAATCCCGACGGAATTTACAGAACCGGTCAAACTGTTCTTTTCGCTGTTGCTTCGCCTTGTCGTTATTCTTATTCTGTGCCGAAACCGAAACGGGCAATGCCCACAATAAAACGGCCGATAATAATAAAATTATTTTCTTCATAACTACTTCTCCTTTAATAATCGCTATCGGTATAGAGCATTTCATAAGCCGTGTAATCATCGACATAATAAGCGATCCACTCGTCTTCTATCGTACTTCCATCTGTCGCCGAAGCCGTCATTTCCATATCAGGAGTTTCTCCTTTTTCCACCGAGAATATTCCCGTAAACATTTTCATCATAAGCCATATACCGGCAAACATGGCTGCCATATAAATCCACGGTCTTACCCGAAGCCATAACGAAGGTTGCACGAGTTCGGGAAATTCCCTTTCCGGCAAACTTTCCGTCATCTTTTCGGTGAAATCGGCAAAATAATTGCCGGGCACTTTCATACCGTGCTTCCTACCGATTTCATCTAACAGGGGAGTTTTCTTTTCCATAGCTTCACCTTTTGTTTGTTAGACACGAAAATAATGAAAAGGTTTAAACATGATCTTGCAGATATTCCTCTATTTTTTTCGCCGCATGGTGATACGAGGCTTTCAATGCACCCACCGATGTTCCCAGAATTTCGGACATATCTTCGTATTTCATTTCGTCGAAATAACGCATATTAAAAACGAGGCGTTGTTTCTCCGGGAGTTGCAAAACCGCTTCTTGCAAAAGCCTCTGTGCGCGATCTCCGTCGAAATATTCGTCGCTCTCTACATGAGAGAGCAGGAAATCATCGGTATCGTCGGCCGTAAGATTCCGTCGTTCTCGTTCCCGTGCCAGAAAAGTCAATGCCTCATTCACTGCAATACGATAAAGCCAAGTCGACAATTTGGCATCCCCTCTGAAATACTCGATACTTCCCCATGCTTTTAAGAATGTATTTTGCAATAAATCATTGGCATCGTCGTGCGAAAGTACCATTTTTCGAATCTGCCAATATAACGGCTCACTATACCGGGCTACGACCCGTGCGAATGCCTGCCGCACAGTCGCCGGGTTCTGTAACTGCTCGATAACAATATCTTCGTTATAATCTTGCATATTCTCTCTTTTCAGCGGGTAAAGATACGTAGAGCCAACGGTTTATTCCTAACATATTTCATTCTTTTTTGTTATTTTTATTATTCGGTGAACTTCATAATGTTTTAATACATTACCTTTGTTTCCGAAAAACCACGAAGGAAACGGACAATTCCCCGACAAGAGGATAGTGCGGTTTTCCTTTACGGTTTTATACAATCTCGAAAATATGGAAATAAATTCTATACTCTTGGCATTTCTCCTCACGATGATAGCCGGCCTATCGACCGGAGTGGGAAGCCTCATTGCATTTTTCGCCAAGCGAACCAATACGAAATTTCTTTCTGCGGCATTGGGATTCTCGGCCGGAGTAATGATATATATATCGTTCATGGAATTGATGCCAGAGGCATTGGGTATGCTCAGCGAGAGTTTCAGCCCGCGCATGTCTAATATCTACATGCTGATCGCATTTTTCTCGGGAACATCGTTTATCGCATTGATAGACTTCTTGATTCCCGAAGACGAGAATCCACATGAAATCCACCGCGTGGAAGAACTATCGGGACAACAACGATTGCATCGTACCGGAATACTGATGGCACTGGCTATCAGTATCCATAATTTCCCGGAAGGACTCGCTACATTCGCATCGGCACTGGGCAACATCGACATAGCTATTCCCATCGTCATAGCCATTGCCATTCACAACATACCGGAAGGTATCGCTGTCTCCGTACCCATCTATCAAGCGACGGGCAGCCACAAGAAAGCATTTTGGTATTCCCTGCTTTCCGGTATGGCCGAGCCGGTAGGCGCACTCATCGGATTCCTGTTTCTGTTACCTTTTTGGACTCCCACGATTCACGCGCTTCTATTGGCATTCGTATCGGGTATTATGGTGTTCATTTCATTCGATGAGCTGCTGCCGGGAGCCGAAAAATACGGTCATCATCACTACGGCATAGGAGGCGTCATCACCGGCATGGCAGTCATGGCGGCCAGCCTCCTGTTTTTCATCTAACACCCGGATAATATCCCGTCCTCGAAAAATCACTACTATTGATGATTGTAAAGAAAATTTTTCTCTTGTTACTTTGTGCAAAAATTCAAAGAGAGACTCGCTCTTTCAACAGGTAAACAAATCTTATGAAAAATTTTCTGCTCGCGTTCATCTTGGGAACTTTACCATTTCTTGCAACCGGTAAACCGATACCGGCGATTACCGATTCTTTGGGAAACCGCATATATAACCTGAATGCCATTACTATCATCAGTAACCCCAAATGGGATTCGAAACTGTTCGAGTTCCCCGGTTCCATCTCTTATCTCAACACGGGCAATCTCGACGAAATGAATATCCGTTCGGTCAAGGATATTTCTACCGTCGTTCCCAATCTGTTTATTCCCGATTATGGCTCCAAACTCATTCCCTCGGCCTCCATACGGGGTATAGGTTCCCGAATCAACTCTCCCGCCGTAGGCCTCTACGTCAATAACGTTCCCTATCTGGATAAAAGCGCTTTCGATTTCGACTTCATCGATATTGCAAGTATCGAAGTCTTGAAAGGACCGCAAGGGACTCTCTACGGAAGGAATACTATGGCGGGACTCGTGAACATAAAGACTCTCTCGCCTTTGGAAAAACAGGGCTCGAAAATAAAATTGAGTTTCGGGAATTACAACTTATGGGGAGTCGCCGCTACTACCAGCCAAAAACTTACCGACGATTTCGCATTCTCGATAAATGCCCGCTACCGACAGGACGACGGCTACTTCAAAAACGAATATACCCGACAAAATAGCGGAAGTACCCGGTCGGGCGGTGGAAGAGTACAATTAGACTGGCGGGTAAACAGGCATTGGAAGTTGAGTTTCAGCGGTGACTACGAGGGTAGCGACCAACAGGGATACCCATATGCCGGTTATGACAAAACCCTGAAAAAGACCGGCAGCATCAGTTACAACGACGAAGCCTCGTATCGTCGCGACATATTCACGTCGGGTCTGTCGGTTCAATATCTCCACGACCGACTCATCTTCACATCGACGACGGGTTATCAATTCCTCGACGACGATATGCATTTGGACCAAGACTTTACTCCCCGCTCCATATTTACATTACAACAAAAACAAAAAATGCATGCGGTTTCACAGGAATTTGCCGTCAAATCGCACAAAGGCAAACGTTGGGAGTGGGTAGGAGGCTTATTCGGGTTTTATCAACAAACCCATACGGACGGCCCGGTAGATTTCAGACAAGACGGGATAGATTTGCTCATCACCAAACAGACCAACGACCAACTGGCGGCTCTCAAACAGAACCCTGCATTAGCGGGAATGCCCGATATTACGATAGATATAGATAACCGAAACCTGTATATCGACGGCATTTACAAAACACCGGCCTACGGTGCTGCCGCCTTCGGACAAGCTACGCTCAATCGTATTTTTATCGACGGTTTATCGGCCACCGTAGGCTTACGAATAGACTACGAACATACCCGCATTTACCATCACACCCATGCGACCGAAGCTCTCACAGGGCGTGCCAACGTCACGATCAATATGGGTAATCGCCCCCCGATGTCGATTCAACAGCCTTTTATCCTGCCCCTCGGCATCGATGGAAAGGAGTCGATGAACACGATAGAACTGTCTCCCAAATTCGAAGTGAAATACGCTATCGGCAATAAAAGTTTCGTCTACGCCTCGGCAACCCGCGGTTACCGGTCGGGAGGATACAATTTCCAGATGTTCTCCAACTTGATACAATCCCAAATCCGGTCCAGCATGATGAGCGAACTGATGAAGAACATGGGTGGCGGTGGAAACGGAGGCCGTCCCACACCGGGCCGCAGTGCCGCCGGAATGCCTGCATTCGAAAACACGACCAACGTGAACCAAGCCATCTCGTATAAACCCGAACATAGCTGGAATTACGAAATAGGCGGCCGTTCCCAGTTAATCGACCATCGACTGTTTGCCGATTTATCTTTGTTCTACATCGATTGCCACGATCAGCAAATAGCCGCCGTAAGCGGATATGGCCGTGTCACCAAAAATTCGGGACGTACCGCCAGTTACGGATTGGAGGCTTCGCTGCGAGCCACCCCGACCAACCGGCTGTTACTCTCGGCGACCTACGGTTACACCCATGCTACCTTCCAAGAATACAACGACGGGAAAAACGACTACAAAAACAATTTCGTCCCTTTTGCACCGGCTCATACGCTCGCCCTATCGGGCGCTTACACCCTGCCCTTAGACAAAGAGACCGACTTGACTTTCGACCTGCAATACCTCGGCCGAGGAAAAATATACTGGACCGAAGCCAACGATGCCGCGCAAAACTTTTATGGGCTGGTAAATGCATCGATTATCCTTTCGGGGAAATACGCCGATTTGAAACTATGGGGGAAAAATCTGCTGAATCAACATTATCAGGCGTTCTACTTCGAGACCATGAATGCCGAGAACTTGTCTATGCCCAACAGCTTCGTACAGTGCGGCCGCCCGATTACATTCGGCGCAGATATCACCATTAAGTTTTAATTCTCCTTACCCCCTCTCCGCAGAAAACTACCGTTTCTGCTGCCTCTCCCCTATATCACTAACGCAACTCCCCGTAATACTACGGGGCACGGCAGGGGAGAAGGGAGTACACAAAGCGCCGAAGAGGTAAAAGGCCTTTCAAAGCGACGCTTTTAATACTCTCCCTCTGCTTCATCGTAGATGAGATAGGGGGAGCGCCCGAAGGGCGAGGGGGTTAAATCTTCAAAAACATAATATGTCTTTCAACTCCTCTCCGCAGGAGTTCGTTTCCGCTTCGATTTTCAATCGAAGCGGAAACGAAAGAAAAAACTTTATTTGTCCTTTACCCACTTCCCAGACTTATCTATATATCCATACTTTTTTTTAAGCCCGAATAATTCACTCTTTACAACATATGCCGATGAGCCTCTAAAAGGCTCTGCCTCATCATAAATACAGGGAATCACCTCTTTCCCCGTCTTGTCGATATAGCCCCATTTCCCGCCTCTCTTGACACTCGCAAAACCTTCGTAGAAATTGTCCACATTATCATAAATACAGGGAGTTACCTCTTTCCCTTTCTCATCGGCAAAGCCATATTTCCCGTTTTTCTTAACCGTTGTCAAGTCATTCCAAGAAACAACCGTATCGATAAAATCGTAAATAAAAGGAGTTATTTCTTTTCCCATCTTGTCAACAGAGCCCCATTTTCCGCCTTTTAATAACCATATTAAGCCATCTCGGGAATATTCAGAATCGTAAACGCAGGGTATTACCTCTTTCCCCATCTTGTCAATATAGCCATATTTCCCATTTTTCTCAACCTTTGCCAAACCCTCGTGGAAAGAATCTGCATGATCATAAATACGAGGAATCACCATTTCCCCCATCTTATTGATATAGCCCCATTTCCCATTTTTCTTAACCGCAGCCAAACCCTCATGGAAAGAATCTGCAAAATCGTAAATATAGGGGATTACCTCTTTTCCCGTCTTATCAATATAGCCATATCTCTCGCTTTTCTCAACCCGTACCAAGCCCTCGTGGAACCCCCACAGTATAAAATCCCAATTTTTGGGGATAAGCAATTCTCCGGTTTGAGTATCATAAAACCCGTCTACACAGGATTCAAATCTCTCATCGGGCAATTGCAATAGGTATCGCTCCCGAATCTCTCGGGCTTCTTTCTCTTTCTGCTGTCGTTTCGCTTCTTCCTTTTTCCGTTTTTGCTCCTCCAACGCTTTTTTCTTCGTAAGCTCTTTTCTTCGCTCTTCTTCCTCTCTTTTCGATTTGACAGGAAGTAAAACGACGGTGTACCACTCCTCGGTATCCTTGTCGATACGGTAATTTTTGTCCTCGATACAGTCGGCCGGATTTTCCATACTCTCGAAGCGCAAACGATAGCTACCGCCCCGCAGAGAAAGCCGGGTGGCCTCTCCCGGCTGCGCCATGCCCCGATCCTCGCCATCGACAAAAATCCGGCAGGCAAGGTCGGTCTCTATTTTAACGGCGGCATCGGGGGCTTCCAGCCGGTAGCACCGGCTTGCAGTCGAGAAACCGCAACAGCTTGTTATAGAACGCATCGAAATAATATTTATCGTATTTGGGACCATTCTTCCGCTCCACCATTGCAATGTCGGCAGGAAGGTTGCCGGGGAAGTCGGTAAATCCGCTCAGCATGACGGGGATTACATTTTTCCCTTTTTCAAGAGCATAGGCAAGTTCTATCCGCAGCCAATCCTTATTGCGGTCGAACGTCGGGTCTATACTCCGATCGAACGCCCCTTTGTTGAGAATAAGGATAAAATCGGTACACCAGTCGATACGTCGCAACAACTCGGTATCGAAATCTCCCGAGCGCAGGGTATCAATGTCGAAGCTGACCCGGTAACCGTCTCGGGCAAGCAGGTCGAAAAGGTGCTTGGCTGTCTCGAAACCACCTTCCCTGCGGTAACTGAGGAAGATGTCGTAGGTGTCGTTATTGTTTTTCATAGTTGCTTTCCTTATGATATATTCGCAAAGATACGAAAAACATGCGTGGTGACAAATAAATTTGTTACAGACAAATCCCCCTGTTTTTATCTTTAATTCTCAAAGACGGAAGAATATAAAACCCCTCTCCTCAGAAACTATTGTTTCTTCGGTGTCTCTCCCATACCCTGTGGCATTGCAGGGCATTCTCACACATTCCTCCCCAGCCGTGTCCCGTAATATCGCAGGGTATTGTGGCAATCGATATAAAAATAATCCTTACTATTCACATACAGAAATGGCTGTTTCAAGAGGAAACAGCCATTTTCCCATATTTTATCTTTCTATTCGGCAAAAGTCAAGCCTTGCAATTTATCCCATTCTCCACGGGTAAAATCGGGTATCTGTATAGGAACGGAGCCGTTGCGAACGGAGTAGTCGGTCAACTCGACCAGACACGACCATTCGGCTGCGTCGTAAACGTCCATATCGAGAGGCAAACCGTTTTTCAAGCAATGAATCAGACGATAATCCATAATGAAATCCATACCTCCGTGTCCGCCCACTTTGCGAGCTTTCTCGCCGATCTCTTTGCAGAAGGGGTGTTCATACACTTTCAGCAGAGAGTCGAGAGTTTGCTGGCTGACAAACTCATGCGCATTGGGTTCCAAAGCGATCCCCGTAAGCGGATATTTCTGAGCGAAACCTTTCGTACCGCTTACCATGTGAATGCGGTTATAGGGACGAGGACTGGTAACGTCGTGTTGTATCATGATGGTTTTCCCTTTGGCGGTACGAATAAGAGTCGTGTTCATATCACCCATATCGATACGTGCCGTATCCTCGCCGGTAATACCATGTTCGGCTGCATAAAGATGCATACCCTTTTGCGCATTAGACATGGAAACCAACGTAGCCATGCGGTCGCCCCGGTGAATGTTCAATATCTGGGCGACAGGACCTAATCCATGAGTAGGATAAGGATTACCGGCCTCCTCTTTCTGGGCTTTTAACCGCCACATGTTTTTATAACCGGTCGCCGTAGTGTCGTAATTATAAGAACGCAAGTCGTGGATATAAGCCCCCTCGGCATGCATCACATCTCCGAACAAGCCTTGTTGTGCCATATTGAGCGTTGCCATTTCGAAGAAATCGTAACAGCAATTTTCCAGCATCATGCAATGGCGACGTGTCTGTTCGGCCGTATTTACTAAATCCCAACACTCGGCCACGGTCATTGCCGCCGGTACTTCCACGGCGACATGTTTTCCCTGTTTCATGGCATAGACAGCCATCGGAGCATGAGAGTGCCAATCGGTGCAAATGTAGACCAAATCTATGTCGTCCCTTCCGCACATCTCTTTCCAAACGTCCTCACCCACATAAATATCGGCGGCAGGAAGTTTGTGCGAAGTAAGTATTTCATTCGCTTTGTTTACATTCGCCGAATCCAAATCACACAAAGCGACAACTTTGGCATCGGGCAGATAGACATACCGTTCGATCGCACCTTTACCTCTGGAACCCAGTCCAATAAAACCGACTCTCACCGTATCCAAAGGTTCGCAAGCCAACTTCAAAACACTTTCCTGTCCGGCAGGCCTCGCAGGTTCTTCAAACGGATTACGTGGTGTCGTAGTACAAGCACTACACAACAAAAGCGCAGACAGCGCATAGAACATTTTCTTCTTCATGGTAATATTTTTTAGCATAAATAATGAATTTCCATCTCACCTCAAACTCCCAACAGGCCGAAAATAAAAAAGATTTATACCCAACCCTATGGTGTCAAAAAGGTCTTTTCCGCCCTGTTTAGAGGCCAAATCAAAGATAGCGCAAGAGAACACAAGCAAACGAATCTGTTCCTATCCAAAAGCATTCTATCTCTGCATTTTACACGAATATAGGGAAAGGTGAGCGCAAAGACAATCAAGAAATCTAATTTCCGATTTGACTATGCCGAACCGCATCCTATATTCTTTTCTACAAATATAAGGAAAGGCAACCACTCAAAAAAAGAACTTGCTCATTTTTTTGCTAAGCCATATCTCATATTCGATAGAGCCAAAGATACATAAAGAAAAACTCATTATGAAAAACGACAACATTTTTTATCTATCGAAAGGCTTCGAAAGAGAAAAATTTCTTAGGTATCTATAAGATTTTAAACCTTTATCAAACTTAAAAAGTCCCCCCGAAAAAAACCAACGTTTTATTCGACTTTTAATCGTTTCGGTGATAGTATCGCCTAATAAAGTTTTATTAAGGATTCTTTCGAAAAGGGAATAGGAGGTTATGGCTCATTATCCAAGAATATGCAATTCCCGCATGACTTATTTTTTGTACCGTATTTATATAGAAAAAATGTGATTTCTTTTCGGTTTTTCGATTTTTGGACGGAGGATATTATGTATCGAGAATATATTTTTAGAAAGCCCGTCCCCTAAAATCTAATTTCTATCGAGATAGTTTATAATTGTGAAAATATGGCTCTAATTCTAAAAAATAAGTCAAAAGCGAAAAAAAGTGGAAGAATTAGTTTTCGATTTAAAAATAGAACGCTATATTTGTACAAGTAAAAGATGAAAAATAAAACATAAACACTTAAAATAATAAAATATAATACAAACTTTTAACAGCAGTTTTAAACGTTGATTTAAACCACGAAAAACAAGAATCAACCATGATTAATTCAAATAAATTATAAACGAGTATTTACTAACCTTGATTATTAACAAACAAGCAGTATTATGAGAAGACAGGTGCTACTTCTGTTATTTTCCTTATTTGCTATAGTAGGTTTCGCTCAACAACGCACCGTAACGGGGACCGTTGTATCTGCCGAAGACGGACTGCCCGTTATCGGGGCATCGATCCATGTCAAAGGCTCCTCACAAGGAGCGACAACCGACTTAGATGGGAAATATTCTATTAAAGTCAATGAAAACGCAAGCCTAACATTCAGTTACGTGGGTATGCAACCGAAAACGGTGCAGGTTGGAAACCAATCTGTCATCAATGTAACTTTAACCTCATCATCGACACAATTAGACGAGGTTGTCGTAACAGCGATGGGTATTCGGGAAGAAAAGAAAAAACTGAACTTCGCTGTCCAAAGTCTAAATGCCGACGAGGTTACTGCCGGACAATCGGCAAACTTCGTAAATTCTCTACAAGGGAAAATTGCCGGTGTACAAGTATCAGGGAGCGGAGGTTCACCCAATTCCAGTTCCCAAATCATCATTCGTGCGATTTCGTCCATCAACTCAGGACAAAATAACGAACCCTTGTTTATCATTGATGGGATGCCTATGCGTGGAGGCGGTTCGTCGGCCGGTGACATCAACCCGAACGACATCGAAAACATGACCGTATTGAAAGGTGCTGCTGCATCGGCATTGTACGGCTCGGAAGCAGCCAACGGTGTAATCCTAATCACCACGAAAAGCGGTAAAACCGGACAGATCGTCGTGAACGGTAGTGCCAGCGTACAAATCGATAACAGCGTAAGAATCCCTAAAATTCAACAGAAATATGCTCCGGGAAATCTCGGTTTCTATAAAGAAAATTCCGTAAGCGGAGGTTGGGGTCCTCTTTTGAAAGAAGGAGAAAGAACCTACGATAACGTCGGGAACTTCTTGGGAACGGGATTGTATCAAAAATACGATGTGAACGCTTCGGGAGGAACAGACAAATTCACAGCTTATGCATCGTTCAACTACACTTCTACCGACGGTGTTGTTCCCGAAGATTACAAGAATCGCATGGGTGCTTTGTTAAAAGCGACTTTCACCCCTTCGAAATGGGTAAAAATCAATGCATCATTAAATTATATCGATACGAAATCCCGTTCATTCGGCAATAGCATGAGTTCTATCTACACTTGGCCTATCAACAACGATATGCGAGTGTACAAAACGCCATTGGGAAAACCCGTTTACAGCATAGAAGACGGTGGTCGTTACGACAATTGGAATGCCCTTACAGACGCCGATAAAATTGCAGCCGGAGTAAGCCCTTATTGGGGACGTTACGAAGACGGAGGGGAGACACAATCTTCACGTACTATCTTAAACGGATCGATCGAATGGACTCCCATAAAGGATTTGACCTTCACCGGTAAAATCGCATACGACAAAGGATATACAACTTCCGACGCCTACGCCAAACCACGTTTCGATAAAGACGAACTGGACGAGAGCGTTATTTCCAAATATCTCTACAAATTCGGTTCTTATAAATTCGAACCCAGCCGTAGCGAATTGCTCACGATACAGGGATTGGCCACATACAAAGTAGATTTGTTCAAAGATTTCAGCATGAATCTGTTGGCCGGAGCCGAAATCATGATCAAAAAAATTTATAAAGCCACTATGGCGGGACAGGAGTTCGTATTGGAAGGAGACTATTACAGTTTCAACAATACGAATACCGAAAACTGGCTGAAAACGGGCGACTATCCCATTTCCTACTTCCGCTCCAAGAAAAACAAATACGGGTATTTCGGAGAATTACGATTCGACTATAAAGGAATCGCCCAATTAAGCGGAACAGCCCGCTACGACGGTTCCTCTACCTTGAAACAAGCCGAAAAATCTTCCTACTTCTATCCTTCGGTAACGGCAGGTTTAATTTTCAGCGAATTGTTCCACATCAGTAACGATTGGTTCAGCTATGGTAAAATACGCGGAAACTGGGCACAAGTCGGGAAAGATGCTACTCCCAACAAATTTACCAAAGCCTATCGGGAAGCCTCTACATTCCCCGACGGAGGATATAGTGTCGACCCCACAGCTTCTTACGCGATTACGCTGGAACCCGAGATGACAAAGTCGTGGGAAATCGGAGCCGATTTAAGATTCTTCGACAGCCGCACCCGTTTAGATGTAGCCTACTACTCGACTACGGTAAACAACCAAATCGTAACCGTGAGAGTTTCGCCTTCATCGGGAACTATTCTACAAGTCCGTAACGAAGGTAGTATCGAGAATCACGGCGTGGAGGCTACATTAAGTCAAGACATTCTTCGCAGCAAAGATTTCGAATGGACCGCCAACCTCAACTTCGGGTTGAATCGGGGTGTCGTAAAATCGTTACCCGAAGACGTGAGCGAAATTCAAGGAACTCAGTTCAGCGATATCTATACTACCGCCTATCTAAACGGTTCGACGACGGGTATTTCAGGCAAGGACTATATGCGTGCTCCCGACGGACAAATACTTATCGACGAGGACGGATATCCCATTATCAATCCGGCCAAGAGCGTATATATAGGTAACCGCGAGCCCGACTTCCTGATGGGATTGAGCAGCACGTTCCGATGGAAAGACTTGACTGTATCGTTCTTGCTGGACGGACGTGTAGGAGGAGACGTATATAACGGAACCGCACGCTCTCTCTTTACCAACGGTATGCACAAATCGTTGGAGAACTACCGTAACCGCGAAGTAGTCGTAAAAGGTGTAGTCGCACAACCCGACGGAACTTATGTACAAAACAACAAGCCTATCATTTTGAATCAGACCAACCTGAATACCTATTTCTATGGCGTAAGCTCCAATTTTATCGAAGACGGTTCTTATCTCCGATTGAGTTACGTCACCGTAGGATATGATTTCACACGGTTCTTGAAAAAAGGGAATCCCTACATTAAAGGATTGAGAGCTTCCATTACAGGCCGCAATCTCTTCCTGTTGACCAAATATTCGGGTTCTGATCCGCAAATTTCAACTTCGGCAGCCTACGGTACAGGAACGATGGGTATCGACAATATGTCTATCCCGGCCACCCGCAGTTTCAATTTCACTATAAACGCAACATTCTAACATCAAGGAACCATGAATAAATATAAAGCTATCATATTATCGTTGTTAATCAGTTTCATGGGCGCAAGTTGCGAAGACTGGTTGTACGACAACGTCAACGAAGATGCCGCTCATGAAGTTCTGCCCCAACAGGTATTGCCTGTCGTGCTGTTCTACTCGGCTCAACTTCAATTCGACCATGCCGAATACGGCGCTTATCTGACCCAAACATTGACTACCGGCGGACGTAACCAAACGTCGAGTTTCGCTTACAAATCCGGCTGGGGCGATTTCCTGACGATGAACCGTCACCCGCAATGGCGTCGCCACTTCTACGATATCGGTGTCAATGCCAAAGAAATCATCGACGAGGCTCACGAAGCACAAGCGTGGAATCTGGAACTCATCGGCCGTACCCTTCGGTTAATGTCCACCCAAATGACAACCGACCTGTTCGGAGACATGCCTCGTTCGGAAGCCTATGAATCGAACAGTCCGCACTACGATACGCAAGAAAGCATCTACGAGTGGATGAATCAAGAAATAGAAGAGCTGATAGGCATGTATGAAGATCCCACTTATACCGAAGCCGCGACCAATATACCTATCGATCAATCGATCGACCGTGTCTTCGCCGGAGACCTAAATAAATGGAAACACTATACCTACGCCTTAAAAGCCCGGTTATTGCTTCGCAAATTGCCGAATTGGGAAAACAATGCGGCGACATGCCAAGCCATCATTACAGCTGTCAACCGGGCACTCGAAGGTTGGGAAGATGTACTTTATCGTTTCGACGGCGGTAACGGAGCCCAAAATTCTCCGTGGGGCGAAGCCTTCGGATCGACCGAACAAGGAGGTCTCGGCTGGGAAGGACGTGGCAACATGTTGAATTCGGCTGTTCCTACCAAATATTTCATGGAAAATATATTGGGCGTATTCGAATCGCATAACAACCTGAAAGGCTGGGCGGAAGATCCTCGTATCCTCGCTTTCATGAGTGCACGGCCGGGACCCTCGGGAACAAGCGATTCCGGTACTGAAATGCGTTATCTCGATACCAATATCGGTATGGACGTTTCCTACAAAGTGGATAACTACCCCACCTTGTTCCCCGAAGTCGACGGCAAGAAAGTTTCGGTCTATACGCAAAACACAGGTTATGTTCCCCTCTTCCTCGAAGAAGAACTCCTGCTTATCAAAGCCGAAGCTACTTATTGGAGCGGCGATAAGCCGACGGCCCGTTCATTGACCATGCAAGCTGCCGAAATTAATTTCGACCGGTTCAATCTTTCCTCGATTTATGGAAGCAGTTATACCCGCTACCGCAATAACTATCTGGGAAATGAAACCGGAACAGGAAACTACGTAACTACCTACTTCCCTGCCGACGGATTCAACATCGGGCACATCATGCGTCAGAAATATGTTTGCCTCTATCTGCAACCCGAACAATGGACCGATATGCGTCGCTACAATTACAGTTGCGAGGAGAACGGAATACAATATGACAACACCTATGTATATCCCGGATTAAAACGGCCCAATAATATTTATGAAGCTCATTGGGGAGACGATCCCAAAGCATGGATCAACCGTATCAACTACGACCCCGAAACAGAAGAAAAATACAACAAAGCCGAATTGGAAAGACTGGGCGCATACAAAAACTATCAATGGTTGCGCAAACCTATGATCTGGCAATAAATAGAAAAGAATCGAAGTATTACAACAAATAATAACACTCGATATGAAAAACAAAGTAAAAATAGCGTCTCTTCTGCTGGCAATCGCCGGATTATCGGGTTGCGAAATCAACGACCCTGTAAACGATTGGGCAGACTTGGGACAACAAACCGCATACGTTTATTGGGAGCTGAAAGATGCCGTGAACGCCGGTAGCGACCTCGATTTCAGAGTTTACTATTATGCCGACGGCAGTACGATAGAGAAAGCCCAAGTTTGGTATGGAGTGAGCAGTACGATCAATCGTGCCGTTACATGCCCATACATCAGTTACACTTATACCGAAAGCGAGACCGACGAAGTAGTCGCCTCGCATTTGGTGAAAGAGTTCGATCCTCAAACCGTGTTGTGGGACGATGCCAAGTCGTCCTACATTCTCGACGCCACTTTCCCGGTCTCCTCTTCATGGGCTAGCGTGACATGGGCCAGTGTAGGAAGTTCCGATTTTACCGAAACTTTATTCAAGACCTACTATCCCGGCGATTACGAGACCAACTTCCGGGAGGCTCTAACCACTCAAATAGAGACCGATTACCACGGAAACATGAAAAAAATCGTTGTCGATGGATTCATGAAAATGACCGAAGAGGAATATGAGGCTCTCTTCACGAAAACGACCAACGAAGCCAACGAAGAAGTATATGAAATCACCGACGAGAATAAAGCCCGGCTCGATGGCATTGTTGCAGCTCTAACCACGCCCGAACTCATCTTCGACGGCAAAGAATACGGAGTAAACTACAATTGCACCTATACGTTGAGCGCCAAATTCCAAGTAAGCGACTCCAACGGTGTGATAAGCAATACCGATATTAAAAATATTACTGTCAACTAATAGAAACGGAAAGAACAATGAAAGCATTAAGAAATATAAGTTTGACGGTTGTCTTGTTGGCTTCGTTATCTGCTTGTGTGGAAAACGATCCCACTTACAATGTATATCCCAGTGACGATGTAGCGTTTACCTACCACATCACGAACGAAGGATACGAACTCGACTATCTGGTAGGTTCCACCATACAGTTTACCAATACATCGGCCATCTCGGGTACATGTACTTGGGACTTCGGCGACGGGGAAACTTCGACCGACGTTAATCCTACCCATACATACAGTTTACCCGGACAGTACGAGGTAAAATTGACCGTAGGCGACGACTATACGACTCGTCCTTTGCTTATCAACGACATTAAACCTACGATCGTCGCCAAAACGGAAGATGATAGAATATGTGTCATCAACGACGTCGAAGTGACTTTGGAAGTGACCTTACGAAATCCGGCCGCATCGGAAGAACCGGAATATACATGGGTATTGCCCGAAGGAACAACCTTGCTCGATCACCCGGAAATAACAGGTAATACCTATACCGGCGAAAATCCGGGCCGATTAGTCTTCAAAAACATAGGTTCGCAAACCATCACGTTGAAAACCACTCTCGGCGGACGTGCGCTCCAAGATGTAAAAGCCAATGTACAAGTAGGTACGCCCAATGCATCGAAAACGCTCTACTATGCGGTAAAAAGTGGAAACGTAATGGCCTATAAGCTGGATTATAATGTTCCTGAGGGAAGTAATAACTCTCCCTTCGACTTAGGCGTAAAAGCGGGAGCTCACCCTCTGAATATGCTGTTCCATAATGAAGTTCTATTCGTGCTCGACTGCGGTACACAATTCTCGTATGTCAACGATGAAGATGGAACCCGGGGTGACGGAAAAATTACAGCGGTAGCCAAAGACGGGAGCAGTATGGAAACCGTTCTCTCCAACGTCGGCAACGCCGCCTTCAACGATCCTTTCTACGGTTGGATAGACAACGAACAAATCTATTTCGCCGACCGGAATACAGGTATCCGACGCATCGGTGTCAACGAACGTAACTTGGCACTCAGCACCAGCGATGCCAAATACGATTATTTCGTTCAGAACAATCGGCTCGAATATTACGGTAACCCGTGGCAATACGGTGCAATGAATGCCTGCTTCGCCAAAGCGGACGGATTGTGGTATTGGGGCAAAACATACGGCGGAGGCGGTATCTTCCGTTTCGCAGAAAGCGATATCAGCCCTGTGGACATCAGTCGAGGAACCAACCCTCCCTATCCTACGATTTTCCCCGATGAATTCGTGAAATCATTCGTGATAGATGCCACCAATCAAATTTTATATGCTGTCATTCGAGACAAAGGCCTCTATGCCGTTCCTTTAACAGACATTACGGCTAACGATGCGACAAAGACCAATACGAAAGCCGAAAGCAAATATCTCGTAGCGAGCTTCAAATCGGACAGCGAAGGAAGCGTAGGAGAATATGTCGACGTCTGTCAAATGGTACTCGACAGCACCGACGGTTCGGTTTACTTCGGACTCCGTGCCGAAGAAGGCAGCTCGGAGACATCGGGAGTAAAACGCTGGAATCCCACGACGAAAAAGCTGGAAACTATCGTATCGGGGGTCAACGTCTATGGTATAGCACTGAACAACGAGTTATCGAACCTATTCTAAAAACAAAAGCCTGATAATTTTCCGCCGGTCGGTTAGACCGGCGGAAAAAAATATCTTAACTAATTAGATATGAAATACATCGCAAAAATAGCAATCGTACTGTTTACCTTTTGGTTAGCTATCCCGACAGTCGCTCAAACTCCTAAAAAAGAGGTCAGAGCGTTCTGGTTATCGACCGTATGGAGATTGACGTGGCCGAAAACTACCGTTATCTCGAACACCGGAAATGCGCAAGAAATCCAAGAACAAAAAGACGAGTTAATCATGTTGCTCGACTCGGTAAAAGCAGCCAATGCCAATACCGTTTATTTCCAAGTGCGCGGCCGTTGCGATGCGATGTATAAATCCTCTTACGAACCGTGGTCGAGCGACCTCGTAGCGACACGAGGCATGGACCCGGGGTACGACCCCTTGCTGTTTGCTGTCGAAGAGGCTCACAAACGGGGTATCGAAATTCACGCATGGTTCAACCCCTACCGGTATGAGAGCGTACTGCACCAATGGGACGGAACGCCTCAAAATTATCGGGAATCTCACCCGGAATGGCTCTTAGACTATTCGGACGGTTCTATCTTGAATCCGGCAATGCCGGAAGTGAGAGAGCATATCACCGCCATTATTCAAGAAGTCGTACAAAACTACGACATCGACGGTGTTGTCTTCGACGACTATTTCTACATGTCGGGGACGACCGACGACATGGACGACGAATTATACCAGCAATCCAATCCCGACAACCTCTCCCGGGCCGATTGGCGGCGTCAGAATGTAAATAAACTGATCGCTCAGGTCTACCGAATGATTCAATCGGAAACCTTATGTGCGATTCGGTATCTCTCCCGCCGGTGTATGGTGCACCGATGCCACAATAGCCGAGCGATACGGCGTTACTCCTACCCCGGTAGGTTCCGACTGGGCGTACGACGATATCTTCTGCGATCCTATGGCATGGATACAAGAACACTCTATCGATTACATATCGCCGCAAATCTATTGGACGATAGGATCGAGCAGCGACTACACGCTTATCGCCGAATGGTGGAGCCAAATCGTAAGGCAATTCGGTTGTCATTTTTATTCGAGCCATTCGGCATCCGATTTGAGCTCGGCCAAAATGCCATCAAAATACGGAAAAACGACAACCGGTACACTATCGTTCGATCTAAACGGAGAAAAAGTTTCTTCCAAAGCGCTCTCTCCCATCGAACGGAAAACAGCCGAAGAAAACGAATACATAGTCGATGGCGCAACCGCTTCGTTCAAAGGCTCCGAACTGGTCAATCAAATTAAAGTAAACCGCACATATGACGAAACGGGAGCCCCGGGAAGCGTATTCTACAACATGCGCAAGGTAACCCATACTTCGGGAATGCTCTCCTTGTTGCGGTCGGACGTTTATAAATACCCGGCTCTGATACCGGCCATCAGCTGGAAAGCGACCTCCGATCCCGGATTAGTATCGAATATCGCTTTCACTAACGGTCAATTATCATGGACGGGAGCAGAGGGTATGCGATACGCCGTATATGCCGTACCGGAAAATGCGGCACAAACGACCGCCTGCCGGGATGCCCGCTATCTGTTAGGGCTCTCATACAGCACCGACTATTCCATACCGACAGTTTATCGCACGGGGTATACATACGCGGTTTCCATCGTCGACCGTTACGGAAACGAGTATGCGCCCTTGTTCATGGGAGCCACGGCAGGTACAAACGAAGCCGTGACATTAAACACTCCGGTAAACAACGGTACGGCCATAGGCAACTACGAGTTCACGTGGAGCAGTATCGCCGATGCTTCCTATTATATAGACATTGCCCGCGACGATTTATTCACCGACCTCATACTCTCGCGGGAAACTACCGGTACTTCTTTCCTTTCGAGCTATCTGCCCGACTTGGAAAAAGGGACTTATTACTGGCGGATTCGTACACGAAAAGCCAACTGTTCGGACGGTATCTCTGCCGTATATGCATTCCAGTCCGGTCCGTTTGAAATAGAATTTCCGACCAAAGGAGCCACCAAAGTGTCCATCACGCCTTCTATCACTTGGACCGAATATCCAGACGCTACGGAATACCGACTCGAAATAAACAAATACGACGACTTCCGCTCTATGGGTAAAGGTCTCGACCAACGATATAGCGAAAACTCCATTACCCTCCCCGAAGGCGTATTGGTGGGAAATACGAAATATTACGCACGCGTAACCGCATACGCAGGCTCGACAGAAAGTATCAGTAAAACGACGAATTTCACGACAGAATCGAAAGTACCGTCCATACCGGTCATTCTGTATCCCACGCAGGGAGCGACGGTCGAAGCCACGTCCTTACAAGTACGCTGGGCAGAAGAACCGTTCGCCAGCACCTTCCGTATCGAATTACACACCAACGACCAGTTTACCCCGATACGAAACGTAAAAAGACAGACCGTAAACGCATTCACTTACGAAACGGAATTCGACAACTTGACCGACGGTACATGGTATCTGCGGGCCCGCTCGGAATACGTAGGAGGCGAAACGGAATATTGCGATACAATATCCTTCACTTTCAAAAATTCATCGGGTATGGAAACTCTCGAAAAGAGGGGTAAATGTTATGTCATACAGGGTGAGAATCCCGCTCTCGTCGTAGGAAACGACGCACGTCACATAACGGTCGATGTAGCTAACTTATCCGGGCAAATTATCGGGCGTTTCGCCGATATGGAAAATCCGGCAGCAGGAGACCGTATCGAATTGAGCGGGCTTGTACGTGGAGTCTATGCGGTCATCGTCCACATCGACGGAAAAAGAGAGATATTGAAATTGATTCACTAACAATCTGATATATTGAATTATGCAATATAATTTTTCATTTATTTATTCATTTAATTTATTTTTATCATGAAAAGATTATTACTTGGGATGGTTGCTGCATGTATGGCAACATCGATGGTCGCTCAAGATCCGGCGACGTATGAAAAAGCAGGTGAATACACATTGGAAAACTTGTGGATGAAAGCTGCCACTACCGGGAATAATATGGGAGTAGCCGATCAGTTAGGTGGAGCTAACGACTCCCGTGGTATGACAGTTAAAGGAGACGAAATGTTGTTTGCGTACAGAGCTGCTTTTACGGGTATCAAAATCTATGATTTGAAAACCGGAGATAAGAAACGTGATGTTCAATTCAACGCAGAAAAGTTTAAAATCACCTACACTTATACCAAAATCGATACAATCGTAAACGCTCCCGGCGACACGACATTCCAACAGACACCAATGGAAGAACAAAAAACGCCCGGATTCCTTTGCAACGATATTCAGGTAGATGATGCCGGAAACGTAGTTGTATTCAACATGTCCACTGCATTGAACGGCGAAGCTATCGGCGTTTGGAAAATCGACATGACGAGCGGAGAGCCCACCAAAGTAATGGAATTGGCCAACAAAGATGGTCTGCTCGACGGCTATCGTGTCGACTATTTTGCCGTGAAAGGCGATGTTACGAAAGATGCTATCCTCATGTTCCCGGTCAGCAGCGGGAAATATGTGATTCGTTGCGATATTAAAGACGGACAATTAGCCGGACAAACAGGTGACTATGAAGGTTATAATTTCAAAGTTATCGAAATCAAATCCTATTATCCCGCAGAAGCTGTCGATAACGGAACCGGACCTCGTGTTTCAATCATCGATAACGACTACTTCTATTTGGACGGCTTCAATAGTGCAGCATCTCTCTACGACATGAGCGGTTCTTTGATCGAAAGCGTAGGTGATGCCCCCGAAGAATGCGCTATCAAAAACGTAGGAAACAACGGTATCTCTGAATTTACATTGAACGACAAACCTTTCTGCGCATACGTAATTTCCAATACGGCCACGACTCCTGCCCAAGCATGGAATATTATCGAAATGGGCGAAGGTCCTACATTTGCCGGTGCAACTTATTACTGGACATTCCCGCAAGGTGGTATGGGCGATATTTCGAACCCTGTTCGTACCGCATTGCCCCGTATCGCCAAAGTAGGCGACAAAAACGGC
>OGRY01000375.1_pt1 | contig 37916 bp, 35 predicted proteins | sample 1553551 | NCBI WGS metagenome assembly OGRY01 (sample SAMEA2580101, study PRJEB22360) | human gut metagenome | biome: human gut; feature: human-associated habitat; material: faeces | place: Denmark | collected 2008/2010
ATCCGCAATACGTTCGAGGCCCGTGGCTACTCGGCTTGGGATCCTTCCTCCCCTGCTTTTATCGTAGGCGACACCCTCTGCATCCCGACGATCTTCATCGCTTACACGGGCGAATCCCTCGACTACAAAGCCCCCCTGCTAAAAGCCTTGGAAGCCGTAAACAAAGCGGCAGTCGATGTCTGTCACTATTTCAACCCGGACGTGAAGAAAGTATACGCCTACCTCGGCTGGGAACAGGAATACTTCCTAGTAGACGAGGGCCTGTACGCCGCACGTCCCGATCTGTTGATGACCGGCCGAACCTTGATGGGACATGAAAGCTCCAAGAACCAGCAGTTGGAGGATCATTACTTCGGCGCCATCCCCACCCGTGTCATGGAATTCATGAAAGACCTCGAGGTAGAGGCATTGAGGCTCGGCATTCCCGTAAAGACCCGCCATAACGAGGTCGCCCCGAACCAATTCGAGCTGGCTCCCATCTTCGAGGAATGCAACCTCGCCAATGACCATAACTTACTGATCATGGCCCTAATGCGCAAGATCTCCCGCAAACATGGGTTCCGTGTCCTGTTGCACGAGAAACCGTTCAAAGGCGTGAACGGTTCCGGCAAGCACAATAACTGGTCGCTGGGAACCGATACCGGAATCCTTTTGATGGGACCGGGTAAGACGCCAGAAGACAACCTGCGCTTCGTGACCTTCGTGGTCAACGTACTGAAAGCCGTGTACACCCATAACGCATTGCTGAAGGCCAGCATCTCCAGTGCGACCAACGCCCATCGTCTGGGAGCGAACGAGGCTCCCCCAGCGATCATCTCCAGCTTCTTAGGGACACAGTTGTCCAAGGTTTTGGAACATCTGGAGAACAGCGATACGGAAGATTTCAACCTAGCGGGAAAGCAAGGCATGAAACTCGATATCGCCCGTATCCCCGAGTTATTGATCGATAACACGGATCGTAACCGTACCTCCCCTTTCGCCTTCACCGGTAATCGTTTCGAGTTCCGTGCCGTAGGTTCCTCCGCGAACTGCGCCGCCGCCATGCTGGTATTGAACGCCGCCGTAGCGGATCAGTTGAGGCAGTTCAAGGCCGAGGTAGACGCTAAGATAGCCACCGGAAAGGATAAGTTCGCCGCTATCATCGAGGTAATCCGCAAGGATATCAAGGAATGCAAGGCGATCCATTTCGACGGCAATGGCTACAGCGAGGAATGGAAGGCCGAGGCCGCACGCCGGGGCTTGGATTGCGAGACCAGCGTGCCTTTGATCTTCGACGCTTATTTGAAAGATAGCAGTGTCCGCATGTTCGAATCCACAGGAGTCATGACCCGCAAGGAGCTGGAGGCTCGCAACGAGGTCAAATGGGAGATGTACACGAAGAAGATCCAGATCGAGGCCCGTGTATTAGGCGACCTGACAATGAACCATATCATCCCGATGGCCACCAAATACCAGTCTTCCTTGATCGACAACGTATATAAGATGCGTGAATTATTCCCCGCCGATAAAGCCGCCCATCTATCCTCCAAGAACATGGAGATCATCGAGGATATAGCGAACCGCACGATCTTCATCAAGGAAAAAGTGGACGAGATGGTCAACACCCGCAAGATAGCCAACAAGATAGAGAGTGAGCGGGAGAAGGCGATCGCTTACCACGACCGGATCGTCCCGATGATGGAAGCCATCCGTTACCATATCGACAAGTTGGAACTGGTTGTCGATGACCAGATATGGACCTTGCCGAAATATCGTGAGCTTTTATTCATCAGATAGTCTTATTCAGACAGTAGTTTTTTGTTGATTGTTTTGTGTTTACAAGGGGAGGATGCTGCGAAGTATGCCTCTCCTTCTTTTTTATCCCATACAAAATACATACCTTTGGGGCATAAATATATAGGAGGGAAATTGATATGACGACAATAGAGTTACAACAATGGAGAGAAAGCTTTATCGAGAGGTATCTCAATAAAATAGACGATATGGAAACGGTCCTAAAGATCGAGAAATATATGAAACGAATTATGTCCAAGGCGAATGCAGCATCTCCCATTTCATTCAGTTTGAAAGAAGCCAATAGGGAAATAGATATAGCCGAACAGGAGCTAGAAGAAGGTAAAGGCATCAATGAGGATGATATGCACCAATTCTTTGAGACATGGAGAAACAAGCTAAAGTAATTTGGGCACCCCGTGCGAAAAGACAAGCTGATTTAGCCATAGCCTACTGTTTAAAGCATTTTGGAAAACAAGCTGCTCTCAACTTTATCGATAAGTTGGAGAAGAATTGTATCCGGATAAAGAACAATCCTCTTATTGGTACTATAGAAGAGACTTTCGCCGATAGAGACAAGGAATATCGCTCCTTGATCGAGGGACATCATAAACTTATATATACCCAAGAAGGAAAACGTTCCATACGTATCGTATTGTTGTGGGACTGTCGTCAAAACTCCGATAAATTAAGAACATCTATCAGATAAACAATAACAAATATGAATTACGGATTCGTCAAAGTAGCGGCAGCCGTACCACAGGTTAAAGTGGCTGACTGCTTTTATAATATTCAACAGATTGAGGGATTGATGCGCCAAGCGTCCCAAAAAGAGGTCCAGATCATCGCCTTCCCCGAATTATCGGTTACGTCTTATACTTGCATGGATTTGTTCTCGCAAGAGACCTTACTCAGAAACGCCGAGAAAGCCTTGCTGGATTTAGTGAACAACACCGCCGATCTGGATTTACTAACGATCGTAGGTTGCCCGCTTGTCAGCGGGAGCCAACTGATAAACGCCGCCGTCGCTTTCCAACGGGGCGAGATATTGGGGGTAGTGCCCAAAAGTTACCTGCCCAGCTACAAGGAGTTCCAAGAAGAGCGTTGGTTCACGGCCTCTTCACACCTACAGCAATCCATGATCACGATCGGTAACCGGGAAGTGCCGCTGGATTGCTACCTGATCTTCGAGTATGATGAGGTACGTGTGGGTATCGAGATCTGCGAGGATCTTTGGGTTCCCATCCCTCCCAGCTCCGAGCTAGCCATGCAGGGGGCGAACTTGATATTCAATCTATCCGCCAGCAACGAGTTGATCGGTAAGCATGCTTACTTACGATCCTTGATCTGCCAGCAATCCGCACGTTGTATCGCCGGATACGTCTACGCTTCCGCCGGTTTCGGGGAATCCAGTACCGACCTCGTATTCGCGGGAAACGGTATCATAGCAGAGAACGGCACGTTGTTAAGGGAATCCGAGCGTTTCTCCATGGAGGAGCAACTCGTTATCAGCGAGATCGATATCCAGAACTTACAGAACGACCGACGGATCAACACCAGTTTCATGCAGGGTTATCTCAACCATAACATGGATAACGGCACCGTAGTCTCATTCAGCCTTCCCAACCGGACACTGGATTTGACCCGGGCAATCGACCCGCATCCCTTTACCCCTTCCGGCGATGCCTTGAAAGAACGTTGCGAGGAAATATTCCATATACAGGTAGCGGGACTCGCCAAGCGTGTCCTCCATGCCCACGCCCAAACCGCCGTCGTAGGCATCTCTGGGGGACTGGATTCCACCTTGGCCCTACTGGTCACCGTCATGACCTTCGATGCCTTGAAGATCCCACGGGATAAGATCATCGGCATCACCATGCCCGGCTTCGGAACGACGGATCGTACCTATACCAATGCCTGCGACTTGATACGCTCCCTTGGCGTGACCCTCCGGGAGATCTCCATCAAGGAGGCTTGCATCCAACACTTCAAGGATATCGATCACGACATCCATGTACATGACGTGACGTACGAGAACAGCCAAGCCCGCGAGCGTACCCAACTTCTTATGGACGTAGCAAACCAAGAGAACGGCCTTGTGATCGGTACGGGAGACCTCTCGGAGCTTGCCTTGGGCTGGGCTACTTACAATGGCGACCATATGTCTATGTACGGCGTCAACGGTAGCATTCCCAAGACATTGGTTAAATATCTGGTGGAATGGGTGGCCAATAACAAGGTAGACGAGGCTTCCCGCACCACGTTATTAGATATAGTAGACACTCCGATCAGCCCGGAATTGATTCCCGCCGACGAGCATGGGAATATCAAGCAGAAGACAGAGGATTTGGTAGGCCCGTACGAGCTGCACGATTTCTTCCTCTATCACTTCTTACGCTTCGGAGCCTCACCCGCGAAGATTTATTTCTTGGCGAAGCGGGCATTCGGGGAAACCTACGACGATGCCACCCTCAAGAAATGGCTCCATACCTTCTTCCGCCGCTTCTTCCAGCAACAGTTCAAGCGCAGTTGCCTGCCGGACGGCCCGAAAGTAGGTTCCATCAGCCTCTCCCCACGTGGAGACTGGCGAATGCCGAGCGACGCAATGGCTACGCTTTGGCTGGATGAGATCGCAGGGCTTTAACATTTTTTCAATGGTATAGTCATAGACGAGGCTCTCTTATGGGCCATAGACGAGACACCTACCCCTATAAGAGAGCCTCGTCTATGACCCATAAGAGAGCCTAATCTATGACCTATGAGAGAGCCTCGTCTCTCACCCGTATCAACCGAGGCCCTAACATAGATCGTAACTAATCGAACTGCGTAATCACCCTGCGAATCCGGGTGAAGCTATCCGTATCCTTCTCCAGTTTATAGATGTGCTTATAGGACAGAGCATCCTGCTCGGTCGGCGAACCATTGATCAAGAGAATATCCCGGTCGTTGGCAAATTTCAAGATACCCGCCACGTTGTTCGGGTGCAGCTTCCCGATCTCATCCATCATGCAATGGAGCTTGAAATCAGAGAATACCGTGGAGGCGTTCCGCTTGAACACGTTCAGCAACATGATATTCACCATGGATTTGACCAAGATATCCGTACCCTCGGAGCCTACGTTCGTAAGACGTTCTACGAAGCCCGTATCATTCCGGTTCTCGATCACCCGGAATTTAAGGTCGAAGAAGTCCGCCAAGCGGATCAAGTTGCCGGAATAAGCGTCCATCGACTTGATCAACTCACGTAGCAACGTCGTCGCCTTCTCCCGGGTAGCCGTATCGTCGGCCGAGGAAGCGAACAGGTTCTGCCCCAAATCCCAGCTATATTCCTCGTTGAATCGCTTGATCTCCTTCAACAGATTGACGATCTTGTTCTGGCTCGGATCAATACGCATCTCGATACACTGGATAATCCCCACGAAGTTCTTCTCCTTGAAATCGGCGTTGATCTGATCCACCACGCCACGGATATTACCTTCCTGAGAGACCATGCTTTTCGTGTCCGCCGTAATCTGCCGGAAGATATCGGAGTTGCGGGTATTGATACGCGATTGGTATTCCGAGACCTTATCCTCGTCGATAAACTCCTTCAAGTCGCAAGCGAAATCCATATACTCTTTATCATCCGAGAAGCTCGTCTTGAAGGCGAACACATTATCCTCGGAGAAATTGCCGGTGTAGGCGGTTATCTCCTTGCGCAGCTCGGAAAGTTTCTGGGATTGCTCGCTGATGCGGATCGTGATCTCCCGTACCAAGGAACGGCAATCGCCATCCGTATCGGTACGGTTCATGGAAGAGAAGATGGATTCCCTAGAGGTAAACCAGTCCAACAGGGTAGAGCGGTGATATTCCTCCCGGTTCTCCAACGCTTTCCGGTTGGCCTCCTTCAGCTCCTTCAACTCGGCATCTACCTTGAAGATACTCCGGTTCACGTCCGCCAGACGTTTTTTCAATTCCTCCCGTTCCCCGTGGATGATCTGCTGCAAGCGCAGGCTCTCCGTCGTCCAGTCGGATACCTTATCCAGCATCTCTCGTTTATCTTTCAGATACTCGATAATCAATGCCTTGGTCTCGTTGATATATTTAATCTCCCCACCGATATACGCCAAGCGGGAATGGATCTCCTCCAAACGTTTCGGATCGCCACCACTGGCGGTCAGGCTATCCAATTGCTCCCTGTCATATCCGGATTTGCGCTCTTCCAACTCCGCTTTCTTGCGTGCGATCTCCTCCGAGATAGCTTCCCTTGCGACGGAGAGTTCCTTATCCAAAGCAGCCAACTCATCTTTCTCTTGCTCATCCAAGGAAGCGAGTTCCCGGTCCATCTTACCTTGAAGCGTGGCGATCTCCTGCTGGATCGAGGAAAGGACGGCTTCGGCAGCGTTCAACTCCTCCTCCAAGCGCCGGATCTCCTCCTGCCTCAGACGGGTCGCCTGATCCCGCAAGGCCGACAGACGAGACTCGTCTTCCTTCTTGCGGACCGCCAGTTGCTCCAACTCATATTCCGCATGATAGATATCCTCCTTGATGGGCTTCACCGAGGATTGATATTGCTTGCGAAGATTCTCCTTAGCCGCCTCCAAATCCTGCCGCGCCGTAGCGATAAACCGCTGGATTCCGGCACGTTTTTCCTCGGCCACCTTCTTCTCCGTCAAGTAATCCTCCTTAGTCTTGACATTCCGGTGAATCCCGGAGGTGAAGCGGATTCCATAAAAGGTATCTCCCTCGCCTACCTCCGCCGTAAACTCTTTCCCGTAAAGCAGGCGCTCGTCACACACTTGCCCGATCGTCTGCTCCCAGCCGGGTTTATGCTCGGACAGCCAGTTGAAGAAGCTATCTTTCTGGTTATCCAAGAACTCCGTCAGTTCCACTAGCTTAGCGCTCAGGGCCTCGATCTTCATCTCGTTGGATTCCGCTAGCTTTTGATAATCCTCATCCAAATGCTTCTCGGCGGTCTCGAACTCTTTCGTCTGGTAGTTCAACTCGTACTTCAGCTCACGGATCTTCAGCTCCAAGTCCTTCCGGTTCGCATCGTAATTGCCGAGACGCCCCTTGACCGCCTCCAATTCCTCCGAGGTTCCCGACTGCCCTCGGGCAGTCTTGATACGCATCTTCAAGGCGGCGACCTCCGTCGTACGTTTCTCCCGATCCACCAACAAACGCTCTTTCTCCTCCGAGGCGGCATGGCGCGATTCCTCCCGTAGCCGTCGATAATACTCCCGGCGAGCCTCCCGACGAGCATTGATCTCGGTCTCTGCCGCCAGTAATTGTTTCTGTTTCTCGTTCTCGAAGCCGGCCAACTCGTTCTTCAGATTAGCGATCAAATTGGCGTGCAAGACCGAGGCTTCTTTATTCTTGGAAGAAAGCAAATCTTTCTCCACGACTAAGGATTCCTGTTCCTGCTGTAAGATCTCCAATTTGTTACAACGATCCATCGCCGTCTGGATATCTTTCCCGGCATAGAAAACCCGTTTCGCTTCCGCCTCCGACAAGGCGTTTTTCAGCACGGCCAACTCGCCTTCCATCGTGGCTGTCCGGTTCTTCGATTCAGCGTCTAGCTTATCCCTTTGCTTATAGAAATCCGATTTGACCGCCTCCTGCTCGTGTATCTTCCGGGACAACTCCGGCAAGATACGCTCCGTTTCCAGATAAGCCCCGCGCAATTGGCGGCACAGATCGTTGATCCGTAAATCCCGCTTACGGATATCGTCCGACAAGGTGGAGATCCCGGCGGCCTTCCGCACCATGCCCGGCTCACGAAAAACACCGATATCATTCAGTTGCGCCTCAAAACCAGATAGATGGCTCCGATAACGGCTCAAGTCGATCACGCTATCCGCCTCGTTCAAGGAGGTGATGATCGTCTGCTTGATATAATCCGCCTCCAAGCGTGAATTCAGCAAGACGTTCTGGATCGTACGGATGATATTCTGATACGAGCCGCTCTCCATCAAGGAATAACAGGAGTAATCCCGTTTATTATCCGAGTTTCCGTAGAGGATATTCCGGTATTCCTCATACGTGGAGATCGCCCCGCTATATTTGATACCGTTCTTATCGAGCACCGAGCGGATACGATCCGACGGATAAGGCGCTCCCTCCTCGTCGATAAAAAGATCCGGCCGGTACGGAGAGGCGATAAAACGGTAGCAGATACGGTTCATCGTCTTATAACTAAGTACCGTAAACCAACCATCCTCCCTCGCTACCTCGTAGATGATCGAGGAATCGGCATAAGGGAAATAATAATCCTGATACGACTTCTTCTCGACCGGGATTCCGAGCCGCTGCGTATCGGCGTTGTAAAAGAAAAGGATCGCACGGAGGATCGTACTCTTCCCCACTCCCTGCGTTCCGATTAAATGTATATTTCCATCCAGCTGTACTTCCGAGTAACGGATAGCGGCGCTGTTTATAAATACTATTTTATTGAGATATCTCATCTTCGTTCTTTATGTTAATACTATGGATCATCTTCGTGAGGTAGTCCCACGAGGAGAGCACTTTCCACGTCCCGTTCATATCGCTTACGCACTCGATAAAGCCCTCTTTCGTCATCCTGTCCAAGATGGTATCGAGGATATCCTTGCGTTTCTCCTTGCCTCCGGTATGTTTTTTCAACCCGTCCAGCTTCATCTCTAGATCCATGTCGATACGGGAACGTACCAATATCTCCGCCGGCGAGAAGGTGAAACCGGGCCCGAAGGCCGTATCATACGTACAGAAGAAGTCCATGATATCGATCCAAGCGAAGAAACGCTGAAGCTTTTGTTCCAAGGTAGCCCGGGGCTCCTTGCGGGAGAAGTAGAAGTAATTATTCCCCTGCTCCAACACGAAATTGATATGCGAGAAATAATCACGTAAACGCTCAAAATTATCTTCTACGACCGAGAAGAGTGTCCTCAACTCCTTTACACTTGTATTCGAGCACAGAAAATTACCTTTCGACAGGTAATCATAGATCTGTGCGGTCTGTACCGGTAAATTATCTATCATCCTTATTATTGTTGTTTTATTTTATCCAGTTGTAGAGACGGGGCGTGCCCCGTCTCATCACAGGGGACACGCCCCGTCTCTACAACTAGGTTCTTTGAATAATGGCATATTCTATATGCTCCGTATGCCCAAAACGGTCTGTTATCTCCAACTCATTTTCATAGAGGGAGAGTAAACGGCAAAATAACGTAACCTTCGCCTCGAAATCCATCTCCCGGTTATACTCGTAGCCCATCACGAAAGAGAACAAATCCCCTCCGGTCCGGCTAAAAACATCCATCATCTTCCGGGTATTGATAGCGGCCTCCCCCACTTCTTGATTCTCCATCTGCTCGGCGGAGATCACGCCTAGCTCCTGCCGGTGGATCACCTTGTCCGGCCGTATGCCGTCGGCCACCTTCAAGATGACATCCAGCGCCTCGTCCGTTTGCAAATAAGGAATGGAAATCTTGAATAAGGTAGGCTGCACGCCCTCCAATACCACGGAACGCTCCGCATCTACCACCTCCCGTACATTCGTGTTCTCCTGTAACTCAAACTGCTCCCGCAGATATTTGATACGACGCAGCTTACGGGTAAAACCCACCTGCGTACGGATCTGGTTCAAGTAATCAATGATATCCTGTTGGGAATGGATCAAGCTATGGCCAGCGCTCAATAACTCCGTCTTCAACTCACGGGCGATCGTCAACAGCTCCTCGTCCGGGACTTGGGCGAAAAAGGGAGTCCGTTCCCGATCCAGCAGCTTCTCCACTTCCACGATCAGGCGGTTGATCTCGATTCGTTTAGCGTCCAGATTCTCCAGTTTGGCGATCTTCACCTTATAGCTCGGCTCGTTCTTGAACGTATTATCGATCACCCGTTGCAAGGACACCACGTTACGTACCAAGATCTTCCCGATCTTCCGCAAATGCGCCTTGACCGATCGCAGATAACCCAGCTTACGCAAATCGTTATCCTCCTTGCCATAATAATCGATCAATTGATACACCAACTGGATATTCTCATCGATCACCGAGGTAGAAATCTCCTCATTCGCCTCCAGAAGCAGCTCATAGAAAGAGAGATAATGCTCATCCATCTCGATATAAGGGCCGTTCCTGCGGATCACCTCACGCTCGATCAGGATATTCAATTTATTCTCATCGATAATATCCAACGCATAATCATAGCGAAACGGTAATGATTTTCTTTTCTCAAATAAGACCTCCAATAGGTCCTTTCCCAGATTTAGCGTGTTCGTTATATGGGGTATTGAATTATATATGTACATCCTAAACAATTAAGGACACAAAGGTAATAAAAATACAAGTAACCCTTTTTTCTCCGTGATGAAAAAGGATTTCCATCGTAGTGAAAAAGCTTTTTCATCACGGTGGAAAAAGTTTTTCACCCCGATGGAAAAAGAGGAAAATCACGAAGAGTTATCAATCCGCCGGATACACAATTCCCAACTGCCGGCGTACTTCATCGATAATCTCCAATGTAATCAAAGAATTATCAAGGCTATTGATTTCTGACTCCCGCTTGCCAGACAAGACGAGGTTGATAAATTCCGCTACCTCATAATAGTACTCATCCTTATCGGCGACCACGCTTAGGTCTTCCGGAACCGGTTCCGGGCCTTTTCCCATCGCTGGAGCTAAACGAGGAGAATACGTCACTTTACGGATGATATTGATCCGGTCCAAGGTCAAGTTCCCCTCCTCCCCTTGTATCTCGGTAGGCAAGGCGGAGTTGGCGATCTTAGAATAAAGCACCGTGGCGTTCATCCCCTCATACAAGAAATTCACGGCCCCTTGCCCGTCCGCTCCTGAGGACAGGACTATGCCCGAGGCATCTATCTTCTTTGGGCGACCAAACAAGACAACCATCGGATAGACCGTATAAATACCGATATCCATCATGGCCCCATTAGACAACTCCGGCTTGAAAGCGTTCAACACGATTCCTTCCTTGAACTTATCATAACGGGAGGAATACTGGCAATAGCAGGCGAAATAACGACGAACCGTACCTACACGCCCAAGATTCTCTCGCACGGCAAGAAAGTTCGGCGTAAGCGTAGGCTTCATCGCCTCCATCAACGTGACATTATATGTACGGGAAGCCTCGATCATCGCACGTACTTCTTTCGCGTTGGAAGCAAAGGGTTTCTCGCAAAGAACATGCTTGCCATAGCTCATGCAAAGAATACTCTGGGAGGCATGAAGGAAGTTCGGGGAGGCAATATACACAGCGTCGATCAACGGGCTTTTCGCCATCTCCTCCAAGGAGGTAAACGTATACGGTATATTATGTTTCGAGGCGAAAGCATCCGCCGTCTCCTGAGTTCTCGAATATACAGCTACCAGTTCAAAACGCTCATCCTGCCGGGCTCCGGCAATTACCCAATCACTTATGAAATTGGTTCCGACTACACCAAAACGTACTTTATCCATATTCTATCGTATTATGTTCTTTATTTACAAATGTACGATTTCTGTTTAACATAAATACTCCGTGGAAATGTTATTGTATCTATAAAAAGGATAAGTCACAGGAACTTTTTCGCAACGACGCTGTTTAATCTATACAATTTAAAACCGTTTTAAAACTAAATCAAGTATGAAAAGAATTGTATCTTTTATCGTCGTTCTCGCTGTCGCTATGTGCGGAATGACACAAGTTATGGCTCAAAAATCGATAACAAAGGAAGCCAAAAAAGTAGAGAGAGAAATCAAGAAACAAGAGCGTCTGGCACAAGATGCCGTAGAAGGCCAAGAAGAGTTTAACGCCGCTGTACAAGCTATCAACAACCAATCATTCGTATTGGAGGCTAACAACATACAACCGATGAACGGACAGGTATTCTACGTAAATTCAAATACGAACTTCGTATCTTTGAATGACGGACAGGCTATGGTCCAGATCGCGTCCAACTCTCCGTATCCCGGTCCTAACGGATTAGGTGGTATCACCGTACAAGGTAGCGCCTCCAATATCCAGACCAAGCAGGATGACAAGGGCAATGTTTATCTGAACATGAACGTACAGGGTGTGTTTATCTCCGCTACCGTTAGCTTGATGCTTACCAACGGAACAAACAACGCAACCGTTACCGTAGACCCGAACTTCTCCGGTAGAAACTTGAGAATGACCGGTACCCTACTTCCGTACTCACAATCGAACATTTTCCAGGGAACAACATATTAATCATGTCCAACTTTTCTATAATAAGGAAGGCGGTGCTCCGTGAGGAACATCGCCTTCGAACTATTTATAGATAGCCTTATCTCTTATTTACGGAAAGGAGCCTTTACCACTTGAGCCTTCAAGTTCTTATTACGCACCTTGATAAAGATATCCGTACCAGCTTTCGCAAACTCAGGTTTCACGTATCCCATACCGATCCCCTTCTTCAATACCGGAGACATCGTACCGGAAGTAACCACGCCAATTACACTCCCTTCCGCATCGGCGATCTCATAGCCATGACGGGGAATTCCCTTTTCCTGCAACTCGAAAGCACACAACTTACGGGTTACGCCCTCTTTCTTCTGACGCTCCAATTCCGCACGATTCGTAAAGTTCTTACCCTCGGCGAACTTCGTGATCCAGCCTAAACCAGCCTCGATCGGAGAAGTCGTATCATCCAAATCATTTCCATACAGACAGAAGCCCATCTCAAGACGAAGTGTATCACGTGCTCCCAAACCGATCGGCTTGATCCCTTCCGGCTTTCCAGCCTCGAAGATAGCGTTCCAAATCGTCATCCCATCACTCGGATAGAAATACAACTCGAAGCCACCCGCACCGGTATACCCCGTGTTGGAGATAATCACGTTCTTGCAACCGGCGAACTCACCCGTCACAAATGAATAGTAAGGAATAGAAGATAAATCAACCGGAGTAAGACGTTGAAGAACCTCCTGTGCTTTCGGTCCTTGGATAGCCAATTGAGCCGTACGGTCGGAAGAATTCTCCAACTCGGCACCTACCGTATTATGGCTTACGCACCAATCCCAATCCTTGTCGATATTACCGGCGTTTACGACCAGCAAATATTTCTCCGGCTCGTAATGATATACCAAAAGGTCATCCACGATACCTCCCTTGTCGTTCGGGAAGCAAGTATATTGAGCCTTACCAAGCGGCAAGACAGAAGCGTCGTTAGAAGTTACGCTTTGAATGAAAGCCAAGGCGTTCGGGCCTTTTACCCAAAACTCGCCCATGTGGGAAACATCAAACACACCTACACCATTCACTACAGTCATGTGTTCGTCGATAATTCCGGAATATTCGATAGGCATATTGAAACCTGCGAATTCGTGCATCTTTGCGCCCAACGCGATATGCACGTCGGTAAACGGAGTTGTTTTCATGTAATTATTGCATTTAAGATTTACGAGCCGATAGCTCTATGATTTTTATAACTGTTTCCATACTCTTCTCCAACGAACGAACGGGCAAGAACTCATAACGTCCGTGGAAATTCAGGCCTCCCGCGAAAATATTCGGGCAAGGCAATCCCATAAACGACAGGCGGGCACCATCCGTACCTCCCCGGATCGGTTTCACGATCGGTTCTACCCCAACGGAGGTCATCGCCTCAAACGCCAAATCAACGATATGTTTCTGGGGCTCCACAACCTCGCGCATATTGTAATATTGATCCCGAAGCTCTAAATGCGCACATCCCGGATGCGCTTCATTCATCTTATCAACCAACGTACGAAGCAATTCTTTCTTCTCCTCGAACAACTTCCGGTCATGGTCACGGATGATGTAAGATAGAGTAGCTTCCTCGACTGAACCGGTCATACCGGTCAAATGGAAGAATCCCTCATAACCAGTCGTATGCTCCGGACGTTGCTCGGCCGGCAACCAAGAAGCAAACTCGATCGCACGCAAGGAAGCGTTTTGCATCTTATCCTTGGCGTATCCCGGATGTACGTTCAAGCCCTTGAAGATAATTTTAGCGCCGGCGGCATTGAAATTCTCATATTCCAACTCACCGATTTGTCCACCGTCAATCGTATATCCCCAATCACAACCGAACTTCTCCACGTCGAAATGATCGGCACCTTGTCCGATTTCCTCATCCGGGGTAAAAGCGATACGGATCTTACCGTGCTTGATCTCCGGATGATCCTTCAAATATTGCATAGAGGCGACGATAGCGGCTACACCTCCCTTATCATCGGCACCTAATAAAGTCTTACCATTCGTTACGATAATATCCTGTCCCTTATAATCTGAAAGCTCTGGGAACATCGATTGAGATAGTACAACATTTTCTTCCGCATCCAAGACAATATCACCACCCAGATAAGTCACGATACGAGGCTGGACATTCTTACCCGACATATCCGGACTCGTATCCAAATGAGCGATAAAACCGATAGTCGGGATTTTATCGTCCGTATTAGCCGGCAGAGTAGCCATTACATAACTATTCTCATCCAAGGAGATCTCCTCCATACCAATCGCTTCCAATTCCTTCACCAAAACCTCGGCAAAGACACGTTGTCCCGGCGTACTAGGAGTCGTACCCGTCTCCTCGTTCGACTGGGTATCGAACGTAACGTACTTTAAAAATCTATCTAAAACTGTCATAACTCACTCTTTTTAGCCATTAAAACATTGCAGGCATAAAAGTAGGTAAAATTTTTCTAAAAACAGCTTGAACCATCAAAGCAATGCGTACAAACCTTACACTTAGGAAGGTCGATCGCCTCCACCAAGGTTTCCAGCGTATTAAACTTCAAGGAACTCAACCCGAAACGCTCGGCGATAATTCCGACCATCTTCTTATATTCCGGAGAGTCTGTCGTAGCATATTTATCCAGATTCTTATTCTCATCCCCTTCCAATTCCTTGATAATCTGACGAGTTATCAACTCCAAAGGACTCTTGGAAGAAGTAAAACCGATAAACGGGCAACTATAAATCAATGGAGGGCAAGCGATACGCATATGTACCTCTTTCGCCCCATAATCATATAAGATCTTCACGTTATCACGAAGCTGTGTACCACGCACGATCGAGTCGTCGCAGAAAAGGATGCGTCTGCCTTCCAGCATCGCACGGTTCGGTATCAATTTCATCTTAGCCACCAAGGAACGCATCTCTTGGTTAGCTGGGGTAAAACTACGAGGCCACGTCGGTGTATACTTAGCGATAGCCCGATGATAAGGCACCCCCTTACCTTCCGCATACCCCAAAGCCATACCCACACCGGAGTCCGGTATACCACAAGCGCAATCCACCTCCGAGTCATCCTTCTGCCCCATCTTATAGCCACTCATAAACCGGACATCCTCCACGTTCTTTCCCTCATAGCAAGAAACAGGGAATCCATAATATACCCAAAGGAAAGAGCAGATCTGCATCCCTTCATTCGGTTTACGCATCTGCTCCATACCATCGGCACGCAAACGGACGATCTCGCCCGGGCCTATAAATTTCTCGATCTCATAATCCAAGTTCGGAAGACTGCTGGACTCGCTGGTCGCCGCATAAGCCCCGTCTTTCCTTCCGATTACGATCGGCGTACGCCCCCATTTGTCACGGGCAGCGATAATACCATCCTCCGTCAGGAGCAACATGGAGCAAGAGCCCTTTATCTTATTGTAAACATTCTCAATGCCCTCCACGAAGTCCTTGCCTTGTGTAATCAGCAAAGCGACTAACTCCGTCTGATTCGTTTTTCCTGAACTCAATTCCGAAAAATGCATATTCGCCTTCAATAACTCATCCTCCAATTCGTCCAAGTTATTGATCTTCGCCACCGTCACGATTGCGAATTTTCCTAAGTGAGAGTTGATAACGATTGGCTGCGCATCCGTATCGCTGATAATACCGACCCCGGCATTTCCTTTGAATTTAGGAAGCCCCGGTTCAAACTTGGTGCGGAAATAAGAATTCTCCAGATTGTGGATCGAACGCGTAAATCCTTCTTCCTTATCGTACGTAGCCATACCGCCTCTGCGGGTTCCTAGATGAGAATTGTAGTCCGTACCATAGAATAAATCCGTAATACAGTCTCCATTAGAAATAGTTCCGAAAAAACCACCCATTGTTTTTTATGTTTGTATTTATGTTTGAGACCACAAAGTTACAAGTTTATTTATATATGTTCCAAAATTTACTTCATAACGTTTATTATCATCGGCAATAAAAAAAGGATACCCCTTTTCGGGATATCCTTTTCCTTATTCTTTGGTCGCAGAAACTTAAGCCTCAGCAACAACTTCTTTTACAGAAACAAATGATCTGTTTTCTTTTCCTCTACGGAAAGTAACAACGCCATCTACCAACGCATACAACGTATGATCCTTACCGATACCTACGTTCTCGCCCGGATGATGAACCGTACCTCTTTGACGAACGATGATGTTACCAGCTTTAGCAACCTCACCACCAAAAAGCTTAACACCTAATCTTTTACTTTGTGATTCACGGCCGTTCTTAGAACTACCCACACCTTTCTTATGTGCCATTTCTTTTCTTCTCCTTTAAACGTTAAGCAATAACTTCTTTAATACTCACCTCAGTGAACTGCTGACGGTGACCGTTCAATTTACGGTAACCTTTTCTTCTCTTCTTGTGGAATACCAGCACCTTGTCACCTTTTACCAGCGGAGATAATACCTCACATACTACCTTTGCGCCCTCTACAGTAGGAACACCCACTGTTACCTCACCGTTGTTATCTACTAACAACACCTTGTCAAACTCCACAACAGCACCGCTTTCTGCGTTCTGAATGTGATGAACGAACAATTTCTTGCCTTGCTCAGCCTTGAACTGTTGTCCGTTAATTTCTACGATTACGTACATCTGTCTTAAAATCTTTTAAACAGGTTAGGTCCCGGGGGTGGGCTCCGTCTCCGGCTCCACTTATTTACCCTCTGCGGAAAATCGAGTGCAAAGATAGAGTTTTTTATTTAATTCCACAAACATCTTCTTGAACTTTAAAAAAAACACGCATAAGACGATGGGAATACAGAGCTTTTTACTACCTTTACAACTAATAATATATTACTATTATCCAAATAGAGATGCAAGAAACAAACAATATGTTATCAGTTCTTGACAGCTATACACTAGACAACCCGGATGAGATCGCTAAAGAAATAGCCAACGACTTCCGCAAGCGACGTATAGAGAAGAATCTGACACGCGAACAAGTGTCGGAGAAGGCAGGTGTAGCAGTCAGCAATATCGTGCGATTTGAACAGAAAGGCCTTATCTCACTCAAGAACCTTATCGGCATAGCAATGGCATTAGGTTACACTTCGGAGATAAAGAACCTTTTTTCCGAACCAAAATACTCCACCATGGAGGAGCTACTACAAATCCGCAAGAATACCAACAAGAAAAAAGTACATAAGTAATGAGAATCAAAAAAATAGAAAGACTTATCGTAAAGTATCACGAACAGATAGTCGGGACGCTTTCGCTCACTCCCGACAACAAACAGTGTGCCTTTGAATACGATAAAGCATGGCTTTCCAACGGTTTCAGTATATCCCCATTGGAACTGCCGCTGAAACCGGGATTGTTCATCGCAAAGCCCTCACCTTTTTATGGAAATTTCGGCGTTTTCGAAGACAGTCTGCCCGACGGCTATGGTCGCTACCTCTTGCATAAGACCTTGCTCAAAGAAGGCATCAACGATACCCAATTGTCAGCGCTCGACCGTCTAAGCCTAGTGGGAAATGGGGGTATGGGAGCACTCATATACGAACCGGAAACCACCATAGGCATTTTGCATGAGGCCCTTGATTTCGATCTGCTGCAAGAAAAAGCCTTGGAAGTGTTGCATGAGAAAAACGACGATGACGTAGAACTTCTTCTTTTCAACAGCCGAAATAGCGGCGGATGCAGACCCAAGGCATTGTTCTCCAACAATGAAGGGCATTGGATGGTGAAGTTCCGCCATACATACGACCCTCAAAACATGGGATTGATAGAATTTCATTACAATGAGTTAGCACGACAATGTGGCATCCACGTTCCGGACTTCAAACTGACCAACGGTAAATATTTCACGACACGCCGCTTCGACATCTCGCAAGAAGGAGAACGTTTGCATACAGTCACAGCCGGAGGGCTACTTAACATTCCACTATCCAACCCAATTCTCGATTATAGCAACTTACTGGCCCTAACTGGCTATCTAACGCAGAATCCTTTAGAAGTGGAAGAAATGTTTCGTCGTATGGTTTTCAACTATTTCACGGACAACAAAGATGATCATTGCAAGAATTTCAGTTTTACAATACAGAAAAGTGATACCGACACATGGCAATGGCATCTTGCTCCCGCCTACGATCTCACCTTATGCACAGAAGGTTATAATGGCGAACATGCGACTTCGGTCAATGGTACCGGACATCCCACCATTCAAGACATGATAACCATCGGCGCTAAAAGCAAGATGAATAAACCGCACTGCATGCGAATCATTGAAGAGGTTAGAGCTGGTTGCGGAGATTTGTTGCGGAACAAAGACTGGGAGTAATTTCGATGACAGGTAAGTACTCATTTACCTCCACTACCCTTGTTTTTCAACACCGCATTCACTACCATAGAACAGCTATCAGACTTCTCAGACCCGAAATATCCATACACTACACTGTTCATCTGACAGAAACAGACGATTGAGAGCTGATGCGGAACTCCCTCACGTTGATAACGACCCTATAGGTCCTTAAAATTTATACCTGTTGCCATATCTTTTTTATTGATCGGGAACGAAGGTCGAGATTTAATTTAGATAGGACAAAGAAGCAATTGAGTACTTACCCCTTCCGTCACATTCTCTATTAAAACTTCACAAACGCCACGATGTTGCCCACATAGACCATCGACTTCAGTTTGTTCCCCTTCCCTACCATCAAGAAATACCCAAAGAAGATCACCATCGGGTGGAAAGTATTACTTTATGCTTTCAAAAATAGAATCCACAATCTTATTCATTTGGTCAGGATTATTCGTTTGAATTTTATATGAACCTTTTAATCTTGCATTATGACCTAATTCAACATCAATGTCACTATCGCCTATCATATATGAGGCAGATAAATCTATATTATAATTTTTTTCTGCATCCAAAATCATTCCAGGCTTGGGTTTGCGGCAATTACAATTGATTTTTAGTTCGGGGATTTCACCTTCAAAACCTTTGTCTGGATGATGGGGACAATAATATATTGCATCAACATAGGCTCCTAATTTACCAAGCTCAGTTGCCATCTTTCTATGAATTTCAGCCAATTGCTCAACTGAAACTTCGCCCCTTGCAATCACTGGCTGGTTTGTAACCACAATTGCAAGATAACCGGACTCATTAATTTTACGGATTGCTTCTGCGATACCAGGGAGCAGTTCGAAGTCTTCGATGTTTCTGAGAAAACCTACATATTTGTTGATGGTTCCGTCTCTGTCAAGAAATATCGTCTTTTGAGGATTTGACAGGTTTCTGGCTTTTACCACTCCCGAAAGAAAATCTTTTCTCACAGTCTCAAATCGGTCAGGAGTTCCCATATCCTTGACATATTCAGGGCTGTCGTAGCAAAACATTTTACTAGCTCCGGCAAGTGGTTTTAACAAATCGCGGTCCAGGTCCACCTTGCATATCTTCCCATCGGTACCAACCTTACCTATGGATTCGACATCAAATTTACAATTCTCAAGAATCTTTGGATTTATAACATGGAGTCCGGCATTAACACGATTATTGTAGTATTTCGGCCTTTCATCTTCTTTTGTAAGCCATGCCAAAACCTTATGGCTATCGTCTGCAATAATAAGACCACTGTCGTATGGATGACTGTTGGGGTGCGTAAACAGAGTGACTAAACCACCAGACTCTTTGTGAAAGTTGACAAAACGGTTAAAATCTATGTCAAATATGGCATCGGCATTGAGCAGCAGAAAATCATCGGTCAACTTATCCCTTAATTTATAAAGTGCTCCGGCATTACCTAATGGCACTTCTTCATTGAAATATTCGATTTTTACGCCAAATGGTTTCCCCGTTGCCGGGGATATTCTGGATCCGTCTCCAAAATAATCCATTATAACATGCCCAAGATGAGAGACAGTTATAATTATATCATCGAATCCCTGCCGTCTAAGGCACTCAATTTCATGCTCAAGTACGGGACGGTCATCAATCTTAATCATAGGTTTAGGAATATCATGGAACAATGAGGAGATTCTTGTTCCCTTTCCACCTGCCATAATCACAACTTTCATAGTAAGCTATTTCAAGGATTGTTCACCGAATATTTCCTGTTCCACAATACAGCAGATTATATGGCCAATCAAAGTCTGACATTCCTGAATACGGGGGGTTGAGTCACTGGGCACTTTAATTACCAAGTCGAAATCATCCATTTTGCATGGCTTTGAACCAGTAAGTGCTATAGTATAAATGCCCTTACGGTGACATTCTGGTAATGCCTCAACGAGATTCTTGGAATTTCCTGATGTGGATATTCCAATGAAAACATCCCCCTCGTTACCTTGCGCCTGAACCTGTCGGGCAAACAGACGATCATAGCCATAATCATTACCGATAGCGGTGAGTATCGAGGTATCGGTTGTAAGGGCTATTGAGGGAAGCCCTGGACGGTCGAAATAAAACTTGCTGACAAACTCACCCGCAAGATGCTGTGCATCAGCGGCACTTCCACCGTTGCCAGCGAACAAGGTCTTTTTGCCATTTCGATATGCTTCCACGCATATCTGTGCCGCTTTAGCAATCACGTCACAAACTCTATTGTCCGACAGCAATTGCTGTTTAATTTCAGCACTGGCTGAAATCTGTTCTCTGATTATATCCTTTGCATTCATACTTTATCTGACTCATAAATTTTCCAACCATGCGCCCCTCCATCTGTAAACTGGAACGGCATTACAAATCCTGAAAGCCCATTTAAAGCGCTGATTACATCTTTCTTCTTTGTTGGTTCGACCATAAACATGATAAATCCTCCACCTCCGGCTCCGCTTACTTTACCTGACATAGCTCCGGCAGGAATCGCCACATCAAATGCTTCTTGAATCATGGGATTGGAAATGGCATTTGCCATTTTCTTTTTGTTTACCCACCCCTTGCCGAGAATTTCGGCAAAAGCGTGCATATCACCTTTAAGCAATGCGAGCTTCATATCCACTGCCGATTGCTTAATCTGATGCATGGCTTCTATAGCCTCGCTATTGCCCTTAGATGTGTTCTCTTTCTGCTCATTGATAATTTTGGCACTGCTTCTGGATGCCCCTGTAAAATAGAGTACAATTGATGCCTCAAGCTCATCGACAATCCAACGTTTGATCTTTAGAGGATTAACAATAACTAAATCTTCCTTAAGAAATTCCATATAGTTGAAACCACCAAACGCAGCCGCATACTGATCTTGTTTACCACCGGATAGACCTAAATCCTTGCGTTCAATCTCGTATGCAAGCCGGGACGTTTCGTAATCTCCCAATGGAAGGGATAGCCATTCGATAAAGGCTTTAAGGATACACACGACCATCGAGGAGGACGTTCCGAGACCGGAGCCAATAGGAGCATCGTTATATGTAGTGATTCTAAAACCTTTTAATTGCGAATGATAATCCCTTATAATACGGTTATATACCCCCTTTATAAGAGAAGCCTCACCATCAATCTCTAAACTTTCAGAGAGATGGTAGTTTTTAAAACAGCTTGCATCATATGAATTTATTACAATTTCATCTTCAGCAATCTCCTCTATTGTGCAATAAGTATAAAGGTTGATGGTTGCATTAAGCACTAATCCCCCATAAATATCACTGTAAGGAGACACGTCACTGCCCCCTCCAGCCAAACCAAGCCGAAGAGGGGATTTGCTTCTTATTATCATGATTTATAGATATTTTAATATTTTAACACTTGTTATAAGCCTCTTAATTCTAAATAGTTTTGGTTCCATTATCAGACGCCATACCCCTTCCAATCCACATCTCTGAATAAATTTTGGGGCTCTATTTACCTCTCCAGACAGAAATTCAAATGTACCACCGCACGCAATACCCCATTTAACTCCTAATTTATTTAGGAAAGCATAGTTATCATTTAACCAATGTTCTTGTTTTCCAAAACCAAAACCTACAAAAATAATATGGGGAGCGAAATCTTCTAATCTTCTATTAATTTCCATAGAATTACTCTTAGAAAATGGATACTTTTCATAAGGAGAAGAATATCCTGTAATATGAAGTGTTGGGTATATCTCATTAATTCTATCAACAGCTTTTTTGTTTGAAATATCTTTCCCTCCTAAAAAAAATACTCTCAAATCATTTTTATTAGCCCATTCGCAGAAGTCATACACCACATCGCATCCAGATATTTTTTTTATCTCAATGTTCGGGTATTTTTTCTGATATATCCATAGTGGTATTTGGCCGTCTATTGTGGTATGATAACTATTCACAATAGATAATAGCTGGTGATCTTGATTACCTCTTACTATACATTCTGCATTTATAGGGATCAAAATCTGTAATTCATCCCATATAGTGAACAATTTATTCTTATTTATATCAGTAATATTAATATTACAAAGTTGCATTATATTATATTATATTATTTATATTTTCTGCAATTGTTTTATCCAGTACATTATAGTAAGAATCAGGCAATATATTATTCTTTTTTTTCTCTATAATGCTTTTCCTTATAGTATTTATTGCTGTACTTAAACTATCCAAGGTTACAAACGTCACTGCCAATTTATTCATATTTTCTCTAAATATTGGAATATCACTAACAATAACATTAGCACCACATGAATAAGCTTCAAGAGGAGTTCTACCAAAACCTTCATAATGTGATAATAGGACAAAAGACCCTGAAAAATGGTACAAATCAATCAACTCTTTTTGTGATACATATCCAGTAAAAATTATAGAATCTCTAAATTTTAATATATAGGTATCCAAATCCTTATCATTACCCCATCCGTAACGACCAGTTAGAACTAACTTATACCTTTCGAATTCTTTATCCAATTGCTCCCAAATCTTAAATAGATATATTAAATTCTTACGAGGCTCAATTGTAGATACAGATATTATATATTTCCCATTCTCAAGATTAAACTTATCTAATGTTGCAATATTATAAGAATAACACTCAGTTTTATATTGATCTGAGATATTATTTCCTAAATTTATTATTTCTACAGAGGATACATTTTCAAGCTGATTCCTAACAGTTTCTGATATAGTTATAATTTTATTTGATTTTTGAAGTGCTTTGTTATACTTTGGTATTAAATATATTTTAGCTTTCCATGAAAGCGTTTTAAAATAATACTTGAATGCCAAATCATGTATAGTTGGTATTATTTTAATTCGACTATTATAAACAGTTATAGGAGGTGGAAAAACAGGAAAAAAAATCACATCAGCATTACTCTTTCTTATTATTCTTGGTATAGAATAATTTTCCACTATAATTCTATTAGAATATGGAATAATAATACTATTAGGATTATCATCAATTGTATTTTCTATTCTAAATATTGGAATTATACGATGTTTTGTTTTTAACAAAGCCTTATAAAATTCTATCCCATAAATTTCCACTCCAGTGATTTTCCTTTTATACAGAGAAGTTAAATCAACTAATAAATCAGCCATTTTATTTTTAATTATGATTAAATTTTACAGATGCAACTCTTAAAGGTTCTTCTACATAAGAATACATAACAAAGAAAACTAAAAGAGAATAGTACACACGATCTCCCAAGAAATTATAAGAAACGCCTATGAAATTTATATAAAAAAATATCAAAGCGTAATAATAATTTTTTCGTAACAATTTAATCCACAAAGCACAACACAAGATAAAATATAATAAAACAAAAAACACTCCCTGTTCAATAAAAAAAGTTATGATATTAGACTCTGGAGACCAAACCTTTTCAGCTCCGTAAAAAAAACCTTCTGAACCTAAAGCGAGACCTGAACCAGAAGTACCTACACCAAACAGTATTTGAGAAATTGATGCTTCTTCTATATATACATCTAAGTATAACAGCCTTGTACCTGCACTTGAATCATTCATTATAAGTCTATCTAATAAAAACTGATAGGTATTCTCGTCAAAAGAATATATATAGACCCCTGCAAAAATAGTTCCTATTCCCAATAAGAAAAACATTGATGGAGACAATATCCTACAATGATACTTAGATGGAGCAAAAATATATAGTAATAGACTAATAATAAAACAAACAAATAAAGAAAAAATCCCTGTTCTTGAAAACACAATAAAGATCGATATTATAGACAAGAACTGACAAATAATAAATTTTATTTTTTTCGTCTTCCTATATAAAAAATCAAAAAAAATCAAACCAATACCAGCATAACCACCTGTATAATTAGGATCCAACATCAAGCCAGTAGGCCTAATCATATTCTGATTAAAAACATCTTCCTTTTTTGTATCGATGTACAATCCTATCATTTCTAAAAAAGAATAGCTGGGTATTTGACCGTTTAGTACAGAATTATATTCATAAAGTACAAACATCGAATTAACAACCAGACAGAATGAAATTCCCAACAAAACATTATAAAAAAAACGTTCTCCACCGTAAGCCATAAATATCATCATATATAATGGTATCCAAATCAACTTATTTGCATAATACTTTACAAAAAAATCTTGATATAACTCATTATATTCACCCAAGCGTAAAAAACCTGAAAAAGTCAACCATAAAAATAGTATAGCAACAAAAGCTATTCCTATCAAGATACTTTTATCATAATAATTTCGCACTTTTACTTTAAAAACGAACCAATAAATAGGGAGGATCCAAAATACCAAGTCACAAATTCTCAAATTAAATAAACCTATATGGAACATAAATCCATTAGCGACAGAAGAGAAACCCAAAATTATTCCCAAACGACCATCTCTATTTCCGAACATTCCACACATTTTTGATAAATAAAATCAGAAAAGGAATACGTAAATATATTAAATAATAAACACATCGTAATATACAAAATAAAATATATTGTACAAATGACGCATGTTTTTTTTGAAAATATATCAAACTATGCAGCTTTATCTTTTCAATATCAGAATTTATAGAAGTAGAAGCATTTACTTTATGCAAAAAATAATTAGTTGGATCATATTGTAAATTATAACCGGCATCCTGTAATATAGCTGCATAATCAGCATCCTCACTATATAAAAAGAATTTTTCATCAAATAGTGGAATAGTTTGCACTGAGTTCATAATGATACACGACCCTACTAAATATTTATACCCGTAATGTCGATAATGCGAAGAACGTCCTGTATATAAATCAACATACCCGAATCCTTCTGAATCTATTCGAGTTGGATCAGAAAAATATCGAGACATAACAGAAAATGCACATTTATAATTTTTTCTCGCTAGAAAAGTAAAAATCTTAGATACAAAAATCCGAGGCACTAACGTATCATTATTAAGTAAAACACAAATATCCACTTTGCTATACTTTGAAAACTTTATACCAATATTATTAGCCGCACCGAAACCGCTATTCTCTATATTCTCTATTACATATATTTGTATCAGATTATCTATTACAAAATGAGTACAATTAAAGTCTTCATATTTTAAAGAAATTTTATCACAATTAAATGCCGAAACAATTTCACATACGCCATTATATGGAGAATTATTATCTATTACAACTATTTTTTTAACAACTTTTTCATAGGTTTTTGAAATAGATTTTATACAAGCAATTGTATCATCAGATCCACAATAATTAACTAAAATAAAACTTATTTTATACATTTCATTAGTTTAACATTAGTTTTATAAGAAGTATTATAATATTCATAACTCCAATAGGAACATTTACAATTACGTAAGTAGTTAATTTAGTGCGCTTCTCTTTGGAAGGATACTTTTAAGTACCCTAAACTGAACACCCTACTTATTTGAAATCAGACATACTTATACGCTCTTTCTCTATTCTTAAACGTTCGAAATCTTCATCTCTTAACTCATCTGTCCCTATAACTCTCATATTAGAATAATGAGTTGTGAATATTTCTTCCAGTTTTTTACGAGAAAATCTCTCGGTTGCCGGATACAACATTTGCTCATGTCTCATAATCTGATCAATGCTGAAACGAACTGCGATAATTTTGGCAGGAGTTCCAGTTACTACAGCGTAGGGAGGGATCGCCTTAGTGACAACAGATCGTGCGCCTACTACAGCGCCACGACCTATGTGACATTTATTTAACAGCATGCACTCAGCCCCAATCCAACAGTCCTCCTCTATAACTAGAGTTACATTTATATCATTAATACCCAAATACGATAAATACTGCGGCAAACCGACTGTAGGGATGTGAGTTCCTGGAATAATAACAGTTCCACTGCCGATGGCTGAATATTTTTTTATAACTAAACTACCTTTTCCTGCTATCAACCTTACATGATCTTGAATTCTAACATAATTCTCAATGTTAACGTTGTTGGGATAAACGCTATTAGGAAGTTGAATTTGAACCTTTCCTTCATTTACATGATATTTTTTAGCATTTCCATTCCCCCAATACTCTCTATATAGAGCTTTTACTCCACGAGGAAATGCATTCCTAATTATTTGTTTTACTGACATGATTGATATATTTTTTGAATAATAAATTATTGATAATACAACTATTTTGTAAACGACCAATACAACTTACCTTTCAAGACTTCAGCCTGATAAAACTTCACCCATCCCTTCTTCCTTTGTTGTTTAAGAAGGAAGAATCACATATCCCATACTTGATAAGGTCACCGGAGACAACCACTTTAGTAATCTCAATAGTTTTATATCTGTATATTAATTTGATTACATCTCTCCGAATGCCATTATAGAGCAAAGGGAAGTTTCTCTTTCAAGATTTTCACTATATAGTTCCTCTCCTGTTTTGTTATACCAATGATAATCACGACCATACCGATGATAGCCATTATAGCCAATGTCCTTGCCAGAAAAAAGACGAAACCCGCATATTCTTTTCCCGGAAGAATATAAATGAAAAACGCAGATAGAAGAAATACGGCCAATGAAAGCAACAAGCATTCTTTGCAAAAACGTACAACCGGAAAAGCGAACTTGAATCTTGAGTGGACAAGCAGTACGATAAGTACAAAAGCCTTAAAAACAATATTTAGCACAAAAACCGTCTCAACAGGCATTCCCAACTTCAAGCAAACATACGAAGCCATGAAATTAATCGAATAAAGGCATGCCAATGCTATCTCGAAAGGTTTTATGTTCCCTTGCGCCAGCATGCCTGTTATAAGAGGATTCAAGAAACACTCTACAAGTGAATACATAAGGATAAGTACTACAAAATTCACTGTATGGGCGGGGACATCAACCAACCACAACCGCAACACATAATCAGCACCTGCGCAAAGGGGCAACAATATCATCAACATGATAAAAAAGCTAAACTTGCTGCACCGAATGATAAGGGAATACATCGCCTCCAAATTTCCAGCGGCATAATTCTTGGTGATTTGCGGATTCGACGCTTGCATGAAATTAAGGACGAAATTGTACACTGCGGCATTGACCTGCATCGCAATCCCTTGCGCAGCATTGACCGCAGGACCGCCAAACAGATTTAAAAGCACGTTGCTTCCCTGATCTTTCAACACAATGGCACCATTTCCCAAGAACGCCCAACCGGAAAAAGCAAACATCCGAGAAAGTAATTGCTTGTCAAATCCCCACATGAAACGGCACTCTGCGAAATGATGCTTGCAATAGGCAACATATGTGAAGCGTACGATCAAGGCTACCAGCACCATGCTTAAGGCGTATAGCCAAAGCTTATCAACAGGAGAGACAAGCAGCAAATAGGCTACCAACAATTTCAAAATCACCTCAATGATACTGATGTAAGCGAACACTTTCATCTGTTCGTGGGCGATAATCAATGCATTATACGGGATGCTCAGCAAATTAATAAAAAAGCTCAGCGTGGAGAAACCTAACACATAAAGCGCCACTTCAAGGCGGTCAGCAGATATAACCATCTTATGTCCTACAAACCAAACACCAAACGCACCTATTAACAGAGTGATGACCAGTCCTACAGCTATTTGTATTAACAAAGAGGAAGAGAATATGCGACGCAATCGCAAGGTAGTAACATCCGGCTGCCCCATCTCATAAGTAATAAAACGGCCGATCGCCACCGACAAGGCCCCTGACAATATATTGAACAGGGCCACAAATCCTCCCACCACGTTGTATATGCCATAATCTTCCTCACCCAACACGTCCAGCACTACCCGCACCGTATACAGGCTTACCGCCATCACCAATATTTGGCGGAAATATAGGAACAGGGTATTCTTGGCGATACGTTTATTGTTTTCTGATGTAACAAGCATAAAGAAAAGACACGACACACTTCCACCCCGCCATCAATCGACAAGAAGGAAATCGAATATCTTGATTAAAAAGAGTTTAAACTATATGTATCATGATAAGCTACCGAGACAAATTGCTCAGCATAATGCAAATAGTAGAGTACAAATCCGGAACCTCCTTTTGAAGGCTATAAAGTATCACATTAGCATCAATGTCAAAATAATGATAGACAATGATATCCCTCATCCCTTTAATATCTTTCCTGTTTACTGCCAGATATTTAAGGAGTAACTCCTTATTCGTTATTTTGTCTAGTTTTTTTGATAACCTCGCCGACAACGACAAGTTTCATACAAACACTATCCAATAGAATCATACCGGAATCATTCATATAAAAATCATCAACCGTGCGAATGTACGAAGTTCTTGCCATTATCATTGAAAGAGAATCCTTTATCTTCAACAAGGTATCCAAGGCCAACTCCGTATCAAACATAGATTCCTTCCCTCTCGATGTGTTTACGAAGCAACTGGTTCATCCGGTCTCTTAGACGGAGATATCCACCAGGCTTCCCAACAGATATTCCAATTCATTTTTCAAATGAGAGAGAGAAAAAAAACTGTGTTTCAACCTCGTAATAAATGTCCACATCACTACCTTCCGTCTGTTGATCACGAGCCACGGAGCCAAAAATACCCATCCTCAAGATTCCGTACTTTTCGGCTTAACGAATCTTGAAGTCTATTAATAATGCTAAGATCTCTTGTCTCGATTTCATAAGAAAGTATTTACTATCAATTATCGTTTACAAACGATACAAAAATTTACAATTCCTCCACACTGATCCCGATAATAATTCTTTACTTATCGCAGTTGTTCGCTCTCTTTCCGTTCCCGATTACGCTTAATCAATCCATTCAAGCCTACATGCAATATACTCCAGCAAAAGAGGTTCAAGAAAAACAAATAAGTTATGTCAATACGCCATGCCAACGAGCTATTAAGCAGGATAAAGAAAGCGGAAATCGCAATGATACAAACCATCACCATCCGCACCCGCATCCCCGTGCGCAACAACTTATGATGAAAGTGATTCTTATCCGGCAAGAACGGGTTCTTGTGCTCACGCAGGCGATGCAAGACCACACGGATCACGTCCAACAGCGGAACCAGCACCGTAGAGAAAGCGATCACCATGTACGGGTTGGACAATGTCGGAGAGACCTCGTTCGTCACGCTCATGTGGATGATCAAGAAACTGATCACGTAGCCCAGCGTAAGGCTGCCGGCATCCCCCATGAAAAGCTTATGTCCACGGTTGGCGTTACCGAACACGTTGTAGCACCAAAAGGGCATGAGGATACCCAGCGTACAGATCGCCAGCAAGGCGTAAACATACTGTCCACGGAGAAAGAATATAACGCTCAAGACCGACAAGGCGATACAACACAGGCCCGAGGCCAAGCCGTCGATACCATCAATCAAGTTAATGGCATTTGTTATATATACCACGATAAACACCGTGAACGGCACCCCTACCCAAACCGGTACCGAGTAAATACCGAACAAGCCACCAAACGAGTCGAACCAGTTACCGGATAGCACCAACAGAAACGCAGCGGCAATCTGCACGGCGAACTTATAGCGGTAGCCTACACCCACCAGATCGTCGCAAACACCCACCAGATAAAGCAGCGTCATGCCCACGAACAGGAACAGGTACTCATAAAGCATATTGAACGACAAGCCGTACACGTCCATATCCCAAAAGTACAGACGAAAACCGATCACCAAGAACATCGACATCAGGATCACCGGAAAAAAGGACAGCCCACCCAGACGAGGAACCGGCATCGTATGCACCTTACGGGCGTCTGGGACATCATAGAGCCGTTTCTTATGGGAAATCACCAAGATCCGCGGGATGATCACCATGCCGAGCGATACGGCAAACAGGAAACCGAATAATAGAAACAAAGATGTTTGCATGATCCTAACGTATAAGATTAATTCTTACCTCCACCCATCTTCCCCCGCATGTAAGCGATATACCGCTCCACGGCTTCATGGGCCAGCCGGCGGAACCGATCCTCGTCATCCAGATGTTCCCAAAGGAGATCCAACAGACGGACATAGATGCTAAAATGCATGTCTATACCTTTTTTAAAGCGTTATAGGTACTGCCGCCCATACCTCCGGTTACGCAGACGATGGATTTGGTCAGCTTGGTGACTTTCAGCAGCGTGTCGATGTAATCACCCAGACGGGGAAAGAATTGTTGTCGGTACATATGTGATAATCGTATTAATTTCTCTGAAATCCGTACGTGTGGGGATACGGCAGTCCCGATACCTCCCGCTCGTGCCACGACCGGTAATCTTCCGCGGGGAAAACGGGGACGGTCAATCGCTTATAATCCGGCTCGTCGATCCGCAAGATATGCTTGCGGGCGTACGAACGCAGCGAGCGATCCGTTACGGACACCATCACGACCGGAAACGGATACCCGAACAGGCGCATCGGCGTGGTCTCGCTGTCCGGGAACGCACGACGCAACTGATAGGCCGAACGCTCGAAGGCAACCCAGTAAGGCCCCGTACAATATAGGTGCATGGAGGTATGGTTCGCACGCTCACGTTCCATGATCTCGCACAAATGGTCGTTCAGCAACGCCACCAAACGAACGCCGGAAGGAAGGGTAGACATCAAATTTGAATTATGAATTTTGGATTATGATTTAAACTGTCAACTGCCACTTCTCAACTGTCAACTGATTCGTGGCCCAGCCATCTATCATAGTCGCCCAGCCGGCGGATCAAGGATAATTTGCTTTTCTTAGGCGAGGGATCGACTTGCCAAGGATCCACTAGCTCGTGTGCCATGCGACGGTAGAGAGCGTTATCCGTACAGCCGTACAAGGTGACCAGCAACAGGGCACGGGATTGCGGTGCTTTCACGACAGGCAATAAGCCGCGCATCGTGTCGTGCAAGCGAACGAAAGCCTCCTCATCGCCCGACAGCTTATAGGTCGGGAGGAGCAACGCGCACAGCTTGCAGCGCATCACGTCTGTCTCCGCACGCAAAGAGGCATATCCCCGCAGTACCTCGCCGGCCAATCGTCGATCCTCCTCGCAGACACTGCCGGAAGCATGGTAACGTCCCAAGGCCTCGTGCAGGCCCTCCGACAGGCGGTCGTTGTCCAGATGGGTATAAACGTGCTTGCTCTTCGCGTTCAACTCGATCAACTCGTACTCACCCGCCTTTACCTCGAACAAGGGTACCCACATGCAATCCAGTATGCGTGCCATCACCTCCTTATGACCGCCGCCCGGCTGGATCACCACCTCGGCCTCCATCCCGGTAAAATAACCGGACGTGATGCGTACCCGATCCCCCTTCAACAAGCGGGTACTCTCCGGCACGTACACCGGGAGCTCGTTGGAGTAAGCCTCCGCCACCCAGCGCAAATTCGCCATCTCCTGATCCAAGAGGTGCGGGAAATAGGTCGTACTCCCGGAAGAGACACGGGGAAGGAAATTATACAAGGGGAGTGCCTGCTTCATGCGGAAGATTTCCTCTACCGAAGAACGGATAAACACGTAGTTGAACAGCAAAGGTCGCCTCGTGTTGACCAGCTTGCCACCCACCTTTCGCACCTCCACGTACGAGGGGGCGAAATACTCGAAAAGAGCCTCTCCCCGACGTTCCCGCCGGGAAAGCTCCACGTCCAAGCCTTTGGAGGGACTGATCCGGTCACGCCGTCCACCCGCGGCGGTAGGAAGCGTGAGCACGTACCAGCGCACGGCTTTCAAGTCATGACGCTTGCCGGCCTGTATCAGGCCCCCCTTCGGACGATCGTTTCTCAAAATACGCGTCGGCATGATTCTCTTTTCCCTAAGATATACGAGGAGTTCCCCTCTGATTAAACGACAATTCAAAGCCCTGCCAAGCGTACCCTATTTACGCCTAACACACAGCACTTTAAGTTTTCAAATATGGTATTTCTGAAAATTACCATACCTAGTGAATATTTAGCTACTCGGGAAGTAGCGTATTCTTTCATGCCGCGAATGTAGTAAAAAATAACAAATAGCAAACAATCATTAGGCTTTTGTTTGCGCTTCGACCTTGATTCTCCTTAAATCTTCGTTCTTATTGCTCATGTATAGACATGACAATAGAGACGAAATGACCTCGTATTTCCTACATCATTACGTCCCTTCTAAAAATCGAACATACCTTCTTGTAGAGACGGGGCGTGCCCCGTCTCATCCCCACAAAATGGTATTTTAAATTACTGTCAGACGGTGGGAGACGGGGCACGCCCCGTCTCTACAACTGGGTGAAAACCGTTCTCGCACCTTTTACGCTACTTCCCGAGTAGCCAATCTCTTACCCTACCTCGGATACCGGTTTATACACGCTCTCGAAGCAAGCCCGGTTCACCGCCGACAGACGTTCCAAGGAAAAGCTCTTCAAGTAAATTTGCGTGGTCTTGATAGACGTATGCCCCAACAGCTCACTGATCATCTCGATCGGTACGTCCTGTTCCTTCAAGGTCGTGGCGAAAGAGTGACGGATCGTGTACGAGGTGACCGGCTCACCCACACCACAAGTCTCCGCCAGCGACCTCAAGTCGCGGTTAAAGCGCAGCAAGGCGCCGTTGTATTCCGCATAGGCCGCCTCACCCGTTTTCTTCCCGCTCAGAAACGGGAACAGGTAAGGCGAGTCCTTGTCCGTGCAAACCGCCAACTCATCCAACAAGAGCCGTACATCGGCCGGGATCTCCACCCGGATGAAAGACCCGCTCTTCTGACGGTGGTACGACAAGACCCCGTCCTTGACATTCTCTTTCCGCAAATGGGCGAAATCCACGAACGCCATCCCGCTGAACGAGAACATCAGGCAAAAACACAGCTGGGTTCTCCGCATCTCCGGCTCAACTCTCGGAGTCCCCATCAACGAGCGCAAGCAATCCAAAGGCAACGCCTTCTTCCGCTTGCTCTCCACGCCAGTAAACACCCCCTTGAACAGATTCGGGATATACGAAACCTCGCCAGCCTCCACCGCCAAGTTATAGATATGCCGGATTCGCCGCATATAGGTGGACACCGTATTGCGCATACAGCCCCGCTTCGACAGCCATGCCTGATAAAGCAAGAGCCTCTCTTTGTCTATATAGGCATAAGGGATTTCCTCCATCCCGCAAAAACACTTGAACGAGCGTAAAGCGTCCAGATAACTCTTCGCCGTGGAATAACGCCCCACCTCACGAAGGTGGGCTATATAAGCCAACATACCCGCCACCACGTCTTCTTTTTTCATATAAATCCTCCTTAAATCCTTGTTTATTCTGTTATCTTTTATTTAATCATGTCAACACCATTAACATTGGGACGAACTGTTCGTCCCGCACTTTATTTTATTAATCCGACCTTCACCGCCGTTAATCTAAGAAAAAGAATACATGAAAAATGAATTTAAAATGTCCCTTTTCGCAGCCCCGATCTCACCGGTCAAAGATAGCCTAACGGGACGAGTATCACGACCGGCTACCGTATATCCCAGTCGAGAAGTCACCTTACAGGAGGTGGCCCGACTCATCACCGGCGATCCGGCCCTCGAACGCCTCACCCGGCAGCTCCGCCTCCCGCTTGAGACGGGTGACAAGGAACGATTCAGCGAGCTGAAACGGCAAACGCTACCGTATGTCACGCCTTGCGGGACTTTCTCCTACCGGAAAAGCGATCGGCTCCTGGCCCCGAGCGGATTGGTGGTAGTGGATGTAGACGGATTGGACTCTACCGCGGAGGCGGAAGCCCTCCGAAGACAGCTGTTCGACGATGCCTACCTATGCCCCGCTCTCTGCTTCATCAGCCCGAGCGAACGAGGCGTAAAGGCTTTCGTCCCCTATCCGGAACATCCCGGAAACGAGACACCCGCCTATATCTCCGAGCATATCCTAGGCGTAATGAACTACGTGGAATATGTGTATGGCGACGGAGAGACGCGAGGCTCCCAGAAAGTAGACCCGAGCGGCAAAGACATCGTCCGCTCCTGTTTCCTTTGTCATGATCCCAACGCGCTCTTTAGGATTTGAAATCATAACTCATAAATCATAAATTACATGTCAGACAGTTTATCCCGCTTAGTAGAAGCGGTTCGTTCGGCGGGTGTAGATATCGCCCCCGGATATTGTGAATACGTGCGCTTGGCGTTTGCCATCGCCAACGATTGCGGCGAGGCAGGACGAGAAGGTTTCATCGCCCTGTGTTCCCTATCGGTGAAGTTTAACCGGGAGAAGGCCGAACGACTTTTCTCCAACTCCTTGAAAAAGGGAGACCACAGGATACACCTCGGTACGGCCTTCCACTTGGCCGAACTGGCGGGTGTACGCTTGGAGCCTCCAAGCCGCCCCCGCGATACGCACGCAAATAATGCAAGTAATGCAAATAATGCAGCACCTGTTTCCCACACACGTGCGTGCGATAATAATGTAGAGATCGAGATCGAAGAGCAGGTCGATCCGTTCACCCACCTGCCCTTCTTCCCCGAGGGGCATGAGTGGCCCCGGATGTTGCGGCAGATCATGGCGTTCGGACAGAGCCGGGAGCAACGGGACGTACTCCTTCTGGGCGGGCTCACCACCTTGGGCGCCTCGCTCGCCCAGACGCTGCGGTTCCTATATGGAGGCAAATGGTTCTTCTCCAGTTTGCAAACCTTCGTCGTCGCTCCTCCCGCCTCCGGAAAAGGCGTGCTCGCATGGACGCGAATGCTCGTGCAACCGATCCACGACGAGATCCGGGCGACCGTGGCGGAGGAGATGAAAAGGTATAAGAAAGAGATGACCTCCTTCAATTCCTTGGGACGGGAAAAGGCGAAAGCCGAGGAGCCGGAAATGCCTCTCAACCGTATGTTTATATTCTCCGGCAACAACACCGGTACCGGTATCTTGCAGAATATCATCGACTCAGGCGGCGTGGGGATCATCTGCGAGACCGAGGCGGACATGGTCAGCAACTCCATCGCCTCGGATTATGGCCATTGGAGCGAGGTGATCCGCTGCTCGTTCGATCACGACCCGCTCAGTTACAACCGGCGGACAGACCGGGAGTATCGGGAGCTGCGGCACTCCCACCTGTCGGTATTGATAAGCGGGACGCCCGGGCAGGTGAAGCCACTGATCCCTTCCAGCGAGAACGGATTGTTCTCCCGGCAAATGTTCTATTATATGCCACGTGTACTTCACTGGATCAACCAGTTCAGTCTACAGCGGACCGACACGTCGCTGGAATTCCAGAAATTGGGCAAGGACTGGATCGCTCACTTGAGAGAGATCCAGAAACTGGGGGTGATCTCGCTTCGCTTGACCGACGCGCAAATCGTCTCCTTCAACGAGGTGTTCCAAACCTTGTTCGAGCGCTCCCGGAAGGGCACCGGCAACGAGATGAACAGCTCCGTCGTACGGATGGCCATCAATATCGGACGTATCCTATCGATCGTCGCCCTATTGCGAATAACAGGGGAATGCGAGGAGGCGGGAGACTTCGCCGCCAGCCTGCGCAAGTCGCCCCGGCTCACGCCAGACTCGCAGACCTGCTCCGACAACATCAAGGACGGGATCATCACCCGCTGGGATCTCTCCATCCAAGAGGATGATTTCCAAGCGGTCCTTTCCTTGGTCGAGCCTATGTACCTACACGCCGTACACATACTCTCGTTCCTTCCCGCCAACGAGGTGAAGAACCGGGGCATGGCCGACCAAGAACGTCTCTTCATCACCTTAGATACGGGTTTCACCTATCAATCCCTCTTGGAAGAAGCCGAGAAGCTGAAGATACCCAAAAACACCGCATGCAGTTGCTTGCAACGTTGGCAGAAACAGGGAATCGTCCGAAAGGGAGAAAAACGAGGGGATTATAAGAAAACATAATCCCTCTTCCTCCTCTTCTTTTAAGTATGTACGCACGTGTGTGGGAAAACAGGTACTGCATTACTTGCATTATTTGCATTACTCGCACACCCCACACGTACACCGGCATCGCCTCACGCCTACGCCCGTATAGGGCCACGCCGATATACGTGTGGGCTAACGTCAATATACGCATGAAGCGATGCCGATATACGCATGCGAAAGCGAACGTGGAAGATCCTCGTTCAAGGACGGCCCAAATAGCGAAAGATCAGTTCCACTTGCAGGGAGGTGAAAATCCGCTGCCGGTTTTGGTAACCCGTCTCATCCAGCTCATGGCTGAGCTTCTGATGATGTCGGACCCATCCCGCCAAGCGGTTGAGGGCGGAACACGGACTGATATCGGGAGCATAGGCCATGGCCAACTCCCGTTTGCTATAAGGGCGCACCGGCCACTCATCCAGACATTCGTTGTTTGTTTGCATAAAATAGGTGTTTTTCAATTCATTTACAGGAATAAAGATACTGAAAAAGTACGAATCCGGCAACGATCCGATCCACTAATATTCATCTTTTATCACCTTATTCCCCTCGATTTCACACCGCCTCTACGAGACTCATTCCGGAGGAAACCGGAAGTCGTACATTCGTAATCGAAAACAGATCGATCCCATTTTCAATTTTCAATTTTTAATTTTAAATTATCAAAACTATGGCATTAAATTACAGTGTGGCCCTTCGGCCCAACCCCTTGAAGAAAGACGAGCCGGCGAAAGCGTACGCCACGGCACAAGTCAATGGAGAGCTGTCGCTCAAGCAACTGAGTCGCCGGGTATCCATGCAAACCACCGTCAGCCGTGCGGACGTGGTAGCGGTATTGATCTCCACCGTCGAGAACCTGCTTGATGCCCTCCAAGAGGGAAAGCAGGTGGATTTCGGCGATTTAGGCAAATTCCGTCTACAGATACTCAACGAGGGGGCGGAGAGTCTTGAGAAATTCACATCTACAAACATCACCGGTGTCAACATCCAGTATATACCGGGTGAGGACCTGAAGAACATCTTCGCCGGACTGGAGTTCCAGCCGGTGGCCAGTCGCAAGGCTCAGCAAGCCGTGCTTCGTGCGGAGAAGGCCGGGGAGACCTCTGTCGATATCAGCAAGAAGCCCGCTTCCGGAGGGGACGACTCGGAATCGCCTGACGAGATCTAGCGTGTCACTTTTGGCTTACACCCAATCGGTATGTCACTTTTGGCTTGACCCAAAAGTAACCAAAAGGTCAAGGCTGACGCTGACGGGCTACTTCGAGACCTTCGCTCGCTGTCGCATCCCAACTCGCTGCGCTCAAACAGGGATGCTCCGGGCGCTCGCTACGGTCTCTCCGCTTTACGCCCGTCCGCTGAGGCCGTCCTAAGGAAAGCGTCGCTTTCCTCTTATATCAGCCGGGATATCATTATTCATTATTCATTGTTCACTATTAATTATTAATTATCATGAAGAAGTCTGTTTGGAGTACCATTCTCAAAGTGATCATCGCTGTTGCTACCGCCATCGCAGGGGCCTTCGGCCTGCAAGCTTGCCAATTGTTTTAGCAAGCCTCCCCCACCCGTTCCCACTCCCTAAAGAAGACAACCTCCCCAAAAGAGGATACCCTCTACCCAGAAGGACAGTCTTTCTCAAGGGGCCGGCCTCTCCTCAAAGAGCCGGGAACGGCTCTCCATCCGGCCTTAGCGGGCGGGCGTAAAGCGAGGCGGCCGAAGTGAGCGACAGGAGCGTCCCTGTTTGAGCGAAGCGAGTTG
>OGRY01000390.1_pt1 | contig 37149 bp, 30 predicted proteins | sample 1553551 | NCBI WGS metagenome assembly OGRY01 (sample SAMEA2580101, study PRJEB22360) | human gut metagenome | biome: human gut; feature: human-associated habitat; material: faeces | place: Denmark | collected 2008/2010
CAATCACCATTGTCCGAATGCGTCCGCCTTGAACAACTTTCAACACACTAAATAGCAAAACGGTGTTTCAATACCTATGCATTGAAACACCGTTTTTTCTATAGTGATTTATGAATTATGAAAGAACCTCGTTCTTCAGTTCATCCCCATTGATATAAGCCTGGGCATTCTCCATTGTAGTTTCAGCAATATTGGTGAGCGCTTCTTCTGTAAAGAATCCCTGATGGGAGGTCATGGTTACGTTCGGGAAGGAGAGAAGTCTCTGGATCAGGGAAGTCTGCATGATGCTCTCAGACAGATCCTCGAATACGTAATCAGATTCCTCCTCATAAACATCCAGACCAACTGCGAAGAACTTATGGTCGCGGATACCGGAAATCAGATCCTCCGTCTTGATAAGACCGCCACGGGAAGTGTTTACAAGGATAACTCCGTCCTTCATCTGGGCAATTGTTTTTTCGTTGATAATATGTTTGGTTTCGTCAGTAAGCGGGCAGTGCAGGCTGATCAGATCACTGGTAGCCAGCAACTCATCAAGAGAAACGTATTCCAGGAAGTCAAGATTCTTGTTTGGGAAAAGATCATATGCAATGACCCGCATTCCAAATCCCTTGCAGATTCTTGCCATAGCCTGACCAATCTTACCAGTACCGATAATACCGGCTGTTTTCTTGTAAAGGTTCACGCCCATAAGACCGCTTAAAGTAAAGTTGTTCTCACGGCATTTGATGTAAGCCTTGTGAGTGTGACGGTTAGCTGTAAGCGCCAGCGCCATTGCGTGCTCTGCAACAGCCTCGGGAGAGTAACCTGGTACACGCAGAACTTTCATGCCATATTTGTGGGCTGTCTTAAGATCCACGTTATTGTAACCAGCGCAGCGCATAAGGATCAGTTTTACACCCTGCTGATGTAATTCTTCAATAACAGGAGCGCCAAGGTCTGCATTTACAAAAGCACAGATGGCTTCATAACCTTTTGCAAGAGAAGCGGTCTCCTCATGGATATTTGCTTCAATAAATTTAATCTTAATATCTGGAAATTCAGGTAAAAGTTTTTCAAAAAACTGCTCGTCATAATTTTTGGTTCCGTAAAATAAAATTTTCATTATTTCTGGCTCCTTTCTTGTGGCAGCCGCTCTTTTGTCTGGGCTGTTCACCTTCGCTTTGTTTGTTTTAGTGTTCCTCAACTTACAGTGGGATTATACGTTATTTTTTTGAAGAAAAAAAGAGGAAAACGGAAAGTTTTTTAACTTCGTCGAAATCGTTAAAAAAATATCAATATAGAAATGAGATTAAAACGAATTTTAAAATTGCACAGAAATTAATACATGGTAAAATGTGCAATATGTATATTTTAAAAGAAAATACAAGCATATAATCTGGCAAAATATGACAGTTACACTAAACTAACATTGACTATTATTTAACATAAAATAATAGGAATGCACATCTAAAAGGGCAAAAAAACAGGAACCTAAATGGAAAAATGGTTATTGCTCACTCCGTTCACAGTAACGAAAAATGTTCTCATTTAAGTTCCTGCGGTTCAGATTATTCTCCTAACCGATACAGATCCTCATAAAATTCCGGATAAGAAATCTTCACACAATCTCCACCCTTAATAGAGAGCGGTCCATCACAGAGCAGTCCTGCAACAGCGAAAGACATAGCCACTCTGTGGTCCAGATAAGAATCAATCTCTGCGCCGTGAAGCGGCTTGCCTCCATGTATGATCATTCCGTCCTCTGTAGGTGTAATGTCCGCACCCATGCGGGAAAGGTTCTCTGCCATAACCAGAATTCGGTCTGATTCTTTTACTTTAAGTTCTTTTGCATCCTTGATCACAGTAGTTCCCTCGGCGAAAGCAGCCATAACTGCAATCATCGGAATCTCGTCAATAAGAGTCGGAATGATTTCCCCGCCCACTGTTGTACCGTGAAGAGAACTGGTGCGAACAAGAAGATCAGCGGTAGGCTCTCCTTCCATATTTACATTTAAGAGCGTAATGTCAGCTCCCATATCCTTGCATACACGGAGCAGTCCGTCTCTTGTGGGATTGATTCCCACATTCTTCAGAAGAATCTCACTGCCTGGCACCAGAAGTCCTGCAGCGATGAAATAAGCAGCAGAAGAAATATCCCCAGGTACTGTAATTTCTCTGGCAAAAAGAGATGGTTCCGGAGCAATGGAAGCGGTAGTTCCCTCAGAAGTTACCCGAGCTCCAAAATAGTTTAACATGATTTCTGTATGGTTCCTGGAAAGAACCGGTTCGGTGACGCTGGTAATTCCGTCAGAATACATTCCTGCCAGAAGTACACAGGATTTTACCTGAGCAGAAGCAACTGGGGAATCATAGTGAATGGCCTTCAGAGGATGACCTGTGATCCGAAGGGGAACACAGTTATTTCCCTTTATGCTTGCAATATCAGCGCCCATGGAAAGGAGAGGCGTCATGATCCGTTTCATGGGACGGCTCTGGATAGAGTCGTCGCCGGTAAGCTCTGATACAAAATTCTGTCCTGCAAGAATACCGGAAATCAGGCGGGTAGTTGTGCCACTGTTTCCAACATCCAGAATATCAACAGGGGCAGATAATCCGTGGAGTCCTTTTCCATGAACCAGGATTTCTCCGTTGTTATTCTCAATATCAATACCCATTTTGCGGAAACAGGAGATGGTGGAAAGGCAGTCAGCTCCTTCCAGAAAATGGGTGATCTTTGTGGTTCCTTTGGCAAGGGAACCGAACATGACGGCACGGTGGGAGATGGATTTGTCGCCTGGAACTGTAAGTTCTCCGTGGAGATTTGTAAGTTTTTTTATTTCCATAATAATCGTTCCTTAAATATAAAGTTTCATACAGCAAAACAGGTATCGACTATATTGCTTATAAAGAATTAGACGAGTCAATATGGCGTTTACTTCATATTTGCTGTATTGATACAGAGTTTGTCTGAAAAAATAATTGTAATGTATCCAATAAACAACTGTCGGTGCGCAGGTTATCGCTCATAAACAATATAATTGCGCTTTTTCAAAAGTGCAATGGCCCGTTCCATAGCGCCTTCTTCATAAAATTCGATTTTCAGAACGCCCTGCTCGAATTCGCGGTTGTGGATGATGCCGATGTTTTTAATGCTGATCTTGTCCATGGCAAGGATGGTGGCAATGGTAGCGATTCCGCCGGCCTCATCTGCAATATCCAGATAAAGCACATAAGCCTTGCGGATAGGACCATTATCCACAACATCAATGGAATCACGGTAATCCCTGGAGCTTGCAAACATCTGATAAATAGCATCTGCCTCCTTCCCATCTGTAGCACAGTTGTCTACAGAACAGCGGATCTGGATCAGCATGCGGATGTAGTCGTCCAGAACATTGGAAATGTTCTCATGGTTTTCCATGCAGATCTGCTGCCACATAACGGGAGAGGAGGAGGCAATCCTTGTAATATCGCGGAAACCGCCTGCAGCGATGGTCTTCATATATTCGGCATCGTTGTCTAGGGTTTTTACCAGATTTACAAGGGCGGAAGCAATAATATGGGGCAGATGGCTTACACCTGCTGTAATAAAATCATGTTCTTCAGCTGTAAGCACCATAGGGATAGCACCAAGAGAACTGATCAGCTCTGTAAAATCTGAAATATATTCCAGTCCCACTTCCCCGCCCGGAGTAAGAATATAGTATGCATTTTCCAGAATGCGCTCGTTGGAATGGTCAAAACCGGTTTTCTCAGAACCGGCCATAGGGTGACCGCCGATAAAGCAGTCTGTCATTCCCAGCTCATCCACTTTCTGATGGATGATTCCCTTTACACTTCCCACATCTGTGATAATGCAGCCTGGCTGGCGGATCTCTTTCAGATATGCAAGGCACTCCAGGTTGATCTCTACCGGAGCACATAAAAATACATAATCACAGGATCCAAAGCGTGGATCCTTCATTTCCTCACAGACACCATCTATAATGCCGGTGCTGATGGCGGAGGCAAGTGCTTCCTTACTGCGGTTATAGGCCAGAATGTGGTAATCCGGATGGTACTTCCGGATGGCCTTGGCGATAGAGCCGCCAATCAGACCGAGACCGATAAAACCGATTGTCTTCATAATATAATGTCGTTTCCTTTCCTTCGTTAAAGTGAAAAATTATCTTATGATATTGTACGAGATTCCTCGCAAATTGTCAATTCCTACAGAAATGACAAAATAATCTAAACTTTTTTGAAAAAAGACCGTCAAAATCCCAGAAAATACTTGAAATTCTTCTGAATATTTAGTAAAATATGAACATATTAGACAAACAGGGAGGTATTACATATGGACGTTTTTAGAACTGACCGAATCAGAAATGTAGTGCTGTTAGGACACGGCGGTGCTGGAAAGACAACTCTGGCAGAAGCAATGGCATATCTTGCCGGCTTGACCAACCGTTTAGGCCGTGTAGAAGATGGCAATACAGTCAGTGATTATGATAAAGAAGAAATCAAACGACATTTCTCTATCACTACATCTCTGATTCCGGTCCCGTGGCAGAAGAACAAGGTAAACATTCTGGACACTCCCGGATATTTTGACTTCGTAGGAGAAGTTGAGGAAGCTGTCAGCGCTGCAGACGCAGCAATCATCGTAGTATCAGGTAAGGCAGGGGTACAGGTTGGTACCCAGAAGGCATGGAATCTCTGCGAGAAGTATAAACTTCCGCGAATGATTTTCGTTACCGATATGGACGTGGACGATGTAAGTTACCGTAAGGTAGTAGATCAGCTTACCGAGCTTTATGGCAAGAAGATTGCCCCGCTGCATTTCCCAATCCGTGAGGATGGCAAGTTCGTGGGATATGTTAACGTTGTGAAGCAGGCCGGAAGAAAATATATCGACAAGGGACAGAAGGAAGAGTGCGAGATTCCTTCTTATCTGGATGAGTACCTTGAGAAGTATCATGATATCCTGATGGAATCTGTAGCAGAGACCAGCGAGGAATTCATGGATCGTTATTTTGAGGGAGACGAGTTCTCCGTTACAGAAGTTTCCGCAGCACTTGCCGCCAATGTACAGGATGCAAGCATTGTTCCGGTATGCATGGGATCCCCGATCAATCTTCGCGGCGTATCCAACCTTCTGGACGACATCTGCGGATATTTCCCAAGCCCGGACAAACGTTCCTGCAACGGTATTTCCCAGAAGACCAACGAGATTTTTGAAGCAAATTACGATTTCGCCAAAGCAAAATCAGCATATGTATGGAAATCCATCGTGGATCCATTCCTTGGCAAGTATTCCCTGATCAAGGTTTGCTCCGGTGTTATCAAATCTGATGATACCCTTCTCAATGTTGAGAAAGGCACAGAAGAGCGCCTGAACAAATTATATGTTCTTCAGGGTTCCAAGCCTATCGAAGTTCCAGAGCTCCATGCAGGTGATATCGGTGCAATTGCCAAATTAGTCAGTGTTCAGACTGGTGACAGCCTTGCCACCAAGGCGAATCCGGTTCTTTATCCGAAAGCAATTCTTTCCACACCTTATACCTATAAGAGATTTAAGGCTGTGAACAAGGGCGATGAGGATAAGATTTCCCAGGCTCTTGCCAAGATCATGAGCGAAGACAGGACTGTTCGTGTTGAGAACGATGGTGCTAACCGTCAGAGTCTGATCTATGGTATGGGCGATCAGCATCTTGATGTTATTGTCAGCATGCTGAAAGAGCGTTATAAAGTTGATGTAGAGCTTTCCAAACCGAAGGTTCCATTCCGTGAGACCATCCGCAAGAATTCTGACGTAGAAGGCAAACATAAGAAACAGTCCGGCGGACATGGACAGTATGGACATGTTAAGATGCGTTTTGAGCCGTCTGGCGATATGGAGACTCCATACGTATTTGAGCAGGTTGTTGTTGGTGGTGCAGTTCCGAAGAACTACTTCCCGGCAGTTGAGAAGGGCCTTCAGGAATGCGTTCAGAAAGGACCTCTTGCAGCATATCCGGTAGTTGGTGTAAAGGCTACTCTTTATGATGGATCTTATCATCCGGTAGATTCCTCAGAGATGGCATTTAAGATGGCTACCATCCTTGCATTCAAGAAAGGCTTCATGGATGCTTCTCCGGTACTGTTAGAGCCAATCGTTTCCATGAAGGTTACAGTTCCGGATAAATATACAGGTGACGTTATGGGCGATCTGAATAAACGCCGCGGCCGTGTTCTTGGAATGAATCCGGATCATAACGGAAATACCATTATTGAAGCTGACGTTCCTCTTCTTGAGATTTATGGATATTCCACAGATCTTCGTTCCATGACTGGCGGAAGTGGTGACTTCTCCTACGAGTTCGCCCGCTATGAGCAGGCTCCTGGAGATATCCAGCAGAAAGAGATTGAAGCACGGGCAAGCAAGGTTGACGCTGCTGATGAATAAGTAGTATAATGAGATGGAGAATTTCCCGAAGGGGAGTTCTCCGTCTTTTATGATGGAAGTTCATATGAGGAAAAGAAGGAGGAGTATTATGAACAGAAAAGCAATCAAAAAGATTATGCTGTTTTTACTCGCTTTTATGCTTGTATTTCCGGTTTATTCATTTGGAAAAGCAGAGGCAGTTCAGGCAGCAGCATTAAAAGCACCGAAGCTTTCCAAGGTGGTACGTGTAAAGAAAAGTGTTAAAATTACCTGGAAAAAGAGTAAAGGCGCTTCCGGCTACTATGTTATGCGTAAGACAGAAAATAGTTCCTGGAAAAAAATCAAAACTGTGAAAGGCGGTTCCAAAACATCTTACACAGATAAAAAAGTGAAGAGTGGAACTACATACTACTACACAGTAAAAGCCTACAAAGGAAAGAAAGTAAGTTCCTATAACAAAAAAGGACTGAAAATCGTTTATAAGGTGCCAACCACAACGAAACCGGATACTGCCGGCGGAAATACCACGGCAACAGGTTCCACTGTTGCAAATACAGCTTCCGAATATACCATTGAAACGGATATGGTACTTTCTGGTTCCGGTTCCGGTTACCATGCGAAGCTGGTTGCCTGCACGGCGACCTCTGCAGTAAGCTTTGGTATCCAGTATGACAAGCATGCAAGAGCTCCCTATACAGGTAAGGCATGGTTCATGATCGAGAATGTAGCCCACAATGGTGCAGGCGGTCAGAACTATATCTGGGTTCAGGAAGCGGCCAGAGATAAGACTTACCATGTAATGCTGACTGTGAAAAAAGACGGAACCTGCAGCTGCTACATCAACGGCAAACTTGCCAAAACAGTTAAAAACAGCAGTCTTGCAAACACAACTGTCTATCTTCGCGTAGAGGGTTCTGCAAGATTAAACGGAGATTCTGTAAATGCCACATTCAGCAATATTGAATTGAAGGCTGACGGCAAATATTATGCAGATAAGATCTGGGGTACGCATGATTTCACAACCAATAAGGGAATCAAGGCAGATGCTTCCGGATATGCGGCTTCCAAGCGAGTAACAATCAAGGGAAAAGTAAAAGGACTGGCAAGTGGTCAGGACTGGGATAGTGCATACGAGCAGGTATCCGGAATCATTCAGTTTGTGAACTGATAGATTGAAATGTAACAGAATGCATAAATCCTTCATATATGGTGATGCCGCCGACAGGTGACACGTCTGTTTAGTAAAGGAAATAAAAACAGCATTCAGACAGAAGTATAAAAAATATATTCTGTCTGGATGCTGTTTTGCTTATAAAATAATAATCTTAGTATAGCATTTACAGGATCTTAGTTGTCCATTTACTGCAGTCCCACACCTGTGAAACCACATCCTGATAAAATTCCGGCTCATGGCAGATGAGAAGCACACTTCCGCGGTATTCCTTTAGTGCCTCCTTCAGAGCCTCTTTTGCATCCACATCCAGGTGGTTGGTAGGCTCGTCAAGAAGAAGGACATTTGTCTCTTTGTTTACCAGCTTGCAAAGGCGGACCTTGGCCTGCTCACCGCCGGAAAGCACACGGACCTGACTCTCAATATGTTTGGTGGTGAGACCGCATTTTGCAAGTGCGGAGCGGACTTCATACTGGGTATAAGATGGGAATTCTGCCCAGATCTCATCAATACAGGTAGTTTTGTTGTCACCTTTTACCTCCTGTTCAAAATATCCGATCTGCAGATTGTCCCCTAATTCCCTGGTTCCCTTCAATGATGGGATCAGACCAAGAATACTTTTCAGAAGTGTGGTTTTTCCAATTCCGTTGGCACCTACAAGCGCGATTTTCTGGCCTCTTTCCATGGAAAGGGTGAGAGGGCGGGAAAGGGGCTCGTTATATCCGATTACAAGATCCTTTGTCTCGAAGATGTATTTGCCTGGGGTGCGTCCCTGTTTGAAATGAAACTCCGGCTTTGGTTTCTCGGCAGCCAGTTCGATCACGTCCATTTTGTCCAGTTTTTTCTGGCGGGACATTGCCATATTTCTGGTGGAAACCCGGGCCTTGTTTCTGGCAACGAAATCCTTCAGTTCGCTGATTTCCTGCTGCTGGCGGCGATAAGCCGCCTCTAACTGAGCTTTTTTCACTTCATAGACTTCCAGAAAGTGGTCATAATCGCCTACATAACGGTTCAGCTCCTGATTTTCCATATGATAAACGATATTGATCACATCATTGAGAAACGGAATATCGTGGGAAATAAGGATAAAAGCATTCTCATATTCCTGAAGATAGCGTTTCAGCCATGCAATGTGTTCTTCATCCAGATAGTTGGTGGGCTCATCCAGAAGAAGAATATCTGGTTTCTCCAGAAGCAGCTTGGCAAGGAGCACCTTGGTACGCTGTCCGCCGCTGAGATCTGTGACATCACGGTCAAGCCCAAGATCCAGAAGACCAAGTGCCCGGGCAACCTCTTCTACCTTGGAATCAATTACGTAGAAGTCGTGCATGGTCAGGGTATCCTGGATAGTTCCCAGTTCCTCCATAAGAACTTCCATTTCTTCCGGGGAGGCTTCACCAAGGGAATCACAGATGGTATTCATTCGTTCTTCCAGTTCAAAAAGCCAGGAAAAAGCAGATTTCAGCACGTCGCGGATAGTCATGCCAGGAGCGAGGACAGAATGCTGGTCCAGATAACCTACGCGGACATTTTTTGCCCACTGGATCCTGCCCTCATCCGGCATCAGTTTGTCAGTTACAATATTGAAGAAGGTGGATTTTCCCTCTCCGTTGGCGCCTACCAGGCCAATATGTTCTCCTTTTAAAAGACGGAAGGAAACATCATGGAAAATGGCTCTGTCACCAAAGCCGTGGGTAAGGTGTTCAACATTTAAAATACTCATAGATAACTCCTGTTCTTAAATCAGAGCGTGCTTGAAACAGGCTCCGGTATATATAGATAGCAGCTTGCGGTTTGCAGAGCAGCCGTTTTGCAAATTTAGGGCTGTATGCAAAATGCAAAGAGGGAAAAACGGTTACAATCAGGATAACTGCTGGATTCCTGCAATATCTGGTGAAGCCATCAGAGAATAGTTTGTATAATAAACTACAAATCCCGGTTTGGCTCCAGCCGGCTTTTTCACATTCTTTTTCTGGAGATAATCAATCTCTACCTTTGGTGCAGTGCGTCCCTTGGAATAAAAGGCTGCAAGATTTCCTGCTTCTTCAAAGGTGCGGTCCGGAAGTGTGCCGTCTTTTGTCTTTACCACAACATGGGAGCCCGGCATCTTTTTGGCATGGAACCACCAGTCATTTCCTGTGGCAAATTTAAAGGTCAGCTCATCATTCTGGTAGTTGTTTTTTCCTACATAAATATCGTAGCCATCACTGGAAACATAATGGAAGGGTTTGGATTTCACCTGCATTTTGGCACCTTTTTTATTTCCGTAGTGGCGCTTCACATAGCCGTATTCCATAAGCTCTTCCTTGATCTGGGAAAGGTCGCTCTCCTCAGCGGCAATGTCCAGGGCATTGGAGATGGATTCCAGATGTTCGATCTCGCTGGTGGTATCTGCAATCTGAACCTCCAGAGCTTCCTGGGTACGCTTCAGCTTACCGTAACGATCGAAATATTTTTTGGAATTCTCCTGTGGGGTCAGGGTAGGATCAAGAGGAATGGTGATTTCTTCTCCATTATAATAGTTCACAGCCTTAAAGGATTTACAGCCTTCTTCCAGACCGTAGCCGTAGGTGTTGATCAATTCGCCGTAAACCTTGTATTTGTCTTTTTTCTCAGTGTCTTTCATCTGCTTCTGCTGAAGGCTTAATTTTTTTCGGTTGCGGTCAAGGGCAGTCTGGACGATCTTTCGGAGATCCGCAGATTTCTGACGGATACGGGTGATCACGTCGCGGGAGGCATAATAGGTTTCCAGCATCTCTGACACAGATTCAAAGGTCCGGGTGGTGAAGCCTTCTCCATATTGGGAAAAAGGAAGAACACCGTATTCAACCGGCTCGTCCCCTTTGAAAACAATAACCGGGGTAAATTCTTCCCTCCGGATCTGTTCCATTAAACGGGTGAATTCTGTATAAAGCTGCTCTCTGGTATTCTCATCTAATGTCTGGACATCGTCATTTCCATCAATGGAAGCGCGATAGCAAAGTTCTTGAGCCATTACCGGGCTGAAACCGGTAAGCGTCTGATAGAGAGCTTTGGAGACAGCATTGGATCTGCCGCATACTTTTTCCATGAAATCCTCTCTGGAAATGGTAAGAGGATCCAGCTTGTCCTGAGTGTGGGGGATGAAATAAGGACGTCCTGGCAGAACTTCACGTACAGAACTTACGTTGCAGGATACGTGCTTGATACTATCCAGGATCATATTATTATCATCACAGAAGATAATGTTGCTGTGCTTTCCCATCAGTTCCATAATGAGAACCTTATGGCATACATCACCAAGTTCGTTCAGGTGCTCCAGCTCAAATTCTACAACACGCTCCAGACCAGGCTGGCGTATCGCAGTGATCCTGGCGCTTCCGATGTGCTTGCGGAGAAGCATGCAAAAATTAGGAGCAGTCAAAGGGCTGATCCGGTTTTTGCCTGTAAAATAGATCAGAGGCAGGGAGGCGCTGGCGGAGAGAAGCAGACGCTTCTGACCATTTGCACCTTTTCCGGTGATCAGCAGTTCGTCACTTTCCGGCTGGGCAATTTTGTTAATGCGTCCCCCGGAGAGATTTTTATTTAATTCAGAAACCATTGCAGCAATGGTAATTCCGTCAAAAGCCATAAAAAACTCCTTTCTGTTGACAGGTTACCGGTCGTTCCGTGACCAGTAACCGTGACATGCAGACTTTATTATAACAGCAAAAAAAGGATTTGACTAGGGTTTTAGAATGAACTATAATAAATCTGTATGCGTAGGCAACTGTGAACGGTAACCTGCGTAGAGTTATTGCCTGAATATCAGAGACGATTCTGTTATGCGGAATGGTACTCTTTTCAGACAGTATTCGGAATAAAAATAAAGAAAGAGATTACTATGATAAAAAGTATGACCGGCTTTGGAAGGGCCGAGGTGATTACAAAAGAGCGGAAAATCACCGTTGAGTTAAAATCCGTCAATCACAGATATCTGGATCTGAGTATCAAAATGCCAAGGAAGCTGGTTTTCCTTGAGGGCGCGATCCGGAATCTTATGAAGACCTATATGCAGCGTGGTAAAGTGGATGTGTTTATCACATATGAGGACTACACCTTAAGCTGTGGCGCACTGAAGTATAATAAGGAGCTTGCAGGAGAATATCTTGCATATATCCGTCAGATGGCAGAGGAATTTGGCCTTGAGAACGATGTGAAGGCAGGAGCTCTTTCCCGTTATCCGGACGTGCTGACTATGGAGGAGCAGTCTGTAGATGAGGACGCATTATGGGCAGTTCTGGAGGCACCGCTTCGTGAGGCCTGCGAGAAATTTGCCCAGTCCCGTGCAAGAGAGGGAGAGAATCTGAAGAACGACCTGATCGCCAAGCTGGATGCTCTTGATGAGAAGGTAAGCCAGGTAGAAGCCCGCTCTCCGGAGGTTGTGGATTCTTACAGAGAGAAGCTGGAAGCCAAGGTTCATGAGCTTCTGGAGGATTCTCAGATCGAAGATTCCCGTATTGCAGCAGAAGTTGTCCTGTTCTCCGACAAGATCTGCAACGATGAGGAAACCGTCCGTCTCCACAGCCATATCCAGGGAATGAAGAAGATGCTGGAGGAGAAGGAAGGCATCGGACGCAAGCTTGATTTTATGGCACAGGAGATGAACCGTGAGGCAAATACCATTTTGTCGAAATCAAGTGATCTGATTATTTCCAATATAGCGATTGATCTGAAGACAGAGATTGAGAAGATCAGAGAACAGGTTCAGAATGTGGAGTAACCTAGTACATCGTTTTCGAAATAACTATACCACTCACTTGTCTGTGAATCCGATTGCACAGGTATAAAAGCCTCGGCGTAGCCCGCTACGCCTGCGTTTTTATACCTGCACACTCGAATCCACATCCTACGTGATTGGTATAGTTATTTACGAAGCGATGTACTAGAGAATCAAAGACGTAAGCTTTCCTTATTGACAGAAGGGTGAAAACATGGCAAAATTAATCAATATCGGATTCGGCAATGTGGTGAATTCCCAGAAAATCGTAGCTGTGGTAAACCCGGATGCCGCTCCGGTGAAACGAATGGTTCAGAGTGTGAAGGGTTCCAATTCCCTTGTGGATGCCACTCAGGGAAGAAAGACCAAGTCTGTGATCGTTACCTCAGACCACATTCTGATATTATCTGCGATCCAGCCGGACACGATCGCTCGCAGATTTGCAGAAGTTATAGAAAATAAGGGAGAGGGCCATGAGTAGAGGAGTTTTGGCAGTTGTTTCCGGGTTTTCCGGAGCAGGAAAAGGCACCATTATGAAAAGCCTGATGGCGAAGTACGACAATTACGCATTGTCTGTATCTGCCACCACCAGAAACCCCAGACCAGGGGAAGAAGACGGAAGAGAATACTTTTTCCGCACAAAAGAAGAATTTGAGGAAATGATCCGTCAGGATCAGCTGATCGAATATGCCCGGTACGTGGAGAATTACTACGGCACACCTAAGGCTTATGTGGAGGAGCAGTTGTCAGCAGGCCGGGATGTGATCCTGGAGATCGAGATTCAGGGAGCCCGCAAGATCAAGAAGAAATTCCCGGAAGCTGTGCTGGTATTTGTAACAGCGCCCTCCATGGAGGAACTGAAAGAGCGTCTTGTTGGAAGAGGCACTGAGACTGCGGAAGTGATCCACCAGCGTCTTGCAAGAGCTGCACAGGAGGCAGAAGGAGTTGACGAGTACGACTATCTGCTGGTGAATGACCAGCTGGAGGATGCTGTAGACAGGCTTCATAATATTATTCAGAGCGAACATTTCGCCATGAGGCGAAACCTTGGTTTTATCCATGAGATCCAGGCACAGGCAGCAAAGTTTGTGGAAGAATAATCCAAATAAAGAGCAGATGAAACTGCCATAAAATGAAATGTTGATTTGCAACTTTATTCGCGAAAATACAGTTTGAAGCTGCGAATCTTTATAAAAATTATAACAATAATCACAATTTTTGAAAGGAGTATATATATGATCCATCCATCTTATTCTGAGTTAATCGAAGCAATCAATACCAACAATGAGGACGACGATGAGAGCATGGTGCTCAACAGCCGTTATTCCCTGATTCTTGCTACAAGCAAGCGTGCGCGTCAGCTGATCGGCGGTGCAAAGCCGTTGGCAGATAATGTTAAAGGCAAGAAACCTCTTTCTATCGCAATTGACGAGTTATATCACGGAAAGGTTAAGATCCTTCCAGGTAAACATGAGGAAGAGGATTTAGCAGAGATCGCAGGACATTCTGCAGAGGAGATTGCTGCTGAAGAACCTGCAGCTGCAGTTGATCCTGCTGAGTCTGAGGAGAGTGCAGAATAATATGAAATTACTGTTCATTTCCCTTGGATGTGATAAGAATCTGGTAGATTCTGAGGAAATGCTTGGAATGCTTGCTGCAGACGGACATGAGATCGTTGATGATGAGGACGAAGCAGAGGTCATTATTGTCAATACCTGCTGTTTTATCGGTGATGCCAAAGAAGAAAGTGTAAATACCATTCTTGAAATGGCAGAGAAGAAAAAGGCAGGTACCTGCAAGGTGCTGATCGTTACCGGCTGCATGGCACAGCGTTACAAGAAAGAAATTTCAGAGGAAATACCTGAAGTGGATGCTATTCTTGGTACAACCTCTTATGGCGATATCAGCAAGGCTGTAAAGGAAGCCCAGGCAGGCAGACACTTTGAAGAGTACAAGAGCATTGATTTTCTTCCGGATATTTCCGGTAAGCGTATGTTGACCACAGGTGGACATTTTGCATATCTGAAAATTGCAGAAGGCTGTGACAAGCATTGTACCTACTGTATTATCCCAAGACTCCGGGGCGGCTACAGAAGCGTGCCTATGGAGCAGCTCGTAAAAGAAGCCCGGTCTCTTGCTGAAAAAGGGGTGAAAGAGCTGATTCTGGTTGCCCAGGAGACCACTGTATATGGTAAGGACATCTATGGAAAGAAATCTCTTCATGTCCTTTTAAAGGAGCTTTGCAAAATAAAGGGAATCCGCTGGATCCGTATTTTGTACTGTTACCCGGAAGAGATTTATGATGAGCTGATTCAGACTATGAAGGAAGAGAAGAAGATCTGTCATTATCTGGATCTTCCGATCCAGCATGCAAGTGACCGTGTGCTGAAACGCATGGGCCGCCGTACCACCAAGCAGGAGCTGGTGGATATTATTGGCAGGCTGCGCCGGGAGATCCCGGATATTTTCCTTCGCACAACCCTGATCAGCGGTTTTCCTGGAGAGACACAGGAAGACCACGAAGAACTGATGGAGTTTGTGGATGAGATCGAGTTTGACCGCCTTGGTGTTTTCCCATACTCTGCTGAGGAGGATACCCCGGCAGCCACTATGGAAGATCAGATTCCGGAGGAGGTCAAGGAAGCCAGACGCGATGAGATCATGGAACTTCAGCAGGAAATTTCTCTTGAAAAGGGTGAGAGCCGCGTTGGTCAGGTGCTGACTGTTATGATCGAGGGCAAAGTATCTGGAGAGAGTGCGTACATTGGACGTACTTACGGAGATGCGCCGAAGGTCGATGGATATATTTTTGTACAGACCGGCGAACTTCTCATGACAGGAGATTTTGCGAGAGTCCGGATTACCGGAGCTCTGGAGTACGATTTGATAGGAGAGCTGGAAGATGAATACACCGAATAAACTGACTATTGCCAGAATGATCCTGGTACCGTTTTTTGTATTATTTATTCTGACTGGCTGGGGCGGAGATGCCAACCGCTATATCTGCCTTGCTATTTTTGTAGTGGCAAGTATTACGGACTGGTTTGATGGTCATCTTGCCCGCAAGAATAATCTGGTTACCAATTTTGGTAAATTCATGGATCCTCTTGCTGACAAGCTTCTTGTTTGTTCTGCACTGATCTGCATGATCGAGCTTGACCGCCTGCCGGCATGGTTCGTGATCATTATCATTGCAAGAGAATTTATTATCAGTGGCTTCAGACTGATCGCTGCCGAGAACGGCGTTGTCATCGCTGCAAACTACTGGGGCAAATTTAAAACTGCATCCCAGATGGTCATGATCATTCTTCTGATCCTGAACTTTGGGGGAGCTTTTGAAATACTGACACAGATTTTTGTATGGGCATCACTTGCTCTGACGGTGATCTCTCTGATCACTTATATTGTGCAGAATAAGAATGTAATTTCCATGCAGGAATAAAATAGCTGCTGCCCGCGAAACGTTTTTGCGTGCAGAGAGTGAGAATATCTGAATGTAAATCAGCCAGCATCTTTGTGAGCAGAGATGTTGGCTGATTTCAAACATGCTCTGGAAAAGAGGTATATATATGATTGCAGAACTTGTAGCTGTAGGAACTGAGATTTTGCTGGGAAATATTGTAAACACCAACAGCGCATATCTTTCTGAGAAATGTGCCCAGCTGGGACTTTCTGTTTACTATGAGTCTGTTGTGGGAGATAATCGCGACCGAATGAAAGCTGTGATCGCATCTGCCCTTGACAGATCTGACGTGGTAATTCTTTCAGGAGGTCTCGGACCAACGGAGGATGATCTGACTAAGGAAGTATGTGCTGAGGTAATGGGACTTCCTCTTTCTGAAGATCCTCATTCCCGTAAGCGTATTGAGCGTTATATGAAGGAATATAAGAAGAATCATCCGGACAGACGTGTGACCTCCAATAATTATAAGCAGGCACAGGTTCCGGAAGGCGCTATTGTGCTTGATAACCACAACGGTACAGCACCTGGTCTGATCCTTGAGAAAAATGGCAAGACTGCCATTCTTCTTCCGGGACCGCCTAACGAGCTGATCCCTATGTTTGAGGAGTCTGTTTTCTCATATCTTCGCAAGAAACAGCCGGAGATCATCTGCTCCCAGGTTGTGAAGATCTGTGGAATCGGTGAGAGTCAGGTGGCTGCCGATATCCAGGATATGATCGAGACCCAGACAAATCCAACGCTTGCTCCATATGCAAAGACAGGAGAGGTTCATCTCCGTATTACAGCCAAGGGTGAGGATGAGAAATCCTGCAAGAAGCTGATCAAACCTGTAGTAAAGGAACTTCAAAAGCGATTCGGCAAAAATGTATTTGCCCTGGATGCGGACAAAACGCTGGAAGAATCTGTTGTGGATCTGCTGAAGGAGAAAGAATTAACTCTGTCTCTTGCAGAATCCTGTACAGGTGGTGCCATTGCTGCCCGCATTGTAAATGTTCCAGGTGCTTCCCAGGTGTTTACCCATGGATTTGTTACTTACAGCAACCGTGCCAAGAGAGAATGTCTTGGAGTGAAGAAATCCACATTGAAAACAGTGGGAGCTGTTTCTGCAAAATGTGCCAAACAGATGGCAAAGGGGGGCTGCGCAGCTTCAGAAGCTGATATCTGTCTTTCTGTTACCGGCCTTGCAGGCCCGGATGGCGGAACCAGTGAGAATCCTGTTGGAACCGTGTTTATGGGTTGCTGCTGCAATGGACATACGATTACCCGGGAATATCATTTTACCGGAAACAGAACCAAGATCCGTCAGCAGGCTGTTGCCAGTGCGCTAGTACTGCTTCGCGAGTGCATGATGGGAGAAGTTGAGGAGTAAGTTTTCTTAATCGCAGAAAATGCTTTACTTCATCATCTTCATCAGGTTTACCACTTTATCAAGCTTTGCACGTTCCCGGGGGCTTTTTCCCATTTTCAAAACCTCAATGATGGTATTGATTTCATTACTGTTAAAGTTCAGACCGGCATTTCTCCCCTGGGAAGCTGCATTCATAATAAATGGCAGCAGATCAGAGGGAGATTTTCCGGCTCCTTGCCGGGCCATCTGCTGGAGCATGTCAAGCTTGTTTTTGTCGATACCTGCAAGCTTTGGATTATCCTGCCAGTTGTCATCCATATGGAATCATTCCTTTCTTATATAGTAATGCTGCCAATTGGCGACATGTCCGTTTTGAATGAAATTTTTCTGTTTTTACTGTCGTTCTTCTTCGCAATTATCTTCTGGAGATGGTTCATTCATCATCCTCAGCATTTCTGCCATGGTCATCATATTGGTGATCTGATCCAGAGTCTTTCGTATATCTCCAAAACAGTAGCGGCGCAGGTCGTTTATGACTTCAAGAGGCTGGGCAGGGGCTGCTGCAGCCTGTATCTGCATGGCTTCTGACGGCTTTGTAAAAAGAGCGACTGTATTGGAAAGTTCCCTGGCTTTTGCAAAAACGGACAGAAACTGTTGCTGCCTGGGTGGAAAATAGGGGATGAGAGCTTTTAACAGCTGTCCCTGGTCAGTTCCCACCATCTGATCCAGAGCTGTCTGGGCAATATATTCCTGATCCATAAAAATCCCTTTTCTATATCTATGTTGTTGTTATTAAAATATGACGACGGTTTGAAAACGGTGAAATCTTCTGCAAATTGTGACGCACATTCTGCAGAAAGCATTTTTCAAACACGCTCTGACATCTGTAACATATTCTATAGCAGGGGGATGTATGAATTTCCCGCAAAGTCAGGAGGGAAAGTTATGAGAAGAGAAAATGAAAAGCTTATTATAGATGGAAATGCCATATACGAGCTGGATCTGGAATGTGTGCGAAAGAAGCAAGGAAAACAGGAAGGAAATGGCAGGTGTGTGGAGCAGTCAGAAGAAAGAAGGCAGTCCGCAAACCATACCGGGGATTAAAGACAATTTGCAGGAGAGAGTTTCTACCCAGAGCGTGGTTGAAAAAGAAACAAGGAAACGTAAGAATGCTTTTAGAATATGCCTGAAAAAGGGGACAGGGGAAAATTCCCGCTGTCCCGATTTTTTTGAAAAGGACTGAGAAGACAGCCCTTTTTCATATGTGGGAAACTCAGATCAGCAGCCGCAGCCATTCCCCCATCCACCGCAGAGAAGCAGAAGGATGATAATGATCCAGCAGCAGTCACCATTTCCGTTGCCACAGCTGTTGTTGCAGCCAATACCGTTGCCGCCGCATGCGCAAAGAAGAATGATGATCCAGAGAATATTGCATCCACAGGAGCCGTTCCCAAAGGAAAGCCCACATCCATTGTCACATCCGCAGCCATTATTACAACCGCAGTTACCACATCCGCAACCGGATCTTTCCTCGCCGCAGCCACAGTTTGTAGCAGCTAAATCACTCATGCTGTTACCTCCAGAAAATGTTTACAGTTCATCATATGGAGGGGACAGGGGGTGTGTGACAAAGCAGTTGACAGAAAAGAGAAATTTGGCTATAATAAACTGAAACGTAATATTTCTGTAATCTTTGAAAAGAATTCGACATAAAATATATAAAACAAGGATTGATTTGTTAAGAATTAAGTCTGCGAAGCAAACGCTGTTTTTTGTGAACAAAGTTCACAGAAAACCCGAGAATCTCAGCGCGAAATCATGCGAATGCATGATTTCTGTGCATCGCGAAGCGTGTTACTGGTCACGGAGTAAACAGTAACTGTTTGTGAAAAGCAGAGGTGGGAAAGCTTCGGAATTAGTCAGGTCAAAGAGAGGAAAATGCTATGATAAAAGAAGAGAGAAACAGAAAGCAAAGTCTGGCTCTGGTGCTGCTTGTGATTGCCACATTATGTACGGTTTTTCTGATGACAAGGGATGTTCAGGCTGCGAAAGCCGGATTTAAGACTATAAACGGCAAGACCTACTACATAACAGCCAGCGGAGCCAAGCAGAAAGGCTGGCTGACTCTGAAAGGCAAGAAATACTATTTTAATAAAAAAACAGGCGTACAGTTAAAAGGCTGGCAAAAAGACAGTAAGGGCAGAAACATCCGGTATTTTACCAAGGGAAAAGGTGTGATGGCCACCGGTTTTCTGAAGAGCGGAACCGTAACCCATTATTTCAGACCTTCCAATGGTAAGCTTGTCCGCGGCTGGCTGACCTTAAAGGGTAAGAAATATTATTTTACCAGCGGAACCGGCGCTATGGTAAAGGGCTGGCAGACCACAGCTAAGAAAGAGAAACGTTATTTCAAGAGCAATGGTCAGATGCTTACCGGCTGGTTCACGGATTCTAAGGGATATACCCGCTATTTTAATACCAGCACAGGTATTATGTATACTGGACTTAAGAATGTAGATGGAAATATCTATTATTTTTCCAAGACCAGCGGAGTCCGTTATCAGAAAGGCTTTGGCAAGGTTGGAAGCAAGCGGTATTATTTTAGTACCACAGATGGCAAAGCGCAGACCGGCTGGCTGAGTCTGGATGGAAACAGCTATTATTTTGGAACAACAGGCGTGATGTACGTAAACACTACAGCTTCCATTGGAGGAAAGACCTACGCGTTTGATTCCAATGGTGTTGCTTCCGAGAAACAGGATTCAGGAAAGGATGACAATGACAGCAGTATTACCTTTACCTGGTATGATGAGAAACGTGGCCGCAATTTTACTATTATGAAGGAGCTTAAGAGTCATCCGGGAGTTGCAGATGGAACCAAGTCTGATCTTGATATTCTGGCAGCTGTCTGCGAGGCTGAGGCAGGAGACCAGGGAATTGCAGGTATGAAGGCAGTTGCTCTCTGCCTTTTGAACAGAACTCTGGACAAGGAGTTTCCGTCCAGTGTCCGTTATGTGCTTTACCAGGGAACTACCTTCCCCCAGTATTCAGTCGTGACAAACAACCAGCTGCTGAAACGTCTGAATGGTCAGTTTATTGACCGTGCAAGCGCTTATGAAGCTGCCCAGCAGGCACTTGACAGTTTTAATGCTTATGTGCTGAATGGTACACCGCGTATAGTAAGCGGAATCAAGGCCAAAGATTTTAATTATAAGTATTTTATGATGACTTCTGCATTCTGGAAACAGCCATTGAATTTTAAAAAGGTTGTATATGAGACATACAAGGATCATACATTTTTTGTGGACTGGGTATAAAGGTAGCTATACAGATGTAGAAACAGTATAAATGATAATAGCAAACTTTACTGCGGTGAGTTGCTAAAATACAAGGCTAAAATCCTTGACAAAAACAGACAGCCTTTGTATACTTGCAAGTATTAAATGAGAAAGGCTTTGAAGGGAACAAGTAGCTTTGGAAAGAGCACACAGAGAGCTGCCGGATGGTGAGAGGCGCGTGCAGAGTTCCATTGTGAATACATCCCGGAGCTTTGCACTGAACGGTTTTGAAGCGGCAGAGACAGCAGCAGCGGACAGGCGCTTGTGATCGCTTGCAGAAATCCAGTAGGCTGTGACGGGGTGGCATACGTTATCATGCCGGGGTGATAATTCTGAAGAGTATTCGAAGATATTTGTTTTTGGACAGTATTGTCTGTGTGGATAATCGTCTGGAAGAAATTTTCAGTATGGTCACTTATCGAGGCAGAAAGTGCGAGCTTTCTGTAAATTTAGGTGGTAACGCGGGACCCGGTTCTCGTCCTAAAGGGACATGAGAACCGGGCTTTTTATATCTGCAGCGGCTTTTTTCGTGAAGAGAGAATAAGCAGCTCATATATCTACTTTACAGGAGGAAAATAAAATGACAGTTTGGGAAGAACTGAAAGCCAGAGGCCTGATCGCCCAGGTAACAGACGAAGATGAGATCAAAGAAATGGTAAATAACGGAAAGGCAACTTTCTATATTGGATTTGACCCAACCGCAGACAGCCTTCATGTAGGACATTTCATGGCACTTTGCCTGATGAAACGTCTACAGATGGCAGGGAACAGACCAATCGCCCTTCTTGGCGGCGGAACCGGTATGATCGGTGACCCATCCGGAAGAACCGACATGCGCCAGATGCTGACGAAAGAGACCATCCAGCATAACATTGACTGTTTCAAGAAACAGATGGAGCGTTTCATCGACTTTTCTGATGGAAAGGCACTTATGGTAAACAATGCAGAATGGCTGATGAACCTGAATTATGTGGAGCTTTTACGTGAGGTTGGAGCTCACTTTTCTGTTAACCGTATGCTTACAGCAGAGTGCTACAAACAGCGTATGGAAAGAGGCTTAAGCTTCCTGGAATTTAACTACATGATCATGCAGAGCTATGACTTCTATATGCTGTACCAGAAATACGGCTGCAATATGCAGTTCGGTGGCGATGACCAGTGGAGCAACATGCTTGGCGGTACTGAGCTGATTCGCCGTAAGCTTGGAAAAGACGCATATGCTATGACAATCACCCTTCTTCTTAACTCAGAAGGTAAGAAAATGGGTAAAACACAGTCTGGTGCTGTCTGGCTGGATCCAAATAAGACATCTCCATTCGATTTCTACCAGTACTGGAGAAATGTGGACGACGCAGATGTTATCAAATGCATGAAGCTTCTTACCTTCCTTCCGCTGGAAGAAATCCAGGAGATGGAGAAATGGGAAGGCAGCCAGCTGAACAAGGCAAAAGAGATCCTTGCATTCCAGCTTACCGAGCTTGTTCATGGAACAGAGGAAGCGAAGAAGGCAGAGGCTGGGGCCAAGGCACTTTTTGCAGGCGGAGCTGATACAGAGCATATGCCGACCACTGAGCTTGCAGCAGAGGATTTTGACGAAGAAGGCAATATCGACCTGATCAGCCTTCTTGTAAAATCCGCTCTTGTAACAACCCGTTCCGAGGGAAGAAGAGCCATCGAGCAGGGCGGCGTTTCCGTTGACGGTGAGAAAGTGACGGACATCAGACATGTACTTTCCAAAGACGCTCTCACAGGTGACGGTATTGTCCTTAAGAGAGGAAAGAAGAAATTTAATAAAGTATTTGTAAAATAAGATCATAAAAGGGGACCAGATACGCTCTAAATCTGATCGTTGATGCGAAAACAGATTTTTGTACTGGTCCCCGACTTATGCAAAAAATATTTTGACCGTGATAAAGATATATGCTATCATATAAACCATGCAAGCATTCCAATAAGAGGAATGCACGTTATTGTTTACAGTAACGAAAGTACTTCTTTATTGCGTAGGAGGAGAATTGAAATGAAGAAATACGGAGTAAACGAACTTCGAAAAATGTTTCTGGATTTCATGGAGAGCAAGGGACATCTTGTTCTGAAAAGCTTTCCATTGGTTCCACAGGGCGATAAAAGTGTCCTGCTGATCAATGCAGGAATGACACCACTGAAACCATATTTCACAGGAGCAGAGAAACCACCACGTACAAGAGTCAGTACCTGTCAGAAATGTATCCGTACAGGTGATATTGAGAATGTAGGTAAGACTGCACGTCACGGTACATTCTTTGAAATGCTTGGTAATTTCTCTTTTGGAGATTACTTTAAAAGAGAGGCCATTCACTGGTCATGGGAGTTCCTGACTGAGGTGGTAGGTCTGGATGCCAGCCGTCTTTATCCGTCTGTTTATCTGGAGGATGATGAGGCTTTCGATATCTGGAATAAAGAGATCGGAATTCCGGCAGAGCGTATTTTCAAATTTGGCAAAGAGGATAACTTCTGGGAGCACGGCGCAGGTCCATGCGGTCCATGTTCCGAGATTTACTATGACCGTGGAGAAAAATATGGCTGCGGCAAGCCGGGATGTACAGTAGGCTGTGACTGCGACCGTTACATGGAAGTATGGAACAACGTATTTACCCAGTTTGAGAATGACGGAAATGGCAATTATACAACTTTGAAACAGAAGAATATTGATACCGGTATGGGTCTTGAGCGTCTGGCTGTTGTTGTCCAGGACGTAGATTCCATTTTCGATGTAGATACCATCTGTTCCCTTCGTAACCTGGTAAGTAGGATTTCCGGCAAACCGTATGGGGTACATCATGAGGACGATGTTTCCATCCGTCTGATCACAGACCATATCCGTTCCGCGACATTCATGATCTCCGATGGTATTATGCCTACCAATGAAGGACGTGGATATGTACTTCGCCGTCTGATCCGCCGTGCTGCAAGACACGGAAGACTTCTGGGAATTGAGGGCAACTTCCTTGCTACTTTAAGTGCAGAAGTAATTGACGGTTCCAAGGATGGATATCCGGAACTGGAAGAAAAGAAAGAATTTATCTTCAACGTTCTCACCAACGAGGAGAACCAGTTCGGTAAGACCATCGACCAGGGACTTCGTATCCTGGCTGATATGGAAGAGGCTATGAATGCAGCTGGAGAGAAGACTCTTTCCGGTGAAAACGCATTTAAATTATATGATACTTACGGATTCCCTCTTGATCTGACCAAGGAGATCCTTGAGGAGAAGGGCTACGAGATCGACGAGGAAGGCTTCAAGACTGCTATGGATGAGCAGAGAGAGAAAGCACGTTCCTCCCGTGAGGTAACCAACTATATGGGAGCTGACGCTACTGTATATGACCAGATTGATACTTCTGTTACCACAGAGTTTGTTGGATACGATCACCTTTCCTTTGAATCTCCGGTTACTGTTCTTACCACAGAAGCTGAGATCGTAGATTCCCTGATGGAAGGACAGAAGGGTACTGTTTTCGTAGAGAAAACACCTTTCTATGCAACTATGGGAGGTCAGGTTGGAGATACCGGTGTGATCGAGACTGCAAATGGCAAATTCATCGTAGAAGATACCATCAAGCTTCGCGGCGGCAAATTCGGTCATGTAGGATATATGGAATCTGGCATGATTTCCAAGGGAGAGACCGTTTCTCTGAAAGTAAATGTTGCTGCAAGAAAAGATATTGAGAAGAACCACAGTGCGACACATCTTCTTCAGAAAGCTCTGAAAGAAGTTCTTGGTTCTCATGTAGAGCAGAAGGGTTCTCTTGTAACTGCTGACAGACTTCGTTTCGACTTTGCCCACTTCACAGCTATGACTGCTGAGGAAATCGGTAAAGTTGAAAAAATTGTAAATGAGCAGATTCAGGCAGCACTTGATGTTCACACCGATATCATGGATGTAGAGGAAGCTAAGAAATCTGGTGCTATGGCACTGTTCGGTGAGAAATATTCCCAGAAGGTACGTGTGGTATCTATGGGTGATTTCTCCAGAGAGCTCTGTGGTGGTACCCATGTTGCAAATACAAGCTCCATCATGCTGTTTAAGATTGTTTCTGAGTCCGGTATCGCAGCAGGTGTCCGCCGTATTGAGGCACTGACCGGAAACGGGGTTCTGGAATACTATAAGAAGCAGGAAGCACTTCTTCACGAGGCTGCCAAGGCTCTGAAAACAACCCCTTCCGAGATGATTGAGAAGATCACACATCTTCAGGGTGAGGTGAAGGCTCTTGCAAGTGAGAATGAATCTCTGAAGAGCAAACTGGCTCAGGGTGCTCTGGGAGATGTTATGAATCAGGTTGTAGAAGTAAAAGGTGTGAAACTCCTTGCTGCCAAGGTAGAGGGCGTTGACATGAACGGACTTCGTGATCTTGGTGACCAGCTGAAAGAGAAGCTTGGCGAGGGCGTCGTTGTCCTTGCTGCAGTAAATGAGGGCAAGGTGAACCTTCTTGCAATGGCTACTGATTCTGCACAGAAAGCAGGAGCACATGCAGGAAACCTGATCAAAGCTGTTGCTGCAATCGTTGGCGGCGGCGGTGGCGGACGTCCGAATATGGCTCAGGCTGGTGGAAAGAATCCGGAGAAGGCAGGCGAGGCAATCGAAGCAGCAGCCGGAATCCTGGAAGGACAGATTCACTAAAAAACACTCAAAATTTTGTCAAAAATTTTTGTAAAATTAAACCAAAAGTTGTTGACGAATCCCGAGTGCATGATATATAATAATGTTCGTGCAAGAAAAATACCCAGACAGTTGTATTTTAGCACAATCTACAACTGGAGGGAGGTTAGGTGTGAGTCTATGTCAAACGTTATCGTAAAAGAGAACGAGACTTTAGATAGCGCTCTTCGCAGATTCAAGAGAAGCTGTGCAAAAGCAGGTATCCAGCAGGAAATCCGCAAAAGAGAGCATTACGAGAAACCAAGCGTTCGTCGTAAGAAAAAATCTGAAGCCGCAAGAAAACGTAAATATAATTAATTGTGCGCAAAAATCCCTGGCTGCATTCAGTCAGGGATTTTTAAATCCCGCAATATCTTCAAATTTGGCTCATTGTCTTCAGGGAAGAACTGATTTTTATATATGGTGATATCGCTGGCTGACCACATGTCCGTTTTGTTGCTGACCGGTGTATGAAGGAGAAAATATAAACTTATGATGATTTTGAAAAAAATAGCCAAGCTTCTGTTTAACCGGGTATTTTATGTAATATTTGCCATGGCGGTGCAGCTTGGCTGGCTGTTGACTATATTTCTGCGTCTTGCAGGATATTCCAGATATATGTCTTTTATTCTGGATGTTATCAGTATTCTGGTTGTTCTGAAAATTGTGAATCGAAAGATAAACCCCTCGTATAAACTGGCATGGACGATGTTGATCCTGTGCCTGCCAATTTTTGGCCTTGTTTTGTATCTTGTATTTGGACGTTCCAGAATTGCTGCTTATATGCAGGATCGATTTAATGAGATGCTGATGAAGTCCGGTAATCTTTTACAGACAGATCCTGAAATACATGATCTTCTGGAGGCAGAAGATATATCTGCATGCAACCAGTCGGATTATATATATCATAATGCAGGTTATCCTATTCACGGAAATACTACCGCAGAATATTTCCAGGTTGGAGATGACATGTTCCCGGTTCTTGTAAGGGAACTGGAGCAAGCACAGCATTATATTTTTATTGAGTATTTTATAATCCATGATGGAGTAATGTGGAGAACCATACTGGATATACTGGAGAGGAAGGTTCAGGAAGGTGTGGATGTCCGTCTGATTTATGATGACATGGGATGTCTTACCACGCTCCCTCATAAATATTATGAAACCATGAGATCCAAAGGAATCAAGTGTCAGGTCTTTAATCCTTTCCGTCCGATCTTGAATATTATCCAGAATAACCGTGACCATCGGAAATTCTGTATTATTGATGGATATGTGGGATTTACCGGTGGTGTAAATCTGGCAGATGAGTATATCAACCAGAAGGAGCGCTTTGGACACTGGAAGGACACTGCGGTTATGCTGAAGGGGGAAGCTGTCTGGAACATGACTGCCATGTTCCTCCATATGTGGAATGTGATTACCAATAACCGTGAGGATCATTCACTTGAGAAATATCTGCCTCATGTATGGCATCCGGAGGCATTTGAAGGGGATGGATATATTCAGCCGTTTTGTGATTCTCCGCTGGATAACGAGACTGTTGGAGAGAATGTTTATCTGAATATTATCAATCGTGCAAAAAGGTATGTGTATATCTGTACACCCTATCTTGTTATTGACAATGAGATGATGACTGCTCTTTGTCTCGCAGCAAAAAGTGGTGTGGATGTCCGTCTGATGACACCTGGGATTCCAGACAAAAAACTGGTATTTCTTCTTACCCAGTCTTACTATGAGCAGCTTCTGGAAGCAGGAGTGAAAATCTATGAATATCAACCGGGATTTTTACATGCCAAGTCCTTTGTATGTGATGACGAGATCGCTGTTGTGGGAACCATCAATCTGGACTATCGGAGCTTGTATCTTCACTTTGAGGATGGTGTATGGATCTATCGGAATCAGGTGATTTATGATATTAAAAAGGATTTCACAGATACCCTGGAATATTGTAATCCGGTATCTTTGGAATTCTGTCGTGGAAGAAATATTGCAGTGCGGGCGATGCAGAGTATTCTAAGGTTATTTGCACCGATGCTGTAGAGCGTGTTCAAAAAGGGGTTTCTGCAAATTGAGGCGTATAGATTGCGGAAATGATTTTTCAAACACGCTCTAAACCTTATGCAGAATGAGTATATAGATGATGCCCCTTACCTGCGGCATTGCCATATATAAATCAGGAGGTCAGATATGAGAAAAGAGATAAAGAAACAGCTTCAGACGATTATGGATCAGGCAGTAAAGGATAATCAGATTGCCGGTATGAATATGATGGTAATAAAGGACGGTCAGGAGGAAGCCTATCTTCAGTGTGGCTATGCGGATAAAGCAAATGGGAGAATGATTGAACGGGATACCATATTCCGTCTTTTTTCCATGACGAAACCGATTACAGCGGCAGCGGCCATGATTTTATTTGAAAGAGGAGTAATTGATCTGGCAGATCCGGTTTCCAGATATATTCCGGGATTTGCAGACCAGATGGTGTCTGTACCTGGCGGACTGGCACCAGTATGGCATAATGTAACGGTTTATCATTTGTTGTCTATGACCAGTGGTTTGACTTATGGCGGAAACAGCAGTGCCGCAGAGTTTGCCGTTGGAAATGTGATGGAAGAAATACATGCACGTCTGAATACAGAGCATCCCATGACAACACTGGAATTTGCAGATAAGATCGGCAGATGTCCTTTGGAGTTTCAGCCCGGAGAGCGCTGGAAGTATGGGGTATCCGCAGATATTCTGGCAGCAGTGGTGGAGAAGGCTTCCGGCATGAAATACGGTGAATTTCTTAAGAAGGAGCTTTTTGTGCCTTTGGGAATGAAAGATACAGATTTCTATGTTCCAGGTGAGAAGCTGGACAGACTGGCCATGACTTATGAGCAGACTGCCGGTGAAATGAAAGAATTCCGTGACAACAGTCTGGGAATCCGTCTTTCCATGGACGTACCGCCTGCTTATGAAGCCGGAGGGGCAGGGCTTGTTTCCACCATTGAGGATTATTCCAGATTTGCGGCTATGCTGATAAATAAAGGCAGCTTCCAGGGCAGACAGATCCTTAAGCCTGCTTCTGTGGAATATATGACCACCCACAAGCTTATACCATGTCAGCAGGAGTGGTTTGAAAAATGGTGGGAGATGAATGGATATTCTTATGGAAATCTGATGCGTGTGATGACGGATCCGTGGAAGGCACCCTTTGCATGCTGTGAGGGTGAATATGGCTGGGATGGCTGGCTTGGCTGCTATTTCGCCAATTTTCCCAAGGAGAATATGACGATTCTTATGATGATGCAGAAGAAAGATGCAGGGACATTTGATCTTACAAGGAAGCTGAGAAATGTGCTGCTTCTTGGAATGTAATATAAAGAGGAATTTGAGTTATGCCTAGAATTTATGCGGACAATGCAGCAACCACAAAAATAAGTCAGACAGCAATGAAGGCTATGATTTCTGCAATGGAGAATAGTTATGGAAATCCGTCCAGTATTCATCAGATTGGGATGGCAGCAAATGATGCCTTACAGACGGCGAGAGAGCAGATCGCACGTTGCCTTGGCTGTATGCCGAAAGAGATTTTTTTTACATCAGGTGGGACAGAATCAGATAATCAGGCAATTATGTCAGCGGCTATGCTTGGGGCGAAACAGAATAAGAGGCATATTATTTCTACTGCGTTTGAGCATCATGCGGTGCTTCATACTCTGAGAAGGCTGAAGGAGCAGGGATTTGAGATTCAGCTTCTGGATGTGGGAGCAGAGGGGAATATTACAGCTGCTCAGGTGGAAGATGCAATTCGACCGGATACCTGTCTGGTTACAGTTATGTTTGCTAATAATGAAATTGGCTCTGTTCTTCCTATAGCGGAAATTGGAGAAGTCTGCCGTGCTCACGGGGTGCTTTTTCACACAGATGCAGTGCAGGCTGCAGGACATATCCCGGTAAATGTGAAAAAACAGAATATTGATATGTTATCTCTTTCCGCACATAAATTTCATGGCCCAAGAGGAATCGGTGCATTGTATGTGAAACGGGGGATTGAACTGACTTCTCTTATGGAGGGCGGCGGCCAGGAGCGTGGAAAACGGCCAGGCACAGAGAATTTACCGGCAATTATGGGAATGGCAGCTGCTCTGAAAGAAGAGTGCACTTTGATGGAACAAAATGAAGCCAAGGTTACCGCCATGCGAGATCGTTTGATTCAGGGGCTTTCGCAGATTCCTTATAGTATACTGAATGGTTCCAGGGAGAAACGCTTGCCTGGTAATGTGAATTTCTGCTTTGAAGGTGTATCCGGTGAAAGCCTGCTGCTTCTTCTGGATAGCAGGGGAATCTGTGCTTCTTCCGGTTCTGCCTGCGCATCAGGTGCCCTGGATCCAAGCCATGTACTTCTTTCTCTTGGTCTCGCTCCTGAAATCGCCCAGGGTTCACTCAGAATCAGCCTTGACATTTCCAATACTGAGGAAGAAATCGATTATATGCTGGAAGTGATTCCCCAGGTGGTGGAACAACTCCGCGGAATGTCAGATGATTGGCGGAAAAAGCATTGCGAGGATTAAAAGAATCGTGTATGATACAAGATATGATTATTAGAATAGATTGCTATTTAGTTGATTAAAAGTTCGTCAGGAGGGACGCATTTGGACAATGTGTATTACTCACTCGCCGGCGCAACGCTACAGCGAACTAATCGCTAACTGCGACTAATGCGTTCGGGAGAGCCCTCACGCATAAGTCTCCGTAAGCGCTGGATTTCGCTTACGCTAAGAGCGCGCCTGAAATGGCTCGCTGGAGTAATACACATTGCCCAAATGCTGTGTGTCGGCTGGGACTTAAACACATTAAATAGTAATAGTTTTCAGTTTTTATGAGGTATAAATATGGAATCAGACAATATGAAAAAAGCATTGATCGCCATGAGCGGCGGCGTAGATTCTTCAGTGGCCGCTTACCTGATGAAGGAGCATGGATATGACTGCATCGGTGTCACCATGAAGCTTTTCCAGAATGAAGATGCCGGTGTGAGCCGCAAAAAAAGCTGCTGTTCTCTGGATGATGTGGAGGATGCAAGGAGCGTAGCGCATAATCTTGGAATCCCGTATTACGTGTTTAATTTCACCGCAGATTTTAAAAAACAAGTTATGGACCGCTTCGTAGCAGCCTATGAAAACGGTGCAACTCCCAACCCCTGCATTGACTGCAACCGCTACCTGAAATTCAACAGCCTTTACCATCGTGCAGAAGAATTAGGCTGTCACTATGTAGTAACCGGACACTATGCCAGAATTGAAAAGCGGGAAGATGGCAGATATCTTCTGAAAAAAGCAGCTGACCCTGCAAAAGACCAGAGTTATGTTCTTTACTCTCTTACTCAGGAGCAGCTGGCACACACCATGTTTCCACTTGGAGACATGAATAAACATCAGACCCGCATGATCGCAGACCAGCAGAATTTCTATAACGCAGATAAGCCGGACAGCCAGGATATCTGTTTTGTCCCAGATGGGGATTATGCTGGATTTATCCGCCGGTTTACAGGAAAAGACTATCCGGCAGGCGATTTTACAGATAAAGACGGAAATGTGCTTGGGCATCATAAAGGAATTATTGGCTACACGGTAGGTCAGCGAAAGGGGCTTGGTATTGCGGCCGGGAAGCCGGTTTACGTTACCAAAATCTGTCCGGCAGAGAACCGCGTGATTCTGGGAGATAATGAAGATTTGTTCCATCGCGAACTGGATGCGGAAGACTTTAATTTCATCTCCTTTGATACCCCGCCGGCAGAATTCCGCGCCAAAGCCAAGGTTCGTTACCGCCAGAAGGAGCAGTGGGCAACTGTAAAAGTTACTGGAGAACATAGTGTACACATCATTTTTGATGAGCCCCAGCGAGCTATCACCAAAGGGCAGGCAGCTGTGCTTTATGATGGAGACGTAGTCATTGGCGGTGGTGTGATCACAGGCTGATAAAATCCGAAATTGCATGATATCTGTTGAAAATACATTGATGTAAAACAACCGGAAGAAATATAGCTAAGTCTATATTAAATTCTGGTTGTTTTTTGTTTATGCAGGCAGTTTACAAAAAATTAAGAATATGTATTTGTTTTATAGATGACGAACCCCATGGGAAAATGTTACAATAATCCATATCAGGCATCGAAGTGGGGCGTATAGATGATAGAATGCTTTTTCAAACACGCTCCAGGCAACTACAGTGAAATATTCAGAAATGGAGGTATATGTGGAAAAAAGAAAATTAATCAGAGAACTTCAGTCCCATCAGTCCGTCTTAAAGGAAAAAGCCAGGGAGAAAGCCAGAGAATCCATCAGCGCAGTGATTCCCATTGTACTGATCGTTTTTATACTTGGTTTTACCGTTGCCGCGTTATCCCCAGGCATCCTGGTGGAATTTCTGGTAGGATCTGTGCTTGTGATCCTGGGAATGATCTTTTTTTCCATGGGAGCAGAATTATCCATGACGCCCATGGGAGAGCATGTGGGAGGCAGCATGCTTCGCACGAAAAAGTTAGGCTTTATTATAATTATCGGTTTTATTCTGGGCTTTATTATCACAATATCTGAACCAGATCTGCAGGTTCTTGCAGAACAGGTTTCTTCTGTGCCCAATCTGGTGCTGATCTTATCCGTGGCACTTGGTGTTGGTGCGTTTCTTGTTGTGGCCTTATTGCGTATCCTTTTTGGAATTGCGCTGCCGCCATTGTTATTCAGTTTCTATATTTTGGTATTTATATTAGCCATGTTTGTTCCTGAGAATTTTCTGGCAGTGGCATTTGATTCCGGTGGAGTGACCACTGGACCTATGACGGTACCCTTTATTATGGCATTGGGTGTTGGTATTGCATCCATCCGTAATGATAAACATGCTGGAGATGATAGTTTCGGACTTGTGGCTCTGTGCTCCATTGGACCTATTTTGGCGGTTCTGATTCTGGGACTTTTGTACCACACGGAAGGCAGCGCTGCGCTGGAAGTAGTTTCTGAAGTGGAAAATTCGATAGAACTGGGAAAATTATTTGCAGTCGCACTGCCAAAATATTTTAAAGAGATCGCTGTATCCCTTTTCCCAATTATTGCTTTCTTCGGAATTTTTCAGATTGTTTCGCTGAAATTGAATAAAACTGTGCTGATCAAAATCTGTATCGGCTTATTTTATACATATATAGGACTTGTTCTGTTTCTTACCGGGGCAAATGTAGGCTTTATCCCAGCTGGAAATTACCTGGGGATGGTATTGGGAAATCTGCCTTATAACTGGATTCTTGTGCCTCTTGGAATGGTGATCGGTTACTTTATTGTAAAAGCCGAGCCTGCGGTATATGTGCTGATGAAGCAGGTTGAGGAGCTGACTGACGGAGCGATTTCCGGGAAATCTATTCAGATCGGTTTGTCTGTGGGTGTGGCAGTCTCTGTTGGGATTTCCATGCTCCGGGTGCTGACCGGAATCTCTATTTTCTATTTCCTGGTGCCAGGCTATGCCATTGCTTTAATTCTCAGCCTGTTTGTGCCGAAAATTTTTACTGCCATTGCATTTGACTCCGGTGGTGTTGCCTCAGGACCTATGACCGCAACCTTTCTCCTTCCTCTGGCACAGGGAGCCTGTGAAGCTGTGGGAGGAAACATTGTGACAGATGCCTTCGGCGTAGTAGCGATGGTTGCCATGACGCCACTTATTACCTTGCAGGTGCTGGGCTTGGTTTACCGGGTAAAAGGCGGCGAGCTTGGCAGCAAGGAGAGAGATTTGTCTGCGGACAAAATACCAGTGGAAACCATTTCCGTGGCAGAATTATTTGAAGAACTGAGGGACACAGAAATTATAGAGCTATAAAGAGAAGGGCAGGAATGGAATTGTTCCGCACATCTTGCAGAAAGCCTTTTTCAAACACGCTCTGGGAAGATTATGAACAGCAACGAACTTTATAAAGAAAGGAATCATCTATGAGCGAATTATACATGATGGTTACCATCACCAACCGAAAATACATGTCAAAATTTGCAGCACTTTACCGGGAAAATCAGATAGAAGTAGGAACGGTTTCCCTTGGTATGGGAACTGCCTCAAGCTCCATCCTTGACTATATGGGATTAGAAGATGATGAGAAAAGCATCTGTTTTCACTTTGTGACAGAAGCTACCTGGAAAAAGGTGAAAAAGGGCTTGCAGAACCAGCTGCGGATCGACGTGCCCGGAACTGGGATTGCATTTACCATTCCCATGAGCAGCATTGGCGGCAAACGGGAATTGGGATTTCTCATTCAGGGACAGGAGTTTGTAAGAGAGGAGGAAGGTACATTGAAAGAGACAAAGCATGAACTGATCGTGGCAATTGCCAATTACGGATATAACACCCAGGTGATGAAAGCAGCAGAGGAGGGTGGCGCAACCGGCGGTACCGTTCTTCATGGAAAAGGGGTAGGAATGAAGCGCGCCGAACAGTTTCTTGGCGTTTCCCTGGTTTCCGAAAAAGAGGTGATCTTCATTGTGGCAAAATCAGAACAGAAAAATGCCATTATGAGTGCTATCATGGAAAAAGCCGGTCTCACCTCCAAAGCAGGAACCATCGTATTTTCCCTCCCCGTAACCAGCACAGCCGGGCTGCGGATCCTGGAAGATGAGGAAGAAAATTCATAAACTCCATATAAACTCCATATAGACGTGGTATACTGCGAATAATGTGTCAAGGTCCGCAATGGTAAATCAGATTTTTTTGCACGCCCCAAGTATTATGAAATCTATTGCGCAACTGTTTATAGGAAAATAAAAGAAATAGGCTTGGGGAAATTTGCCAGATATGGGGAGAGAAAATGAGTTATATTTTTGTGGTGGAAGATGAATTTGATATACAGGAATTGTTGAAAAATTATCTGGAAGAGGCAGGATATCAGGTGTTTTGCGCCTCTGATGGGGTGGAAGCTATTAATCTGTACGAGGAGGAAAAAGAGAAAATTGATTTGGTTCTTCTGGACGTGATGTTGCCTAAAATCAATGGCTTTGGGGTGTTGGAGTTGATTCGGAAATCTTCGTTGGTGCCGGTGATCATGCTCACCGCCCTGGATGATGAGTCCTATCAGATAAAAGGGTACGATCTTCAGGTGGATGAGTATGTGACAAAACCTTTTTCAACGCAGGTACTATTGCGGAAAATAGGGGCAGTGCTGCGACGCAGTGGGAAACATTTATCAGATGAGAAGAACCCTGAGATATTACAGTATGGAGATTTAAAGCTGGATTCTTCCGGTTACCAGGTGTGGGAGGAAGAGCGAAAAGTGGAGCTTACCCAGAAAGAGTTTGAACTTTTGCGAGAGTTCCTTTTGAACAAAGGGCGTGTACTAACCAGGAATCAGCTTTTGGATGCTGTGTGGGGTGCTGATTATTTTGGAGAAGACCGGATTGTGGATACACACATTAAGAATCTTCGGAAAAAGCTGGCAGGGGATTACATTGATACCATCAGAGGAGTAGGATATCGCATTGATAAAATACATAAAAAGCAGAATTAGTGTAAAAATATTTCTTTTAACCATGGTGATCCTTATGGCTGTATCCGGGGTTTCCTATGGCTTCGTGACCGCTTTTATGCCGCGCAGCTATTCCGATTCCCTGAACCGGACGCTGGCAGCAAGGGCGAAGCAGCTGGCAGAATCTTTGTCCGGATATACTTTGGAAAATGCATTATCTGTTATGGAAGAATTCAGCAGTGCGAATCAGTCTAGAGTGGTTCTTCTTGATGAAAATGGTGGAATTGTCAGGGAGTGGAATGGACTTGGGGATGCGCTGATGATAACTTCAGAGATAGAAGGAAGCAGTGAAGGGGTGTCAGAAGAATTTGCCAGTACAGTAGAAACTATGGAAGCAGATAATATCCAGACAGAAGAAGGTGTTTCCATGGTGGAGCAGATGGAACAGCAGGCTATGGGACGTTATGAGGTTGCTTTTAAAGGAACAGATCATAAGTATACCCTTTTTGTGTTTGGCTCTACCCAGCTTGTGAATCAGGCAGTGGAAGCATTGGGGCAGATCCTTCCGTGGATGCTGCTTACTGTTTTTGCGGTATCTTTGCTGATCGCTCTTTTTTATTCCAGATATTTGTCAAAGCCAGTGCAGAAGTTGGGCGCGGCTTCTGACAAAATGGCGAATCTGGATTTCTCGGTGCGCACTGATATGAAGCGTATAGATGAAATTGGGGTTTTATCCAGAAGCCTTGACACAATGGCAGAAAGCCTGGATCAGGCTTTGTCCAGCCTTTGGGAAGCCAATGCCAAACTGAAAGATGAGATGGAACAGGAGCGGGAACTGGAACAGCAACGTATGGAATTTTTTGCAGCAGCGTCCCATGAGCTGAAAACGCCTGTGACCATACTAAAAGGGCAGATTGAAGGCATGGAACAGAATGTGGGAGTCTACAAGGATCGGGACAAATATCTTGCCCGGGCAAGAGAAGTGACGGTTACTTTGCAGAATATGGTTCAGGAAATCCTGGTGATTTCCAGAATGGAATCCTGCGGTTTCTCATTAAAGAAAAAAGAGATGGATATGGCAGAGCTGGTGAGGCTTCAGCTGGCAGACCTGAACGAGCTTTTTGAGCAGAAAAATATGGAACTGGAAATCTTTTTGCCAGAGAAGTGTCCCTGCATGGCAGATTCTGGACTGATGGCGATTGCAGTCCGGAATATTCTGGTAAATGCAGTACGGTATTCACCTGCTGGTGAGAGAATAAGTGTGAAATTATCCACGGATTATAATGTGGATTCTTCCACATCTAACTCTTTTCTACTAAAAGAAGTTTCAGGGTGCCAAAATTCAAGAGAATTGAAAAGTATGAAAAATACAGCGAAGATACTTCTGGAAGTGGAAAACACAGGTGTGCACATAAGCCAACAGGATCTTCCCCGTTTGTTTGACGCCTTTTACCGCGTAGATTTCTCCCGTAACCGCGAAAACGGCGGCAGCGGTCTGGGACTTTATATTGTACGGGAGATTCTGGAACAGCATGGGGCAGAGTATGAGATGAGAAATACAGAGGCAGGTGTGTGTTTCCAAATGGAATTGTTGCCAGTGATCGTATCCCTCCAATGATTCTCCATATTCGCATGTTTCAGACACGCTCTAAGTTGAAACTTCATAGAAATCACAAATTACTTACATATGGAATACAAGAAAATGCTCTATTCTTCTTAATGTAATCAAAAAGAAGAAAGGAGCATTTTTTATGAAAACAATGCAGAAAAACAAAGGGTTGAAAAAAAGAGGAAAAGGGCTGGCACTGGGAATCTGTGCAGCAATTCTGGGTACTGTTGGTGTGGCATGGATACCGCAGACAGTGGCATGGGCGTATGCAGAGAGTTATATGGATGCAGATGGAAAGATGGTAACCAAGGTTTTTCAAAATGGGGACACAGATACTGTGACAGATGAGACCGACGAAGTGACAGCGGCTGAAGCAGAAAATGCTGGAAAATCCGCTACAGAATCAGCAACAGAGGATTTTTTCGTGACAGTTGTGCAGGATGGACAGAATACGGATGATAAGACGAATATAGAGATAGCGCAGGATTCAGCTGCAGATCAGGTTGGGTATATGGCAGACGAGAATAGTTATATTTATAAGGCATTAGGGCTGGAATATGATGAAGAGCAGAAAGCCTGGATGTGGAAAGAAAAACCAGTTTATGCAATCTGGTTTGGAGATGCGGGAATGATCATTTACGGAGATGTAAAGCCGGAAGGTGAGAATTGTCTGCATATTACATGGGAAAGCGGAGATGGAACTGCTACATTTAAGGTGCAGGAAATGACGAAAAACGAGTTGAAGAAGGCGTATTTAGCAGATTAAATTGCTATTTTGTGAATTGGTCGTTATCCCGCAACTTCATTTTTTCTAATCTATCGTTGTCAAAAAAATATCGGGAAAACAATCACTCACCCTCCCCCTTCGTTAAAAGTTCTTACTAACCAGCAAGTCCCAGCCAGTACACAGCATTTGGGCAATGTGTATTACTCCAGCG
>OGRY01000392.1_pt1 | contig 37109 bp, 34 predicted proteins | sample 1553551 | NCBI WGS metagenome assembly OGRY01 (sample SAMEA2580101, study PRJEB22360) | human gut metagenome | biome: human gut; feature: human-associated habitat; material: faeces | place: Denmark | collected 2008/2010
AATTAAAGGGACAAAGAATTACTCAGAAGATAATGGCGTTATAAAATACTCGCTGCGTAGCCTTGCTTTTCCAGCAAGGATAACAATTCATCAAAGCTGTTCGCCGAGTAAACCAGCCTGTCAATATAGAATTTCAGCCTATCACGCACCGTCTGATTGTTCATAGGCTTAATAGCGGCGGCAGCTTTCAGCACGGATTTCTCGTAATAATCGGGAACATAAATCGTGGTGTCTTCTTCAACAAACGGGCAGTTAATGTTTGTGAGCTGTTCGATTATATACTGCCGTTTTTCATCGTTGTAAATCTCCACGGGCAGGAACTGCGCCAGACTCCTGTTGCGATACTTCACCATTTCGCCGTTCGTTTCCGTAACCATTGTCCGCAGTCGGTCGTTCTGATTTATGATTTCGCCGACATCTTCATTAGATAAATTATCGGGCGGTTGTGCTCTCAGCGCATTCACACGAGCGTTGGCAGCACCCAAAATATCAGCATAACGCTTGTATTCTTCAACGGTCTTGTGGTCGTGAAATACGCCGACAATCTTTCGTGCAATGTGGTGGTTATTCAGAACATCGGTGAGTGCATTTCGCTCGGAGTTTCCCCACAAAATGATTTCGGTTTCTCTCTTGCCGTTCGCCGAAAATCCCATTTGCTGAATTGCACGTTTCATCGAAACACGAGTTGACAGACCTTGCTTTTGTCCGTAGCACACGGGGACAAAATTAATGTGTAGATGTGGAGTTGCCTCGTCCAAGTGCATTACCGCATTGAATACCTTGAGGTTGGGATTACGTTTTTCAAAATCACGCATATATTCGTCGAGCAAAGATTTCGCCGTTTCCCAATTCTCCGAACCAACACCGCAGTTCTCGGAATTGCCGAACATCACGATTATTTCTTGAAAGAGTTTCTCTTTTTTTCCGAGCCTGATGTGTTCATAGTAGTCGGGAATTTTCCTGTCCGAGCGGGTTTGCCGAGAATTGTATTCGGCTAATGCCTCATCAAAAAGTTCGTGATAGAGTTCACGCAAATCACGGCGAACGTAAGTTATGTTGTCGGGAGTTCGGTTTTTATCCACGTTGTCCGAGAAGAAATTTCGGTTGTTATGTTCAACACAGCCGTTGTCCACTCGGAATGAAACCGATAAATGCTTGGGTGTTTCGCTCATAATAAATTCTCCTTTCTGCAACTTTCATTAGTGTGGTGTTCCTGTAATCATCACCATAATTATGGCTTTGTTTATATCCAATCATCTTCATTAAATTCACCTTTTCAAGTGTTTGCAAAACGGGTAAAACGCATTACCTATTTTGTCAATCTTCGATTTACAAAATAGTCTTCTGTTAGCGTGAGAACGCAAGCGTTCTCCTCTAAAACCCCTCATTATAGCCGCAATCATCATCTTTGTTTGCAGGGTATTATAAACACTCCTGCAAAGAGTTTGAGCAAAATGCTCACGAACCGAAACGGTTTTGTTGATTGAAAATCGGCTGTGTAGTCGCTGTGTCAACTACGCACGTTTTCCGCTCCTGTCGGGTGCATAGTCGCTCTGACGAGTACGCACTTTTCAGTTTTTGTCAGGAGCATAGTCGTTTCGTTGAGTATGCTCTGTTTCTGCGTTGACGAGGTGCGTAGTCATTCAGTCGATTATTTTCTGTCGGGTATGTGTTCAACAATATCGCTGATTGAGCAGTAGAGAGCCGTGCAAAGTTTGTCGAGCGTTTTCGTGTCAACAGGCAGATTGTGCCGCAGTCGGTGTATCGTGCTACTGCTGATACCGTCGTGTTTAATCAGTTCGTATGTTGATGTGGTGTATCTGCTTTTAAGTGTTTTCCAAAAAGGCGCGTAGGAAATCATTGTTACTCCTTTCAAAGCTGAAAAAGAAAATGCACACGGCAGTGCTTAGCAAGCAACAATCAACCCCAACATTCTTTTTTCAGATATGCAACAAATGCGTTGTCCACTAATCCGATATTCTGCCGTGCGCCGCCTTTAGTCGTTCGCTGTTTCTGCCTGATGTTCGAGCTTTACCTGCTCTATTGCCGCAAAGAATTTTGCCTTTTGGCTGTCGGACATTTCCTTACGAAGATACCTGTTAACCGTAGGTTCTGATACTCCGAGTTTATCCGCGATTTCCCACAGGAACACGCCGCTTTCCTTTGCGGCTTTGCGAATATCTGTGTTCTTCTTAATCATTATTTCACCTCCCCATTATATGAAATATCCACTTGACAAATCATCATTATCGTGGTATTATGATAATAAAGATTGATTTCGTGGTTGTGATACTGATTATAGCATTTCAAAATCACGTTGTCAATGTGTTTGTGGGATATTTTCTGCAATTCCACAAATATAGTCTTTTTTATACTCAAAAGAGGAGGAAATTTTGCGTTATGGAAAGCAAAAACACCTGTGTCGAGGTATTCGGGAAACGGCTAAAAGAATTACGAAAAGCAAACGGTTACACGATTGAACAGTTTGCCGAGGCAGTCGGGATTTCAAAAAGTACGGTCGGTTACTACGAGAACAATAACCGTATGCCCGACATTGAAATACTTTCGAGGATTGCCGATGTGCTGAATGTATCGGCGGACTACCTTATCGGCAAGACAAACACAACCGCAACGAAAGGCAAAACTAAAACAGTCTGCGACTTCACAGGACTGTCCGACACCGCCGTTGAGTATTTATCCGAGCTTGTCAAGAACAGGGACTATGGCAAACTGTCCATAATCAATCATCTGTTCTCCGAACTCAAGCAGGACTATGCCTTCTACTGCCACGAGGAGAACGACGATGGCGAACTTGCGGAGAGTATTCTCGGAGCAGTTTTCCTGTACTTCGACAAGGTTGAACTTACTCAAGACGAATGGACGGAGATTATCCACACGGGCGATGAGAAGAAGGATGAGATACTCATTGCGGCGTATATGCAGTTTTTGCTTAATCAGGTTACCGAGAATACTAAGTCGAATGCGAAATATTATGATGAGCGCAATAAGCAGTACGAGTGATTGCAGAGTTGAAAAAGAAAATGCCCTCTCGGTGTTTGGGTGAACATTGGGAGGGCAAAATTCAGTTTCAGAGAGTATTTCTTGCAGTGCATACTAAACAGCTAAGGTAGTAGCACCGAGAGATATTATCGCTAGGACAATCTAATAATCAATAAATAGTGTAAAGCAATCACAACGATTTTGCTTGACATTTGACTCGTTGTGTGATAATATGGTATCAAAAAAACGCAAATTGAACGGAGTGATTATATGATTTCTGCCGCACTGGCTGTTCTGGAAAGCGAGGAACAGCGCAACGAATTATCCGAGATTTATGAGAATAATATATCAAACTTTTATAACATTGCCTTTCAACAGCTCCATAACAAACATGACGCTGAGGACGCAATACAAGACGCGTTTTTGGCTATTGCAAATAATCCAAGCATCTTTTTCGGTATTCCGAACGAGAATAAGATGCCGTACATCAACGCTGTTATTCGGAACATATCTTGCAAATTGTGGAACAAGAAACACGCAACGGCGGAACGTGAAGTTGAGTTTAACGAACAACTCATTGAAGATAGTATCCCTCTTGATGAACGGATAGTGAGCGAATATTCCTGCGAAGATATATACCGTTTCATTGACACGTTTCCTGACACAACTAAGACCGCAATATATTTCAGAATACACTTTGATATGAAGTATTCCGACATAGCCAAAACGTTAAACATATCCGAGGACGCAGCTAAAAAGAGAGTTGAACGAGCAATAGCCAAAATCAAACAGTTTATGGAGGGCTGTGCAAATGAGTAAGAGCTATACAATGGACGAACTTATATCGGGCTATTTTGAAAAGCAGTTTGCTGAAGCTGACGAAGTTCCTCTGCCGAAATTCTCATTTCGTCACAGACTGACTATGAAACGAATTTTCAAGCTGTTCGAACATAATAAAGCAATGTCTGACATCAATGCAGAGGACACTTGCGAAAATGTATTGGGTCATAAGCAGCTTTCGTTCCGCAAGCGGCTGATTATTGCAGTGGCTATTATCGTGTGCCTTGCTGTGATGACAGGATTTGTAATAGCATTCATATCCGGCGGGTTCAATGGAACAGTATATCAAGATAATACTCACCTTTTTGCGATTGATACAGCAAATTGTCCAAGTACCATAGAAAAAGAGTATAGCTTATCTGTTGTGCCTGAGGGATTTGAGATGTATGACGTTTCAGCTACTTCTACGGACATTACTGTTATGTATTGTAATCCGGATACGGAACAGGTTTTGGTTTTTGGGCAAACTGTAAAAAGTGAATTTAATCCACATATCAACACGGAAGGATATGATTTACAAGAAACGAAAGTTAATAGCTGCAATGCTATTTATATAGAATATATTAACGCATATGGAGTTAGTTCAACGGTAATTTGGGATAATGAGGATTACATACTTGAACTATTTGGCAATTTTGATAATAATGAGCTGCGAGATTTGGCTATTTCTAACGAAATTGATGGATTTTAAAACTTTTTTGTAAAAATATGTCCCCTTTTCACTTTAAAAAGGAACGTAGTATATAGAAGGATAAAAACTTCGAGTACTTGTGAAGGGGGGAATACCAATGCAGATAAGAAAAATGCTTGCCGCATTTATATCGTTTATGATGATATATCCTGTTGTAAGTGTTTCTGCTTTTGCTGTTGATGAAACTCAAATTGTAACAGATTTAGTTTCGCCGGCTTATGAATATGCAGCGAAAACAGAAAACTATTTAACAATTACATCATCAACTGCTGACTGCAAAAGTTTGTGCAATGGAATGGCGGGCGTTACTCAAATCACAGTAGAGCATACGCTTGAAAAGCACTGGGGTCTGTGGATATGGAATGAAGTTGACGGCGCAAGTTGGACAAAGACTGTATATTCAGACACCATAAGATTGTCCAACACAAAATCCGGGCTTGACAGCGGTACATATCGGCTGAAATCCGTTTTCACGCTGACAAACTCAAGCGGCAAGAGCGAAACTATCACTATTTACAGCGAAGAAGAAACAATTTGAACATTCTTATCGTGGCAAAAACGACATGATAAGACAACAACTTTTTCTTGCTTCCGGTTTTTGCCTGTATAAAGGTAACTCTCAAATCAACCATTTTAATACCGAAAGGAGCGTTTTCCATGAATAAAACCTACATCTCGCCAAAACTAATAATATTATGCATGGTGTTTTGCCTATCTTCCGTATATTTGATTTTGACAAATGGTCTTCTCCCCCTGAACGGCAAAATCGATGCACAGGATTTGATTTCATGCATAATTGTACCGATTATTCAGGTCGTGTCGTTCAGGCTGCTTATCACCAGGCATGACAAAATCACGGAGAAATTCGGTGCGGTATTAACAGCTGCTTTGTGCATTATGGTAGGGTTGAAGTTTGCTTATATGTCGTTAGCCTTTTCCTCCTCAAGCTGGTTTGGAATTACCGACGTAGCCTCCGCCATTTTAATCTGTGCAGCTGTACATTTGGCGTATGCTGCGGTGTTATTTGCTGTTTCCATTCCGTTTTATCATTTATTTCAAAGGTTAACTTCAAAAAAATAAGCGGCACATACCGGCTGAAATCCGTTTTCACGCTGACAAACTCAAGCGGAAAATCGGAAACCATTACTGTTTATAGTGATGAGGAGATGGTAGGGTAATATACTGCTATCACATTATTTTATGGAGGTTATTTATTATGGCTTGTATGTCTAAAAACTCTTGGGCAAAAGTTTCTTGTTTAATTCTCGCCTTTGTGTCACTCCTACTGTTGCGTCTAGAGCTGAAACTGATACATCAATTGAAAGCATTGAACAATTAGTCAGTAATTATGCCAACTCTTGGGCAGATGTAATGTATGACGGGAACGTTTTTCCTCAGAATTATATTAAAGTGGTAAACTCTTCAAACGAAATAGTTGCTTACGAAGTAAGTTTTTGTGACCGGTTTACGCTTGAACCTATGGGTTATGTTGTGTTGTCAACTGACCTTTCGTTAGAAAACCCCGTAATAGAGTATACACTTGATGGCAATGACATCTATTCACAACAATCTGTAAACAATCCTTCCGAATTATCAATAAATCATTTCGAAGATATGTATTCCTCGTATGACAATATTTTGATTAGTGATAATATGATTACCTATTCAACCGCTGAGGCGGGAAGTAATGCTGTATATAGTATTCCCTGCTATCCTTCAGCTAATAGTGGTCCTACAATAACAGGTGGATTAACCAGTGGTACGGTTGGAACAGTAAAAAAGACTTATTGCATTGAGGGCTCAAGCGAACTATCATTTTATAGAGGTATTGACTTTGAAAACTCAGGTGTTAATTGTGCACCTACAGCCTTGACAAACCTAGTCTTTTATTATGATTCATTACCCGAAATAAATGGTTTAATATATAACAATCCGCTGTGGACATACTCTCGAATTTGCTCGTTAGCCGGTTTTGATGGAACTCGTGGACTGTATAACGATGAAATGATTGATGCCCTTGAAGAATATGTGAATGAAAGGAATTTCAATATTTCTATTGATGACTATTGGAAAGATTGGTGGAGTGATTTTACGCGCGATATCAATAATGACCAACCTGTACTTGTCAGTATTCAAGGTAATAACAGCTCACAGGAATGGGTAGCTCATGCAGTTGTTGCTTTGGGATATGTTGAAACAGATGGTGATAAATACCTTAGGGTTGCAGACGGCTTAACTACTTCACAACGTTATTTGAATTACGATTATTATAGTGTTCATGAGGGGTTTCGCGTTAGAATAAGCTAATAGTTCAAACGTTGCATTCTCACAAGAAAGGAAAAGCGTATGAAAAGAACAAAGATAAAAATCTTGATAACACTTGTGGTTGGTGTGGTTGTTCTGTTCTTGATATTTTTCATGGTTTTCAACAAACCGGAGTCTGTACCTAATGGGAGTGCAAGTATTTGGACATATACTCCGTATATTGAATTGGACGGGAATAAGTATTTGTTTGAAGACCCGTTGGGAAAAAGTAACCTATTTTTCGAGGTGCAGGATAATTGGGAAGAATTAGAGGATTGCTCTGTGCAATACGTCAATTTTTCCTGTGAAGATAATCTTGCAGAAGATGCCATTTACTGCGATATTTCACAAGTATGTACTTATGATTTGTATCTTAAGGTCAGCGAAGAATGGTTGATGTCGCAATGCAATATAAATGGACATTCACAGGGATTTATTCGTCTGCATATTTACTCCCCTCTCCCATAAAACATACAGGAGGAATTGTCCGAATGAAGCGAATAGCAGGCATATTGCTGTTAATGGCTGTAACGCAGGTTCCCCTTACATTGTTTTGGTAAAACAGTTTACTGGAGCTTACTACTCCGTACTAAAGCATACAGCTATCCTAAAAGCGGAAGCAGTGTTGTTTATACATTTCCGCAGCCAACTTCCAGCACCAGGTACACCATCAATTCAATAGTCTTTTGCTGTAACTGCTATTGGGCAAAGTATAATAACTAGCCTTAGTAGATGGTTATGTAAAGTGTCGTGACATAAGCCTGGGCTATAACCTCTATGCTGACCCGCATAATACATACCCCGCCGGAGCTTTTCGGCAGCAGTTTTATTGATTGCTTTTGACAGAGGAGGCTTAACATTATTTATGAATAATATCAGAAGTATACTTTTAGTGATATCAATGTTATTTCTTGCCGGCTGTGCAGCATCATGGAACAGCATAGGCAATACCGCAAACTCCCCGGCTTCATCTGAACAGGAATATCAAGAAGAAACTGTCCAGGAATGCGCCGCGACAACTGAAGAACATAGCAAAACTCAACAGACCGGCGATAATGTTTTTGTTAAAACAAAGAGCAGTGATAAGTACAGTGTTTCCTTGTCATTTACTGTGTTTGACAATTCCGGTGACACAATGATAATTTCACCTGCCGAGCTTGAAATTATTCTTAAAAGCACCGGAGATATCATTACTCCCGATTCGGATTTGTTACTTGGCGTCGCACAGCCAAATGACGAATTGGTTATAGACGGCTCGCCGCAACTTGATATTCTGGAGTTTTCTGATTGGAATATTGCAGCAGTCAGAGTGCCGAGTCAAAACAATGGTGAAAAATTGCACGAAACATCATTTTATTATTTCAATGACAGCATTGTTCAGCTCCTTGGCAATAACCTGTTCAAACCCATGCTACCTGCCGGCAGCATTATTGAAGCAGATACTGAAAATAACTGCTTTTCATTTGTGGACTCTGAAGGTAATAGTGAGCGATACACCGTTGTATACGATGATTATTACGAAGCATATTATCTGCGTTTAGCGGATTATTCGGCAGAAACCTTCAAAGAGGAGTACAGCACACACAATGGTGAGCTTAACTTTTCGTATACTGTATATAAATACAGCGAAAACAAGCAAAAAATATCCGCACATAACTTTGTTGAATACACTGACTCTCAGGGGAAAAAACATTCCTGCGAAGTGCTGAGTCCTGTCTATCAGCCTGCCATGAGCTTTGACGGTCTTGCCGAAATTGAAGCACCAATAGAATTTGAAGTGTTAGATTTTGCAGAATGGGGTATTGCAGCAGTCAGAGTACCGAAGACAAACTCTCTTTCCGGGCTTAAATCTCACGTTGTATCTCTTTTTTATTTTGATAATACGACACTTCAGATGTTAGGAGATGGATATTTTTATCCCGAAATTCCTGCTGACAGCAGAATAGGAGTTGATACTGACAATAATTGTTTCTCAATCACAGATATAGAAGGTAATACAAAAAAGTACACAACTCTCTGCGACCCTGATGATGAGCGACATTTTATACTCCATTGCATAGACGGATAATTTAGAAGACCTTTTGCAAATGAGTTAGGTTGGTCAATTATCAATAAATGTTGTTGAGAGATTACTATAAATAATATATACACTATTAATGCTATCCGTGAAGACTAGGTACAGATGTAAAAACCTAATATTCTAACACATTAGTCTCCAATAACGATATCTGGATTATCATCGATTTTGACAACGGTAGGCGTGTATTACATAATTTCCATGTCATAGGGAAAGGTAACTGAATATAGCAATCCCGCCGTTTATGCATCTGCGGCGGGGTTACTGTTTGTCGAAATATCGGTTGTCCCTATGTTCCGTTGAGTAAGTTCAACAGACATCGAGCAGAGGAACGGTCGAATAATCAGACAGGGCAACACTTTCGGTGAAGTCGGCGTGTACAATTACGTTACCGAAAACACATTCGACGCATATCTCATGAACATAATCGTGACAAAGCAGCGTTTCATTTCCCAGCTTATGAGTGGCAACGCTACTGCAAGAAGCTGCGAAGACGTTGACGAGGCTGTTCTGAACTACTCTGAAATGCAGGCCCTTGCTACCGGTGATGAGCGTATCAAGGAGAAAATCGAGCTTGACAGCGATGTCGCCCGTCTGCGCCTGCTTGAAAGTGAACACTACAATGCGCAGTACCGCCTTGACGATACGATAAGTCACTGCGAAAACATGATACGCAATTATTCCGTGAACATTGAATCTGCCAAGCGCGACATTGAATTTTCAGCGGCGCACCAGCCGAGCGAAGATGATTTCAGAGTTGAAATCGGCGGCAAGGTATTTACTGAGCGCAAGCCTGCGGGTGAAGCATTACAGAAAGCCGCAATAAAGTTCATGGCTGAAGCAAGTCAGACCTCGCACAAGCCTATCGGAACGTTCTGCGGGTTTGAACTGGCAATCGAGAAGTTTCACAATGGATTTAACGTCAGCGCAGGGATTTCTCTCTGCAAGGAACTGACTTATAACACTGATATGGATATTTCGGGCGATATTGGAAATGTCACTCGTCTTGAAAACCTGTTCAGTAAAGGGTTAGAACGAAAGCTAGACAGTATGACGGATAAGCTCGCCCGTATGCAGACTGACCTTACCGAAGCCGTAGCTGCTAAAGGCAAGCCGTTTGAACACGCTGCCGAGCTTGCTGAAAAGTCCGCAAGGCTGGAGCAACTCAACCGTGAACTGGAGGTCGGCAAGGCAGAGGACGTCATTATGGACGATGAGCAGGAACGCGATTCTCCTGCCCAAACCGAGGAAATCACTAAATCTGCTCCAAAACAGAAACGGTGATTTTCCCTCCGAAAATCAGACATTTGTAAAGCCGCTGTATGGAAATATGGCGGCTTTGCAATTCTATATTGACATTACAAAAGGTTTATGATATAATATATTTGGAAGCCTATTGGAAAACTATTTGATTAACAAGCAAAGGTGTGACTTTTTATGGAAATAAAATATGATCTTCTTCCAAAACAAAAGACTCAAAAACATAATTTAATGGTTAATATTGACCTCTATCCTTATGCTACTGAACTATATGAAGAATTAGATAAAATCGGAATAATTAAGCGTATAGAAGAAATTCCTCAATTAGGAGTTATAAAAGTAAAAAAGAGGTTTGCAAAAACACGATATGATTATGTAATGTTGCAGTTATATCTGCACAAATTAATCAAAACTCATCTGCAAAGAGATTTACGCTATACTTATAATAATTGCATAAATTCAAAAGATTTTAGAGAAGATTACGTTTACATTAACAAGGATAATAAGCCTTCTATAGGTGACATTTTACAATTGCTCACCATCGCATATAATATAGGACATTTTTATAACACTTTTACTGCTTCTCGTGCCATTACTATGATAGCTCAAGAAAATGATGCTTTTGGCAATCTGGTTATTAAATCTTGTAAAGACGAACGGTACCAGAGCGCTGCTAAAACAATATTAGAAAGTAAAAATTATCAAAGATTACATTTGCTGAATTCAATTCTTGTATTAGAGCATTGTAATAAATCAAATCAATCAATTTCAGTCGCATTAGAAATTTTATATTCATATATAAATGAGCAATTATTACCGAAAGAAAGCAAACTAAAATATGTATTTGCGATATTCAGAAATGTGAGAACTGTTTCATATATCGCATATGATTTACAGATAGCAGAAACACCATTGACAATTGATTTGTGTAATGAAAAGGCAATGTTATTATTATTAAAAGAGTTATTGTCTGAATATAACAATAATCAATCTTCAAATCATTTAGTCGGCTCTATTACTAAGCTTTTGGATGATACGGTATATAATGAAAATTCAAATGCCATTTGCTATTATAATATATCTAGAAAAATGGTTTCTATGTTGACAAGACAACCGGATTATTCTAATGTAAATTACTATAACGATCTGTTTATAAATAAATCTAGCATTTTGAATCAAGTACATACTCATAAAAGGGGGTATGAACAATCACAGATATTAAAATTGACCTTTACGCAAGAACAAAGGTGCATATCAGAGTCATTACTGTCTGAATTAGAAAAAATCAATAATACCCGTGTTGGTTACTATGATAGGCATTCCGGTAAACAGACAATCCTGGTTACCTTAAAAAGTACTTGTAATACTGATGTCAAAAGATATGCTGCTTATAAAACATTAAAATGTACTGTTAATTACCTTCGCAAAATTCCAAATATTTCTTCTTGCGATCCAAGATTTCTTTTGGCAGTAAAGCTTTTCTTATTTTACTTATTTGATGAGAATCCTGTGGTAATTAAGCCTACTATAAATAGAGACATATGTGTTGTGTGCACCCGAGGAAAAAAAACAAGAATAAAAGAATTACAGTCATTGTTGAAATCCTCAATTGGAAATGAGGATGAAAATCATGAAGTGGAATTTCTATTAAGTCGGATTGTTAACGACCCAATTAATGACACAACAATCACGATTCCAGCAAGTATTCTTGTATATCATAAAGATTCAGTCGGGCGAAAACTAAGTGAATTTGATGGCTTGATTATTCACCCAATGAGAAAATCAAATCAAGTTATTTTCTTGGAGGCTAAGAACAGAAATGAAAAGCCGAGTTTTGGAAAAAGATGCCTTGCCCAAAAATTGAATAATTTTTCATTTGAATATGTGTCAGATGAAATTGAGATTGTGAACTATGACGCATTTTGGAAATATTCAATTAAATAGCTTTACATAAAAAAGTTCTTTACTCAAATATGGAGTCAGACAAATTCTCTTTGTCACGCCGTTTACAAACACAATAACCGCCCAAAGGATAGCCAAATCTCCTTCGGGCGGTTTTGCTATATCCGCATATTCAAACCCAAAGGAGGACGCAATGTCATACTCACAACAGAACACCGACCTCATTGAGAAAGCAAGGCGAGCCAGCCTTGCTGATTTTTTTACCCAGAACGGATTTGAAACCGAGCGCATAAGGAACGAGCTGCACGTTAAAGGCTACGGCGGTTTATATGTAAACACCGAAACCAACGAGTGGTACTGTTTCTCACAGGCAGAAAAACACGGCGGCAGGAACGCGATCAACTGCCTGACCGACATTATCGGAATGGATTTCAAATCCGCCGTGGAAGCTCTGTCCGGCGCGAACATGACGTACATGGACTACCGCAAAGCCGTTCCAAAGCTGCCGCAGATGAAAGAACTTGTTCTGCCGGAGCGTGCGGACAATATGCGAAAGGTGTTCGCTTACCTCTGTCAGACACGCCAACTTGACAGCAAACTTGTTTCCGAACTGGCGCATAACGGTCTGCTGTATCAGGACAAGCGAGGGAACGCCGTGTTTCTCCACAAGGACGAAAACGGTAATTCTATCGGTGCTGAAATACAAGGTACGAACAGTGAAAAACGCTACAAGAGAGTAGCTCCCGGAACGAGCGACAGCTTGTTTTCCGTGACGCTGGGCACTCCGACAAAGGCGTACATTTTTGAGAGCGCAATAGATTTGCTCTCCTTTCGGCAGCTTGCAAATCAGCAGAAAATTCAGAACAGCGTGCTTGTATCAATGGCTGGTCTGAAACCAAATTCTCTGAAAACGCTCTTCGATAAAGGTCTGCAATTATTCGCCTGCGTTGACAATGACGAAGCCGGCAGAAAATTCATCAGCAGCAATAATCTCATGCAGCGCAACCATATCCTAAAGGAATTCGGCGTGAAAGATTTCAACGAGCTGCTTGTAAAAATCACAAAGCTCCAGCAGAAAACTGAAAAACGACCGCCTAACCGAAAACACACCCGGCATTGATTTTTCAAATCTGGGCGAACGGCTTTAAAGAGCGTTTTTTCAAAAATGCGATTTTCGCAGATTTCATATTCAACGATTTTTTCAGATTTTGCGATTTTCGCAAAAACAGCGGAAAGCTCATTTTTTCAATTTTGAAAAAATCGGGGGTTTTAGGGGTGAGCGTCCCCTAACGAAAATGTACTTTTGGAGAACGAAGTTTGCCAAAAGTACAATTGAGTATTGTACTTGTTACAGCAACATCAAAACTGGTGACGGCATACGAAGATGATTTTGAAAAAAGCAGGAATCTCATCTTCACAGGAAATCGGAGGTTTTACAAATATGAACGAAAATCAGCATACCGGATTATCCGTATCTTTCAGAATTGACGATGGTATCATCGAACACAATAACCGCAGTTTCATTGCGAAGAACGTAGTCCGTGAACGAATACCGGACAATATAACCTATAAAAAACAGAATATCCGTGAATTTTATTCCGAGCTGTTCGGAGAAGCTCTCGCAGAATACAATTCCAGAATGAAAAGGCGTGACAGGATCATTGCCGACTACTATGAACATATCAGAAAAGGAAAGCAGGAGAAAACCTTTGAGGAGATCGTCGTGCAGTTCGGCGATATTAACGACTGCTCCGTCGGATCCGAAAACGGCGAACTTGCCAAGCAAATGCTAGACCAGTATATGCGTGGATTTGAAACCCGTAATCCGAATCTTAAAGTTTTTAATGCAGTCATGCACCTTGACGAGGCGACGCCGCACCTGCATATAGACTTTGTCCCGATAACACATACTGGCAGTCGTGGGCTATCTACAAGAGTGTCCATGAGTGGCGCGCTGCGTGAAATGGGCTTTGCTCCGGAAAACAAGTTCCTGACGGAATGGGTCGCATGGTCTGACAGCGAACGTGCAGTCATGGAGAAAATACTCCGTGAGCATGGTTTGTACCGTGACGATAAAAACGTTCATCGGGAGCATTGGTCGGTTGATGAGTACAAGCGGAAAAAGCAGGCGGCGCAGGAAATACGTTCCATGAACGACCACATAAATGCTCTGAAAAAGAAAAGCGATGATTCCTACACTTCTGAGGAAATCGCCGCTATCAAAAATCAGAACGATTATATGCGCAGCGAAATCACAAAGCGTGACGAGAAGATAGCGGCGCTGAGCAGGCAGGTCAACGCCGCTTTCGTTCCATACGAGATTTACTCGGACGATAAGCTGCAATACGTTGCGGACGGACTGACCCGTGCAAAAATTCCGTTCATCGAAGAAAGCCGTATGCTCTACGTTCCCGATTATGCAGTAAAGACCGCAAACGTAATAGCTGCTCATTATCAGTCTGCGAATATTGGGACGATCCGTGACAGAATTGTCCTCGACATAGACCGGCTGATTTACTCCTCTACATCTGTGGAAAATCTGTTGAGCAAGCTGAAAGAGCATGGATACGAAATCAAGCACGGCAAGTATATTGCTGTGAAAGCTCCTTTTGCGGAAAGGTATGTGCGGCTGAAATCTCTAGGAGATGAGTATCTGCCGAAAATGCTTGAACGGCGGATTTCTCTCAACGGCACCTATGCGAGAAAGGTCAGAGAGCGCATGAGCCGCAGCAGCGAAATGGAGAAGAAAATCTGCTCCGTCATTCTTGATACAACGGTCGCTATTCAGCAGTTCAGAATTATTCCGAAAAAGACAAAGCCGCAGAAAATTTACACGTTCAGTAACGATGAGAGTCTGAACCTGCTCGTTGAGCAGCTTGCTACGATTGCCGAGTTCGGAATTGTGTCCCGTGATGGTATTTACGCAAAAGCCGAGGAACTGAAAAATAGCGTTGATGAGAAAACCAAAGAATTAAAGGCGCTGTCGAATGAAGCTCCCACTTTGAAATCCGAAATTGCACAGATTCGGTTTTACTTTGAAAACGTCCAGAACAGGCGCAGGCTGGATTCTATGGGACAGGTCAGACTAGCTGCGGCGAAAGAAGTCGTTGACAAGCATGGTATTCGTTCCGAGAGCGAAATTGCGGAGCTGGAGGAAAGGCTGAAATTACTTCCGATCTATATTCGGACAGTCCAGGACAAGCTTGCCGAGGAACAGGCATGGCTGAAAAGAATCGATCGTCTTGCGGACGTTTATGAGTGTGTGATTGAGGGAAACTATATTGATAATCTGGTTAAGGAACAAAAAGAAACTGAACTGAAAAATCCCAGAAAAAAATAAATACGGTGGGATTCGGCTCACCGTATTGTTTATAGGGTTTTCAAAAACACAAGCAAGGCGTCGGCTTTATCATCTGTCAAATTACGAAAACACTTAATGAGTTCCTGTTCCTTAACGCTGAGATAAGAAATGTTATCTGATTCGTTGAGAAGTTCCGGAAGCGTTATACCAAGCGGAACGGACAATCTGGACAATGTATCAATAGACGGGTTTCTGTCACCACGCTCCAGATCTCTGATATGAGTTTCAGATACTCCGGAAAGCTGGGAGAGCTTATAGACGCTTATATTTTTTGCCTTTCTTATTTCTTTTAATCTCTTTGAAATATCCAAAAAGCCCACCCCTTTCAAACTATATTTATTATAGTATAAATCAACGCAAAAATTAAGACAATAAAAGCGTTGACAAAACAAAGATATTGCGTTATAATAGCAGATGTAGTATTTCCAGTAAATATAAAATACATTCTTATCTTGATTTTTTTGAGCATTAGTGTTATACTTGAAGCAAATATTTACAAGAAATGAGGGTAAGAAATGATTTCTGCTGCTTTAGCGGTTCTTAAAACCGATGAGGAAAGAAATGCCTTGTCGGAAATATATACGAAAAATATTAAATCCTTTTATTCGATTGCCTTTTCAAAATTACACAACGCTCACGATTCAGAAGATGCAATTCAAGAGGCATTTTTGGCAATAGCCAGAAATCCAGACAACTTTTTTGCTATCCCACAAGAGAAAAGGGTTTCATACATAAACGTAATGATTAGAAATATATCATTCAGTATCTGGAACAAAAAACTTAAAATTGAGGATACTCAGGTTGAGCTAGATGAGAATATTCTTGATGAAAGTGTATCATTAGACGAAAAAATATCTAGTGAATTATCATGCATAGAAATATATAGATTTATTGATACTCTTTCAGAAACCACCAAGACCGCATTGTATCTTAAGATACATTTCCATATGAAGTACTCTGATATTGCAAGCCAGCTTGAGATATCAGAGGAAGCAGTAAAAAAGAGAATTGCACGAGCAACAGTAAAAATAAAACACTTTATGGAGGATAATCATGAGTAATACCTACACGATTGAAGAACTTATCAATGGTTACTACGATCAAGAATTTTCTAGAGTAAGTGTCGAACCAGTTCCTAAGTTTTCCATAAAACACAGGATAAAAATGAAAAGGGCTTTTAATCTCTATCAGAAAAAGGCAAAACCACTATCGATGGTAAGTTCAAACGAAAAAATAAGAATGAGTTTACGGAAACGAGTCATTATTGCGGTAATGGTAATTGTTTTTATGGTAATTGCTACAGGATGCATAGTGGTATATATTACAAACAGTTTTCGTGGAACAGTTTACAGAGATAATACGCATTTGTTTGCTGTTGATTTGAATGACTGCCCAGATACAATTGAGAAAGAATACTCGCTTTCGGTTGTGCCTGAAGGGTATAAATTATATGAAGTTGTATCAGACGAGGAGATTGTTTATATCGTGTACAGAAACGCAGATAGTGAGGAACTTATTTTCATTCAAACAGTAAAATCCAAGTTTAATTCTCATATAAACACGGAAAATAATACCATTTGGGAGGATAGTATTAACGGCTGTGATGCAATATCCATTGAATTTGATACTGGCGATAATATTTCCTCTATTGTTATCTGGAATAGTAGAAATTACATTTTGACGCTTGATGGCATTTTTGCCAAAGAGGAACTAATTAATTTGGCAAAAAGTAACGAAATATGTGGTTTTGAATAATTTTTTAGTTTTTTGTGTCCCCTAATGAGCTCTTTGAGAGATGTATAAAATAGAAGGGAAAAACTTCGAGTTCATTAAGGGGGGAGGGAAAATCAATGAAAATGAAGAAAAACATTACTGCTTTTTTATCGGTATTGCTGATTTGTGCTAATGCAAGTATTCCTGTTTCTGCTAAAGCTGTTTCTGAAATGAAAATTAATGAAATTGCTCCAATGTACGCTTATGGTAATCGCTTGGGAAATTCACTATCCATATCAGCAAAGGTTGCTAAATGCAAAAGTTATGGTTCTGGAATAGATACTATTAAACAAATTGCTGTTGAGCATACTTTGCAGAAGCTCAGTAGTTCGGGCATTTGGAACAATGTCAGTGGTGCAAGTTGGTCAAAAGCGTCCAATAGCCGTTCTGTTATTTTGTCAAGCAGCAAATCTGACCTTTCAATTGGAACATACCGCTTGAAATCTGTGTTTACACTGACAACCAAAAATGGAAACACTGAGACCATCACGGTTTACAGCAGCAAAGAAACAGTTTAATTTTTGATTCATTCCACAAATCATTATATTGAACGAGTGGCATATTTAGTTGTATGTCTATAATCGTTCATATACAAAAAACAGGAGGTCTTTTTTATGAACCTAACAAAACGCATTATTTCAAGTGCACTTGTTCTTTCCATGGCTACGTTAACAATTCCGGTTGAAGCTTATGCAACAAGCAATACCATAAAGGGTCAGGTATTCTTTGAGGATGGTTCTCCGGCTGCTGGTGTAAAAATCAATATTCTCTCTTCAAACATTGATGAAGTGTATGATGATGAAGTTGTTGGTTTTTCAAATAACTACTATACGTCTGTATATACTGATTCTAATGGCACATACGAATTTGACCGCCCATCAGATTATTGCCTTGTTGAGGTGGATTTAGATTCTTTACCTACAAAAACAGGTATTAGTTCTGGGAGTTCTTTCCTATATCCGGGTGAAACAATAGAGCCGCTTACTATTTATCAAATTGCTGATGTCGCGCTCGACTTGGATAATTCTATCGCTGTATATAACGGGGATGGCGATACAATATTCACCAATATTGAGGTTGACAATGCAGATTCCACAATCAATTATGCAGATTTATTGAACTTAGATTCAATTGAAATTTTGCAGAAAGTCGATGCCAACGAGTTCAAAGTTGATTTAGAATCAAACTACGATTTGTCCGATTATACCTTCATTGAAAAGGTAGATGCGCTTTACAATATGGAACTGATAGACAGAGAAACAGAGGTTTCAATGTATCTTTCCGCAATCACTAATAACGGGTTAAGTGGATTAGAGTGCGCAACACCTATTTATGATGAACTTGCGTCATATTGTGACGATAATCCGAATTCGGAACTGAGCCATCAGATTGCTCAAAACCTTCTATCAACTGAAAACCGTTTGAAAACTCGTGATGATATTACATATGTTGATGAGAAAACTGAAACGGTTGGAAGATTTATTATTCATTTTGAATCAAATGCTAACGAGTCTGATTATATGAGCCTCTCGGATCTCTCTAAAATAATTACATATGTTCAAAATATTGACAAGGCATATTTTAGTGAGTTTGGATTTAAAGATCCTGCATATGAGAGCGGTGAAACCAAATGCCATATCTATTTTGCTAGTGAATTAGATTCTGCAACTTTTCCTGTAAAAAATGCTTCTGCTCCTTCGGGAAAGGGTTCATACATTACAATAGAATACAACAAGACTTCGTCTTCTCTTGCGGACGCAAGAGAAACAACACTGGCTCACGAAATATTCCATGCAATTCAGCAAAATTATAAAACCAAAACCAACAATGACTTAAAGTGGGCTACCGAATCTAGTGCCACATGGGCTTCACTTAGATATTACAACAAATATCGTGATAAAGCAGCTGGTAGGGCTAATTCATATCTAAAGGACACAACAAAGAGTTTTTCTACTTATGACAAAAAGGGCGGATATGGTATATTTTTGTTCTTTCAGTATATAAGCCAGAATTACGGTGATGTTGCGGCAATAAAGCGCATATATGAATCCTTTAACAATAGTGGTGATATCTATTCTGCTGTTGAACATTGTAGTTCCAGCTCGACCGTACCATTTAAGAAGTTATTTGCTGGCTTCCAAGCATATAACGCTGATACTAGCCATTATAATAATTACACAAATGGCACTTCTAGATACATCAATGCTACAGTACAGGGAACAGATTTGATGAGTATTTCTGGAAAAACCTTAGTTCCAACATCTTCAATGCATTTCAAATATACTAAGTCTACAAGTTCCACAAAGCGAATTGATTTCACGCTTAACGTAAATGGCAATTATAATGATATTGCAATTTCCTTAGCTAAATTCACCAGCAGTGGAACAGCGAACCTGTTACGTGTATATCCCAACAAGTCATCTTCCTATACGTTTTCGGTATTGAATTTTAAGAGCACCAATATTAAGGAAGTTACAGTTGCTGTAAGCAACACCAATACCAGTACAACGAACAATACGTTTAGCTTATCTGCAAAGATTTCTTAATCATTAGACCTATAACCAATTTCGATTTCTGCTATTCTAACTTTAGCAGGAATCGAAATTGTATGTTATTGTAAAGTTGGGAGGACAAATCACCATGGATTTACGAAAAATAATATCAGCGATAATGGCAGCCATAGTCGCCAGCACAACAACCATCTATTCAGCGGCGGCGGATATCGTGGAAACTAACTCCATAGAATCAGTGTTTGCGGACATTGATTTCACCGAACCCTCAGTAGAAATAAGTACGGATATAATTGATGGTTACACAAGCATTATTTTCTCAATTCCAGCAGAAAAAATAGAACTATTTAAACAGGTAAAGATCGATAATGACAGCAGAATAAATTTGAAAATGACTGTATGTTTTGGCGACTTATCACCTGAGCGGGACGAAGATGTTGAACTCCCTATGTCAGCATATTCAGTTGCTGCGTATTTGTATGATCTGACAGGGGACGAAGGCAGCTGCTCTGTTTATGCGCTTGTTGAAGATACTGGCTATGATTATGAGCCAATTGTCAAACAATATACCGACGATAATGGAAACCGCATAATTGCTGCTTCTTATGAGAATTCTGACGATCTGGCTGAAACCGCCAGGGATGCTGATGAACTAAGGATCTTTTATCATATCAAAAACCAGGTAAAGTACATTGACGGAAGCTATGAAAAGTACACCACAAAATTTCTAAAACCGGATATTGCGGAACTGAAATTTGGTAAGATATCCAGCAAGGCATACACTGGAAAAGTTCTGAAACCTGCCGTCATTGTCAAGGACGGCAAGAAAAAGCTTGTGAACGGTACGGACTACACAGTGACCTACAATAACAATAAGAACATAGGCACAGCCGCCATAACCATCACCGGCATTGGAGAATACAGGGGCACAAAAACACTTAAATTCAAGATAGTTCCGCCGAAAACAACGCTGACCTCCAAGCCCGGCAAGACCTCCGTCGGCTGGAATCGTGCAACGCTCAGTTGGAAAAAGTCCGCAGGCGCTGACGGCTATCAGATATACTATTCTGAGAACGGAGGCAATTTTAAAAAGCTGACAACTGTAAGTTCCGGAAAACTCAGTCGCAGTGTGAGATACACTACCGGCGACACCGAACAGTTCAAGGTGCGTCCATATAAGAAGGTGAACGGAAAAACTTACTTTGGTGCATGGTCCAATATTATCACTTTAAATTAACAATTTTACATTCGTGAACCCAAAACCGATAGCCCTCTGCATTAATTGCGGAGGACTATTGGTTTTTTAACTTTTCAAATCACCAGATATACAACTAATATGAATTGTTATTATTTATAAAAAAAGAAACTGTAAGTTATCGAATAGTGACAAATTATAATATCTTTTATAGTTTATTGTCCCTTAAATAAGTTATAAAATAATGTATATAGTAGAGGGATTAAAACTGCTAAATAATTATAAATGGAGGTGAGACCAATGGCTTTAAAAGTGTTAATCACACTTGATAATTGTGGCGTGAAAATGACTTCAGATTAATGACAAGTGTTTACACTATTTGATATGCCTTTTTAACTACCTACTCAATGCGGCAGTTAAAAAGCTGCCGCATTTTTCTTACATAAAATTCCCGAATAACGAAAATCCATTTCCCGAAAAACGGGAACTTAGCCTGTTAAACCCTGCTATAATATAACCATAGGGGGTGATGTTTTGAAAGAGAGGGCTAACAGGCTTTATGAATTGCGTAAGAGCCGCAATCTGACGCAGACAGCGGTAGCTTATAGGCTGAACCTTTCTCTTTCGAGGATATCAGCCTATGAGAACGGCGAGAATATTCCCTGCGATGTGTTGAGGGTATTTGCCAACTTTTATAGTGTATCCATTGATTACATACTGCGCTTTTCGGACAGGACAGTCGGCAGCTCCGGCGTTAATCTTCACATTTCTGAACAAAAGCTGTTGGATCTGTACAGAAATCTTCCGCCTGATGGTAAAGCCGTCATCGACGGTATGGTAAATGGTTATGTTCCTTTCAAATAATGAGAATAATTGCCTGCAAGCATGAGAAAGCTATATACACATCCCTTTCGCAAATTATTCCCTTTTGCGAAAGGGCAAATCGGCTGAAAAACGCAATTCTAAAGCCAAAATTCACTCAATTACTATTACAGACAGCAAATTTGAACCGTAAAATGGGCAGAACTGAAAAGAAAAATCCACCTTAAAGCCGTATTTACCGTCAAAAATGTTGTCAGAATCGGGGGTTATACAATGGCTAGACGCGGTGAGAATATCTACAAAAGAAAAGACGGTCGCTGGGAAGGACGCTATAAAAGCGGAGTTAGGGCTGACGGAACAGCAAGATACTCCTCAATATACGGGAAAACCTATGCCGAGGTCAAGGGCAAATTATCGGAGAAACGTTCTAAAACCGATGTTTCATCTATTCCAAAGAATCTGACGGTTAACAATCTTTTTTCGTTGTGGTTTGCGGACATTCGGCTAAAAGTAAAAGAATCCACTTATATGAACTATCAGATGAAATATGAAAAACACATCAGCTCATCGCTCGGAAAAACACTTTATGAAAAGCTGACGGTCGAAAAACTTAATGACTTCGTGCATTCAAAGCTGGCAAGCGGACTTTCTCCCAAATATACCGCTGATATTGCAGCGGTAATCAAATCAGCGTGCCGCTTTGCCAGGAAACGTTTTGGTTATGAGGATAAATCAACATTTATGGCAACGCCCAAAGGCAAAGCAAAAGAAAAAGAGCTGCTCGATAAAACAGAGCAGGCTCGACTTAACAATTATCTCATTTCTAACCCGACATCATCAAATGTCGGCATTTTACTATCTGCGGCTACTGGTATCCGTATAGGAGAGCTTTGTGCGCTGAAATGAGAAAATATCAACCTTGAAAAAAGAAATCTGACCGTCAGGAACACGGTTCAGAGAATTAAGAATATTGACGGAAATACAGCCACAAAGCTGGTGGTGACTTCGCCCAAGAGCAGCTCGTCTGTTCGGGAAATCCCGCTGCCGGAGTTCATTATACCTTATTTGAGTAATCATAGAACAGGTAACAGCTGTTATCTTCTTTCGGGAACGCAAGGAATTGTAGAGCCAAGAGTAATGCAGTATCGCTTTAAGCGGATCCTTGCTGAACTTCATCTGTCGGACGTATCTTTTCATTCGCTGCGTCACCTGTTCGCCACGAACTGTATAGCAATAGGAGTTGACGTAAAGTCGCTGTCTGAAATATTAGGACACAGCAACGTACAAATCACGCTCAATCGCTATGTTCATTCATCAATGGAGCGAAAAGCCGAGTATATGAAGTCGGTTTCAGAGCTGTTCTCGGTGGCTTAAAAGATTATTTGCCGTCATTTTTCTCGTCAGGAAAACAAAAAATTCCGCTTGATTATGCGGAATACGGTCTTATTATCACAAAAGGGAATAATTTGCGAAAGAAAGTTGTTATTATATAAGAAGCATTTTGTCTTATCTCCAAATCGCCCTTTATTTTGTATTTCATTATATATTAAATCATAGATTATTCTATTTGGTGAAATCTTTTTGAAAAAAATAACTTATAAATAATATTGTATGGTTATAAGCAACTTGGTTTTTAGAGATTAATAGCAATTTTAACATGAGAAATCTTACCAGGAGAAAGCAAAGGACATTTAAAAAGTTCTTGATGAAACGAAACATTTTAAGATGCTGATTAAAGCTATAGAAGTAACAGAGTTTGTGCTGATTTCTCAGTAGCTACGTTAGATTAACTAGGTGCATAAGGAAAGACAATTGATTAGATTCTGATACTTTTTGCTTCTTAAACTCCAATTTAATGACTCAAGTCGATACGAGATGGTGAAAATTAACTTTATTGCTATATAGATATATGGGGAGATTAATATTGCGTGAAACAATAAAGCCCTCTGTGAGTACGGTAAAACACTCACAGAGGGCTATGTTTTCATAAGTATATGGCTTTTTTATAACAGCAGATAATATTAAATTATCAGCGGTTGATAGTCGAACTCTTTCACGAAAGGTAAAAAAACATGACAGTTAATTATGATGAACAAGCAAATCACTATGAAGAAACAAGAAATGTTATACCACTGGTATACTCAACATTGATTGCAATTATAAAACCAAAAGCTAATGAAAAGATCTTAGATTTTGGCTGCGGTACCGGCAATTATCTCTTGAAACTAACAACAGATTATAATATTATTCCATATGGTGTTGAACCATCATCGGTTATGAGAAAAATTGCAGCACAAAAGAATCCTTCAGCTACAATTGTAGAAGGTAATCATGAAGCCATGCCTATAAATATCCAATTTGACAGTATCTATTGCACTGATGTAATACACCATATTGACAATTTGAGAATATTATTTCTCAATTTATTTAAAATATCAAAGCCTGGTACCCTACTGTGTATTTGTACAGAATCCTATAGTCAGTTGAAGGAGAAGTATTGGAATAGATATTTTCCTGAAATACTCAATATCGACTATAAGCGTTTCCATTCCATCAATGACATTATTTCTGAAGGGACTGCTAACAAGTGGGATTATATCAAAACAGTTTCTGTTGAAGAAGAATGCAATGCTCAAATATCCGAAAGTTTCATGTCCTGTGTTATGGAAAAAACTATATCGGTTTTTCGTTTGCTAACAGAGGAATCGTATCTAAGCGGCCTATATCAAATGCAGGAAGATTATAAATGTGGCAAAATAATTAATCAATGTGAAGGATATTCATTCGTTGTTTTTAGGAGGGGTAATTAAATGGAATTTGAAAAATACTACGTTGTGGCGAATACAAGGGAACAGTTTTTAAACGAAGTATTATCATCGCGAGTTTATAACGATCATCCAAGTAAAAACAGTATAGATCAAATAGTAAGCTCTTTAAAAAGTGAAGGCTACAATGCAGACTATTTTGGAGGTGTCGAAAAATTAATGGACGCATATTCCAAGAAGATAACATTTCCCAAAACATTGTTTTTAAATCTTTCAGATGGTCTGACTCAACAAAGCCGGAAAGCACAGTCAGCAGTTTTGTTGGAGATGCTCAATGCAAAGTATGCTGGTTCAGACCCAATGGCTTTATTAATGGCAAATAATAAGTATTACGCTAAAAAAGTAGTATCCAAAAAGATACGCATTGCAAATGATGTTTTGCTTTATAACCCTGATACGATTCCTTCTGACGTAATATATCCTGTAGTAATTAAACCAAATGGAGAAGGTTCATCATTGGGAATCACACAAGACAGCATATGTAACAACGAAGCTGAATTAAAGTGCAGACTGCCATTAGTAATAAACAAATACAAATCCGCTCTTGTAGAGCAATATATACCCGGATATGAAGTAACGTGTTTTTTGATTGGGAACAAAGGCAACTACCTTATGAGTGAGGTCATTGTTTCTGAATATAATGGGATTACATATTTTGATCACTTTGTTTTCGGCATAAAAGAAAAATCAGAACATACTCGAAAAGAACATCTTGCTTATGATTTCTTAACCCAAAAACAAATTAAGGACGTTTGCTTAACTGCACAATTGGCTTTTGAATTACTAGATATGCATGATTTTGCACGAGTTGATTTCCGCCTTAGCAAAAATGGGCAGCTTACATTTATTGAAATTAATGGCAATCCAGTAATAAGCCAGACATCTGAGATCGGATTAATCTGCAATGAGAGGAAAATATCATTTGGCAGTGTGATAAGCAAAATAATTGATACTGCTGAGAAGCGGCTATTTAGTCATGACTAAAATTGACAAGCCAAGGCTCAAATTCTATATCACAGTAATATTTTCTGTTCTGTAAGGTTCCACTGTTTGGAATAAAAGAATTGCATGTTAATTCAGAGTACAACTTATTGTATCTGTACTTGCCGTTTTCCCATTCATTCTGCATATGTATTTTACATAGTTCTAGTATCTCAATTCCTTTGAAAGGTTCACTATTCTTTTGGCATATTAACGCCAAATTAACGCAAATCTTTTTATATATCTTATCATCTACAAATTTTTCTTCTTTGATATATTCATAAAGCTTATCGAATAGCTCTTTCCAAAGCAAATTCCCAGTATAAAAATAGCATAGCATTCGATTCACCTTCAAAACTAACGATAAGTATTCGGACTTATTCCAAAAAAGTGATTCGGAAATATTATCGAGGGCGTTTTCATATTCCCCATTAATCATGTTCAGGATAGCCAAATTATTATAAGGATATGCCTGCTCGTGGGGTTGACATTGGCTTAAAGTTGAAATACTGCTTTTAAAACAATTTTCCGCCTCTAGATATTCGCCGCATCTTAATTTTTCAAATCCTATATTATTGTATATTTTTCCGCATGTTCGAATATCATTAAATTTCTGAGCAATGGTTAGACCTTTATTTAGATACATTACTGATGTTTCACCTTCATAATAATCCATTGCAGATTGATAAACCAATGATAATTCTTTTGTAATTTTTTCTGTTTGGACAATATCGTCAAATATTTTTTTTGCTTTTATAAAACCATTGGGGGTCAAAAATAAAATGCTTTGTTTAGCAGCCATGACTGAAATATAATTAACACTTTCCTTAGCGCTCTCTTTTTCCGCTATTTCAATATATTTCAAAGCGTCTGAATATTCCAACAAACACGATTTAGCCCTAGCTAGATATATTAATGACATGATATATTCATCTTTAGATGATTTTTGTTTTGCGTCACAATTTTCTAATACAATGGACAATACACCTACCGTCGATTTATATTCACCGCAATGGAAATAAGTATATCCTATGTTCATTAATTGTTCACAAGATAGTTGAGGCAATACATTTTCCAATCTGTCAAATATTGATTTTGCATCTAGATATAGTCCTTCCCCCAACAATTTGAATGCATACTCATAGTTTATTTTCATCCATTCATTTGCTTTTATGCAAAAGGCATGATATGCCCAAACAGGTTGATAATACTGGCTCCAATATTTATCTGTTTTTTTGGTGTCATTATCAACTTCGGTCATTAAGAACTCATAAATTTTATGCTGCATTAAAGGTATAATTTTGTCCTTTTTGAAATAATTTATTACGGAGACATTTAAAGAATCATGTCTGAACTTAACAATTTCCATATTATTTTCATATTCTAACCGCAGAATATGATTTGATACTAATTGATTTATAAGATTAATAATTTCGTATGCAAAAATATTATAGTTATTCATATCCATAATAAAAGAAAGTAAATTTATAAGTATATCTTTGCGAATAGGTGCCCCAAAACAAGCAATGAGCTGTAATAATCTTCCGGCATTAGGACTAGACTTGCAAAGTTCGTCTATATTAAAAGTAATATTTTCTTTATATAATATTTCGCTAAACAAATCAGTGATTATTTGTGCTTTTTCATTATTCAGCACAATACCCTGTGATGTGTAAAGATTGATTAATATTGCCTTGAAATTTTGTGGTATACCCTTACAAATTTTAAATGCTAGAGAAAGAAGGGCACGCTGAGTATCATCCAAATCAAAAGAGCGCTCAATCATTCTGGAAAACAGACATGTCTGTTGAAATGGAAGCATTTTCAACATGATATGTGGTATTTTTTCTACAATGGCAGATATAATATCAGGTCTTTTCTCTATTCTTTCGTCTGTTGTACATAAAATGAACTTTATAGTATTTTGGGGTGACAGCTTATGTATCATCTCTAAAATAATGTCAAGCGAAAAAGAATCACACTCTGTAAAGTTATCTAATATTATAATAACTTTTCCAAGCTTTTTTTCTATGCTATTTGTGTATTTAATAAAAGCAGTAACCATACTATCTTTTTCATCTACTTTTGAAACCAAAAGATCTGTTATAGCTGACGTTAAATCAAAGATTCCAAAATCCTCTAAATCAGCAATACTTAATACCGTATTTACAACACCCTTTCCAATTTTAATTATTGATTTATAATTATTCTTTATAAAACCCCAAAAACCCATACCGCTGATTGAATTAAGCTCTGATACTATTTTTTTGGCGTAATTTCCCTGTGGCATATCAATCAGTGAACCTTCTATGTACACAGTTACATTAGGATTTTTTTTCTTAACATATTCTGTTAAGAAAAAACTTTTTCCTATTCCTTGTTTTCCAGAAAGCCATAAAACATTTTCAGAGTTTTGGCAATCAGTTAAAAAATTATCAACTGAATCACGTTCCGATTTGCGATCAACAAATTCAAAATTAAATATATCACTGTTTAACATTGTAGCTACTCCTTATGCTTAATATTCGATAATTTAATATTATCTGCCTATAACCTTATACAATCATTATACTCCTAACCCAATGTAATTTCAATATTAACACCCAAAATACGTCGTTATGCACAAATTGACATTTTGAATATGTGCAATTCGACAAATAATTTATGAAAGGGTATAATGTTGATATAAAAACAAAAGGAGAAGAACCATGATTCTACAAGAAGCTATCAGCACATATCTCGCATACTGTATTGATCAGAAAACTCTCAGTCCCAAAACAACCAAAGCGTACCAGATAGACCTTCAGCAATTTGCTGAATTCACCCAGAACAAATATGACCGTGAGCATATCAAGAAGTACATAACTCAACTTCATAAGCAGTTCAAACCCAAAACGGCAAAGCGGAAGATTGCTGCGCTGAAAGCGTTCACACATTACCTTATGGTGCAGGACATCATAGACATAAATCCATTCGATAAAATCGACACGTCGTTTCGTGAACCCATAATGCTTCCTAAAACTATCCCATTCAATATAATCAGTGCAATTCTAGCTTCGGCGTACGGCTCGCTGAAGTTCTGCCGGACTGAATATTCCAGAAAATGCGCACTCCGCGATATTGCCGTGCTTGAAACTCTTTTTGCTACCGGAGCTAGGGTATCCGAAATATGCACCCTTACCCCCGACGCAATAGACCTGGAAAACCATACACTGAAAATTTTCGGCAAAGGCTCAAAAGAACGAATAATCCAGATTGAAAACCCCGATGTTCTGAAAGCGCTCAGCAACTATTTTGCCGTTTTTCAAGACGATATTTCCTGCGCGGGATTTTTCTTTGTTAATAAGCTGAAACATCGTCTGTCTGAGCAGTCAGTACGGGCAATGATAAACCGCTACGTTACGTCCATTGGGTACGAACGCCACATTACTCCGCATATGTTTAGGCATTCATTTGCAACCTTACTGCTTGAAGAGGACGTGGATATCCGTTATATTCAAAGAATACTCGGGCATAGCTCCATTACTACAACACAGATCTACACTCATGTTGCCATGGCAAAGCAGAAGGAAATTTTATCTGTAAAGCACCCGCGAAACAAAATAAAACTTTGAAATGTTATAAAATTACTGTAATACGAAACCCCATTCCTGATAATCGGGATTTCTCAGAGCGGATTTATGATATTATTAAAGTACAGGCATGAATGCTTGTGAAAGCTCAGTGAAAACTGAATAGCAAAGCAGACACATAAGTTGCAGTGCTGTGCTGTTTCTGACAGACAAGCGCCAAGACATTCCTGCTTTCGATCTGATTTGGTATCTCATTATCCGTGACCACCTACTTTTTTGCGCGAGAATAAAAGATACCATATCACCTGCCGACGGTTCGCAGGCGCCCTAAACGCATAGGGCGTCCTTAAAGGAACGAGCGCATTTGCAGCCTGCAATATAATGATACTTCCGGTGACGGCAGAGTAACCCGCAGGGTTATTCGCCCACAGGAATGGGCAGAGGTGAGAGTCCTATGTGCGAATGCGTAACTACTCGCAGTTTGCTTTGAGAAATATAGTCAGAAAAATGGGTCGGACTGTACGCAGAAAACGGAGTGTCCGACCTGTTTTAGATTGTAGTCTGCTTACATAAGCCAATGGTAACGGCATTGGTTTATGTAAGCAAATTATAAGCGTGAAAGGAGCTGTCAATGGAAATTTGTAAGCCAAACAGCGAAATGAGTATGGAGGAAGTCGTTATTGGCAACACCACATACGTTGTGAAAACCAATGCCAAGAACGTTCCACCAGAATTTGTAAAGAAAACGGTTAAGAAAATTCTTTTCGGCACTTTAAAGCAAAAAAGTTAGAAAATCTATGGACAAACCCTCCCAGCCATGATATAATATAAATAAGGTAAGGTCTGCGTTTGTTCAAGCGGCGGGAGGAGGACATTTATGAACTTGAACAGCGCAATAACCGAAAGCGGTGCAGTCACCGCACTCTATTGCCGGCTTAGCTGCGATGATGATAATGATGGTGAGAGCCTCTCTATTGAAAATCAGAAGAAACTGCTTACACAATATGCTGACGAAAAAGGCTTTTTCAACACCAGATTTTACGTTGATGACGGAATATCCGGAACGACATTTGAGCGCGACGGTTTCAAGGCTATGCTGAACGATGTTCAGAACGGCGAGGTCAAAACGGTTATAGTCAAGGATATGAGCCGTTTCGGAAGAGATTACATTCAAGTGGGTATGTACACGGAAATTTTATTTCCGCAGAACAATGTCCGTTTCATCGCAATTAACGACAGCTATGACAGTGCAAACGGCGACAACGACTTTATTCCATTCAAGAATATCATGAACGAATGGTATGCTAAAGACACCAGCAAAAAAATCAAGGCGGTCAATCGGGCAAAGGCACGGGCTGGCGAACATCTTACTTCAAATGTGCCTTACGGTTATATCAAGAACCCTGATAACCCCAAGCAATGGATAATTGACGAGGAATCCGCCGATGTCGTTCGTGAAATATTTCAGCTTTGTTTACAAGGTCTGAAAATGAACCAGATAGCAAATATTCTTTGTGCGAGAAAGGTCTTGATTCCAACGGTTTACAAGTCTGTCAACGGAATCGTTAATCGTAATTTCAATGAGGAAACAAAATACTTTTGGAACAGCGATACGGTTTCTCGCATTCTTGCAAATCGCTGCTACGCTGGCGATACGGTAAACGGTAAAACCACAAAGAAATCTTTCAAAATCAAGAAACGTATTGATTTATCACCGGAGGAATGGCAAATAGTCCCGAACACTCATGAGGCGATAATCGAACGTGAAACTTGGGAGTTAGTTCAGAAGATCCGGCAAGGACGACGGCGTAATGTAAAGCATAACCACCAGATACCGGTTTTGTCGGGACATCTTTTCTGTGCTGACTGTGGGAGGAAACTGTACTACGTTAAGCCGCCCGAGCAGGCTGAATACTATTGCTGTTCTGGATACCGTAAGCGTACACATTCATGCACGGGACATCACATTAGGGCGGACGTTGTAGAGCAGATTCTGATACGTCAGATAAATGATGTAATGAAGTTCGTTTCAGAATATGAGGACGAATTCGTTCGTCAGGTCATGGAACGAGGAACGGCTGAACACCTAAAGCAGACCAGTTCACTGAAGAAAACCATTGACACAGCAAAGCGGCGTATTGAGCAAATCGACAGCGTAATCTCTCAGCTCTATGAGGACAAGGTTGTTGGGGAAATCACCTCTGAAATGTTCACAAAGCTCTCGGCAAAGTACATAGCAGAGCAGGAAGAACAGAGCGCCTCCTTTAAAGTGGCTCAAAAGGAGCTGGTGGCTCTTGAAGCGAAGAAAACGGATACGACAAAGTTTATCGACTTGGTAAGGAAATACTCGCAAATCACTGAACTTACACCGCAAATCCTCAACGAGTTCATCGACAAAGTGACCGTTCATCAAGCAGTTAAGGTTGACGGTAAACGCCGACAGGACATTGAGGTTTACTTTAACGGTGTCGGGCTGATTTCGTCCGATACACAAAAAAGCCATAAACGACCGAGCGAACGGTCATTTATGGCTCTAGCGGGATTATTATCCCTCAGCCGCTCCCGCATCTGCCGGGGCAAAAAACACTTCTATCCCAGCAAGTGTCTAGGCGACGACCTGCGGTCTTACGCTGTGCGCGTAGCTGGGATGTTCGGCGAAAAAGTCACTTTAGTGACTTTTTCGCCGGTCTGAAGCTCTGACTTTCATCAGAGCCTTTTGAATATTGATAAGTATGATTATTATGCCTGCGTTGAAGGATTGTAAAGTGAGAACTTCTTAACAAGTTCCTTCAGCATATTAGCCTGGCTGCTCAACTCTTCGGAAGCGGCGGCAGACTGTTCAGATGTAGCAGAGTTTGTCTGAACGACATTTGATATCTGGTCAACTCCGATTGTAACCTTGACGATGGAGTCAGCGGCTTTCTTGGAAGAATCGGCAATCTTGTTGTTTATGACCGTAACCTTGCCGGCTGTTTCGCCGACCTTGTTCATCTTTTCAGCAACTTCGGCGCAGAGCTGATTTCCGCTGACGATAGAATTGACGGTGCTTTCGATGATCCGTGTTGTGTTCTGAGCAGCCTCGGCAGATTTTCCTGCAAGGTTCCTTACTTCTTCGGCAACTACCGCGAATCCCTTTCCTGCCGCGCCTGCTCTTGCAGCTTCAATGGCAGCGTTGAGTGAAAGGATATTTGTCTGGAATGCGATGTCCTCGATAGTCTTGACAATTTTCTTGGTTTCGCCGGAGAATTCGCTGATCTCATGCATTGCGCTGACGAGTTCTGACATCATTGTGTTTACTTCCTGTACTTCCGTTCCTGCGGCATTTGCCTTTTCACTTGCTTCTGATGCATTCTCGGAGTTTTCCTTAATAGCGTTGGAAATAGACGTGATAGTTTCAGAAAGTTCCTGGATAGATGCTGCCTGCTGCGTTGCCCCCTGAGCAAGAGCCTGAGCGCCTGATGAGACTTCTTCTGTGCCGCTTAAAAGCTGGTCGGAAGCCTGGTCAACATTCGCAAGTGCGGCGGAAAGATTATCGCGTATATACATCAGGCTGTCGCGGATCTTGCTGGTTTCGCCAACGTAGCTATCGTAATTCTCGCAGGTACAGTTGAAATTTCCGTTGCCGTAATTCCTGCACACATCTGAAATGCTGGGCAGCACGTTCTGGAAGAATCTGATGACCTTCCTTGCTGCATGGGCAAGTACGCCCAGCTCGTCTTTGGATCGGTATGTGATAGTGCCGTCAGCTTCTTTGAGCAGACCGTTTGCGATAAGGTTCATGGAATCTTCAATCTGAATGATTGGCGTGACTATTGCCTTTGTGAGAACGACTGAGAGAGCAACCACAAGTATTGCAGCCGCCACAACTACTGCAATTATTATGACAATATTGATTGTTTTGGTAGTCTGTGCATTATTGTATCTTGTGGTAATTGCTTCTTCGAGTTCGGTTGTAAGGTTTTCCAGAATGCCCGTAACTTTCGTGAGGTTAGGCTCATATTCGTTCAGATATATAGAATACGCTTCCAGATTGCCCTCATAGCTGAATTTTGCGCTTGCTTCTACTATTCCCTCACGAATAGAAGCTGCGTCGTCCATGATAGTGTGGATATTTTCGACTTCATCTGAAAACTGTGGGTCATATTCAAGAAAGCTGTCGAGATAGGCGAAGAACGCTGACCGGTCGCTGCTTATGTCTTCAACGAGCTTGTCTAAATCAGCCTGATTATCAGTACAGGTGGCTTTCAGAATATTACCCTGGAATATTCTGATGTAACGTCTGGCGTTTTCAAGATTTGACAAAGCCGGAATAGATATATTAACATAATTATCAGACGTTGAAGCTATGTTGTTTGTAGATATCAGGGAAACAACACCCAGAGCGAATGTCAGTAGCAGTACAACCGCAAACGTGCAAATGATCTTTTTGGAAATCTTTAGATTTTTCATTGCATTTTCTCCTGTGAAATTTGATTTGGCCTTTAATTACAGTCATTCATAGACGTTACTTTCATTAAAAGTCATTTGCTTATTCTTTTATTTTATCATTTTTTTTACAAAAAATCAACACTTATTTCTAGTAATAATGCACATTTGTATTGTTGCACAAAAAATAAGTTTCTGAAAGTAATGGTCGAGAAAATTTGCATAAAAATCCCGCGTTTCCGATTTGGGGGAAAGATGGACTGTATTTTTGCAAGTGTACCGGAGTAAAATTTGATATTGTCAATATCACTTTACACAATTCACTCAAAAATTTTGAGGACACAGGGCATTGGAATAAATATCCACGAAGCGTAGCGAGGTGGATATTTATTCCAATGCGGCGCACCGGGCGCTAAGCCATGGCTGAATAATATCTGCGGCGCTTGCTGGGGCTCGGTAAAAATGTTGTTGTGAATGCAGATGTGGTCGAGCAGCTTAACGAAATCCACAACAATATTTCAAGGTTGGCGAACCATACCCTGACTTCTGACGAGGACAGAAAAGCCGCCGAGTACGAATGTCAGGTGGCTGAACAGCTGCGTCAGAATCAGGAGCAGTTCATTCAGCAGGAAGCTGAACGCATTACCCGCGAAACTGTTCGCAAATCTCAGAGGGAACGCATGGAATACGAGAAGAAACAGGCAGAGTGCGATAAAATCAAGGCTGAGTGCGAGAAGCTGAAAAAGAATCTTGGGCATATTATAAGGCAAAAATCAATTGAGTTGATCAAGAAAGCATTCCCAGAAATTGAGCAGGAGAAATTGGCTAACAAGATTAGGAAGCTTGATGAAGCCGCTCGGCAGGATTATGCAAAGGAACTTGATACTTTTGAAAGGCAGATTGAATGATTTGACAAACACTTTGTTAATTTAGAATGTGTCTATAAATTTCTTTCTCCCATGTGAGTGGCGCACTCAATATGTCATTTTTAGTCAAAATTTTCAAAAAGGCCTTGAAAAAAAGGCTTTAATATGATATACTATTAAAAAAGATATTTAGAAATGATTGCTACTAATCATTTCCTTTACGAGTTGAGAGAGGGTATTGAGATGGCGGACAAGAATAACGCTAATAGGCATTACACGTGCATGGATGAATAGATGATCTCAACTTAATTAACATCAATGGAAGGAATAGTGAATGCAGCAATGAATATTTCTGAATTTATTGAAATAGCCAATGGTCTTAACGTTCTTGGCATTAAGATTACAAAAGACAATGAAACTGTAGCTGAATGGCATAGTGAAGATGAATGCCGCAGAAATATATATTCAGCTACCAAGAGTTTTACATCTTGCGCGGTAGGATTTGCTGTGCAGGAAGGATTAATATCTCTGAACGAAAAATTGACAGAAGCTTTTTCTGGTGATCTGCCCGATAGCATTGACGATAATTTGAAAGCAGCTACAGTTCGTGACCTGCTTACAATGTGCTTGGGACAGGAATATGGCAATCTTATGGGTGCGCAGCGTCCGCTGTACAAAGAAGATGATTGGGTAAAAATGTCTTTGTCTATCCCGTTTAAATTTAAACCGGGAACACATTTTGTATATAATAATGTGGGTCCGTATCTTGCGGGCATACTTGTACAAAGGCGTGCAGGCTGTGACCTTGTTTCTTATCTTACTCCCAGGCTCTTTTCACATATTGGAATCAAACGTCCAACGTGGGAAACAGATCCTCTCGGAAACAGCTTTGGTGCAGGTGGTTTATTCCTGACTCTTTCAGAACTGCACAATTTTGGACTTTTTTATCTTAACAAAGGTAAATGGAACGGAAAACAGATTTTATCCGAAGAATGGATCGAAGAAAGCACAAAGCCTTCTGATACAGATTATTATGGTTATCTTTTTTGGAGGGGAGAATACAATTCTTTCAGAGCAGACGGAAAATATTCTCAGCTATCAATGGTTATTCCCGATAAGAATACGGTTATCTCTCTTGTTGCCGAATGCCGTAAAGGTGAAGAGCTTATGCGTGCATTATATGATTTTGTGTGCTCTAAATTATAAACTTACATTTAGGGTCAAATGCAAAAGTAAAATGCAAAAAAGCGGAAAGAAATGTTGCGATAACCCTTGCACAAACGACCGAAAAAGCGGGTCTGAAAAAAGAACTGTTTAAACGCGAATAATCCCGAAAAGCGTACCAATGCTAGAATCGCAGCGAAACAAGGCAATACTGGGGAGCGCCCCGACGTAGCTGAAGAATATACGGTGAAAAGCAGCGGAGTAATTCGCTGCTTTTCAAACTTCACCGATATTCTTCAGCGGACAAACCCTGGGGTTCGGGGCAGAGCCCCGAATAGTTTCTATGCTGCGAATCTGTCCTCAAAATAAATCATGAACTGATATTGTCAATATCACTTTACACAATTCACTCAAAATTTTTGAGGACATAGGTCATTGGAATAAATATCCACAAAGCGTAACGGAGTGGATATTTATTCCAATGCGGCGCGCCGGGCGCTAAGCCATGGCAGAATAATACCTGCGGCGCTTCCCTGCCGGAGGCATTCCGCCTATTGCCGAACATATCCGGCGGTTGTTCCAGTAACTCATGTAGTACCGCCATATCATTGTTTTCAACTGCTCGGTCGTGCAATCCGTGCTTCTTCTGCCACGGCTGTAAAACAGCTCGTTCTTCATTCGTGTAACCAGCCCACGAATACTTTCGCAGCGGGCGTTGTCATGACATCTGCCTTCGACGCTGTTCATGCTCTGCCTGACATTAAACTCGTTCAGCGAACATCTGTAAAGCTCGCTGGTGTACTGACTTCCTCGGTCGGAATGGAGTACAGCACCATCAAAATCCGGATACGCTGCTGCCGCATTTTCGACTGTCGCTGCGCATAATTCCGCCCTCATATTCTCGTCCATTGCAAGTCCTATTGCAGTCAGGTCGTAACAATCAAATATCGCAGAAACATATAGCTTAACAGCTTATCTGATCAGGAAGAGTTTTACAATACAGTGATCAGAACTCCGACTTCAGCCATAAAACGAAATGGCAAACGAATAAATTACCTTGATTTCATTACTTCATGCGAAAACAATGACTGCTGTAAAGCACTGAAACGCATTCAGCCAAGAATCAACATGAAAGAAATTTATGAAATAATCGACGCTTCACCGATGATAACAGAAGTGCGAAAGCAATTTCTGAAAGAAGTAATCAAGGCAAGAAATGAAATAAGGTAACCTCTAAAAACCCCTATGAAAAAGAAGAAAAAAGTGATATAATAAGGATATGAAACAGAAAACACTATTAGATGAAGAAAACAGATTAGAGCTGCTAAGTCAGTTAGGAGATCCATTAGAAATATTGAACAGAGTAATCAAGTGGGAAAAGTTCCGCAGCGTACTGAACCAAGGGAGTCGTAAGGAGGACACAGGAAAGGGAGGACGCCCGTCGTATGACGTGGTAATGATGTTCAAGATACTGGTATTGCAGCGGCTGTATAACCTGTCAGACGATCAGACAGAATATCAGATCAATGACAGAATGAGCT